>Ga0315280_10000184_pt1 | contig 120834 bp, 124 predicted proteins | sample YL17G06_40_MG_FD_203697 | JGI IMG/M metagenome (GOLD analysis project Ga0315280, IMG submission 203697) | Sediment microbial communities from Yellowstone Lake, YNP, Wyoming, USA - YL17G06_40 | ecosystem: Environmental > Aquatic > Freshwater > Lake > Sediment | place: USA: Wyoming | collected... | reverse complement strand
CAAGGTCATATATCTTCCAGTTGATTTTGAACTTTCGGTCTGGTTTCTTCTCCTCTTTATTGTGGTGTTTGCATCCCATCTGAAGGTGACATCAAAGTTATTCTACATTTACTTTCCGGACAACGCCAGAATTAGAGCAAGTTTTATATAGTAGGATAATAATATTAATATAGTTTAATATGAATAAATGTTTGGGGAAATAGCAAATGCATGAAACAACAAAAAAATTGATGGTTGTATCTGTACTACTATTCGTTTTAATTTCTGGATTGACAGGTGCGTATAGTGCATCTATTCCTAAGAGTTCAACAGATGGCTCTATTCATACTGAGACCGTAACGTTATATCGATATGGACCAGACGGAACCATAACTCCAATAAATATAAATATTGCATTTCAAGAAGGACAAAATCCTGATGAAGCTATCGCCCAAAAATGCAGTGAACTGGTCAGTACTGACATAGGAATTCAGACTTATTTGTCTGGCAACAATAACATGACAAATGTGAGTATGTTTGCAAGAGTCACATCATTTGGTGCAGGAAGTCATTTGAAATCATTTTTTTCCATTCGTATCCCATTTCTTTCTTTATTGAAATATGGATTGTTACAAAATTTACCACTCAGATATAAGATATTTGGACCAAGATGGATTCCGATTATAGTTTGTAATTACTCAAAAGATGAGGGAGCAAAGACATCTATTGAAACTGTACCTACACCAATTAGACCAAATAAAACAGAAATAACTATCGAAGGTAAACATGCTATATGGGTATCCTATTTTGTGGGATACGTTGGATGGAGAGGCACATCTGCAGATTTTTATGATACGCGAGGACTAAGGACAGGATTTGATGGATATGCATCTTTTATAATATATGAGAAATTTTCATAGTTACCAAAATACCGTCATCATTATAAACAACTATTGCATTTTCGTTTAAAATAATAGTTTGTTTCGGGGAGGAAATGAACATGTTTAATGCTAAAGTAAAATCAGAAGTACTTAAAGGAATAATTGACGTAATATCTCCACTTGTTAATGAAGTAAAATTTAATATCTCGCCAAAAGGGATATCGCTACGCGCCGTCGATCCAGCTCATGTGGCCATGGTTGATTTGCAAATTAAAAGTAAGGCTTTTGATGAATATAAGGCAGATGAGATGGAACTGGGTATCGACATGGATAAGCTGGGTGGGATAATGCGCCTTTCAAGTGCTGGAGATATAGTATCACTTGAATATGATGAAGAAGCAAACCGTTTGATAGTTAAGATTGGTAACCTTGTTAGAAAGATGGGCTTGATTGACACAGCAGGTATGCCTGACCCAAAGATGCCAAATCTTAGTCTTCCTGCAAAAATAGTTATAAAAGCGTCTGAACTAAATCAGGGCGTACGCGCATCTGAGGCGGTTTCAGATCACATTGCACTAACTGTTAACGAAGACAATTTTGAACTATTTGCAGAGGGAGATACTGATACAGTGAATCTTAAACTGCCAAAGGATATGCTCGTTGAACTAACTGCTTCTAGCAAATGCAAAAGTCTGTTTTCCATAGATTACTTCAGCAACATGATAAAGTCTGTAAGAGGGGACGACAAAATAACAATGCAGCTTGGTAATGACAATCCCATTCGTGTAGAGTTTGATATCGCCGACAGCAAAGGACATGTTACGTATTTACTTGCACCTCGTATAGAGTCAGAATAAAAAATTTTGAAGGTGCTTCATATAGTCAAAGAGGGCAGACGACATAGATATATTGGGTTTATTATCAAACAGTCTTCTGGAAATTTCTACATCGACAAATCTGAAATGATTAATGAAATTAGGGAACAGTGCAGGCATGTTTTTAATAAGGATTGCAATGAGATGAACCTACGTCTCATTAGATTTGATGGCACGAAGGGAATATTAAAGTGTAGTCATATCGAAAAAGAAAATACAATAAAACTTTTAAAATCGATAAAAAAGATTTCGTCAAAAAAAGTAGAGATTGAGACCGTTGGAACATCTGGCACAATTAAAGCGCTAATAAAAAAACATATGATTGTCTAGAATAAAATTATTATCAAGCCGCTGGAGGGATTGCAGAGCCAGAGTTAAATTCCCGCACCTAAAACCGTGCTTTCAAATACCATGATTTTCTTCATGCAAATAAAAGTATTGATGAAATTGATGCAATTGCCCCGAAAAGAGCCGCATTATTTTTTGTATCTACCTATATTCTTATGCGGAAATGGTTTGTTTGGAATAGGTTTATCTAAAAAGATACATAACTTATCCCAGCCATCACCCTTTGTTACATCCATGACCAGAAGTTGAGATTTTCTATCCTCAAAATAGCGTATTATTTCATCATTTCTTTCTCCAATAAGTTTTATTTTTTCTGGTAAGTTTTCAAGCATATAATGAACCCATGGACCATCTTTATAAAAATTAAAAAAACTCTTTTCAAGAGCTTCAGAGTTTCTAACCGTTAGAATAAATTTACTTCCATGGAGAGACACGTCGATTTTTTTATATAAATCTTTATAACCAAAGGGAAAATCAACAAACGCATTATAACTACTATTTTTTATTTTCTCAATGTATTTTTCTTCTCCGTTTTTCCAGTAAGTCGGCCAATCAAATATCCTGGCTGATCTATAACCGAGAATTTTTAACGCTTTATGTAAAGATGTTGTACCAGTTTTAGGACCACCTATGCAAAAAATTTTAGTGTCATTTTTATCTTTTATTAAAGAAATGAAAAAGGCATGTATCCTCTGTAAAGGCCAGTATAATTTAAGCAAGATGGTTAAGATCTTCCAGGTGATTTTTTTCATTTTTTAAATATGATGTAGATAGATGCAAATAAATTTTACTGGTAAATTTACGCGGGGATGGAGATTCGGACTCGTTTTTATTATCGAAATAGAGCGCGGAGGGCTTTTAAGTCTTGCTCTAAGAGCCGCTGGAGGGAATTGAACCCTCGACCTATTCCTTACCAAGGAATCGCTATACCTCTAAGCCACAGCGGCACTTTTACTTCTCCGAATATGGGAGGGTTTATTTTACTTTTTGCAAAACTGGGTTAAATGCGAACGTTAATTAAAATGATGTTTATTTTGCTGTAGGGTGATTTTAATTAGATCCATAGATTTACCGGATGTTCAATCCAGCCCATCGCAGTCGAATTTCAAGTTAACTCGCGTAGGAGTTACTGATGTAAAAAAACTTGTTCATATAAAAAGACCTGGCAGAGACTCTGCAATTTCATTGGTCGTTAAAATGGATCTTTTTGTTGATCTTCCTGCATCTCAGAAAGGAAGTCACATGTCGCGTAACCTGGAATTGATTTCAGAAATCATCGATACTAATATCAAACAACCCGTATCTGATCTAGAATCTTTTTGTGCCAAAACAGCAAAGCTACTACTTGAAAAGCATGACTATGCAACGTTTTCTGAAGTAAAAGCAGAGGCCGATTATTTCTTGGAGCGAGTTTACCCTTCAGGTAAAAAGGGATTGGAACCATATAAACTCGTGGCAGAAGCGCGGGCAAAGAAAACAGGCGAGGTAAAGAAACTCATTGGTGTAAAAGCAATAGGAATGACTACATGTCCCTGTGCCATGGAGACGGTAAAAAAGATAGGAAAATATGGAAAAAAAATTATTACTCCAACTCATAACCAAAGAAATATTACAACTCTTATGATTGAAGTTCCTGGCGATGATCGTTCAGTCGATGCCAATGATTTAATCGAAATAGTAGAAAAGGCATTCAGTAGCCCAACCTACAGCATTTTAAAGCGCCAAGATGAAGCACAGCTAGTTATTGATGCACACAAAAACCCAAAGTTTGTCGAGGATGTAGTTAGAGATATCTTAAGTACACTTTTGAAAAAATACAAGAAACTACCCGATGATGTAATGGTAGTAGTTAGAAGCGAGAGCGAAGAATCCATCCATAAGCATAACGCGTTTGCCGAACGCGTAACCACCCTTGGTGAACTTAGAAAGTAATCTAATTTTTAGCTCAAAAAAGCTTTAAAAACATATGCATGATTACGCCCATCTATGGCAAAATATAAGATTGCTGTACTCCCTGGAGACGGCATAGGCAAAGACGTGATGGATGCAGCAAAAATCGTTCTTGACGTAATTGACTTGGATGCAGAATATATCCATGGAGATATAGGTTGGGAATTCTGGAAAAATGAAGGAGACCCGCTACCGGAGAGAACGGTTAAATTATTGAAAGAAACAGATTGCTGTCTATTTGGTGCCATTACATCCAAACCTAGTGGTGATGCACAAAAAGAACTCGCACCAAAACTCCAAAACAAAGGCCTAGTCTATTCAAGTCCAATAGTTAAACTAAGACAAATGTTTAATCTTCATACAAATCTGCGACCTTGCAAAGCGTATCCTGGTAATCCATTAAACTACAAAGACGACATTGATATTGTTATTTTCAGAGAAAATACCGAGGATCTGTATGCTGGTGTGGAGTTTAGACCATTGCCGAAAACGGTCTTTGATGCGTTAATGATTAATAAAAAAATGAAAAAATTTGAAAACACTCCTTTGGAAGATATTGCTGTTTCATGTCGTATTTTTACAAGAAAGGCATGCCAAAATATTGTGAGGCAGGCCTTTGAATACGCCAAAGAGCACAAACGTAAATCTGTAACACTTGTCGAAAAACCAAATGTAGTAAGAGAAACCAGCGGCATGATGCTTGAAGAAGCACGAAAAATTGCTCAAGAATATCCTGGCATTAAATATCAGGAAACAAACGTTGATGCAATGTGCATGTGGCTTGTAAAAAATCCGCAGGATTACGATATTTTAGTTTCTTCAAACATGTTTGGCGACATTATATCTGATCTTGCCGCACAACTTGTCGGCGGTCTAGGATTTGCATCGAGCGGAAACATTGGTGACAATTACGCCGTCTTTGAACCCACTCATGGTTCAGCACCAAAATATGCCGGACAATACAAGGTAAATCCAATGGCAATGCTTCTTACGGTAAAATTAATGTTGGATTGGCTAGGTGAAAAGAAAAAAGCCACGAAACTTGAACAGGCGATCGCATCAGTTATAAAGGAAGGTAAAGTAAAGACGTACGATGTCGGTGGAAATAATACAACTTTAGATGTAGCTAAAGAAGTGGCTAAAAAGTACGAAAAACTGTGATTTTTATATCCTATCTAGCAATTTTATATCCCTGGAAAAATCTTTAAAGATATAGCGGATTAGCCGTTGGTTGACAGGTGTTTATCTTTGACGGATAGAAAAAAAGTGCTCATAATGGGTGCTGCAGGTAGAGATTTTCATAATTTCAATGTCTATTTTAGAGACAATGAAAAATATGATGTTGTTGCATTTACTGCCACTCAAATACCTGACATAGCCGGCAGAAAATACCCTGCCAAATTATGTGGTAAACTTTATCCAAATGGCATATCAATTTACCCTGAAGAAGATTTAACCAAGCTAATAAATGAAAAAGATATCGACATTGTTGTTTTTGCATACAGTGATGTCACTAATTCGTATGTTATGGAAAAAGCAGCTATTGTTAATGCGGCTGGTGCTGATTTTGTTTTGATGGGGACAAAAAATACAATGCTTAAATCAAACAAACCAGTAATTGCTGTTTGCGCCGTTAGAACCGGATCTGGCAAATCACAGGTTTCAAGAAAGATATTTGATATACTGCGGAAAAAAGGCCATCATGTAGTGGCCATCCGCCATCCTATGCCATATGACCAGGATATAACCACGCAGATAGTTCAGCGTTTTGCAACCTATGAAGATCTTGATAAATACAACTGTACCATTGAAGAACGAGAGGAATACGAGCCATACATAGATATGGGTGGAGTCATCTTTTCCGGTGTTGACTATAAAAAAATTCTTCTTGAAACTGAAAAAGAAGCAGATTTTATTATTTGGGACGGAGGAAATAATGATTTTCCATTTATTAAACCAGATTTATTCATAACTATTGCTGATCCTCATCGAGCCGGTCATGAATTGAGTTATTACCCTAGCGAATTAAACATAAGACAAGCGGATGTTGTTATTATAAATAAGATTAATACTGCAAAAAAGGAAGATATTGAGACTGTAAGAGGGAATATAAAAAGGGTTAACGCCAAAGCCCAAATCATAGAAGGTATTTCAACAATAACCGCTGATGATAAAGAGATGATTAAAGGCAAAAGAGTTTTAGTTATTGAAGATGGGCCAACTGTTACCCATGGCGGTATGAAGTTTGGTGCTGGAAAAATTGCTGCTGAAACCTATGGTGCAAAAGAAATAATAGACCCGAGAAACTTTGCAGTTGGTTCGATAGTTGAAACTTTTAAGAAATATCAACATTTATCTAATGTTTTACCCGCTGTGGGTTACGGAAAGAAACAGATAAAAGAATTGGAACAAACCATAAACAATGCAGATTGCGACGTTATTGTAAGTGGAACGCCTATAGATATAAGTCGTGTTTTAAAAGCCAATAAACCTATAGTTCATGTAAGATATGGTGTTGGAGATAAAACAGCAAAAGAACTAGAAAAAATTGTTGATGATTTATTAAGAGGCTACCTTAGCTTACCGCCTTCATAGGCGAAACGTGCGAGCAGTGCTTCCAGCTGTATTTGTTCGTTACTTCCCTCTATAAGTCTGAATTCTGCTTCACCTGTTTTTTCTATTAATATTATCTTAGTCTCTTCAGGTATGGCAAGATCAAATATTGCATGATGTATTTGCTTGATAAGGTCTTCACCACTAAGTCCGTATCTTATCAAAAGGTCATAAAGTTGATTTCGTGCAGCCATGAAGTTGCCGGTTAGCGCAGAGTTGATCAATGTTTTAACATCCTCTGGTTTTGCCGTGGCACTTGTTTCGTACAAAAGTTCAGCAGTTATTTTTTTGTTCATCGAAGCGCCAACCTGCAGAACATTTATTGCTTTACGCATGTCTCCGCGAGAAATAAAAATAAGTGCCTCAAGACCATCTGGTGTTATCTCAAGTTTTTCGTTTGCTGCTATCTTTCTCATGTATTTTTTTGTGTCATCAGCTTTTATAGGTCTGAATCTGAAAACAGTACATCGAGATTGTATTGGTTCTATAATTTTAGATGAATAGTTTACTGAAAGAATAAACCTACATATATGGGTATGTTTTTCTATTGTTCTTCTTAAAGCAGCCTGCGCATCAGGTGTAAGTTGGTCTGCCTCATCCAAAAATATAATCTTAAATTTTGATTTACCGATTGGCGCAGTGCGTGCAAAATCTTTTATTTTTCCTCGAATGATTCCTATTCCTCGCTCATCGCTTGCATTTAACTCAATAAAATTCTGTTTCCAAGTTTCTCCAAATACTTCTTTTGCAAGAGCTATGGCTGACGTAGTTTTACCCGTGCCAGCAGGTCCTGCAAAAACAAGATGCGGAACATTCTTTGTTTTTGCATATGCCTTTAACCGCTCTATGATTTCTTCCTGACCTACTACTGCCTCGAGGGTTTTAGGTCGGTATTTTTCAATCCAGATATCCTCCATCTTGAATCACATGGTAAATGTGTTTCATTCATTAATGTTTTTGTCTCAAAATCCAACCTTTTCTGAGAAACATTTTTGTGTTATTTTGGTATACACAGCCGCCGAGATGAAGATATGAAGATGAAACCTAGTGCAATTCTCTTTGACATGGATGGCGTGCTTGTCGACTCGTTAGATTCGTGGTTGTTGGCTTTAAATGCTGCCTTGAAAGCTTTCGACCACAAAGAAATTACTAGACAAGAATTCATTGAAAGATATTGGGGCCATGATCTCTACGATAATCTAAAAAGAATGGGACTAGAAAACGAAATAGGAACATTCTGCAACAGCACCTACAGCGAACATTTGGACGCAATTAGAATTTATTCTGATACAAGAACCACACTTGAGAAATTTAAAAGATATAAAAAGGGCGTTATAACAAATACACCTAAAGATTGTACTCATCAGATACTGAAAAAGTTTGACATCGAGCGATATTTTGATGTCGTTATAACCAGTGATGAGGTATTGAAGGCAAAACCTTCTCCCGATATCGTGTTTAAAGCATGCAACACACTGGGTGTTGAACCGGAAAGTGTTGTATTGGTTGGAGATACAGACAGTGATGTAAAAGCAGGAAAATCTGCAGGATGTACCGTTGTTGGCATTAATATTAAAGCCGATTATACGATTAAGAGATTATCTGAATTAACCGAAATTTTGCTACGTTAAATTCAAATAACGTTTAAGTATAGATGAATATATCAAGTTCCGAGGGAGTTGAAAGCATGGAGGATATCGAATTAATTGAGTATAAAGATGTGGATCTGTCAAATTCGATGCTTGTTACCGCATTTCCTACAGTAGGACTTGTTAGCTATATAGCAGGACGTTTTATCATCGATTCATTAAAACTAGAAGAGATAGGAACAATTTCTTCAAGATATTTCATGCCTGCTACGGTCATTCATAACTCGCTTCCATCGCCTCCAGTGAGAATTTATGCAGGAAAGAAGATGTGTGGACTCGATGGCTCATGCGATCAGCTTGCGGTGATAATTTCTGAGTTTATGCCTCCGTGGGACATCGTAAAACCATTGGTGGACGAGATTTTTGATTGGGCTAAGAAAAAGGGATGCAAAATAATTGTCACTTTGGAAGGAACAAATGCAATAGATGCAAAAAAACTAAATGTCTTTGGAATTGGTAGCACACCCAAGATGAAAGACGTTCTAAAGAAATACAATATTGAAGAAGTAAAAGAGGGTATGATTACCGGTGATTCGGGCGTGCTTCTATATGAAGGAGCACGTTTGAAACGCGATGTAATTTGTTTACTTGCGGAAGCCCATACATCTTATCCTGACTCGCGTGCAGCAGGATTATTACTAGAAAAATTGGACAAGATTCTACCAGGGATGAAAATCGATCCAGAACCTTTATACAAAGAAGCTGAAGAAATAGAAAATAGGATACGAGCACTTATGAAACAATCAAAACCAAGTGCTCCAACTGTGCAACAGCTTTCATCACAGATGTATGGATAAAATACAGAATTATAAGAGATGTTTATTATGAAATCAAAAGATAAACTGATTGAAGAAGCATACAACCTAGCATTTAAGTATGAAGCAGAACGAGGAAGCTGTCCTCAATGCGTCCTTGCTGCTCTGATGGAAACACTTAATGTTGGAGATCCTGCAACAATAAAAGCAATTGATGCCATGGCTGGTGGAACCGCTCTATCGACAAATGGAACATGCGGGGCATTAGTCGGAGGATTAGCAGCTATAAGCTCCATAGTTGGTAGAGACTATAAAAGTTTCAGCGCAGGAGAGCGAAAACGTCGGGTGTTTGCGTATTCAAAAAAACTATATGACAAATTCATTGAGGAATACGGCTCACCAGTTTGCAAAGATGTTCACATGAAACTTTTTGGTAGAACATTCAATCTGCTAGATCCTAAGGAATATGATGAGTTTGAAAAAGCGGGTGCTCATGTGGATAAATGCCCGTCAGTTGCAGGTAATGTTGCCAGATGGACTGCAGAAATAATCATAGACGAACTCAAACAATAGATTAAAAAGATATAGTTCGTTCAAGTTTTTTGTTGTAGCAAAGATGTTTAGAGTATCTATAATTGATGGCTATGTTGATGAGCCTACTTGTTTGGGAGTACCACCATATATTAGTCCGTACCCTCGATACATAGCTGGTGCAATATGGAGTTTTGATAGAGCTGCTCAGGTTTTTTATTTAACCATTGATCAAATTAGAAATGATAGATCTTTGCTGGATGTTTTATCAAAATCTGATTTAATTATCGTTATCGCAGGCATGTCTGTTCCAGGAAGATACCTTTCTGGTTTTCCAGTCAGCCCCAATGAGCTTGTATCTATTTTAGGTGGAATGTCTAAACCTCTGAAAGTTCTGTGCGGTCCAGCAGCATGGCATGGTTTTGGTATGGCTGGCGGAAAAGAAGTTAGAGAGACCGACTTTGTTAAAGATGTTTTTGATCTTATTGTAAAAGGTGACGGTGAAACTGTTGTTTCTGAATTATTGAAAAACAAACTCGATGTTGAAAAAGTAAATTCTTCTCAATGCCGAGAGAATGCCAGCTTTATCAGAAATTTCGCTGTAAAAGGGTCTTCGATAGTATGTCAACATCCATTCTTTCAAGATTATCTAATTACTGAGATTGAAACATATAGGGGATGCTCTAGAAGTATAGTTGGAGGTTGTTCTTTTTGCAGTGAACCAAGCAAAGGGCCTCCAGATTTCCGATCTATACAAGATATAACCGACGAGATTCGGGCATTGTATGATGCCGGCATTAGACATTTCAGATTGGGCAATCAACCCTGTATTTTTTCATATATGGCAAAAGATGCAGGAAAATTAGAGTTCCCACAACCGAACCCAGATGCTTTGGAAAAATTGTTCAAAGGCATTCGAGCGGTAGCTCCAGATCTAAAAACGCTTCATATAGATAATGCCAACCCTGGCATCATTGCACGATATCCTAAAGAATGTAGACGCATCGCCAAGACAATTATAAATTATCATACATCTGGTGATGTTGCTGCTTTTGGTGTGGAAAGTGTTGACCCATTCGTAATAAAAAAGAATAATCTAAAAGCATCGGCTGATGAAGTATATAGTGCAGTAAAACTTCTAAACGATGTCGGTTCAAAAAGAGGTAGCAATGGAATGCCTGAGCTATTACCAGGATTGAATTTTGTCTTTGGACTTGAGGGAGAAACAAAAAAGACTTTTCAGTTAGATTATGAATTTCTAAAAAAAATATTAGATGATGGGCTTTTTCTTAGAAGGATTAATCTGCGTCAGATAATACCAATCCCTGGAACACGAATGTCTAATTTTGGAAACAAAATAATATCGAAACATAAGTATGAGTTTCAGCGGTTTAAAAGGCAGGTAAGAGAAAACATCGAAAGACCCTTGCTAGAAAAGATACTTCCAAAAGATACAATTTTAAAGAACATATTCACTGAAACGTATGAAGGTAAAGTTACATTCGGTAGGCAGATCGGCAGCTATCCCTTACTTGTGGGTATACCGGGTGTTCTTCCATTGCACAAATTTTTTGATGCAAAAATTATAGACCACGGTTACAGATCTGTAACAGCAGTTCCGTTTCCACTTGAAATAAACAATGCAAGTAGAGAGACATTAGAAGCTATACCCGGTGTAGGGCGAAAGCGAGCAATAAGAATTTTAGCAAATCGACCATTCAAAAACAAAGAACAGTTCATAAACGCACTTGATGATGCTGATGTTGGTAAAAAAATATTAGATTACATATCATTTAACTAAATAATATGGAAAGGTGCCTACTATGCCAAAAGATGATTTTGAATTAATTGAGAGTAAACTAAATTACAAATTCAGTAACAAAGATCTTTTGAAGAATGCCCTAACACACAAAACATATGCATTTGAAGCACTTGTTCCCATTGAATACAACGAACGCTTAGAATTTCTAGGAGATAGCATACTTAATTTTGCCATAGCTGAACAATTATATAAGAGTAATAAATATTTTTCAGAAGGCGAACTAACTCGTAGACGGTCGATTCTTGTTAACAATAATTTCTTAGCAGAAAAGGCCAAAGAGTTGGACATCGGCAGATTTTTGTTATTTGGCAAAGGCGAGAAAAAACAGAACGGTGCAAAGAATCCTACAAATTTGGCCAATGCACTAGAAGCATTAATCGGAGCCGTATATTTGGACTCAGATATGAAAAACATCAGAAAATTTATTTTGAAAAATATTTTCAACGAAGATTTTAAATTCTAGAGGGAGTCTGCAAATTAAATTTATAATAAACTTTAAATAAGCAATTTGAGTTACATAATTAACACTTGTTAATATAGGGGGTAAAAAAGTGAAGAGAATTTTGTCAATAGTTGTAGTAGGAATTTTGGTCCTTAGTGGACTTGGAGCTGTTACCTTAGCAAGCGGAAACACACAACAGAAAATAGTATCTATAGCTTTTTCACAGCCAGCAATAGATGAACAAAATCAATATGCGACCATTAGTATGGATGGAACTAATTCTTTATTGATGAGACAAAATAAACCCTTGTTGCCAAGCTATATCGAAAAGTTCACATTTCCATTTGGCACGAAAATCAAAAGTGTGACTGTTACACCACAAAATATTCAAATGCAAACAATTTCAAAAGATGTAGAACCAACTCCTCAAATGGTATCTGTTGGTCAAACTACAACAAATGGAGAAGGACCAATTGACTATGGGACAGAACCCTATCCATCGACTTGGTTTGAATACGATGTTGGATGCGGACTTTACAATGGAGCGTTAAGCATCGTTGTGAGTGTACAGATATATCCAATTAAGTATCATCCAGAAGAAAGAATAATAGAATGGGCAAATGAGGCGAACATCGTCGTTGAATACGAGCCGTCAACCATGCAAACATCATATAGAGATAATTATCAATTCGTTGTGATCGGACCCTCTGACTTTAGCGGACAAATTGCGCCGCTCATCACTCATAAAATCAGTAGGAATATTACCTCCAAGTTTGTGAGTTTAACCGATATTTATAGTGGAACCTATTTCCCAGTAACTGGGAGGGATAACCAAGAGAAAATTAAATATTTCATAAAAAACGCTGTTGAAAGTTGGGGTACTGTAAGTGTTCTTTTAGTTGGTGGGATTAGTATGCTTCCTGCGAGAGACACTCATGTGTATATTGCTGATGACCCCGAATACGGTGATGAAATATTTACTAGCGATCTGTATTATGCAGATATTTATAACGGAACCGGGGCGTTCTGCAGTTGGGATTCCAACAATAACAATGTTTTTGGGGAATACAATTGGAATGGACAAACCGATGCAGTCGATCTTCATCCAGACGTATATCTCTCACGATTGCCTGCTACAAGTGGGTCTCAAGTGTCAGCGTGTGTAAATAAAATAATAAATTATGAAACAAATCCTGGGTATCAACAGAGCTGGTTCCCGAATCTTGTTCTTGTTGGTGGCGATTCATTCGATGACAGTGGTGCAATCAACGAAGGTGAATATGCGAATCAAAAAGTAGCAGATACAATGACCGGTTTTATTGCCGATAAACTCTGGGCGTCCAATGGGATGTTGACAGGTTTTGTCCCCACCGGTGTCGCGAATATTAAAACTGCTTTCAATGCTGGTTGTGGTTTCGTTGACTTTAACGGGCATGGGAATACAAACATTTGGGCAACACACCCCCATCAAGATTTTTCAACGTGGGTACCAACTCCGGTTGGAGGGATAAGAAGCTCCGATATTCAAACATTGTCAAACGGTGAGAAATTGCCTATTGTCACCGTTGAGGCATGTGATACAGCAAGATTTGCCGATGATACGAATTGTTTTAATTGGGTGTTTCTCTATAACTCAAACGGCGGTGCCATTGGAACATTTGGAGCAACTGGAATTGGCTATAGTTATATAGGAACCGGCGTGGTACAGGGGCTTATCGGGAAAATAGGTCTTGACACCTACAAGGCCTATAAGATTAATGGTGCGACATCCTTTGGGGAAATGTGGTCTCAGGCACTTGGACGATATATTAAACCTGGCATGACCGATGCTGACTATAAATCAGTAGAAGAATGGCAAGCGTTTGGCGATCCGACCTTATCAATCGCTGAAAAATCAGATCCGCCAGCAAAACCGGCGACACCATCAGGTCCTGCATCTGGAAAAGTTGGCACCGAATATACGTATACTACGTCAACGACCGATCCTAATGGAGACAAGATTTATTATATGTTTAACTGGGGGGACGGTACTACCAGTGGATGGGTTGGACCATCTAATAGCGGAGCAACGGCATCAGCAAAAAAAACCTGGACTACTAAAGGTTCGTACCAAGTAAAGGTGGTCGCAAAGGATGTGCATGGTGTACTAAGCGTATGGTCAGATCCGCTACCAGTAAGCATGCCAAGAATTAAAATATCAAACCAGATGATCTATCAAATCCTGGAAAGACTATTGGAGCGATTCCCGCATGCATTTCCCATACTACGAGAACTGCTGGCCCAGTAAACCACACCAATAAACTCTCTTTTTATTCTTTCTTTTTTGTTAAATTAAGATAAATTTATAAAAAAAAGAAACTTTAATAATTATGGTACACAATACTGGGTGAGGGGGGTAAATAAAATAATGAAAGATAGGATATTATTATGTATTTTAATAGCAACGCTAATGATGAGCAGTATCACATTAAACGCTTCATCCACTAATACTGGAAATAATAATCAAACATGTAATTTTTCTGATGTAGCAGAATTACCAGAATGGTCTATTGGAAATTTCTGGGTATATGATATGAATTTTAATTTCAAATATTCAAATACCTTCACCATACAAGGTGTCATAAAAAACATGAAAATTGTTGTGGTTGATATCGATGAAGTCGCAAATGAATACACGTTAAACATCACTGGAAAAATAGATGCATCTCTAAATATTTTTATCATACCTGCTGGTAAATATAACGCAGATGTCACAGGATTAGCACATATCAATATTTCAACTCTGGCAATAAAGGACTTTGTATTTTTATGTTCAGGGAAATTTTCACTTTTTCAAACAAATGTAAACGTTAGCATGACATTTACACCAGCATTTGATTTCTTTGACTTCCCCATCCAATCAGATGAAGAGCCATGGAATGCAGATACATACGGTCGCATTACGGGACATATTAAAGTTGATTCTATTTATGAAAAAGATTTCGGTGCAGAAGGACCATTTCAGAATGAGACTGTAAGTTTTGTTGGGAGAGAGGACGTAACAGTTCCTGGTGGTAGCTACGACTCATTTTTGATATCTGGCAGTACTGGTCCAAGTCACGGAGGAGAATCATATCTTTGGTATTCACCGGATGCTGGCTATCTCGTCAAAGTAATTGAGGCTATAAACAACTGGCAAGGTATTGATGCCACGCTTGATATGCCGTTGAAAGCTACTAATTATAACCCTGGTAATAGACCGCCAAAAAAAGTAAATATATTCATGCACGAGATATACGAAATTGATCCGATTGACTATTTCTCAGATCCAGAATGGTACTATGCAGTTAAGGTTGTTTCTGGTAACATTGTTCAAACTCAGTCCAATTACAACACGGACGATGGTACCTATGATGGGAATTGGATAAGCGAAAAGATTTGGACCCCGGATAAAAACCATGAGATGTTTGCATATAGCCGATATGTTACTATTGAGATACAGGTGTTAGACTACGATGGTTTCTGGGAGGGTGGAGAAGACGATGTGGCTGACATAAGTAGCGATGTGGTTAGACAAACATTCATTGGGATATATGATCTGCTTGAAAATAAGCTCATGGATATTGGAGGAGTCACTGACTATTTAATTCAATCAGGTGATTGGTATGAAACTAATGGTGAGCTTCCACCGGATGGTAGTACAAATTGGGATGAGGACGATGCTGGTGTATTGTTTGGCATAACTGATAATTATGAACCGCCTGAAACTCCAGATAGACCTACAGGACCATTAAACGGAAAAGTTGGTAAAGAATACACGTACTCCACAAGCCTTTTTGATCCTGATGGTGACCAGATGTACTGTAAATGGGATTGGGGTGACGGCACTTTTAGTGATTGGCTTGGGCCATATGATTCTGATGTAACTGTAAACACAAGTCATACCTGGACGGAAAAAGGTAGCTATCAGATAAAGGTAAAGGCGAAAGACGTTTACGATGCTGAAAGTGAAGACTGGTCAGATTCACTCGCCGTTAGCATGCCGAAAATCAGACAATCAAAAACAATCCTTAATTTATTGGAGAGACTAATGGAACGGTTCCCGCATGCATTCCCGATGCTGCGATATCTGTTAGAGGTTTAAAACAAAAAATTAATCCCATCTCTCTTTTTTTTCTTTTATATTTTTTATGAGTTTTAAAAAGTTTAATAAACGAAAAATCGCTGACTCTTACAAAAAAGAACGAAAAAATCTTTCCATCAACAACATTATAAAAATATTTGCTATACCTGCTTTTGATAAATATGAAAGCTGCCTTAGTTTCAATGAGGCCAAAGATAGCCGACAAAAATGCTAATCTCAAGATTATGGAAGATTATATTAGAAAAACAAAAGCAGATATCTATATTTTTGGGGAAATATCTCTTACAGGTTACCACTGTAAAGATGAACTGCGAAACCTGGCGGAACCAATAAATGGTCCATCTATAAAACAAATGAAAAAAATTGCAAAGGATAGAAAATGCTACATTGTTTTTGGAATGCCTTTGAAAGATGATAAAGTTGAAGGGCTTATTCATAATTCAGCGATTTTAGTTCATCCTGATGGAAAAGTTGATAATTATAACAAATGGTTTTTACCTACATTTGGTCCCTTTGAAGAAAAAATCTTTTTTGATGAGGGTGAGAGTTTAAAGGTTTTTAATACAAAGTTTGGTAAAGTTGGATTAATAATATGTTACGATTTATTCTTCCCTGAACTCTGTAAGGCTTATTCGCTTCAAGGTGCTGATATCATAATCTGTATCTCAGCCACACCATCCACAACAAGAAAATACTTTGAAGCGCTAATACCTGCACGCGCAATAGAAAATACGACATTTATGATTTATGTGAATCTTGTTGGAACTCAGGAGGATCTGGTGTTTTGGGGTGGATCGCAGATCTATGATCCTTTGGGTAATTTGCTGGCAAAGGCACCATATTTCAAAGAAAGCACAGTAACCTGTGAAATAGATCTAAAACAACTTAAATTTGCACGGGCGAATCGTCCAGTTATACGAGACATAAGACCTGAAATTTATCATGACTTGTATGATATCTCCCGGCATCACGTAAAAAAATGATTGCCCAATAAAATTACAAAAACTATTTACCCAGTAATGACATTCTGGAAAAAGCTAATTCCCTTGTTTTTGTTGAGGGGGGTCAATGAAGAACTACGATGATAAAACCATTAACCAATTGAATATAATGGCTGTGAAAATCAGAAAGCATATCATCGAGATGCTGTACAGAGCAAAATCAGGGCATCCAGGTGGTTCACTGTCTGCTGTTGATGCACTTGTTGCGTTGTATTTTTGTCATATGAAGCACAATCCGAAGAAACCAAAGGATCCTAACAGAGATCGTTTTATTTTGAGTAAAGGTCATGCCGTCCCTGCACTTTATGCAGTATTGGCAGAGTCTGGATATTTTCCGGTTCATGAATTAAAAAGATTAAGGGAACTTAATTGCATGTTGCAGGGCCATCCTGTTTGCACTGAGGTTCCTGGGGTAGAGGCATCAACAGGCTCGTTAGGTCACGGATTGTCTTTTGGAAATGGAATTGCTTTAGCGGGTAGACTTGATAAAAAAGATTACAAGGTTTACGTTATGATGGGTGATGGCGAAACTAACGAAGGCCAAGTATGGGAAGCAGCAGCTGTTGCATCACACTACAAGCTTGATCACCTAACTGCAATGATTGATAGAAATTTTTTACAGATTGATGGCAACACAGAGGATGTATTGCGCCTTGAGTCTGTTAGAGACCGCTGGAGCTCATTTGGATGGAACGTAATAGAGATAGACGGTCATGACATGATACAAATACTTGGTGCGCTTGATGAAGCAGATGCTCATGAAAAACAGCCAACTATGATTATACTTAATACTGTAAAAGGTAAAGGTGTCTCATTCATGGAAAATAACGTTGACTTTCATGGAGTACCACCAAACGAGATGGAGCATAACCTGGCGATGAAAGAGCTTGATGCACTACAGAAAAAACTGGAGGCCTCTGTTTGAACAAGAAAGAGATGTTTAACCCAAGAAAGGCCTATGGGGAGACCCTCATTGAGCTGGGTGCAAAACATCCTAATTTAGTAGTTTTAGATGCGGATTTGTCTAAATCTACAAATACTATAATGTTTGCAAAAAAATATCCTGAGAGATTTTTTGAAATGGGTATTGCTGAAGCAAATATGATATCTACTGCTGCGGGATTTGCATCGTGCGGTAAAATACCTTTTGTCAGTACATTTGCTGTTTTTGCCACAGGTAGAGTATATGATCAGATACGCATGGACATTGCGTACTCTGAAGCTAATGTGAAGATATTTGCAACACACGGGGGCATAAGCGTAGGAAAAGATGGGGCAAGTCATCAAATGATAGAGGACATTGCACTTATGAGAGTACTACCAAATATGACGGTTCTTGCACCAAGTGACGCTACAGAAACTAGAAAGATAGTAGAGCTCATGGCAGAAAATGTTGGGCCCATGTACGCACGAATCGGACGGGCGGATGCACCTTTGATTTACAATAAAGAAGATTTAAAGGATATTAAAATCGGCAAGGGCTTAACAGTTAGAGATGGAGAGGATGTAAGTATCATTGCCTGTGGAACCATGGTTGATGCAGCGTTAGATGCACATGAAACACTTAAAAAACATGGAATAGAAGCTCGTGTCATTGACATGTATACGATAAAACCATTGGATGAAAAACTCGTATTGAAATGCGCCAAAGAAACAAAGGCGATAATTACTATTGAGGAGCATTCAATAATAGGTGGACTTGGGGGCGCTGTAGCAGAAGTGCTTGCTGAAGAAGGCTTTAATGGAAAATTTAAGAGGATGGGAGTAAAGGACATATTTTGCGAATCAGGCGAGCCAAAGGATCTGCTTGAAAAGTATGAGTTGAACGAAAAACACATAGTGAAAAACGTTCAACAAATCCTTAAAAAATAAATTCTATTTTTTAATTACAAATATTTTTATATCGTTACTGTATTTTGAGAGTGGGATGCCAAATGGATGAAATAACCTTATTTTTATCCGTAGTAGTAGCTGGTTTTTCATTGCTGTTAGCCATTGTTTCATTTGTAGCTTACCATAGATTACACACCACTAAACTTTTTCTGGTAGGTTTAGCTTTTTTAGCGTTTGTCGCTAAAGGAGTGTTGGTTGTTGCAGGGATTTTAAATCAGGATAAATTTACGTTAGGCATTGATTTTGTAATACTCTTTTTCCTTTATTTTGCAACAATCAAAAAATAATTTACATCGGAGCAGCTAATGGAAAAAGAAGAGGTTTTAGAGCTTAAAACCAGACGGAAAATCTATAACCATATATTGAAACATCCTGGTTTACATGAACGTGAGATTTCAAGACAACTAGATATTCCCCTGAGCACATTAGATTATCATCTATTTTTTCTTAAAAAAAGGGAACTCATAACAGATAGAACAGACGAGCGATTTACAAGATATTATGTTATGGGAGAAATTGGTACAAGAGATAAAAAAATAATTGCTGCCCTCAGACAAAATGTGTTTCGCAAAGTTATTGTATTCTTACTTCTAAACCCTGATTCTTTTCATAGAGATATATGCAGTCATGTAGGGTTGGCTCCATCTACAATAACCTTTCACTTGAATAGGTTAGCCGAGCTAGATATCATTGTTCGTGTTGAAATTGGTAGAGAAACAAAATACCATGTAGGAGAGCCAGAATATGTATCTGATTTACTGATCACGTATCAAAAGAGTTTTTTTGATGATGCTGTAGATCGCTTTGTTGAATCATGGCTTGAGATGCATCCTCGTTATCTTAGAAAAACAAAGAAAAAAGAAAGAGACCTTAGTCTTCTTTCCCTTTTCGGAACATTACAACTGCGGCGATAATTATCAAAACAACACCGGCAACTGCAGCATATAATAGATACTGTGAGGCTTGTTCAGGTGTTAAATTGAAGAAAGTTATTGAATGTTCACTGAAATGTGGTATACTCACTAGTAGTTGTGCTCCGTTTGAACCAATAACGATGAGGTATTCTGGGTGAGAGCCGTCATTATTTGGATCTAGAATATCATTGATATCGTCTGCCATATTGATGCCTTTTCCATCGTACTGTACAATGATATCCGAAAGGGAGCTAAAAATGGAGTCTTCAACATTAAGTACGATTGTTTTTCCACCAGTTGATTCATTTCCACTCACCGTAAAGGATATGAAGCCGCTTCTTACATCAAGATTCTTTATTTCTACTCCATTATAAACGGAAATGTTGTCTTCATATTTGTTGTCCTGTCCTTTCCATATTGACATTTTACATCCAACTTTCCCCTGATCAATTGCGTCTTTAATTTTTTGAAGATTCGGCATCTCTTCACTTATTAATGATAAATCATAACCTTTCGGCTGACTTAACACATATGTATTATTGAAGGAATCACCATTTGGATACGTAAACTGAACCCTGTAGGTGTCCAAGGGAAGATTGTGAATTTCAAAGTACCCTTGTACATCTGAAGACGCAGAATCGACAAATATCCCATTTTTCCAAACTTCTATAATGACTCCTTCTATGGAAAGAGGAACCTCGCCTTGCTTTCCTCCAAGGAACGACCCATAAAGCCACGCTAAGTTAGAGTCTTGATCAGGAAACAACATAAACTCAAGGCTCGTTCCTCTTCCTGCAATGACCGTTATAGTAGTTTCTTCACTTCTGGTCCAACCATCTTTCCACGCTGAAAAGCTGTATACCCCCGCATCAAGACAGCTACTAAATTGTCCCTCTTCATTTGTGCACGGCGATGTAGGAAGTATAGCTCCGTTGTGCTTAATTTGAATTGAGGCATTTTCCAATGGGGCGATTTCATTGTGGAACACACGGCCGACAGTCCCGTTAACCCAGCCTTTGCCTTGTTGATGATTATCAAATGATACGGTAAATGTAATCACAGATATGCCCCAAGGTTCCAGTCTCATTTCATATGATCCTGGCGAAAAGTTTGTTATTTTATCATTTGCCAATATTTCTTTAGTTGATAGTGTACCTGTAGACCCAACAGTTAAATCTGATAAAACATAGTAAATATCTAGTGGATTACTATCTTTTATAAAAATTAAATGTGCATCACTTAAAGTTTGACTGTCGCTGTAATGATATCCAGCTTCAAAATTCGTAATATAAACTTCGTTTTTTTCACTGTCATAACCTAAACCAAAGCTCGGACTAAAATATCCCCGAGGATAGTGATCAATACTATTTCCACCAGGAATATTGTATGCAATGTCTCCTATTCCATCATTATTTTTATCTGATCCAAAGTAATCATCCCAGTAGTTGCCCGATGGGTATCCATTATCCCAGTTATTCGTAAATGCATCGTAGGCATTGTTATTATTCCCTGAAAAAGTATTATTATAAATAAAATTATTGTAACTTGTTCTAGTTCCTTCAATTGATAAACCATTATTATTATTTGAAATAATATTACTATAGATAGAATTGCTGTTAATTCCCCATCCAACAAGTCCTCCATATTCATTATTCGAAATTGTATTGCCGTAAATTAAGCTGTTATTCGAATATGATAAAAGAACTCCACCTGTATTGTATGTAATGACATTGTTTGCTATTGTGGTGTAATTCGAACTTTCAATAACAATGCCATTACAATTTGTAATGGTATTACCATCTATAGTAGTATAATCAAAATAATCTACTTCGATACCATCACCCAAAGGATTTTCAATTCTATTTCGTAAAATTTGGTTATGATCATTATCTGTATTTGGCCAGTAATATCCAAAGAAAATACGTCCTTGAAAAGAATTATCACTAATTATATTATTCCTATTAGGCGATCCCATAATTTCTAATCCACCGTAGAATTTATTGTCATAGATATTATTGTTAGATGCATAAACCAACTCCATTGCAGATTGCGAGTTTTCACTTCTGATTGTAAAACCATGTACTGTACAATTGTTTGCTTGTAAATGCACTGCATACCCTTGAGTAGAATGCTCAATTATGGTCGTTTCTTTATCTTGCCCTACAAGTGAAATACTTTTACCGATGGTAACAGATTCATAGTATGTTCCGCTGTACACGTAAATCGTATCGCCCTCGCTTGCTGCATTAATTGCATCCTGAATATTTGTATAATCTGCGCCTCCATCATCATTTACATATATAGTATTGCCACTTGCGCTACATGTTTTAATCGGTAAGAAAACCGTAAAAACACCGAATATTAGCATAAAAATTATAGCCATTGTATATGTCTTTTCCATTACAGATAATTTGCGTTTATTTTTAATGTCTGTTTTTATGAAGTTATTTTTCATCATTTTTTATCACTAAGGTGGAATGTGTGGATTAAGGTATTTAAACAGTTTGGAACAAACATCGAACAATTAAAATCAAAAAGCTGCTATAAAAAATGATTAATACTTATTTATATGTTACAATTGTAAGAACGTCTCCTTCTTGTAATACGTGCTCGAGCCCAACTTTTTGAATGGCATGCTTTACTGAAGGCCCCGAGACTGAAGCATATCTAAATTTGCGTTTAAAATCACGATGAAGTTTTTTGCAGACATCATCGATAGTATCTCCATTTTTAAGTATCATGGGTTCATTGTAATCAGCTTGCTTGCCAACCGGTTTCATATAAATTCTGATCAGATTAAGTCCTGAGAAGATTGTCTTTCTAAGATTATCCAAGCCAACACGATCTTTTGCAGAAATGGCTATTACATTCCAGCCTTTTTGTTTTATGTATGCTAGCTTTGATTGAATCTCTTTTTCTGATAACAGATCTTTTTTATTGATTATGACCAAGGCAGGAACGTATATTCTATTCTCAATAAAAACATCTATCAGTTGATCTTCTGTGATATCGTCTCTTATTGTTATGTCCGCATTTATTACGTATTCTGACGAGATGGCTTTTATTACATTTTCATTTAGATGTGTTAGTTTTGTTGTGGTGTTAACTGTGATGCCGCCTTGCCCTCTTTTTGCCACAACGACATCTGGCTTTTTTTGATTAATCCTCAGGCTGGCATCGTATAATTCTTTCTCCATTAAATCCAAGTGTTCTGGATGTTGGCCATCGATCATTAAGAGTATCATGTCTACGTTTCTTATCGCTGAAAGTATCTCTCTGCCACGACCTTTTCCGTGTGCTGCACCGGTTATCAAACCTGGCAAATCCAACAGTTGTATATCGGCTCCATTGTATTTCATCATACCTGGTATGGTTTCTAGAGTGGTGAATTCGTAATCTCCAACTCTGCTTTTTGCATCTGTGAGTTGATTTAAAAGAGTACTTTTACCAATGTTAGGAAATCCTATAATTCCAATTGTTGCATCACCGGATTTTTTAACGGCAAAACCTTTTCCTTTAGCACCGCTAGATTTTCTTTTTTCTAAAGTGTCTCTTAGCTGTGCAAGTTTGGCTTTGAGTTTGCCGATATGATGCTCCGTAGCCTTATTTTTTTGTGTTTTGAAGATTTCGTCTTCTATGTCTTTGATCTGTTTTTCTATCGAAGTTGTTTCCATAACTAGGATAGGCAAATAACGGAGGGTTTAATAAAAACAACTGTTACTTTTGTATATGAGTGCCAGTTTCCCCGTGAAGTGCTTCCCAGCCCTTTTCAACATTTGATATTATAACCTTTTTTCCACCATATTCAAGGAATCGTATAGCCGCCAGTATCTTTGGTCCCATGCTACCTGGCGGGAAAAGTCCCTGTTCATAATGTTTTTTCAATTCCACCAAAGATATTTTATCCAGAGGTTTTTGTTTAGGAGTATTATAATTCAAATACACCTTTTCTACATTTGTCAAAATCAATAGTAACTCTGCATCTATTGCCTCTGCCACTCGCTCGGCAGCCAGATCCTTATCAATAACAGCCTCAAGCCCATCCAGACCCCAACCTTCCTTTTCGATAACAGGCATACCACCCCCACCAGATGCTATTACAACTATGCCGTCGTCAAGCATTTTTTTAATTATATCTCCCTCAAAAATAGATTTTGGATCAGGTGATGGTACAACTATCCTCCATCCATCTGGTTGACGAGTAATTTGATATCCCTCTTTTAAAAGCTCTATAGCCTCCTCTTCATCATAAAAAGGACCAATGGGTTTTGTAGGATTAGATAAAGAAGGGTCATCTTCATCTACTAAAACCTGAGTTATCAAGGCCACAACAGGTTTTTCAATATTTGATTTTTTCAAAGCATTAGACAAACATTGTTGGATCATATAACCAATGAGCCCTTCGCTTTCGGCAACGCAGATTCCTAGCGGCATTGCAGGAGTGACATCTTTAGCAAGATCATTCTGAAGTAGTATTGAGCCAACTTGTGGTCCGTTACCATGGGTAATTACTACATCCCAACCATCTTTTATCATTTTTACAATAGATTTACAGACTTCTCTAGTATTGGCAAACTGCTCGTAAATAGTGCCTTCTTGATCTTCTTTGATTAATGCATTTCCGCCAAGGGCTATAACTGCTCTCCTGCTCATAGGAAAAGTGTAAAACATATACATCTATAAAAAGTATAACTATAACCTATTGAACAGAGTACAATGATTATATACGGTGATTGCATTGTTTTTTTGAAAATATGTTTGAAGACCAAAGAGAGAGACTCGTAGAAAAACTAAAGATAGAAGGACACATTAAAAGTAAAGCTGTAGAAAAAGCATTTTTAGAAACCCCGCGAGAATTATTTGTTCCTGAAAAGTTAAAAGGTTATGCATATGTTGATACACCACTCGAAATAGGAAACGGCCAAACTATATCGGCACCACATATGGTTGCAATTATGTGCGAGGCTCTAGATTTAAAAAAAGGACAAAAAATCTTGGAGATTGGAGCAGGCTCAGGATATCACGCAGCCATTGTTTCCAAATTAATCGGCGATAAAGGCCATGTATATACTATAGAGCGGTTTTCATCTCTTGCCGATAACGCAAAGAAAAACCTTGAAAAGGCTGGCATAAAAAATGTTACCGTTGAAGTTGGGGACGGCTCCGAAGGATTACAAAAATATGCACCATACGACAGCATCTATGTGACCTGCGCGTCGCCATGCATACCACAGCCCTTAGTAGAGCAGTTAAAAGACCCTGGAAAACTATTGATACCGGTTGGACAATTTATTTCAAAACTTGAACTTTTGGAAAAAAAGAATAAAAAAATCATTGAGACAGATTTGGGTGGTTGTGCCTTTGTACCACTAGTCGGAAAACATGGATATTAGAGTTTATACCCTATATCTCTTAAAAATTTCTTCCTCCAAGCAATCTCTTCTTTGTTTTCTACTCCTTTTGGCAAAAATCCATCTATAACTCCTAATATTCCTCGTCCGTTTTCCGATTCAGCCATTACAACCTTTGTAGGATTTGCTGTTGCACAATAAATCGAGCAAACCTCCGGAGTATTTTTAATCGCATTTAACACATTTAGCGGATAGCAATCCCTCATAAATATGATAAAAGAATGCCCTGCACCAAGGTTTGCCGCATTCTTCTCAGCGAGTTTTTTGAGATCTTTGTCATTTCCTTCGCTACGTATCTTACATGCACCACTTGCCTCACAGAATGCTACGCCAAATTTTCCACTTGGTACGGAACTTACCATCACCTCATACAGATCTTCCGCAGATTTAATAAAATGAGTCTGGCCTAGGATGAAATTCATATCCTCTGGCTTTTCAATATCAACAGTTTTTAATTTTATATCCCCCATACTTGCTTACCTCCAAAGATTAAAAGCAATTTTACAACATCATATATGTGTTATATAAATATTGTATCAAAAATAGTCTATTGTTTTATTTGCACAAAAGTGTAGTAGTACCGTGTGGAACGACTAGCACTTTTGCATCTTTGCCAACTATTTCAAAAGCATTTTTTAAAGCTTCATTTACAGTACCTGCATATTTGAATTTGAAAACATTTTCAACTTCACTCTTATCCATTGCAGAAACAAAAATGACAGGATGCTTTTCTATTGCTGCCAAATGATAGTACGCTTTATGAGCACCCATAATGAAATTTTTCTTGAGTGAAGCCTCAACCTCTTTTGAGTTTTTGTGATTTTTTAACCAATCAACATACATCTGGCTGCCATGACCATTTATGCATTCAGCAACCAAAATAATCACGCCTTTTTCATTTAAAACGTGCATCGAATTGTGTAGGGCCTTGATAGATTGATACAAATCAATATCGTGTGGATATCCATCAGCAGAGACAACAATGATGTCCGCTTTCTTTTCAACATATCTTTTATACATCTCATCCACAAGTTTAACACCTGCATCCAAAACAGATTCAGGTCGCCCAGCCCATGCATCAATTATGCGGTGACTTGAGTTAAGAACAACGCTTAGGGCAAAGTCACAGCCGACAAAATGCATGGCCTCATTCATTTCAAGATGAATAGGATTGTCCTTCAGAACGCCAGTACGAGCATGTTCTTCAAACATGAGCTTATGATTATTCTGGATTGTGTTACTCGAAGAAATGCCTGGAAGAATACTTTTTCGTGTACCGCCGTAACCTGCAAAATAATGATATTCAATATCACCAAGCAGTATCTTTATGTCAGCGTCAACGTAGTCTTTCAATATTTCTATATTGTTACCACGTTTTGACTTGCCAACAGACAAAAATTCACCATTAACACTATCGTTAGAAATAACCGTATAATTCCGAAAAACCTTGTCACCAACGATGTCTTTCATCATATCAAACGAAGGTGGCTTATGCGTACCAGAAGCAACAATTACGATTACATCGGAATCATTCACTCCGGCGAGTTTAAGCTCTTCCAGAACGGGCAGTAATAATTCTTTATTTGGACAAGGCCTTGTATAATCATCTACTACTATAGCAACTCGGTCACCAGATTTGGCGAGCTCAGAAAGACGATCAGTACCCATAGGATTTTCTAAAGCCTTTTTTATCAGAGCCTGAGTTTGTTCGGGGTGAACAATATCTTTTGGTAAAATAACTCCCAACAAATTTTTAGCGGGCACATCCAACGATAATGTCCCTTTGCCATAGGGCAGTTGAATCGGCATCGTTTCTCTATCCATTCTATTTCTTAGTATAATGTTTAGTCCATTTCTCCCATCTAGGGGTACGGTGCAACTTTAATATGTTTTTCTGGCACTTCATTTTACAAAAAAACATAACTGTGCCATCTTTTTTTATATACATCTTACCAGTGCCTGGCTCTATTTCATTTCCACAGAATGAACAGGTTCTTCTCTCCACCATAAATTTGCCTCTTACCTTGGTCCCCCTAGTCTCTTTGCCTCTCTCTGAGTTTCATTAAGCATCAAAATATCGCCCAATTGAACTGGTCCCATTACATTCCTAGTAATGATCTTACCTTTATCCATACCATCTAAAACTCTCATCTTAACCTGGGAAGCCTCTCCAGCCATGCCAGTTCTTTCGATGATTTCTACTACCTCACAAGGAGTTCCTTCTATCATGTTTAACCCTGTTTTTTCAATGTCTCTATCTTTTTAACGATATTTTCGATTCCAGCTTTTTCTCTACCAGGATTAACGATAGCCACTGCAGCTGTGCCAACGCCCAAACCTGCAGCATTGCCCAGTTCTTGTTTACTTGGGACATACGTATAGGGGATGTTTTTTTCTTCACACAAAATAGGCATATGAGCAAGAATTTCTTCAGGAGTAACATCCTCGGCCATTACAACAAGCTTTGCCTGTCCGCGTTCAACCTGTTTTGTTGCTTCATTTGCCCCTTTGCTTATCTTCCCGTTATCTCGAGCTTTTTCTACAAGATCATAGGCTAAATCCTGTACTTCTTTTGTTGCTTTAAATCTTACATACATAGCCATAGTTTAGCCTCCTATTTGAAGCCTTCATAGATAGCATTCCTACTGGGGAATGTAAAGCTTGGAATGTAGGTCACATATAAAAACCTTTATGCGTGGTGACCACTGATAATTACATTGATTATATGTGGTGACCACATTTTTAATTATCAAGTTTTTAAGACCCATGTGTTCATATCCCTTCCCCTGCACTAATTTTTACCACTGATTTCATTTCAAAATTGCTTTATTAAAACCGACGTGCATCCAAATATATTTGGTATTTGTGTAAGAGTAAGAATTAAAGCAGTATCGTTCTCAGAAAAAGAATAGTTATAATAACTAATATCATGGTAATCAGGATTGGGACCCATGGGATCGTAGTAATGCCTGTCTTCAACTAATTTGCCGTCTTCAATTCTCCAATCATCAAGCCGCCAAATTCCGCCAAAGTAATTGTAAAATTTTCCAGAAGGATAAAAAGATATTTTACCAGTAATGTCTGACGAATTGACATATTGCCATGTTCCAATAAATTTATATTTATAAATGGAAAGATTTAAAGATGAAATATTTACAGTTAAATTGTCAATTTCCTTAGCATGGTCAGAAATACTGGCATTTAAATTAGATATTTCTGTGTCATATTTAGTTTTCAAATTTGTTATTTCTTGATTTTTAATACTGTCTGCTATAAAGTATGTTGTTCCAATTGTTGCAAGAAAAAACACGATAATAATTACAGCTATTATTTGTTTCATCCTCTTCTCCTCAACTCTAAAATAAACTAATCGCTTATAAGACTGTTCTTTTTTAGGTCAACATGAGAATTCATTATTTTTTTATGACTACTTTCGTGTTCAAATCCCTTCCCCTGCACTTTTTATTTAAATACAACTAAAACCAGTAACATTAGCGGTCCTATTTTCTTGATTTATATGCATGATAACTACACCCTCCCCACCAATAGGAAGACACTCACCACTTTGTATTATCCAACCATTATAAGTTTCATTTATATTGAACCACATCCCGTGCGGTTTATATCCCATAATTGCTTCAAAAACTGTCATTGCTTCAGATTCATCTAATGGAACAGACACATTATAAACAGTGATGTTGTAAGGTTCCTCTTGAGATTCTGTGTAAACTGTAAATGTTTCATTATTATCTTCTGCCACTTCTTCTTTTTTATCTATCCATTGAGACGAGTTAACTATTTCATCTATCTTATATTCAAGCTCAGTAAGCTCCTTTGGTAATCCGAAAACTCCAAATTGATGATTTATAGTTTTGATTTTTCCATTAATACTAATAGATGTTATAGCTGAGCCCAAACCAATGATATCGCTGCTGTAGCTGTCATTCAGAGAAAAATAATCTATTTTCTCAAACTCTGAAATTAGTTCTCGGATTTTTCCTTCGCTAATGTTAGTTATATGTTTGCCTGTTACATTAACAAAGTAATATCCGTCATAGATAACCGTGCCGTTACCATATATTGTCAATTTATAAACTGGGCATTGACCATCACATCCTCTTCTTTCTAATGTTATAATTACATCTTTGAGGTTAGTCGGCATATACTCCGATGTTTTTTCTTCAAAGCACCCACTTAATCCAACAGCAAGCAAAATTCCTATTATTCCTATTACTGTAAGTTGTTTTTTCATAGCTATCCCTAAACTATCTTGTGTATCCTTGTGAGTATATATATTGTCGGAAAATGTTCGGAAAAAACCAAACGACATATGATTAAAACATAGGTTTTTACATTGATTTCATATCAAATAATTAATTGCATTTGGAAAGAAGGAATCAAAGGGAATTTCAAAGACCTTCTCCCCATCTGCGAAAGCCTAAAGGATTTGGGGAATTCAATCCCCCAGAATTTGATGTTCCTACGCTTACTATTTTATGTGGTTGATGGTGTGTTTTACAGGAGTTTTGGTCATTCATAAAAACCTTTTTCAGTGAAGCAATAGGAGATTTTAAAGCGGCAATGGGGTCCTTTCAACTTCTAAACCGTCTGCGGTGGGATACTCCTCAACCATATAGCATTCCAATCCGCGTTGTTTGAGGCCGAAAGCTATCTTTTCAAGAATCCAAAGACCCAATTCAATTCTCTTTTTTTCTTTATTCAAAAAAATGTGATTATTAGGTATACTGAATTCTCTCTTCAATAGTGGGTATAGTTTTTGCAAAGAATTCTGACTGTAAATTACCCCCTTGATAAGAGTCCCATCATCACTAATAATTTCGTAATCCTTTGCGACATTGTTTGCTCTCCGTTTAATTCTATTTGTCAGCTGAATTCCATCTTTAAAAGACGATGAACAATAATGAACTCCTATCTTTAGATTTTCATTAGCTGCCATATCCAGAACTCTTAGCGCAGATTCCTGGCTTCCTTTAACTGCGGCTGAAATGTCATCTTTCACATTATATTTTCGAAGCATTAACGCTTCACAATTTCGTTCAGAATACTCAAGTTCATTCAAATTAACCCATTTGAGTCCCAACCCATGTGCAAATTTGATCAGAGAAAACATCTCCTGTTCCATTTTGGGTATCGCTGGGATTTCAAAAGCAATATCAGCGCTAGTTCCCAATGCATTTTTTATAGAATTCAATATGGGGCTTCTTTCCATTTTACCCCAGTCTTTTGGCAGCGGATGAAACCTTATTTCATCAAGGCCCACAGATACTAAATCACTCAAATGTTCCCCATTTTTGGTACCTGATGTATACAAATGAATGTGAAAACTCTGCCCAAATGTGTCTTTGAGCAGTGAAATATATTTTTTTGTTCTTTTCCAAACAACTAAAGGATCCCCGCCAGTAATACCTGCACCAGTGGCATCGATGTATTCTGCTTCTCGTATCAATTTTTTAGTATCTTTTTCATCATCAAGTTCCCACTCATCGGCAAAGATGCGATCAGACCCGCCTTTTTCAAAGCTGATAGGGCAATAGAAGCATTTCGCAGGACACAGGCCAGTAATTAATACTACAAGTTTTGAACCATCTGCACACATTTTGCATGCAGGCGAAAGTGGAGCAGTGTAAGCGCTTTCGTTTAGCCAACTAGCTATCTTCTTCATTTTTTTATTCCAAGCCCTTGCCAGTTATATTGAAAAAAGCTTTTTTTCCTTCTGGTTGAGACCTATGTTTCACAATTGTTGCCCGCCGCCTACCAGTGCTAACTCGCTCTAGTTTAAGTATTGTTTTTGCCATGTGCTCAACACCCCTTCCCGCAAAGGGTTTGACGTCATCATTTTCAATGCCATAGACCTGTCCGGCTATTAGTACATATAAATCTTTTTTTCTTGCAGCCAGCTGAAGATTAGTCATTTGTCTATTCAAAGACCTGTTTGCTCCTTCTTCATCATCTTCTATTTTAATGCGATAAAACATGTTGAAGGTATCAACCACTATTAATCCAACGTCATCCACCTTGATGGCATTGTATATCATCTTTTCTTGTTCTTCAAAAGAGGTAGGAGCAAAAAAGAGAATATTTGATAGCATTTTTTTATAATCGTATCCTTTGCATATTTGACCTATTCTTTCTATGGATACGCTTTCAGTATCGATGTATGCTACCTTTTTACCAGATGCCACACATTCTCTAGATACTTGTAGGCAAAGATTTGTTTTTCCACTACCCGCCTCACCATATACTTCAGTGATAGTATTACTTTCAATTCCTCCGCCCAATAAATCATCAAGAGGTTTGCATTTTAGCTGTAAACGTTTCATTTCAAAATCTGTCAGTATAATGTAGAATAAAAAGGTTTTTAACATCCATCTGACAAACAAAAATGTTTTATAGAAATGTGTTTTGAATTAGCTGCTTTGGACGTTTTTTCATCAATTTTTACTACATTATTTCGACAAGTTTATATAGTAACTGTGCTAAATATTAACATGAAAGATAATTTCTATCATAAGAGAGGTGAATGAATGTTGGTAAGTACGGGGGGTAAGACCCATGGTGGAGAGGAAAGGGATAGAGCTTGAAAATAGAAGAGAGACATACAATTTCATCTCGAAACACCCTGGTTTACACCTAAGTGAACTCTCTAGAAAGTTGAATATCTCAAAGAGTACCATCAGTTATCATCTCAACCATCTCCAAAAACTTGGACTAATAGTAACAAAATCTGAGGGCAGATATGTTCGATTTTATGTTGCAAACAAAGTGGGTGAAATAGATAAAAAGCTGCTTAGTCTTCTTAGACAAGACATTCCTTATAGAATTGTGATCTTTTTACTACTAAATCCAGCCTCCTCGCAGACAAAGATCAGTAAATATTTGAAAAGACACCCGACAACAGTATCTTTTCATTTGAGTAAACTAGCAGACTTAGATATAATCGAAACCTTTCCAAATTGCAACGAAATAAGATACAACATAAAAAATCCACAGTACATATATGACTTACTTACCAAATACGAAGATAGCTTTTTTGATGGCGGAGTTAACAATATTTTAACCTTTAATTCAGAACAAGATTTTTGATTAAAATTCTGAAATTCTATCTTTTAACATGCAAACCTTACAAACATCTTGAGAAGTTGGTTCGCCGCATCTGGAACATTTATTTAGGCCAGTAGGCGGATATTTCTCCATTAATAGATCTTTGATATCTTCATAACTATTCAAAATACTGTGTCGCGTACCAGGATGCTTATATTCAAGATTATCTAGTATATCGCGAAAACTTCCACGCAATGCACGAGTTGAATAGGGACATTCCGCATCGTGATACTCTATATTTTTTACAATTGCATAAAGCATAACTTCTTTTTCAGGAATAGTGCGAAGTGGAAACGTACGAGGTACAAGCCCTGGTTGAATATTTTTGTGTGGTCCTAGTCGTGCCAACTTTTGCATATCATCATTAACAAAATTCATCAATATTGATTGAGCCATATCATCTAGATTATGACCTGTGATAAGCTTATTTGCTCCTAGTTCCTTTGCTTTTGTATTCAAACATAGCCTTCTAAAAACACCGCAGTAACTACACTCACCGACTTCATCTTTTTTAGAAGCAATATCGTCCATTGTTTTTCCGACCAACTCTTTGAATGATACAATGTGATGACTTATTCCGAGCTTCTTACAGTTTCTACTGGCAATTTTTAGGCTTTTATCCCTGTAGCCCTTTATTCCCTCATCAACCGTTATTGCGTAGATATCAACATTTGCTCTTTTAGAAAAAATATCGTTAGTAATATACAGTGCCACTGTGCTGTCCTTACCACCAGACAACGCAACAGCTATCTTACAATTGCCTTCTGTTTTCCCTTGTTTTTTAATATCCTTTTTAACCCTTCTTTCAAAATATTCAATAAAGTGATCTCTACAGAGATGCGTTCCGTTATATCGTATAAACGTTATTGCAGGTTTCCGGCATTTGCTACAAGTCTTTGTCATTTAGAATGGGGAAGAATATTTACTATATAAAATAGTTTATTGATGGGAAAAACTATCAACTTTTATCTCAAAAGCTATAGCAGGATGCTCCAAGTAAAACGTGGTAATTGTCTTTGGATGAAGTTCACCAAAAAATCCTATATCTTTGTTATCACAAACAATTGATGCGCATCTGCCTTTTACAAAAGCAGGGTGAGATTTATCTTTAATAGAGTATTTCCTGCCTGAATCTCTCATGACAGCTTCAACAATAGATTTACACTCAGTGAAGTTTGCCTTTGCATCGATTTTCACAGCAGCAAGATTATGGACATTCTTAAAATCTTCAGCTACAACTATACCTAGTTCGAAAATCTGCTGTGGTAACGGATGATGCCTGTTTTCACCCAATGTCTTTAAAAGTGACGGAATGAGACTAACACGAAGACAAGAGTATTCCTCACCTATGGGATTTTCTATCTGAACTCTATCACCTAATTCTAAACCCAAGTTTTTGAACTCATCTATCTCATTTGAAATAGTAAATGTAGTGACCTCGTTAAAACCAAGACCAATCATGATGTGTCTAAGACTATCATATAGCGCTCTTTTAGATAAAGATCTACCAAAAGTCAGTGCCTTTGGAAAATCTGTTTCAAACTTATCAAAGCCATAACCAACGGCTACGTCTTCAACAAGATCAATGTCATGAAGAATATCAACCCGCCACGCGGGTATCTCAACGTCGATCTTGCCACTTTTTACGTTTACTGCATCGCATCCCATTTTCTTTAGACAATCAATGACTTCTTTCTCACCCATTTTTGTTCCAAGGATCTTATTCACATAGTCTACCGACAAGGCTCTTTTAACAGGATTCAAATCTGGCGAGACATGAGGTTTTCCGTCATAACATACTGTAGTACTGAAAATCTGTCCTCCACGCTCGGCAAGCGCGGTTGTCACAATATTTAATGCGTAGTTTATGGCTTTTTTATCAGTTCCAGTTACATCGATAAAAAGATCTTTTGTAAAGGGTGTAACCTCGGTCAGGCTACCATTAATTATTGGTGGAAACGAAAGTACGTTATTGCTAGAATCAACAATCAACGGATATTTATCAAAACCTTCCAACAAATGTGCGTAGTCGACGCCTTTCTCATGCTGTTTCAATATTTCGCTCAAAGTCATCGATTCAATTTTATTCAAAGGGACAAACTCGACAGAATCTGGACCAACAGCCTTGTATGTAAACGGCGGCTTTACAGGTTCAAAATTATGAACTCCAATGGCAACCTTTTTCCGATTTCTGCCAATTCCAAAGTGAAGTTTTTCTTGCAAATCCATAAGTGATGCTATGAGCTCATCCGTCATAGTTACATTTTTCACAAGAGCAGTAGTTACAAATGGTCGTACTTTCTCAACAGATGGATCGACATTTAACACTACATCCGATTTTTCGATGTGATATTTTTTCAATCCTGTCTCAAAACCAAAAAAGGCTTTTGATGCACGAGCAATTCCTTCAACAGATGCAAGATCAGGTCTATTGGGAAAAAACTCGATGCTTATCTCATCGCCTTCAACTTTGTCAAAATCGGCTCCTATCATTGGGAGTTTCTCTATCAAATCCTCTTTAGAAATTTTATAACCAAGGAGGTGAATGAAGTCTTTGTAATCAAATGTTACAACTGGCATACAAGAAGGGAATATGTTTTTGGTTTATTTGATTTTGTGAGAAAAGTTATTAATAATTTTATTATTAAGCCTACCCGCAGGAGGCCTGTTAGAAACATATGGACAAATTCAAACTAGTGTTATTTGATATGGATGGAACACTCCTAAAAGACAAGGGAATCTTTGTAATTGCAGAAAGGAAAGGGTTCATAGAAGAACTCATACGGTTATTCAAGGATGACTCCAGAGAATTTTACAAGAGAAGCATAGATATTGCAAAACTACAAAAAGGTTTTAGCAAAAAAGATTTTTTGGATATTTTTAGAACTGTTCCACTTCAAGATCATGCAAAGGAAGTAATTAATGAGCTTAAAAATAAAAAAATCAAAACAGCTATTGTAACTGATAGCTACCAATTTTTAGTAGATGACCTAAAAGAAAGATTGGGGATAGACTACGCATTTGGAAATAATCTGGTAACAAATGGCGACACAATAACCGGGGAACTAGTGATGCAGAATAAAGATCTTGTAGGTGAGTTCTACACCGGTAAAATCTATTCAATCTGTAAAAGCCGTATTTTAGAGCAACTATGCAAAGAACTTGGTATAACTGAGAAAGAGGTAATAGCTGTTGGAGATGGTAAGATTGATATCGGCATGATTAAAAAAGCAGGCTTAGGAATCGCAATTAATGCTCCTGGGGAAGTACAAAAAAATGCAGATGTTGTTACAAATGATTTGAAGGTTATATTGGAGTATGTTTAAAGGTGGATAAAAATGAAAATACTTGCCGTCGCAGATTTCCATGGCTCTCAATACAGATTAAATATTGTATTGGAAAATATTAAGAAATATTCACCTGAACTAGTTATAGTATGCGGAGATATCACACAATTTGGCCCTGGAGAAGTTGCAACAAATTTTCTAAATCAAATACCAGTTGAAACATTTGCCATTCCTGGCAATATTGATAGTTCCGATGTTACAGAGGTAATTAACAAAAGCAAAGCAAAAAATATATCATTGAAAAAATTAGAAAAAAACGATATCCCGTTCGTCGGAGTTGGTGGAGATACTATTTCTCAATCTGACGTTCAAATCATCGAAAAACTATTGGATGAAAAGAGTGTTTTGATTTCACATGCACCCCCGCATGGTTTTCAAGATAAAACGTTCATTGGCACACATGCGGGTAATGAAGAATTAAGAAAAATTGTTGATGAATGCAGACCAAGGTTAGTCATATGCGGGCACATACACGAAAGCCCTGGTTTCACAAAAACAAACAATACAATTATCGTAAACTGCAGCATGGGAAAACGTGGAAGAGGGGCCCTGATAGAAATAAACAAAGATATAATTGTAAAAATGCTTGATTAAAAGAAGATAGCCCCGAACGGATTCGAACCGTTGTCAAGAGATCCAGAGTCTCCTATGATTGACCACTACACCACGGGGCTAAAAACGAAAGAACAAATATTCGTTTTTCTTAAGAAGCTTGCTATTAAATTCCCAAACATATACAAATATTACTTCTCCAAACTTGGCGTTTTATCATTATTTATTTGTCAGTGGGTAAAGAGGGTTTTGTTTGATAACCCATTTCTATACCTTCTTTATCAAAAGCATCCATTATTGCAAAATTAATATCCTGCTGTATATCTAAATATTTGTTATAATCACCTGTTTTTATGTAATAAACAACCTGAAAATTAGGACCTAAATTACCAAACTCTGTGAAATGGATATTATCGAATTCTACCATGTCGTATTTCTCAATTATTTTTTTTACTATTTCCGGGATTTTTTTAAGTTTCTTTATCGGAGTATCGTAATCCACGCGAATTGAAAATTCGACTCGACGCTTTTCCATTTTTTTGAAATTTCTTATACTTGTGGTAGTAGCTTCTCGGTTGGAAAGTATTAGTTCTTCTCCTTGTAAAAGCTGGAGACGAGTCGATCTCATGCCAATTTTTTTAACAGTACCTGCGTGTTGACCTACAATAATAAAATCTCCCACTTCAAATGGTTTATCAAAATAAATTGAAAATGCACTAAATACATCGCTAAGAACATTTTGTAGAGCAAAAGCAATGGCAATACCACCGACGCCTAAGCCGATAACGATGCCGGAAAGGTCAACATTGAACGCATGCAAAATGACTAAAAATGCTAGAAGATAAACAATACCTTGAAGGAATTTCTTAAAAATATTTAGAATACGGTTATCTATTTGCTTCTTCTGTTTGTTTTTCTCAACATACCATGATATGAAGGCATTTATCACTCGCGCGATTATGAAAGCGGCTAATAGAATCTCAGCTACACTAAAGATTTGTGTTAAAATCATCGAATAGATATCTAAAGCAGTCAGTTGATCTATACCGTAATAAAAACCTACAAGGATAACTAAAAAATAGACTGGTTTCTTGATATTTTTAATGATCTCGTCATCTAATGTTGTTTTTGTCTTTTTTGCCCATTTTGAAAAATAATGTTCAAAAATATGATAAACGACCCAGCCAGCAATAAAAGAAAGTGCAAAGATGATAAAAGCGACACCAATCTGTAAATATAACTGATCACTTAATCCGAATTTTTGTAATATTTCCTTTATGAATCCTGCCAAATCTATTTTTAGGCCCATCTAAACTCCAAGGGGAAAACATTTAGACATACTTAAATTTTTTAGTTCGATATTTTTGGTTCAAGCGCGTCAGTCATCTGTTAATTTATTGGGAAACTTAATACATAATAATTTAATACAGGTCTTCAATTAGATAACAATAAGGGGGTTCATATGACAGTTATAATAAATGGTTCTGGGCTAACCATCGAAAAACTGGTAAACGTCGCCAGATATGATGAAAAAGTTGAACTTCATCCCGATGCTTTGAAACGCATTATAGCCTGTCGAGCGATGCTTGAAAAGAAAATTAAAGCTCATGAAATTATGTATGGCGTAAACACAGGCATTGGTGAGTTTTCAGAGGTTGTTTTAAACGATAATCAGCTTAAAGATTTTCAAAAATATCTCATATACAATCATGCTGCTGGTATAGGTGATCCGGCTCCGATTGAATACGTGCGAGGAGCAATGCTGGCACGCATTAACGTGCACGCCCATGGAAACTCAGGATGCCGCCCAGAGATCACAAAGACATTAGTTGAAATGTTAAACAAAGGTGCCACCCCATATGTTTGTCAGAAAGGTTCAGTTGGTGCCTGCGGGGATCTTGCCCCCATGGCACAAATCGCTTTGCTTATGATGGGGGAAGGTAAAGCATATTGCCAGGGAGACCTGCTTGATGGAAGAGATGCCCTCAAGAAAGCAGGCATTCCTATTCCGGGTTTACAAGCACGTGATGGCCTTGCAATCATTAACGGTTCAAATCTGCTCACTGCCATGAGTGCTATTTTCTTATATGATGCAAATAATTGGTTGAAACAAGCGGAGATCGCTGCGGCAATGTCATTGGAAGCATTGAAAGCAAATATGAAACCGTACAATGTAAAAATTCATGAAGTCCGTGGGTTTAAGGGTGCGGTGCAGAGCGCAAAAGCAATTCAGAAAATAATCAACGGCGGCGATCTAATCGAGGGGAAGATGAAGTGCAAAGTACAAGATGCATACTCGATGCGTTCAACACCACAGGTAATCGGCACCGCTCACGATGCTTTGGCATATGCCCGTTCACAAGTTGAAATAGAACTAAATGGCGTTGGTGATAATCCCATCTTTTTCCCAAATGAAAACCTTCAGCTGTCAGGTGCTAATTTCCAAGGAACTCCCGTTTCGCTACCAATGGATATGGCAGGTGCCGCTATTACCATGGTAAGTGTAATGTCCGAAAGAAGAATGAATCGATTGAATAACCCTGCATTGAGTGCTGGATTGCCTGCATTTCTAACGAAAGGCGCCGGTATGTTTTCCGGTTTAATGCTAAGCCAGTATACTGCTGACATGTTGATCGTTGAACAGCGTATTCTTTCTACTCCAGCATCAATCCAATCAATTCCTGCTGCTGCAGATCAAGAAGATTTCGTTTCAATGGGAATGAATACGGCAATCAAGAATTTCCAGATACTTGACAATGCATACGGAATTTTAGGTATTGAGTTTATGGCAGCGGCTCAGGCGTTGGATTTCCGCGAATATAATTTTGGTAAAGGAGTTACAAAAGCCAAAGAAGTTATCCGAAAATATGTTAAATTTTTAGATGAGGACAGACCATTATACCCAGATCATACGAAGATGAAAGAACTTGTAAAATCTTGCGAGATACTAAAAGAGGTAGAAAAGACGGTGGGAAGCTTAGAATAAATTAACTTCTACTTTTTAATCATTGGAATTTGAATATCTGTTTTATTAACTAACTCTATAGCTTCTTTGTATCCTGCATCAGCATGTCGTGCTACTCCAATTCCAGGATCTGTGGTAAACACACGTTTTATTCGCTCATCGGTTTCTTTTGTTCCGTCACAGACTACGACCATTCCAGCATGCGTAGACAAACCAATACCTACGCCGCCGCCATTATGAATGTGCACACTATCTGCTCCAGCAGCACAATTAAGTAAAGCATTCAACAAAGGCCAATCTGCAATTGCATCACTACCATCTTTCATGCCCTCAGTTTCTCTATAAGGGGAAGCAACGCTACCGCTGTCTAGATGATCCCTGGTTATTGCGACAGGGCCTATCTCTTTATTTCTCACCATCTTATTGATAGCTAATGCAAATCTATCTCTTTCACCATAGCCAAGCCAACAAACTCGGGCCGGCAAGCCTTCCCATGGGAGATTTTTTTCAGCAAGTTTAATCCAATTGCACAGCGTTTTATTTTCAGGAAACATCTCAACAACTACTTTATCAGTCTTCAAAATATCATCAGGATTACCAGATAACGCAAGCCATCTAAATGGACCTCTACCAACACACAACATGGGCCTTATGTATGCAGGAACAAAACCTGGATAATCAAAAGCATTCTTGAGTCCAGCTTTCTTGGCCTGACCCCTAAGATTATTGCCGTAGTCGAAAACTATTGCCCCTTTCTTCTTAAAATTCAAAAGAGCATTACAGTGAATTTTAATGCCGTCCATAGATTGCTTTATGTATTCTCTGGGATCTTCTTTTCTGAGTTTTAAAGCATCTTTTAAAGAATTGCCGCAGTAACCAGCGGGAACATACCCTTTTAGCTCGTCGTGTGCGGATGTCTGATCTGTTACAACATCTGGTTCAAAACCATCCTCAACTAACTTAGGATGAACATCGGCGCAGTTTCCCAAAACACCTATTGATAGAGGTTTTCCTTCCTTTTTTGCAGATTTAGCCATCTCCACAGCTTCACCTATATCTTTTACTTTTTTGTCGCAAAAACCTGCATTAATTCTTCGGTCAATTCGTTTCTCATCACACTCAACATCGATGCAAACGCCCTCATTCATTTTCACTGCAAGTGGCTGAGCGCCACCCATTCCACCCATACCGCCGGTTAACACTATTTTTCCCTTAAGATTGCTGTTAAAATGTTTCCGTGCGCATGCCGCAAAGGTCTCATAGGTTCCCTGAATTATGCCCTGAGTGCCTATATAACACCAAGAGCCAGCAGTCATCTGGCCATACATAATCAATCCGAGTTCCTCAAGCTCGTGAAACTTTTCCCATGTACTCCAGTGAGGAACCAAGTTAGAATTAGCAATAAGTACCCTGGGTGAATTATTCCATGTTTTAAAAACCGCTACAGGTTTACCAGATTGTATAATCATTGTTTCGTCATCTTCAAGATTTTCGAGCGTTTCAACAATCTTATCGTAGCATTCCCAGTTACGTGCAGCTTTACCTGTACCACCATAAACAATTAACTCTTCAGGAATCTCGGCATTCTCTAAATTATTCTCAAGCATCCTTAGAATGGCTTCCTGTTTCCACCCTTTGCACCTAAGCGTGTTGCCTCTTTTAGCTTTGATACGTCTCCCCATAAAATCGTTTCTCAAATTGAAGATCGGTACTTAAACTTTTTTTATTAAGACATAGAAACTTCTAGACAAAAAGGGAAGGATTGGCTGGCCTCACTAGGAGGGGATGGGATGCACTCTAACAAAACTACCAGCCCGATTCCTTCCAATACATAATATCAAATGCGAATATATATGCTTTTCGCTTACAGGAGAGATATACTAACTACGTTATTGCCTCTAAGGATAATGGTACCGAGACGTCTTTTTGTTTCACCATTTGTTTCCTCGACATCCTCCAATACCATATTCATGTACTCGTCATAACCTGATAGCTTTCCAGCTACGACTCTTCCGTCCTTTAACAGGAGAGCTAATTGCTGGTTCATCGATTTTTCTAGTACTTCCAAAGGTAATGCCATGAAGGGAGTGAAACATCTTCACCTTTTTAAATTATTCCTCTAAGGATTTGCTATAAAAATGACAACAATTAAATGTTGTACGTACATTACGGAATTGCTGAATTACTTCAATTGGGAGGTTAATAACTATGGCAGATGGAAATATTGTACACGTGGTAGGCACAGGCACTATAGGAGAACCCTTGATTGGATTGCTCTGTGATGCTAAAGATGATTTAGAGATAGATGAAATAACTTTTTACAAACACAGTCCCACTTTAATAGACAGGCCCAAAATCAAAGGTCTAGTCAACAGAGGAGCCAATCTTGCTACAAGTGAAGATAAAGTAAAAGAGTTCAAAGAACTTGGTATTGAGCCAATGTATGATTCCGAAGAGGCAATAAAACGGGCATCTGTAGTCATAGATTGTACACCGAAGGGTACAGGACTAATGAACAAAGAGAAATATTATATGAAATACAAGAACAAAATAAAAGGATTCTTGGCACAAGGTTCGGAATTTGGTTTTGGGAAGATGTATGCAGTAGGCATTAACGATGAGGCCATTACTCCAAAGGATCAATTTATCCATATTGTAAGCTGTAATACACATAATATTGCAGTTATAATAAATACTCTTGCGATAGAGAAGAAAAAGAACCATATGAAAGAAGGAAGATTTGTCTGTATTCGAAGAGCAAACGATATCAGTCAAGTAAAAAGTTATGTACCCTCGCCTGAAGTTGGCACTCATAAAGACGAAAAGATGGGAACGCATCACGCCGTCGATGTCTATCATCTCTTTAAGACGTTAGGCATTGAATTGAATGTGTTTTCAAGTGCTGTAAAACTCAACACACAATATATGCATTGCATATGGTTCGATTTAAAACTTGATAAAAAGATGAAGAAAGAAGAGGCCATAAAGAGATTCATAGACAACCCCCTAGTTGCAGTAACACACAAAACCTCAGCAAACCTGGTATTTTCATTTGGTAGGGATCACGGACATTATGGAAGAATACTCGACCAAACGGTTGTAGTTATACCAACCATACATGTAGTAAATGATAACGAAGTATTTGGCTTCTGCTTCACCCCCCAAGACGGAAACTCATTATTAAGTAGTATAACTGCCACGGAGAGATTTCTTTATCCTGATTCTTATAAAGAGAAGCTTAAATGTCTTGGAGCGTTTTTACTGCAAGAAGTATAAACATCAAATTGATAAACTACCCAATCTTTCTATTACTAATTTAAATTTAAGAGATACTGAATAGAATGAGCGATGGACGTAAAATAATAAGGGATCCGATTCACGGAGATATAAAACTCGAGGGTTTGTTTCTTGATTTATTAGAAACCCCTGAGATTCAACGTTTATATAATATCAAGCAGCTAGGTCTTGCACATTTGGTTTTCCCTGGAGCGCATCATACTAGGCTTGAGCATTCCCTTGGAACTTACTATATGGCATCTCAGGCCGCAGAACTATTGGCTCTGGATAAAAATGAAAACAAGATTATCACTTGTGCAGCGTTGTTACATGATATAGGCCATGGTCCTTTTTCTCATACCTTGGAATCCATTCTTAAAAATGCACTTGATGTTGATCACGTGGATTTAACAGAGAAATTGATTCTTGGAGAATATGAAATTTTTGATTCCGATGAAAGGGAGTTTGTAGCCTCTCCAGATGTCCACGAAATACTGGATAAAAACGATGTAGATCAAAAAGAACTAATGGCGATCATAAGAGGGGCGACACGAAAAAAACCATATCTAAGTCAACTTTTGAATAGCGCCATCGATGTAGATCAATTGGATTATCTTATTAGAGATGCCTACTACACGGGCGTTGCCTATGGGATGATAGATACCGAACGGTTTTTACAGACGTTAGTTGTACACAAAAACAATCTGGCTGTAAAAAGAAAGGGCGTTGGAGTTGCGGAGAATATTTTGATGGCAAGAGCTCTAATGTATTCTTCCGTGTATTTTCATAAAACAGTTCGTATCGCAGAGCTAATGCTTTCAAAAGCTATAGAAATGTTACCCGCGGCAGAACCTTTTGAATTTTTTAAAATGACAGATTCTGAACTTATCGAAAATTTGAAGAGGATGGGTCCGTTCCAACATGAAATCGTTACATGTCTCAAATACAGAAAACTGTTCAAACAAGCCTATACAGTACCCTCATCCAATTTAGATAAACAGGGCGTTGAAATAGTCAAGCGTCTAGAGGATGCAAAGTTTAGAAGAAAAAAGGAACAGGAGCTGGAAGAGGCTCTTAACATACCAGCTGGGCATATAATAATCGATGTACCTTATCAGGAATTACATAGGGCTGAACCTCGCATAAATCAAACAGACATAACAATTATCGATGAGAATGAGACAAAAACATTGGATGAATTTACTCCTGTAGCTGGAGCCATTAGATCAAGAATTGTTCCAGATTGGGCCATCATGATTATAACAGATGAGAAATTTAGAGATTTGGTGTCTAAGAAAGCTGAAAATATATTACATGAAATTGTTTGACTAAAATACAATTATAATCAATGTTATAAGGAGAGAATGGGGAAGATTGAAGGTGGTGAGGAGAGATTTTAAAAAGCTTTAATCTCCCCCATTCATGAAAATATATATTTGACATCGGTATATAAGTTTTATTATACAATTATCGTTTATCGACGAAATAATCGCTTAGATAGATAATAAACTAGTTTTAAAATTAATAGGATAGTAATATAATAATATTCAAAAAATAATTTTGAAGTTTATGAGCTTTAATTGACATTTTTAGATTTGAATTTTAAAAATTCGATGATCTGGGGTTTATTAGAAATATCTTCATAATAATTACCAATTGAGATTCTACCGTTGGCAATAACATGGTATCTCCAATATTTAATTGTAAAAATTCTAGTATACTGAGTATCAATAGTATTCATCTTAACTTGGCAATAGATTTTAACATTTGTTTCATCATTTATTTTTAAATTAAAAACTTCTGGTATTCTCCCTCTGTTATTTGGTATATAATTACCAGTAGAAATATCAACATTTTCTGGATTAATATTATAGAAAATACCTCTATCCTTATTTATTACAGCAATAATATCGGTTTTAGCTCTGTTTTGAATTGTTTTTGCCCAAGTAACATTAATAGTATCTGAACTTATTCTTCCCCAATACCATCCAAGATTATTCATTGCAGTAACAGGAGAATAACTCCAATTATGGTCGTGATAACCTAAACCTTTAACTTGTAACTTTTTTCCATCAACTGTAATTTCACCAGTTACAACTGCCTTGGGCAACGGCACAGCCCAGCAAGTATCAAGAGTTTCAATTTTCCAACCTTTTGTTGTACCAGTAAATAATAGATCTACCGCATTATCATTAATAGAAAGTTTTACATTATATCCCCATAACGTATCTTTCTCATAAGCATCATTATCAAATTTAACAACAGTTTTATCTCCTAGTTTTATAGTAGGAAAATGTGTATCAACAACAAATTTAGAAAATGGGTCGATTTTTAATTCTTCAGCAATTACTTTACCATCTTTATAAATATCAATTCTTGATTGGACTATACCAAATCCTCTTACATGATATATTCTAAATCCAATGTGAACACTATATCCGTTTTCAAAGACCGCGTCAAAATACCACCACTCAATATCAAGTAACTTAATGTTACCATGAAAAGAATCGTCTATTGGTTGTATATCAACTGCCTGAAGAAATCGAAATTTAGAAGATTTACTTACTTTTTTGTTCATATTATTAATGTGAGCCATAACATTTATTTTTTAATAAGTGTTTCTAGAGACTACTTAAACAAGTTATATATTACTTCGTAAATAGGTGATATAATTAAAACATCAGGTTTCAATCCAGAAAGTGTTACATTGAAAGACGATGCTTCTCATAAGTCAAGAATTTTTGGCAATGTAGAAACCTGGTATTATGATGCAATTTTTGATAATAATTATAGTGTGGTTTGTTTGGTTAATGCAATACAATTTTTGAAAACAGGTTTGGTTTTGACAGGTTTATTTATTTATAAGGATACCAAACTAGTTAAGAATTTTAGAAGTAGAACTTCTTTAAAACATTTTTATGGCTCTAAGGAGAGACCGCACATTTTGATAAGAAATAAAGAAATAATAGATGGAGAAATAAATAGTGATTCAAAGGAGTGGACGTACCATATTTTGATGGGTGATGAAAAAAATAATGTTAATCTAAATTTTATTAAGAAAATGGAACCTTGGAGAGGAAATCATTTTTTAGGTAATTGGCTTGTTATTCCAAGACTGAAAGTTAATGGAAATATCTACGTCGATGGCGAGAAAATTGATGTTACAGGCCATGGCTATCATGATCATAACAACTATCCGCTTTTTTCACCTTTTTTTAGTAAAGGTGCAAATTTTGGAAAAATAGCAGCCGGGCCAATAAATGTTGTTTGGGCTCAAGTAATTAAAAATAAAGATAAAATCGAAAACATAGTCGTTATAAATAAAGACGAAAAGTTTCAATCGATCCCATCAGACGATGTAAGATTATCTGTTGAAGATTATGTAAAAGAACATGGCAGAATTGTTCCAACTAGATATTTATTAAATGTTGAAAAAAAAGACATAAATATCAATGTAAAAATAGAATCTATTAACTACCATTATGTTACTATCCCTTCGGTTAAATATTGGAGACATCATGCAAGAAACACGGGCGATATAAGGTTTGAGTCTATTTCAACCAAGATTCACAATATTAGCATAATTGATCAATTATCATTTTTATAACAAAACAAGAAAACATTTGTTATTGGCTACATTATAAGATATCGATGGGTTTTTATTTCGTTATTACTTCTTGAGCGATACAATGGCAATAAGAGAATATTTAAAACTTGCACGTTCGTTCAACGCCGTTTTAACTGGCATGTCGCCAGTAATGGGCGCAATCGCTATGCAACAATATGATATTTTATTCCTTTTCATCTTGTTTTTGATAGGTTTTTTTGGTCATACATTCGGATTTGTTTTTAACGACATTGTAGATTATAAAATTGATAAATCATCCAAAGAAATAAGCGACAGGCCGCTAATAAGTGGTACAATTTCAATTAGAAAGGCATGGTTGTTTGCTTTTTTATCCATGGCCATTTCTTTTGCATTAGCTCTTTATATAGCTTTTATTAACCGAAATTTTTTACCTGTTGTAATATTAGCAGCATCTGCATTTTTCATAGGTTTATATGATCTTGTTAGTAAAAAACTTCCATTCATGGATATATTTGTTGCACTTGGAGTATTTTTCTTGATTCTCTACGGAGCTACAGCTAACATCACAAATTTGGCTAGTGTCACCAAAATAACCTGGATAGTTTGCGTACTTGGATCCTTACAGGTACTTTATATGCAATTTATTGCAGGAGGACTTAAAGACATTGAAAATGATTTTGGAAATGGCGCAAAAACAGCTGCAATAAAACTAGGGGTTAGAATTCAAAATGGAGAACTTAAGATATCTAATAGTTTCAAAGCTTTAGCATATGGATTACAAGTGATTGACATAATAGTTGTATTTTTACCTTTCTTTATAATATGGGGCTTAGGTGCTCTATCAATATTCCAATATGCTCAATGGATGGTTATTATATTGATAGCATTGGTAATGTTCTTCTTATCATACAGACTATTGTCAATGAAAAAGTTTGAGAGAAGTAAAGCAAGAAAATATATTGGTAGTCATTACATGATAAATTTCATGATAGTTCCAATAATGCTTATGAGTTTAAACCCATGGGCAGGTATTCTAATGTTCTTCCCCGGGTTGGGATTTATCTTATCAAATATAATTTTACATGGGACAATTGCACAACCAAAAACCATGTGATTTTTTATATCCCTGGCTGCGTAGATTTTCCATATAAAACCTTACTAAAAACAGTGTACCATATAGGCGGGGCAACAAGGAGAATAAGTGAAATTGTTAGCCCAAGAAGAGGGTATATACTTATAACAAACAAGACGCCGACACCTGTGTTGATTAAAAAATATAATTTTTTTACTTTTGATCTACTAAAAGCCTGAAGATTCAATATTTTATAACAACCGACTATAGTTGCTATTATAAGGATAGCTACAAGCAAAAGTGGTATAACGTTGTAATCGAAAAAATTTATCTCAGGCTGATAAAGCATTAGCATCAATAGAACGAAACAAATCGTTAAAAGACTGTATGCAAGTGTTTTGTAAAGTCTGGTAGCTACAAGTTTTCCATCTTTTACTTTGACTCCCATTATTATAGCTAACGTTTTTGCACCGCTTAAATGATCATGGTCAACGTCTTTTAATCCAGCTTCCACCACATTGGCAAATGCAACACTTACAAAGATTAGTGCTCCAGCAATATAAATTAGATTTGTGTAGTGCACTCCTAGAAAAGTGCTTGCTCCATAGAAAAACGAAAGCGTGTAAAATGTGGCCATTACTAAATCGGAGATACCGGGGATCTTTTTCCCAAATAAATTGTATATTGAACCTAAGATTATTGCTAAAGTAATAAACAGCATGGTTGATATGTTTCGAAAATAAACCACCGTGAGAATATAGATTGCTACTATGGATGCAATTGTAATTATTAGAGCATGCTCCTTTGGAATTACACCGCTGACGAGAGGTTTATTTTTAAGTTCAGAAGACTGTCTATCAACCTCAATGTCAGCATAGTCATTTAAGACATGACCATAAATATGATATAAGAGGCCAACAGTAAAAACAACTAATATCAAGAAAGGATCTCGCTGCCCAGCAATAAGTGCACCAAAGATGAAAAACAATGCCTCTGAGATACCTGCATGAAATCTCATAAGCTGGAAGTAGGTGAGGATCTTATTTTTTACACCCATTTTATCATATAAAGGATAGATTAATTGATATTAAAAGACAACGCATTATGGGAAATATAAAGAAAAACTAAAATATTGATATGTTCTTCCTAAATTAAATGAATAAAGTTGTAGCATATGCAAGATTGTTGCGCATCCCTGGTATTGGCGGACTTGCAATCCCACCAGTAATAGGTGCAATTTCTGTTGGAGTTCTTGATTTTTATAGTTTATCGATAGTATTTGCTATAGGTACTCTAGCAGCACTTTACGGATTTATACTAAATGATTACGCAGATGTGGAAGTCGATAAACTAGCAAAAGAATTACATGGTAAACCACTCGTAAGTGGAGACATATCAACAAAGAGTGCTCTAATGATATGCGTTTTTTTCATACTTTTGTCATTCTTATTAGTTGGTATATTGTGGTATGGACAAACAATCGATTATCTAAAATTTGGAGCATTGCTGAGTCTTTTACTTGCAGGAATACTGGGAAGCATCTATGATTTCCATGGTAAAAAGATGGTTGGTTCAGATTTTCTTGTCGCGATATCAGTAGCTTTTGTATTCCTATTCGGTGCCCTATCCTTTGGTCAACCAACTATAATAACTTGGATTATTTTCATCCTAACTTTTAACCAAATTTTACACATGAATGCCGTTGAAGGTGGAATTAAGGATGCAGATCACGATCCACTCATGGAAGTAAAAAACATAGCTTTAGCTTCAGGCATAAAAATGCGAGGAGAGAATATTTCCATTCCAGTTAGTTTCAAAATATTCAGCATTGGGATAAGACTATTTTCGGCATTCCTTCTTTTTACACCATTTGTATTCTTTGGATACAAATATTACACATGGCAACTGGCACTACTAGCATTAGGTATACTCGGAGTATTATTCTTCAGCGCCAAACTTGTATCGATAAAAACCTTTGATAGAAACAAGATTAGAAAATACATAGCAATACAATCATTTTTACGCTATTCTCTAGTACCAATAATGTTGATTCCAATAATACCATTAACTTATTCATTAATGCTGATTATTTTCCCGATCGCATGGTACATAATATTCACACCACTCATAGGAGAAAAACTTTTTAAACCTAGGATGTAAAATGACTGGTAAAAAAAACATATGCATAATAGGGGCTGGCATTAGTGGACTTACTGCAGGTGCCCTGCTTACCAAACAAGGATATAAGGTTACGATTTTCGAAAAAGAATCCCTAATAGGGGGACGGGCGCTCTCCTTTGATGCCTCATCATATACAGCTGACCAGTATCTGAAGCTACTATCACGATTTCAGGTGAATGTCCCTTTCTCAGAACCTGATCTTCCAACGATTTTTAATAAGAAGATGTTGCAAGGTTACATGTTAGATCTTGGGTACCATGCAATTGGCGGTGGTGTCATGTCCAATCTCAATAGTGTGCTTGCAACCCTTGACGATCATATCGAGACACTTGAATCAAGTGTAGGATTCATTAAAGAAAACGGATACGACTTCCCATTTCTCTCACGCGCGGACAAACTCAAAATTCTTCCGAACATTCTACGACTCCTTTTCGCAAGTGAAAAAACTATGAAACGACTCGATGATATCCCGATGACAAAAACAATAGAAAAATATGGACAAGGAAAAATGAAACTAGTCCTTGAGATTTTTTCACGTTCGATTTCCACCGTAAATAATCTTGATCGTATTTCAACAGGCGAAATGTTCCGCGCACAACGCACTCTATTGAAAGGTTCAAAACCAGTCGGATACCCAAAAAACGGTCTTGGTGAGATACATCAGAAACTAGCCAAGGCTATCACAAGTCGTGGGGGAACAATCCGGACAGGAACACCAGTACAAAGGATCCTCTTTGATGGAACAACAGCAACCGGAGTCATGGTTGAGAATAAAGAACATAGGTTTGATGCAATTGTCTCAACAATATTAGTACAGAACCTTTTCACTATTGCTGACGAGAAACATTTTCCAAAAGAATATGTAAAAATGATGAAATCTCTGCAAGGAACCGGTAGTCTCTGTGCTTACTATTCCTTAAAAAATGTTGATACACAATTACTAGGAAAGACATTTCATTTCATTGAACGAGATATCGGTGTTGATGGAAACGATGCAGTCGGCATGATTGATTTTATGTCCGCTGTACCGGATACTAGACTCTCACCACCCTCACATCATCTTGTTCAATCATACGTCATTTGTACACCGAAAGAGGCACGAGATAAAAAAACACTAGATATGCTCAAAATAGCTTTAGATAAAAACCTTGAACGGTTAATACCAAATTTTCATTCACAGCTTCGCTGGGCTATATACCCGGCCGTCTGGCACTTAGACGGTGTTGCAAAGACTACTGACAACGTAAAACCAGAGATACAGACCCCAGCAAAAAACCTGTTTGTAATTGGTGATTGCGCGAAAGCTCCAGGCATCGGAATTAATTGTGCATTAAATTCAGCACAAATGTTAAAAGAGTTGTTGACGCGAAAAACTTCTTAGAGAAATTAATATTAATAATAGCTTGTATTCGTATTAGCATCATGTTAAAGGAGAATCCCGCGTAAATAAGTCCGCGAGGCTTCTTTCAATATATAATTCATAAGCGGGGAGCGTAATAAATGAAAGCCAAACTTACTATAAAAGAACCTTACAGTAGAACTAGGTATCTCTCAACACACATCAGAGGATATATTGATTTAGTCCGTCCGTTTACATTATTTCCACCATTTGTTGTATCCATGGCTATAGCCGTTGCAAGTCTTGTATATAACAATAGAGTAGCTCAGTTCCCCAATTGGTGGGTAATAGTCGGTCAATCTAGTTTCACCATAGCATTGATAAACGCTGCATCAAACGCTCTCAATCAGGCTACAGATTTCGAAGCCGATGCGATATCAAAACCATACCGCCCCATCCCCAGAAAAATTGTAAAGCCCGATGAAGCACAAAGTCTTGCATATCTTTTCTATCTTTTTGCTTTGCTAAGATCAGTGACAATAAACCTATGGTTTGGCATATTCGTATTTCTAATAATGATATTTACAGTAACCTATTCCCTACCACCAAGGGTAAAACGAGTTCTATTTCTGAATCAGGTGTGGATTGCTATACCAAGGGGATTCCTTGGCGTATTGGCATCATGGAGTGTTTTTGGGGATCCATTCCAGACAACACCTTTGATAATTGGTACAATTGCCACGATATTTTTTATCGGCGGCATGGCAACCAAAGATATAGTAGACAGCGATGCAGATAAAAGAACCGGTACACACACTTTAATAAATACCTACGGAAGCAAAAAAACAGCTTTAATATCATTCCCATTTATGTTTTTCCCTTTCGTATTAATTCCGATTCTTATAAAAGCAGATGTTTTAGAACCATATCTTTGGCCATTGACATTTTTGCTTATACCAAGTTGCCTTATTTTTTATTTTATGGTTAAAGAAAGCGAAAGTAAGACTCTCGAAAATGTACATGCGTGGTCGATCATGTATATCGAATACATATTTTTTGCAATGGGGTTTGCATTGCTAGTAATATTTTCAGGAGTTTTAAATCTTCAACAATTTTTTAGTTAAAAGTTATGATAGATTTAGAACATGTATCTTTGGTCTTTTGGTGACGACTCGGGGTTTGTCTTTTTATCTTCTTTTGTGGTTTTATCGATTTCCTTGTGTGTAAAGTAACTTAGATAACTAGCTGCGATTCGGTTAAGATAATATCCTATTATCTCTATTTCTCTAGGAGTATAATCGTCTTCGGATAAATTACAGTTGATGCTATGCGCTTTTTTACGTAGTTCATCCAAAGAGCGGGCTTCGATCACATCTTCATCCATATTTCCATCCCTTCAGTAATATGAATGAATTATTGCTTTAAAACTCTATTTATTTTACAAAAATGCTCTTTAAAAATTAATGTCGGGGGCGGACATCAGTGTTAATTGTTCAGTTCCCATCCCATAAAAAATAGATAAAATCGTACTTTAGCATGTCATAATCTTCTTTTTGCAAATAAAAGTTTTGATGATATTTTACGCAGGGAGGGAGATTTGAACACCTGGAATTAGTTAGTAATTTTACACTGATGGGTAGATTTGAAATCATATCTGTTATCTGAAGGTTTATAAAGGAATAGTTGTTTTTAAAGTAGAAGATGATATGAAATTAAAAATAAGAGAGCGGTTATTATGAAGGCGATAACAATTTTTGGAATAATTATAATTCTGATTATTGCTGGATTATGTGGATGTACCAATAAATATTATAACAATGTGTCAGGAGAAGCAGGCATTGTATCTGGTAGAATTTTGTACGACAATATTTTGTTGAGACCGGTTTATAATGCTTCTGTTTTAGTCAATGGAAAACCAGCAGAGATATATGGTACAACCTACCTTGCACTCAACGTGTCCGCCGGTGAAGCAACAGTGGAGGCACACAATGGAGGACAAACGGTGATAGAAACCCTTACAGTGGAGACAAACATTGTAAACTCTGTCGATGTAATCTTCCCTGCTGGTAAAGAGGGGACGCCTCCAGATGTAACATCAACATCTGATCACCTTCAGTTTCTCTGGGGAACTGGCATGAGCGTGGAATTAAATCTGAATGGTGATAGCTTACTTGGCATCGGAGAAGTTAAAATCGAGGATGTTCCTCTGCGCAACCCAGTATCAGCAGGAACATTTACAATAGAGAAAATTAAGAATGGCAAGTTTGTGGGAATCACGTATACAAAATGTCAATATATTGATTATGAAATCAAAGGCGAAACGGTAGTGGTGCACAGCAAATTGGTTACCGGAGAAGGAAATATCGATTTAGATTGGATATTCACCCCATGGGCGATGGATGTCGACGGAAACCAGTATAAAGGGTTGGGGTACCGGTTCTCCATCTCCAGTCCCGTGAACATCTCGAAGATGGGATTCGACTGTTCGTGGGAATTGAACGAGAACATCAATGGAAAGACCCTCCTCACCCGCGAGGGTAGTACTGCCTGGGAACGCGAGTGCTCTCAATCCGACGCATTCAGGATAAGAGCACCTTCTTATTTCTCTCAGGTCCAGCCTCCTACCTATGAGTACGACGGTTCTGGTGCATTGGCTTCTTTCATCTGGCCTCCAGGGGCATTAGAGAACACCATGCAAAAGGTTAGCGGCTCGGACCAGCTCTTGTTTAATGACAAGTTCTCGTTCGGAGAGACCAAGCAAGCGGAGACTCCTTTCCGTGTGATACTCTACACGAGCGAGGAAGGATTGGACGAATATACGTACCTGTTTGACCAAGTCACTGAGAACTACCGGGATTTCTATGGCCTGGAAGAGGTAGTGCCAGTTCCCACGGTACTGGCCACTTATGCTATCCAGGATGGGATAAAGCCAGGAGATGCCCCGCTTTTCAGGAAAGCAGCCGACAACTATTTCCCGGAGTTCGCAGACCACAACTTCAAACAGACATTAATCATATATCTTTGGCTGAGCAATGGCAGGATAGGAGCTCCTTACAACGGAAACCGCATTGCTATACACGGTATTGAGTTTCATCCCGATGACATCGGCGAGCTGAAGTACCTCGTTGACAAAACACACGACTTGGGCATGAAGTTCGCGGTCTGGTTGTCGACCTGTTACTCCAAGAACTCTTCGCTATTCGAGACCAACCATTGGATGGACCAAGACGTTGATGGCACCTTCCCCGATGCCGCTTCACATGATGTATACCTGATGAGCTACAGGAGCGGCTATATCGCTTATGCGCTGGATAGACTCAAGGCAGTAGAAGACGAGTTTGGGTTTGATGGCATATGGCATGACTCTTTCGGAGCTGCCCTCAGGATAGACTATTCCGGTCAGCCCATCGAATCAGGTATTGACCAGCAAATGCAGTTCTTATCTGCAACTCAGGCGCTTGGATACACTCCTTATACCGAGTCAATCGGCCCGTTCGGAATGACATCTGTCGGTTCCTCCGGGGTCACTATCTCACAAGAGCGTGGTGCTCGCGATATAAACGCCACATTTGGAGGAAGGGAGTATCTAGCTTACAAGACATCCTTCGTACTCTTCCATCCTGATGACTACTCCCCACTGCAGGTCGACTATTACAAGTTCCTGGCTAATAAGGGCGTGCCGATGCTGGCCTATGACCAATTGAGCGAGACAGAGAAAGAGGTTGTCTCCCAGGCGAATAAAGATTACAACACCGCATTGCCCTACATGGACAAGCGGCATCTGCTCCCTGACGGCAACGGCGTCTTGTGGTACGATAAAGAAAGCAATACCCAGGTACTATTTGCCTATAACGCGTTCTCCTATAAGTTAGAAGGAGGCATAACTGGGGTATTTGACATAACAAGCAATAGTGTTGTGGAGATAAACAGTGGAAGTTTTACTACACAGCCAAAGCACACGTATAAATTACAATGAAGAAAACAAAAGTAAATAAATTTACTTTTTGTTTTAAGAGGTAATATTAACTATCAATGTTGACCAATTACTCATGAATCACTTCTAGGTGAAATGTAGGAGCGAGGCTCTTAACTCTAGGTAATAGAGCTTCGAACCAGGCATACCTTTCAAAAGTTAAAAGCCCATCCAGATTAAAATAATTAGCATGTCGGGGGCGGGAGTTGAACCCGCGGCCTCCTGATTTCTTAGCGCAAGGCTAAATGACGAACCCTTTAGCTGTGCTTATGAGTCAGGCGCTCTAACCAGGCTGAGCCACCCCGACAAGTGTGGGAATTGCTAAACAGAATGTTGGTCTAACTTATAAAAACTTTCTAGCTATTGATTAATTTTTTACAAGTGTTAATCTATTGATAACTGTTTTTTCCCACGTAGATATATGACTTGCACAGATGCTGTTTTCAATCTATTTCTTAATTCTCGATCATTGGTTACAACGATGCCATTTAGTTCCTTAGCCAAACAAAAAACTGCATCATCACCTTTTTCATCCGCGTCTTCGACATCATATTTTTCTATTAATTTTAATGAGGATTTAGCAAAAAAACTTTTTTTACCTTTTCCATTTTTTGACAAAAATTCAAGTTCTCTAACAATTGGTGTTGGTATAATTATATGATATTTTCCCAGAAGTCTAGTTAATTCTCCTTCAAGATCTATGGAAAACTCAAAAAGCATCATTATGGCATTGCTGTCTAAAATAACTAATTTCGCGTCTCTATCTCGCCGTATCCTATTAGATGCCATCTGCCGTCAATCCTTCTACTTATTGCAATTCTTTGTCCTTTGTTGGCACAAACTGGTAATTTTAGTTTAACACTGATTTTTCCGCCACGAAATTCCGATACTATTCCAACGGTAGTTGCAGTACCAATGGTGAGCATGAGTGGTTCATTTGTTTTTATTGGTTCGACATTTTTTTCTTCTATAGTTCCTACAACTCTTTTTAGTAGATTTATAGATAAATCAAAGTTTTCTAAAGTGGGAGGTAGATGTCCGGGTTTACCTGCAACCTTGCCTGCAAAAGAGTCCGATTTGGTCCTGGCTGGATCTAGTCCTGTGCCAATGGCAATTAAACCACCTGGGGCGGCTTGCTCTACAGATTTGCCACCTGTGATCAGAGAACTGACTGTAGTTATAACAGTCTCCATTGTTTTTTTGCCCTCTTTTTCAATTCTTCGTCCAGGAGCTATTTCAATTTCCTCACCCTTACGCAATACGCCCTGAATCAATGATCCTCCAATTACACCACCTTTCAATTCACCAGGTCTTGTTCCTGGTTTATTGATATCAAAACTTCTTGCCACATACATTAAAGGAGGTTTATCTTTGTCCCTCTTTGGCGTAGGAATTTTCTCTTCCAAGGTTTTGATAAGCACATCAATATTCATGTCATGATGGGCGCTAACGGGAATAATAGGTGCTTTTTCTGCGCATGTTCCCTCTACAAATTTTAAAATCTGCTCGTAGTTTTTAATGGCATTTTTTTCTGATACCAAATCTATCTTGTTTTGAACAACAATAATATTCTTTATTCCTACAATGTCAAGAGCAGCTAAATGCTCTCTAGTCTGCGGTTGAGGACAAGGTTCGTTTGCAGCAATAACAAGTATGGCACCATCCATAATAGCAGCGCCAGAAAGCATCACGGCCATCAGAGTTTCATGACCGGGTGAATCAACAAAAGAAACAACACGCAATAACTCTGTGGCACTGCCACAAATTGGACATTTATTCTTAGTACAATAACATTGAGGTTCTTTACATTTAGGACATTTGTAAAAAGCAGCATCAGCGTAACCGAGTTTTATAGAGATACCGCGTTTTATCTCTTCAGAATGTACATCAGTCCATTTACCAGTTAATCTTTGTGTCAGAGTAGTTTTTCCATGATCCACATGGCCTATCATACCTATATTTACTTCAGGTTGACGCGGTAAACTCATCTATTGTTCCTCTTTTTTCTCCACTTTTTTCTCAGCTTCATCCTTTTTTTCTGCATTAACAATCTGATCTATGGGTTTTGCACTATATTTGGTCACTTTCATATTTATCTGGACAACATCCTGATTTATTGTATTTCCCCTGACGGATTTTTTCTTTCTGAGCCCTTTTTCTTTTGGTCTGAATCCTACACTTTTACTTAGTAACAGCTTCTTTCGACCCATTCCTGGAAGATCTTTTCTCATTGGAAATCCATCTTTATCAGTTCCGCCTGTTATTTCCATTTTATATCCTGGCAGTGATATGAATATCCCATCCACTTCGTCACCAATTTTTTTCCCTATTAAAGAGTTGGCATGATGCCCACTAACTGTTATCTGATATGATTTGCCGTTTTTTGTATCATTTACTACAACTTTGAAATCCACCATATTAAGTTCTCCTTAAGTTCATTTTTTAGCTTTAGCTTTTTCTCGGTAACAAGATTGTATATTAATAAGTTATTGTTAAAAACTCTTTATCAGACCTAATTTTCAATTCAAAAAATATTTAAAGGAGATAGCAATAAACCGACGCTAAATAAAAATATTTTTGTGGGGAGGAAAAGGAAGATGTCGGAATTCATATGGCATTGGACAAAAGAAAATATTAAGATATATACAAGAAATATTGAAATTGCTGAAAAAGCATTGAAAGAAGGATTATTAGTAATGGGTGAAAAAGCAAAACCTTCTACTATTGAATATTAAAAACACCCTCTTTTCTTTTTATCTAACTACCCATATGGCATATTTATTCTAACGGAAGTTTTTTAGATACTTAGAATATTCACCTGTTGAAATATGTCTGATCCAGATTATAGAAAACTGTTGAAGAACGTTCTTGAAGATACTTCCGCAAAGAGGGTAGTTGAAGATCGATTTAAGTTGCCAAAGATTGAAATATTTTATGAAGGAAATACGACGGTAATAAAAAATTTTGATAAAATATCTGACGCCGTTAATCGTGATCCGCAACTCATTTTAAAATTTCTTTTGGGTGGAGTAGGCACTGCTGGAGAAATGGAAGGCGGAAGAGTCGTTTTTCAGGGAAAAATACTTGCTAAGCAGATACAAGACAAGTTGAAAGAATACATAGATACTTATATTATGTGTTCAGAATGTAACAGACCAGACACACATCTCGTAAAGCAGGGGAGAAATCTTCTGATTAGATGTGATGCGTGCGGTGCTTTTCGTTCTGTAAAATCTAAAAAGAAGAAAGTTATACAGCAACCTTCTGAAGCTTTAAAAGAAGGAGAAATTTACGAACTAACTATAAAAGATATTGGCCGAAAAGGCGATGGTGTTGCTTATTTTGATAAATATGTCGTGTACGTTCCTGGTGCTGTCAAGGGTTCCACAGCAAAAGTAAAGATAGAAAAAATTTCAGGAACTGTTGCTTTTGGTGAGATCGCAGAAGTCTAGAATTAGCGAAAAATATTTAAACCGAACTGCATATGTCATGCCGTTGTCAGACAAATGATGCCGTTTGTCATTTGTTCGATGCGTATTAGACGTATGCCCGACATACAAACGGTATAACGATTGACAGCAATTTGATGTATGTGAGGAGAAAAATGGAAAAAAACCGCATCACAATAAGACTGCCCCAGCACGATCTTCACTCAATAGATCTTTTCATTAGAGCTGGCGAGTTTTCTTCTCGTTCTGAAGTAATTCGACACGCAGTAAACGAGTTCATACAAGACTATGCCAACAAAGTTATTGAAAAGGCCGAGAAGATCAGAAAGGTGCAGCAATTGGAAAATGCGGTTGAATCAATTGAACCTTACATGAAGAAATAATGGTTTAAAAACTATGGAGGGAATGGGATGCACCCTTAGAAGGACGCTCTCTCCAGGGCGTCCTTCAAACTACCAAAATAGGAGGAATAAAAAAATGACCGGAAGTAAAGATATAGGCATGGGTTCTTTTATCGCGACTGCGATAGAGAACAAAGTTGAAGAGGAAAGCAAAATTAAGATCGACAGTGATTTGTTTGGTACACCACGAATAATGATCGTTGGTTGTGGCGGCGCTGGTGGAAATACGATTACACGATTGCATAAATTAGGTGTAACCGGTGCAAATACAATAGCAATTAACACGGACAAGATGGCGCTGGACCTAGTGCAAGCAGATAAAAAATTGCTAATAGGCAGAAACCTAACAAAAGGACTTGGCGCTGGTGGATTTCCAGAAGTAGGAGAGCGCGCTGCTCGAGAGTCAAGCAGAGAACTTGAAGAAATGATGGCTGGAGCAAATCTAGTGTTTGTCTGTGCTGGCATGGGTGGCGGTACTGGTACCGGCTCTGCACCAGTTGTTGCAGAGATAGCAAAAAAACAAGGGTCTATCGTTACCGCGATGGTATCAACACCATTCAATGTTGAAAGAGCAAGACTCATAAAAGCAGATGAAGGACTTGATCAACTAAGACTCAAGGCAGACAGCACCGTTGTTCTTGATAACAATCGTTTGTTAGAATTCGTGCCAAATCTCCCAATCAACCAGGCATTTTCTGTGATGGATCAACTTATCTCGGAAACAGTAAAAGGCATTTCTGAAACAATAACAATTCCATCATTGATTAACCTAGACTTTGCAGATATGAAAGCCATTATGGATGGTGGCGGTCTTTCAGTTATGCTTTGGGGAGAAGCAGATGAGGATGCTGGTGTAGACGCCATTGTACATGAGGCACTTAACCACCCTCTACTAAATGTCGATTACAAGGGAGCAAATGGAGCACTCGTACACGTAACGGGCGGAAGCGACATGAGTCTGAAATACGTACAGGATGTAGCAAAGAAGCTTACTGAAAACCTTGACTGCTACGCAAATGTCATTCTTGGAGCAAGAGTAGTGCCAGAATTTGAAGGCAAATGCAGAGTCATGGCAATTATGACTGGCGTACAATCACCTAACATACTTGGCCCAAAAATGTCATCTGATGCAGCCCGCCAAGCAAGAAAAATACAAACACCATCAAAGTTTGACATCGACTTTGTAAGATAAAACAAAAATTTTCTCTTCTTTTCTTTTTTTCTTCTTTTTTTTATATCTTTATTTTTGTTCCATCAAATGATTGATTTTCTATTGCCTTTTCTAGTTGGTCCAATCTTTTTCCGTTTACAACAAAAGTAGGTATTTTTTCTTCATTAATTATCTTTAGAGCGGGACCATCAACAACAACATTTGCACCTGCTGACTTCCAATCAGTTCCATATTCGTCAATTAATTGCTTTATAGATACTTCCCGTAGTTGCTTAGCATCTGGATATTTATTTGGATCTTTATCGTATATTCCATCTACATTTGTTGCTATTATGTATCTAATCGCGTCTGTTTTTTTTGCGAGTTCAGCACCGACCATATCTGTGCTATGACCTGGTGTAGTGCCGCCCATAACTACTATTGGTTCTTTTGCGTTCTTTGCATCATCGGTTGTAAACGGTATCTTTTTGTTTGATGTTGCAATGAGTTCAGTAAACAATTTTGCGTTAATTCTTGTTATGTCAATACCTATTTCATCCAAAGTCTCTTCATCGAGGTTTAGTTCTCTACCTAATTTTATATAATTTCTTGCAGTTTTTCCTCCACCTATCACTATGTAAATCTTATATTTTTTACTGAGTCTTTTTAGTAGGTCAACTAGTTTTTTAAAAAAATGAACGTCTGCTTCATCAGATAGTATAACTGACCCGCCGAGCGATACTACTATTTTTTCCATGAAAAATCAGTATGCACATTTCATTTATTAGGATTGTTAATATTGCAATAAAAAAAATCAACTTATGCGACCTCTGGCCCACCTTGACTTTGTCCTTTTTTAGGATCCGCACCTATCCTAACCTGGGGCAAAGGAATCGGCGGTGGAAGGCCTAGGTCCTTTGCTATACCTACTGCCTCTGGTACACATGCATGCATTACGGCGGTGTGGATATTACTTGCAGTTTGATCAGGCATCTTCCGAGTGTTTTTCCACTCATTGGCCACTGTTTTTACATTTTCATCTTCATATATGAGCGACCCTTCGAGTTTAACCATGCCAATAGGCCCAAAGCTTGCAGTATATTGAAAATCAATAGTAGCTTGATCTCCTTTTACTTCATGTATCTGGGTGATAGTACTATTGTGGTCTATGCGAATTTGCTTAGGATGCTCATCAAGATTCATATAACGTCTTGCTTCGATGGATTTAAGTTGGATGTTTCTAATTTTCATATCTTAGCCAATAACAAACAACATGCTTTTACATTTTTCGTTAATTCAGAAATGATATATCATCCACAATGATTTTATAGAAACCCGATATATTATCAGTTGAACATGCTGTATACAATTTTCCTCATCCTAGGTTTAGTAGTTGTTTTTGGATCAGTTGTCATAATCAGCGTTTTTTTATACGGATTTATTAAAAATAAAACTAAAAAACAACCCGCAACCAACCAAAAAGTTTCAATAATTGTCCCGTGTAAAGGAATAGGAGAAAACCTTGAAGAAAACCTGAAAGCAATATGTGAACAAAACTACCCTAGTTATAATGTCATATTTGTTTTAGATTCAAAAGAAGATCCTGCTTATCCCATTATTGATAAAATTACAAAAATTACAAGCAACACCAGCATTGAATTCTCACAAAAAATAGATAAAACCAGTGGAAAAATATCAGCTCTCATATCAGGAATCAAAAAAACCAAAGACATCGACATTTATGTTTTTGCTGACTCAGATATAAAACCACATAAAGAATGGTTAACCTACCTTGTAACATATCTATCAGAAGATAAAATTGGAGCAACAACGGGTTTCCGCTGGTTCTTTCCATGCAATTTCAAATCATCGCTGATATCAGCCTGGAACATGGGAAGTACTGTCTCTCTATTTCTTTCTCTTACTAACTTTGCTTGGGGGGGTTCAACAGCTATTAAAAAAACAGTTTTTGAGAAATTAGATATCGAATCAAAATGGAGGAGAGGATTCTCAGATGATCTGATTTTAACTGAAGCTGTTAAAAAAGCAGGCCATAAAATCAAATTTTTACCCCAATGTATTGTTGAAAGCTCTCCAGAATCTGATATTAAAAAATTTTTAAAATGGGCAACCCAACAATTCACCTGGGTGCGATGGTATTATCCATCTATTTGGGTTTTTTCATTTTTTGGAATGTTAACAATTCATGCTATAATAGTTCTAGGGTTTGTATTGATATTTACAGGATTCACAATCCCGGGAATTTTACTTATCTCTCCGATATTTTCCGAAATGATCTACGGACTGGCAGGAATTTTGGTTCTAAGAAAATTAATGAATTATCCAAAAGAAAAATTTGGTACAATCACCCCATATTTCATTCTAATGCCATTTGTATTTTTGCTATTTACTTATAGTATTATCCTTTCCGGCGTCAAACAAGAAATTATATGGGGCGGCAAATCCTATAGAAAAAAAGATGCATTGAAAAAATAAAACGATAAAGATGATTGTAATAATTTCAGTAATAATTTATTATTGCCCACAATGGTTTATTTAGAAAAATACATAAACATATAAAAATATGACCCTGCTAGGGAGATTATGAAGAAGATAATAGTTTGTATACTCATATGCATAGCAGCCTTACTTATTCCTACTACACTTGCTCAAGAAGAGCATCTAGAAACAGACACACATAGTATAGTAATATCTACATCTAATAACGCTTTAGAAGTTGCAGAAACTCTAACAATAAATGGCAATTCTAACCAGAACTACAGCATTATAAAATTCTGGGTGCAAAATGATGCCCAGGATATCAATGTCATTATTAGCAACAACCAAGTATCTTCCACCCCAATTGGCAATAATACATATGCCTGCGATATATCTTCATTCAACATTAAGATGGATTCACAAATACAATTAGATATATCTTACACCCTAAGTAAAGATACAAAAAATTTTAAAAAGACGATGATTAGAAACACCACAACTCTGACAGTTCAATTTGATAAAAACAACATACTTGAGGAATCCAACCTTAAAGCTGATACTTATCTTAACCTGCAGCTCTACAAGCCCACTGAAACGCCCATAAGCTGGTATATTATTATCTCAATATCACTTTTAATAATACTACTGGTAGTTTCCACAGCATATTTATTCAGAAAACAAAAATTATCGAAAGTAAAAGAAATAGCTGGTGAGTCCGAAGAACTGCTAAATACAAAAAAGTTGCTCCTCATGTCAATTCTTAAAGACGTCGAAAAACAACATAGAGCAAAACAGATATCAGATGATACTTACGACAAGCTCAAGGATATATATAAGCAACAAGCAGTAGAAACAATGAAAAAACTCGAAGACATGAAATAATCAAAAATCAAATAGGCTTTGCTGTTTGCTATCCTTTCTATCATCTTCAACAGGTAGGACAACTTCTTCTTCAATTGGTTTTACATCAACTGTTGTTTCGGAAGAACGAAGAATATCTTTTATCTTATGTGAATACTTTTCACCAAGTAAGTACCTCATCTCGTTTTCCGTAAAATCAAATTTTTTTGTCATTTTCACCGCGAAATCAGTGTCGTTTCTGAATATATTCATAAAATATGTCAAAAGGAAATCTATACTTTTATTGCTGGAATTATGACATGCTTCACTAATCTTCTTAGTAATTGAATCTCGGGTATCTCTGTTGGATTTACTGTTTTTTAATTCTCTTAACCACGTGGGAAAATTATATTTCTCGTTAGGATAGTTATGGGTTTTTGCGGTAGCCACACCACCATTCATAATATCACAAGCGTAGGACCATAGTCCATAGTTCTGTCTGCGGTAAGTTCTCCCCAAGAAGATATCTGCTTTTGACAATGCATCGTAGCCTTTAACTAAATCATTGATATCTCTATATTCGTTTGGCAGATTCTCACTGATCCATAGTAAAATACTATCTGGGCTTTCATCCAGGTGAGACATAGTTTCTTTTATACTTTGTATGTTACTAGTTTTGAATATTTCTCGTAGTGCATCGAATATTATTTTTTCTCGATCTCTGTAGCCTAAAACACTTAGAGATTGTATATCAATTTGGTTTTTATCTAAACAAATGGATTGCAAATCGTTGATTGCAGATCTTATGTCTCCTTTACATCTATCAGCCATTGTTTGCAACACTTTTGGATCGGCCGATATTTCTTCTTCAATGCATATTCTTCTAAGAAGATTGAAAATTGCACTCGTATAAGGATCATGAAATTTTATCAGTTTACATGTGTCCTTTATGTCTTCGCCACCACCTTTTATCAAACCGTAATAATCATTTACGATCAAAATTATAGGTTGATTTGTAATTTTTATAGTATCTACAATGGCCCTTTTGCCGCCTTTATCACTATAATCGTTTTCTGTTTTGTTTGTACTTTCTATTTTTTCATAGAGATTGTCTGCTTCATCTAGAATTATGAGTTTTCTGCCACCGCTTCGTGTTGAGATAAATTGACCATAATCGTCGAATGTTTCATTTATTGCACCAGATGTTGCGACTTTCTTGATTTTTGTAGCATTTCTTGCGTCTGATGTGTTTAGCTCTATTACTGGCCATCTGTAGTCATTTGCCAGAGCAATAGCACTGCTTGTTTTTCCTGTTCCGGGTTTACCTGCCAACACTACTGCTCGTTTTTTAGGAGGGCCACTATTCCATTCATTAGCCCATTTTCTAAGATCTGCTATAGCATGTTCGTTTCCGACAATCTCATCTAGGCGTTTCGGCCTGTACTTTTCAGTCCAATCCTCCATATAATAGATATAACAAACCTGTTGTATTTTAATATATTTGTTTTTGGGTTACATAACCTTTTTATCAAACCGTTTCATTTCCCTTCTTTATGCGGGGATGGCCCAGCCCGGCACGGCGATGGATTGCTAATCCATTGGTCTCACGACCTCGGGAGTTCGAATCTCCCTCCCCGCGTAAATTATTAGCACTGTTAATTAACAGGAAAAAATACAATTTTTTATAAAAAACGATCCTTGCTTCTGTTTATCAGTAAATACGTAACAAAATCTCTTTCCCAACATAAATATTATCCCAAAAAGCAAAAGAAATGAAGTTTATAAAGGGGTAAGTTATGTAGGGAGTGCGCTCACAAGTGCAGGATTTAATCATAAGGTGATATAATGGCTACTAAATTGAAACGACTAGAACAGAAGCATAAAAAAAACAAAAAGAAGCGCAGAATGGCAAGATAAAAGAGAAAAGTCGGAGAGGAGAAAGCAGACTGATTTCATTTTCACAATACTACACTCTGCTCTCCAACTATCACGTTTAATGATTCAGATCATTCAACAGATATGAAATCATCAAATGTGTTAACAAATACAAGTCCGAATCGCCCTCCACACGCTAATGATCATCATGATAAATAAACAGGAAAAAAGAGAATAAAAGTTTAAATAACTCCTCCTGATTGCCAGGAAAGAGGTATTGATATCTATGATGAATAAGAAGGTTACTATGATGGATAAGAAGCAAGATCTTGCGGGACCGGGCATTGGAAATTATCGCGACCTTGAAAAAATTCTTCCGAAGGACTATAACTCTCTCCTCACCCCTAAAGAAACGCAGAAGGCCATCTTTGCAGCAAAGTATTATATTGAGGAAAACTTGTGTAAAGAGCTAAATTTAATAATGGTAACTGTTCCTCTTATTGTCGATGTTGAGAGTGGTGTGAACGATTACCTTGATCGCGATGGTTCGCGCACACCGGTCGAATTTCCTTGTGGACTTGGGATCGAACCGCGTATCCGTGCTCAGGTGGTACAAGCAGCTACTAAGTGGAAACGGATGGCATTGAAACAGTTTGACTGTAACGTTGACGAAGGTATTAACACAGATATGCGTGCAGTTCGAAAAGATTACTTCCTTGACCATGATCACAGCTCTTATGTGGATCAGTGGGACTGGGAAAAAGTCATTACAAAAGACCAGCGTAACATCGCCTATCTCAAAGACACAGTAAATAAGATTTGGAAAGTGATCAAAGGTGCAGAAAATCTAGTGTTAAAACAGTACCCTCAACTTGATACTGATGAGTTCCCGAATCTGCCGAACAAACTTGAATTCTTCCATGCTGAAGAAATCCTGGATATGTACCCTGATCTGCCTCGAAAGCAACGGGAAACCGCAATCCTTCAGGATCACCCTGCGATCTTCATTATTGGCATTGGCTCAGTATTGAATGATGGATATCCTCATGAAATGCGTGCCGCTGATTATGATGATTGGATCACCGATACCTCAAAGGAAACAGGAAAACAAACCTATGGGCTAAACGGAGATATTCTCGTCTGGAACCCTGTCACCCAACGACGGCATGAACTCTCCTCAATGGGTATCAGGGTAACTCCGGAGACTCTGAAAAAGCAACTAGAGTTATCTGGTCAAACAGATTTCATAAAACTACCCTATCACCAGGCGATTCTCAATAATAAAATCCCATTGAGTATTGGTGGTGGGATTGGCCAATCAAGAACTTATATGTACCTGTTGAAAAAAGCACACCTTGGTGAAGTCAGTGTCACCGTATGGCCAAAGATACTTAAGGACATTTGCAAGAAGAAAAATATCCATGTTCTCGATTGAACAGAAACGATATTGGTAAATCCTCCATATCAATTTGCAACAGATATAAAATCATGAATTAAAGTGACAAAGAATTTTTTATAAAACTAGAAAAGACCAAGTTGAAACTATTTATTTTTGTTCCTGAATTTTCCGGAACGTTTCTTCGAGTTTCTTCCATTCAGTAACATCACGAGAAATACCCATGGTACCAATTACGCTGCCCTCTTCATCAAAACGCGGTACTTTTGTTACAGAAACCCATCGCTCAGACCCGCCAATACCTGTGAGTTTTTCGATTTTGTTTATGATGAATTTTCCTTTCGTCATTATTTCTTTGTCATCTTCAAAAGCTCTTCTTGCTTCTTCCTCGGGCAAGAAATCAAAGTCTGTCTTTCCAATCATATCTTCAGGAGCAACATTTGAACGTACAGCCTTAGCCGTATTCACCATTATGAACCTGTTTTTCTCATCTTTGAAATAAATGGAATCTGGCATGTTATCCATCAAAGTCTGAAGTAACTCATGTTCTCGAGCGAGTTTTATTTCCGCTTGTTTTCTATCACTTAAGTCTCTTAGGATAACCACAAAATTATCAACCTCGTTATCCTTCTTTAAAAGGAAGAAAGAACTAAGTTCTATATTCAAGACGTTTCCAGCTTTATCTTTTATCTCAGTTTCATGACTCTTAGCAACTTTATCTGATAGCAGTTCTTCAAATTGTATTACAATAATTGACAGTGATTTTGGAGTTAGCAAACCTAGATTAAGGAAGTTAGAACCTATCATGTCCTCTCTTTTAAAACCGAGTAGTTCTAGTGCCCTAGTATTGACATCGGATATTTCCCCACGAGCATCCAGTACTATAATTCCATCTGTTGTGGATTCGAATAGGCCCCTATATTTCTGTTCGCTCTCTTTTAATTTCTTTTCGACTTTCTTGCGCTCCGTTATATCTTGTATTAGCGCAAGCATCACTGGCTTTCCTTCCATTTTAAACAGAGATGCACATATATCTACAGGAAAGTGGGTATTGTCTTTCCTTATATTTTCTGTTTCAAAATTAATGCCACCCTTTGAAGATATTTCATCGATCAATTGAGACCAATCAGTAGATGCTGGAAGTATGTCTTGGAGATATAACTGTATTAGTTCTTCCCACGTATAGCCGAGAAGATCACACGATTTTATGTTTGCCTCTAAAATCTTTCCATCAAGTGTTAATAAAAAAGTTGCAGCATTTACTTGCTGAAACAAGGTTTGATATCGACCATCTGAGACACGCGATTGGATCTTTTCTTCTTCACTTCCAAATGGTTTGTTCTCAGATTCTTGCATCATGAATCATCACATATTTTGCATCCCATATAACATAATGTTCCTTAGATATTTTTACATTGATTGAATACATTGTGAATATTTAAATTTACGTTACGAGTGGAAAAGTTATATCTCCGACAGTGCTCTTTTTAACTCAACGATCACGTCAACTGGAGTAGGATCGATTCCCCTTAAAACAGCAAGATAACAACTAACAAAATCTCCCAAATACATGGCGTACATCATTTTTGCCAGTGTTTTTTTACCTTTAACTTGTATTTCAATAACATTTGCAACGACGTCCTTAAAAAGATCTTTCATGAAATTGAGACGTTTTGCCATGCAGATTGATTCGTTTTCTTGATCTCTAAATAAGATACATGTAAATTTTTTCGATACCTCTGGATTCATGGACCACCCCACTATGTCATTATGGTTGCATTCTGGAACAACATCGTATCTTGCAATAATTTTACTATTCTCGTTGAATTGGGTACACCATCGCTTTGCTATGGGAGTATAAATTCCCCAGCCATATACTTGAGGAATGGTGTTGAAAATAGTTTTTGCTATCTGTTTTGAAATGTTATCTTTCTCTGGAACTGCTTTGTTATTGTTTTTTCCAAATTCTTCTGTTATTGCAATGGTTTCTTCTATCTCTGCATCAATAGTATCCTTCAGTAGGCCTATTTTTTTGAGGGCCAGTATTGAGGAGAATAGAAGGTACGCGGTTGCTGCTCTTGGTGGCAAATTTGCCGGTATTTTTATATGTGGAGTATTTCGCTTCTCACAATATTCTTGTAACTTTCCCCCAGACGAAATGCCAATAATTTTACATCTTTTCTGACTGGCGTATTTGAAAGTACTCAACGTTTCTTCTGTATTGCCCGAATAACTTTGAGATAAAATCAGCGTATCCTTGTTTGCCCATTTTGGTAGATCATATTCGCCACTTACAAAAATAGGAATTTCCAGGGTGTCTCTTAAAAAATGTTGTATAATATCTCCAGATATAGCAGATCCGCCCATCCCATTTGCAATTATATTATCGATCTTTAAAATACTGGCTAATTCAGTAGAATTTACGATATCAATGGTCTCTTTTATTTGTTCAGGGAATTGAGCAAGTGTATCGAGCATACCTGATTTATCTATTTTTGTAATTAATTCCAAATCGTCCAACATTACCTCAGCCATCTAATTAAAATTGTAGGTGACTATAAAGATATTTTCATTTAAACGAAGTTAGATGCAAATACTTATAATTAAGAAATCACATCCTTTCTCCTCATGATAATTACAAAACAGAAAGAATTCAATGATTTACTAAGTCATATTGACGAAGGCCCTGTTTTTATAGTTGGATGCAGTGAATGCGCAACTCTCTGTCATACTGGTGGAGAAGAAGAAATATTAGCTATGAAAGACGCTCTGAGAAAAAAAAATATAAATGTAACAGGCTATGTTATTTTAGAACCGGCATGCAATCTTCAGAACGATAAGCGTCTTCTTCGGAAACACGAGAAAGAAATAGATAACGCAAAGAGGATCCTTGTTCTTGCTTGTGGCAACGGTGTACAAACTGTATCAGAAATACTAGATGATTTTGAGATTATACCTGGTACTGATACTTTGTTTTTGGGAGAAATAAAACATGCTAATGAGTTTGAAAAACGATGTAACCTGTGTGGAGAGTGTATACAAGACATATTTGGGGGAATATGTCCGATTTCGCGTTGCCCTAAAAATATGTTGAATGGCCCGTGCGGTGGATTGAAAGACGGAAAATGTGAAATTAACTCCAATATTGATTGTGTGTGGGACTTAATTTACAAACGTTTGAAGAAAAGTGGACAACTGCATCTTATAAAAGACATCATAAAACCTAAAGATTGGTCCAAATCCAATGAAATGAAGAGGAGATTCTAAGATGAATTATAGGAGCAACCTAGAACGGGTTCTCTCTGAGAACAGATTTGCTGTAACCGCTGAGATAGGCCCACCTAAAGGATCGGACCCCAACAAAATAAGAGAAAAAGGTGAGATGCTACGGGGATGTACCGATGCTTTTAATATTACAGATAACCAGACTGCCGTAGTTAGAATGTCCAGTATGGCAGGTTGCTGTATACTTTTAAATATGAATTTAGAGCCCGTTATGCAGATAGCCTGTAGAGACAGAAATAGAATCGCTCTTCAAAGTGATGTACTTGGTGCTGCGGCCATAGGAGTTAAAAATATTCTATGTGTAACCGGGGATCATCAATCCTTTGGTAATCATCCTGATTCTAAAGGCGTATATGATGTGGATTCGATACAACTTATTCAGATTATAAAAAACATGAGAGACGAGGGGATTTTTCAGAGCGGGGATGAGATTTTGTCAGGTAGACCTAATGTTTTTATAGGAGCTGCTGCAAATCCTTTTACTGATTCATATGAAATCTCGTTGGATCGACTAGAAAAAAAGATACGAGCTGGAGCAGATTTTATTCAAACTCAGACTGTTTTCAATATTGATAAATTCAGTAGATGGATGGATGAAGTACGATCCCAAGGATTAGAAAAAAAGGTTCATATACTTGCAGGTGTGACACCTCTTAAATCTTTGAAAATGACTGAACGTATGAAATATCATGTGCCAGGTGTAGATCTTCCTGACGAGATTTTTGAAAGGATGAAAAAATCTACAGATCCAAAAAAAGAAGGATATAATATATCATTAGATATCATAAAAGAAATCAAAAAGATAAAAGGAGTACATGGAGTACATATCACTGCACTTTTTTGGGAAGATATTATACCTACTCTTGTAAAGGAATCTGATCTTTTACCCAGGCCATAGAGAACACTTTTTTTCTTTAATAATATTTTTTTATAAAACAGTAAAATATGTATACTAATTTCTTATAGCGGTAGATAATTTTGGGGGATTAGTATACATGTCAAAAAAGAGCATGAAGAAAATACTTGTTACAGGCGCTGTTGGTCAGATTGGTTCAGAACTCACCATTGCATTACGGGAGAAATATGGAAACGACAATGTGTTAGCAACTGGAAGAAAAACCAAGCCAAGTGAAACATTGTTAAATTCGGGTCCATTTGAGTTTATCGACATCACCAAAAGAGAAACTATCGAAAAAGCAGTTGATGATTATGATATCGACACCATCTATAACATGTCAGCAATTCTATCTGCAGTAGGGGAAGAAAAACCATTACTTTGTTGGGATGTAAATATAAATGGTTTATACAACGTCCTAGAAGTTGCGCGCGAACGTGAAATGCGCATCTTTGTTCCAAGCTCCATTGCTGCCTTTGGTCCTGAAACGCCAAGAGATAATGCCCCACAAGAAACCGTGTTGAAACCAAAAACTATGTATGGCGTTACTAAAGTGGCAGGAGAACTTTTGGGCGATTATTACTTTAAAAGATTTAATCTTGACATCAGAGGTGTTCGCTATCCGGGCATCATTAGCAGCGAAACCCTTCCAGGTGGCGGAACAACTGACTATGCCGTAGCAATCTACTATGAAGCAATAAAAAATAAGAAATACACATGCTTTGTAAAAGAAAGCACAGTACTACCTATGATGTACATGCCTGACTGTATAAAAGCAACCCTGGATCTCATGGACGCAGACGTATCAAAATTAAAACATCACTGTGATTTCAATCTCGCATCGATGAGCTTTTCTGCTGGTGAACTAGCTGCTGAGATAAAAAAACATATCCCTGATTTTAAATGTGAGTATAAACCTGATTTCAGACAGGCTATCGCAGATTCATGGCCAAAGTCTATTGATGATTCTACCGCAAGAAAAGAATGGGGTTGGAAACCAAAGTACAATCTTGCTACTATGACTAAAGACATGCTGGAAAAGTTGAGTGAACGGTACAAAAGAGGCAAAATCTAAAAATTCTTTTATATGAGAAAGATTTTTGTGCTTAAACATGTTATTACAGATACCAATAAGAGTGGTATCTATGGTGGAGTTAGAGGAGATGATTAAAGAACATTGGGATGTAGATGTCGAGAGCATCAGAGGCCATTTGGGTGCAGAGGCTGATTCTCTTTTAAATCATAAGTGCGATAAGATACGCAAGGAGAATTTGTACATCCCTGGTCCTGATTTTATCGATCGAACATTTGTAGATTCTGATAGGTCTTCGCAGATTTTGCGCAATCTGAAATCCATATTTGATCACGGACGTCTTGCTGGCACTGGCCATCTATCCATATTACCTGTTGACCAAGGAATCGAACACTCCGCTGCTGCATCGTTCACACCAAATCCAATTTATTTTGATCCAGAAAATATAGTTAAGTTGGCTATTGGAGGCGGATGCAATGCTGTGGCATCAACTCTAGGTGTTTTAGGTGCTGTTTCTAGAAAATATGCCCATAAGATACCCTTTATCGTGAAATTAAATCACAACGAGTTACTTTCTTATCCAAATAGATTTGATCAAATAATGTTTGCTGGTGTTGACCAAGCTTGGAAGATGGGAGCAGCAGCAGTTGGATGTACTATCTATTTTGGTTCTGCTGAATCTTTGAGACAAATACAGGAAGTCAGCAAGGCTTTCAAGTATGCACATGATCTTGGCATGGCAACAATACTCTGGTGTTATCTTAGAAACCCTGCATTCAAGGTGGAAGGAAAGGATTACCATACATCTGCAGATCTCACGGGGCAGGCAAATCATATAGGTGTTACGATTGAGGCTGACATTATTAAACAGAAACTACCAACTTTAAATGGTGGATATATTGCGCTTAATAAGGGTGGAGTAAAGTACGGAAAAATGGACGATAGAGCATACACAGAATTATCTTCAGACCATCCAATAGATCTTACAAGATATCAGGTTGCTAACTGTTATATGGGAAGGATTGGTCTCATTAACTCTGGTGGACCATCTGGTGAAAATGATTTTGCAGAAGCTGTTAGAACTGCAGTGATTAATAAACGTGCAGGGGGAATGGGCCTAATATCTGGGAGAAAAGCATTCCAGAAGCCTATGGAAGACGGCATTAGATTACTAAACGCCATACAAGATGTTTATCTCTGTGAAGATGTAACTATTGCATAGTTATTCTTGTTTTTTTCCTTTTTAAAAGAAAATGTCAACGGGCCTGCCGGGATTCGAACCCGGGTCAGAGGCTCCGGAGGCCTCTGTGATATCCAGCTACACTACAGACCCAGAGCTAATTATGTCATATGCTCACATCTCATAAAAATTTGATTGAAAAAAGTAATGATTTTATTGTAATGTCCATTACTTGGGTTTTTCGACTTTAGGTATCTGAACGGGTGGTGCAGGTTTCTCTGGTTGCTTCTTTGTGCCACCTTTATACTCTGTATACCCGCAACTTCCACAGCTAAGACGATCCTTATGATCCGCAAGAAACACACCATCACCACATTTCGGGCAGTGTCTCCGAAGACGGACAATTTTACCATTCTCGACTTTAAAAAGCTCTCTTTTGCTCATATTTACTCCTTCTTTCCAGCAGGTTTTTCAGATTTAGCATGTTCTTCTTTAGCATGTGGTTTCTCGGTATGTTTTGCAGGTGCATCCACTTTCTCCTTAGGTGCTTCTTTAACAGGTGGTTCTTCCTTTTTTTGAGGTTTCTCAGCAGCTGGTTTTCCTTCTGTCTTCTCTGAGGATTTTTTCTCTTCGCTTTTCTTTGCTTTTTTCTCGATTAATTTATTTCTTTCAAGAATGTGACTACGCTCCCAACCCTTTGCGTTTTCAACAGTATTGTATATCTTGGCATATCCTTTAATCTGTTGCACACCAAAACTTGTGTGTATGTTATCAACAACGACGTCCTCTTTTTTTACGTTGAGTTTTTCGGCAAGTTCACTTCTTACAATCTCACGGTTAGGCGTAGATTCTCCTTTGTGACGAATGGTAAAATGAACTTCAGTTCTATTGATCAACGGATTATTCTTCTTTGAATCGATCTCAATTTCCATAACGCTCACATCTCATCAAGTATTTCTTTTACTTTTTGTTTATTCTCATCTGATGCTTTAACTACTACGACCCCCTTATTCGGCAATCCATATATTATAGTTACGTCCGGAGGGGCCAAATATATAGCAGCTAAGGATGCCAAATCCTCCTCACCGACTATCTCAATACGCATAGATCCTTTTTCTAAAACAGCATATGCAGTTTTAATGGCATTCCATAACTTATCAACAATACAACCAGGAGGATTCTTTATCTTTACAGTCTTTTTACCAAATGATCGAACTAACTCGTTAAAATCAGAGGGAGTTTTGTTTCGCTTGACTTTAAAATCAACAACACAAAAAATAGGAGAAATACCATGTTTTAAAAGCGTATAAGTAACCTGATCCCCCACAGAAACAACATAATTCTCATTTTTTAATAATTTCAAAAGTTTTTCTTCATCCACGAGTTGCCCGATCGGCTCTTTTAATTTATCTCGTAATTTATCTGGCAATACACGCATAATTGCCACGTTACATAACCTTTAATGCATACTTGCCCGGTTTTGTTATATTCATCTTGGCAGCAACCTGAGAATTTGCAGGATCGCGGATAATAACATAACCGCGCCAACGTTTAGATGTAGGAATCGAACAATTTGGACAAACTTCTTTATCAGTCAAAACATGACAACTTTTACAAGCATGAATGCTCTTCATTTTTTATCACGCCATCCTTTCCGTTTCTTTTTGTCTTTGTCTTCTTCTTTTTTGACTTCTTTAACTTCTTCTTTGACTGGTTCTTTTAACCACTCGTGCGCACCCAAAGCAGGTTGTCTCATTGTCAGTCCAATCTTACTTTCTCGAGCTGACAACTCATTTAGACTAACAGCAACAACACGCGCTCTGACCGCATCGCCTATCTTAAGTGTCTTTTTCTTTTCTTTACCAACAATCATCTCTGCTGTCGAATCAACTTCAACATAATCGTTCATAATCTGGCTCATATGTATCAATGCATCAAGTGGACCTATGTGACAAAACGCTCCAAACTCTACAATTTCACAGACAACACCATCTAAAACCTCTTGTAACTCTGGTTTAAACATCAATGCATCGAACATCACTTTTTGGTACATGGCTCCATCACCATGAATAACAATGCCATCACCAAGAGGTTTTATATTATCAGCTACAACGATTAATCCATATTGTTTTCGCATCGTTCCTTCGAAGGTTTTTTGTACAGTTTCCTCGATAACTTTATCAAGATCTTCACCGAATTTTTCTGGCGGTATCCTAATTGTATCCTCAACTTTTACCATGGTATACATATAAATCACAACTCTATTCCATACAGGATTAAATGGTCTTCTTGGAATATACTTATCCCTTATATGCTTTTTGAGTCATCTCAATTACAATTATTGGTATTTAATTCTTATTATAACTTCAAACCAAATATTTATGTATAATACTTCATTACGGGTTACTGCTTTGATGTTAAATAAATCCTCTTAATATGGGAGGTGTTTCTTATGGAAAAACAGCAAACAATAATGGAAACAAAAAATAAGAAGAAATCAGTTATGAAAAGTATCGATGGAAATACCGCTGCCGCTCATATCGCATACGCGTTTAACGACGTTACCGCTATCTACCCTATCACCCCATCTACCCCGATGGGTGAAGTGGTTGACGTGTGGGCTGCCCACGGGCGGAAAAACATTTTTGGCCAAGTCCTCAAGATATCAGAAATGCAATCAGAAGGTGGTGCTGCTGGTGCGGTCCACGGAGCACTGAGCGCTGGAGCCTATGCTACGACGTTTACCGCATCGCAGGGTTTACTCCTCATGATACCAAATATGTATAAGATCGCTGGGGAGCTGATGCCGTGCGTTTTCCATGTAACGGGTCGCGCTATCGCAGGGCAAGCGCTTTCTATTTTCGGTGATCATCAGGATGTCATGGCTACACGAGCAACAGGCTTTGCCTTGCTTTCATCAAATTCCGTTCAAGAGGCGATGGATCTTGCATTGGTCGCACATCTTTCTACGCTTCATGCAAGTGTTCCGTTTCTCCATTTTTTCGACGGATTCCGTACTTCTCATGAGATTCAAAAAATCGAAATGATCGACTACGAGGATATTGCGAAACTCGTAGATTGGGATGTCATTAAGAAACATCGGCAGCGTGCGCTCAACCCAGAGCATCCGCATCAGAGAGGTACCGCACAGAATCCTGATATCTACTTCCAAGTCACTGAAGCATCAAACAAATACTATCTAGCAGTGCCTAAGATCGTTGAAGAAGAAATGCAGAGAGTCAGCAAATTGACAGGACGATCCTATCATTTATTTGACTATGTTGGTGCACCCGATGCATATCGAGTCCTTATCATGATGGGGTCTGGCTGTGAGGCTGCCGAAGAAGTCGTAGAATATTTAAATAAAAAAGGTGAGAAAGTCGGGTTAATCAAAGTACGGCTATACCGGCCATTCTCTGCAGATCATTTCATAAAGATTCTTCCAAAAACTGTGAAAAAGATTGCGGTTCTTGATAGAACCAAAGAAAGCACCGGGTTTGGAGAACCGTTATACTTAGATGTGGCAACCGTCCTTCACGATAAAAAAATGGATATCTCCGTCGTCGGCGGTAGATACGGTCTTGGCTCTAAGGAATTCACCCCGACCATGGCAAAAGCAGTGTTTGACAACCTTAAACAAACACCGCCAAAGAATCATTTTACAGTTGGGATTGAAGACGATGTAACCAACACGTCACTTCCTGTTGGTGAGCCGATTGACACCGCTCCTGAGGGGCTTATTCGCTGTAAATTCTGGGGGATGGGCTCTGACGGAACTGTTGGTGCAAACAAAGATGCGATCAAAATCATTGGGGACAATACCTCGATGTACGTCCAAGGATACTTTGCCTATGACTCGAAGAAATCCGGTGGTGTCACCATGTCTCACCTCCGATTTGGAAAATACCCAATCCACTCAACCTATCTTGTTGACAAGGCAGATTACATTGCCTGTCATCAGTCATCCTATGTTGATAAATATGACCTCCTCGAGGGCATCCGTGATGGCGGAACATTTGTACTGAACTCACCTTGGACTTTGGAAGAAATGAAAACGTGTCTGCCGAATTCACTGAAGAAAACCATTGCGCAAAGACATCTGAAGTTCTACAACATAGATGCAGTGAAAATAGCAGACGAAATCGGCCTGGGAGGTCGGATCAACATGATCATGCAAACCGTGTTTTTCAAACTGTCTAATGTTCTGCCGATTAACGACGCGATGAAATACCTAAAAGACGCAATTGCGAAGACCTACGGCAAGAAAGGACAAGATGTAATTGAGATGAACTGGAAAGCAGTCGATGCATCATCAGCGGCTATCAAAGAGATACGGTATCCATCTTCATGGGCAAATCTACCCGCCGATAAAACAGAAGTTCGAAAAGAACCAGAGTTTATCACTAAAGTCATGCGACCGATGCTTGCACAACAAGGAGATAAACTTCCAGTGAGTGCATTCCCACCAGCTGGTCTTTTCCCAGCCGGAACCTCACAATATGAGAAACGAGGTGTTGCCATTAACGTCCCCGAATGGCTTATGAATAATTGTATTCAGTGTAATCAATGCGCGATGGTCTGCCCACATGCGACTATCAGACCGGTGCTTGTCACACAAAACGAATTGAACAAAGCACCGAAAGGGTTTGAAGCGAAAAAAGCTGTAGGAAAGGAAGCAGGAGATCTCTTCTTCCGGATCCAGGTCTATGCAGAGGATTGCCTTGGTTGCGGGAATTGTGCTGATATATGTCCCGCAAAAGAAAAAGCACTGGTCATGAAACCGATTGCAACACAAATAGAAAAACAACGACCCTTGCAGCAATACGCTGAAACAATCCCAACCCGCTTGGGTGGATTTGACAAATATTCAGTCAAAGGATCTCAATTCCAAAAACCTTTACTTGAGTTCTCGGGTGCATGCGCCGGATGCGGTGAAACATCGTACCTCAAGGTTGCGACGCAATTATTTGGTGACCGAATGATTATCGCAAACGCAACAGGCTGCTCCTCTATTTGGGGTGGTTCTGCCCCCTCGGTGCCGTTTACCGTTAATGAGAAAGGGTTCGGCCCAGCCTGGGCAAATTCCCTCTTCGAAGACAACGCTGAGTATGGTTTTGGCATGATGCTTGCAACAACGCAGCGTCGGGCGAAATTAGCTGATCTAATCAGACAGGCCGAAGAGAAAAATTCTGGTGAATTGAAAGATGCTTTTGCTAACTGGTTACAATATATGAACGATGCCGACAAATCCAAAGAATACGGTGACAAAATCAAGGCATTGCTAGAGAAGAACCATAAGGATGATATCCTAACTCAAATTTGGGAATCAAGAGACCTCTTGACCAAAAAGTCTATTTGGGCAGTTGGTGGAGATGGATGGGCTTACGATATTGGCTACGGCGGTCTTGACCATGTCCTTGCTATGAACGAGGACATCAACATCTTAGTGCTTGATACAGAGCTGTACTCGAATACGGGTGGTCAGTCCTCAAAAGCGACACCGGTAGGATCTATTGCAAAATTTGCTGAATCTGGAAAGAAAACGAAGAAAAAAGATCTGGGTCTTATAGCAATGAGTTATGGATATGTCTATGTTGCCTCAGTTGCAATGGGTGCAAACAAGAACCAGTTTATGAAGGCATTAAAAGAAGCAGAATCATATCAAGGGCCTTCCATCATTATCGCGTATGCACCATGTATAAACCACGGCATAAAAGCAGGAATGGGAAAGACCCAGGAAGAAGAGAAACGTGCTGTTGAGACAGGATACTGGCCACTGTACCGCTACGATCCTCGACTTGCAGCAGAAGGAAAGAATCCCTTCCAACTTGATTACCAAGAACCAAATGGAACCATCCATGATTTCCTGATGGGTGAAGTTAGATATGCTGCATTGACCAAAACGTTTCCTGAAGAAGCAAAAAAGCTTCATAAACAACTTGAAGACAGTACCGCTACTCGCTATAAAACGTACAAGGCAATAGCTGAAAAATAATAGAAGATTAGTTCAATATACCAAAAGACTAATCTTCTCATTTTCTATTCCTTTAATTTGACGGTGCACTTCTTTGTTAAAAAGAGCAAATGAATTAGCAGAGATTATACGAAAATCAAAAGAAATTCATATTGTTACCCATATTGATGCAGACGGTATAGCTGCTGGTGCCATTGCATTTCAAGCGCTAAAACGTCTGAATAAACATAATTCTATCGAGTTTGTTAAACAACTTGATGAACAAGGGTTAAAGCGTCTAAAAGATGAAAATCATGAACTGGTGTGGTTCACTGATCTTGGAAGTAGTATTGCTAATAATTCTTCAGAAATTAATAAGATAATAACCGATCATCACGAATGCAAAGATGATTCAAATTTTTCTTTTCATTTAAATCCGCATCTATTTGACTTTGACGGATCAGATGAAATAAGTGGTGCTGGTACAACATATCTTGTCTCAAGAGCGATTAATAAGAAGAATATGGACCTATCTTCCTTGGCGATTGTTGGAGCCTGCGGCGACATACAAGACAGAAAGCAATGTAAACTTACAGGTATGAATCGAGATATTATAGAAGATGGAAAAAAATCAAAGGTGCTTAGAGCAAAAATGGATATACGATATTTTGGTAGAGAAACGCGCCCAATTTATAAGTTATTACAATACTCCAATGATCCTTTGATTCCAGGTTTAAGTGGACGTGAAGAAGCATGCATATCTTTTATACAAGAGCTAAATATAAAAACGAAAGATGGAGACAATTGGAGGAAATGGATAGATCTCGACAAGAATGAAAGAAGTACCATAATATCTAACATTGCGCAGTTGCTTCTAACGAAGGGCTTTGGTCACAAATCAGTCAAGAGATTAATTGGAGAGATATACATCCTGGAGCAAGAAGAAGAGGGCACAGAGGTTCATGAAGCAAAGGAATTTGCCACATTGCTTAATGCCACAGCGCGCTATGGCAAACCAGAAGTTGGTATAAACGTATGTCTGGGCGACAGAGACGAATGGCTTAAAAAAGCACGGAATCTTCTTCAGGGTCATAGGCATAATCTGGTGGAAGGATTACAGTTTGCAAAAGATGAAGGTGTTGTAAAAAGAGAATTTTTACAGTTTTTCCATGCCGGAACAGGTATACGTGATACTATAGTTGGAATTGTTACAAATATGCTACTGAATTCAGAGGAAATAAGTAGTGATTTGCCGTTGATAGGCTTTGCAGATACTGAAAATGGAAATGTAAAAGTTTCCGCCAGGGGAACTCAAGAGCTCTTAGACAAAGGTCTAGATTTATCGTCTGCATTAAGAAAGGCAGCTGAATCATTTAATGGCGTTGGAGGAGGACATAAAATCGCTGCTGGTGCTACAATTCCAAAAGGAAAAGAGGAAGAGTTTTTGGGACTCGTCGAGAGAGAAATACAACTTCAGCTTTCTTCTTAAGATGTCTTGTAAACCTTTACAATGGTCACCTCAAAAAGCAATTCTTCTCCTGCGAGTTTACTTAGGCTGTATCCAGCTCCCTGGATATCGTCTCCAATCGTAGTATACGGCAAGAACGTTAATGGAATTGTATAAAGTCGACGCATCGAGTAAGTTCGGTTAAATGTAATTGTTCTGTTGAGTTCGAGGTTTTGATATTCTCCTTGATATTCAACACTTACGTTGATATGGACTGCAGTGACATTTCCTACAGTTATGTTAAACGCCATTCCCCCATAGTCTAATGTATAGTTTGCTCCAGGTAGTGGAGAACTCTGGATAGTTATCTCTGTCTCGTTCCATTCTGCAGTTGTTGCATCAGGGAAAACAAATCCCATTTTATCTGCGATACTAACGACTAAGATTTGTTTGGCGAGGTTCTGAGTTTTTGTTGGTGTTGTTTTTATCAGGACATTCGTATCTGTTACATTGATGATCGTTGAGGAATTTTCCCATATGTAATAGGGTGGCAAGTAATCATATAAGGAGTAGACTGCTTGCTCAAGATTCTCCATTAAAATCCCGTCAGGTAAAGTAAAGTTACCGAGATTTTGTACATTTATCCATTTTAAAGTGATACTCTCACCAGTTAGACTAAGAACTTCCACCGTTTGGTTTAGCTGATAGTTTAAGTCACTTGCAGTGAGAGATTTTGTACTGAAGATATCACCTACTTTAAGTTTTTTAGCACCATATGCTTTCTCTGGAGGGATAGGACCAATTATTTTTGTTTGACCCTCTTGCATTCCGATGAGTCCTTCCATGAACCCTTCGATCATTCCAGCAGCATATCCTGATTTGGGTGATGTTGCACTTGCATTGTAACTTACAAATATATTTAACGGCGTCCCACCAGTTTTAGCCGTGGTGTCATTGTATGAAGAGTCAAAAATTGTATTATTTGAAGCATATCTACCGATATAATTTACATCTACACAATCTCCAAGTGCTATTACTTTTTCTCCAGTTTTTTTACTGGTCAGATTATTAAGAATGTCTGTTCCATATGTTAATGTTAAGAATATTGATACGGATCCAACTATTACAATTACTAATAATATCGCAGCTAATTTTTCGTTTTGCATGTTTTGGCTGAATGAAGTCATTGTATATTAAATTAAGCCCTATGACTTGCCCATGTTCTATCAATAACATATCGTATAAACTTGGCAGCCAGTAGTGCCGTTTCCCCTTTATCAAATGGAGGACAAACTTCCACAACATCAAAACCAATAAGCTGCGGAGAAAAATTATCTATACATTCAAGAACATCAAAAGGTGTGATTCCAAAGGGCTCTGGGGTACTTGTCCCAGGAGCATAGGCTGGATCTATGACATCTATATCCAATGATAAATAAACTCGCTTGTTTTTAAGATATTTCTTTGTTTCATCTATTGCTTTTTTAATTCCGTTGTTTCTAATAAAAAATGAATCCATATAGAAAAGTTTGTTCTTTTTAGCTTCTTCAAATTCTTCTTTCTCTGCCGATCTTATACCAACCACAGCTATGTTTTTAATATCAACATGGTCAGCAATACGTCGAACTGCACAAGCATGATTGTATGGCTCGTTTTCGTACTGCTGTCTAAAATCGATGTGCGCATCAAGTGATAAAACCGCTATATCTTTTGGAAAAGCCTGAATTATGCCTGGTGTTATCGAGTGTTCGCCACCTATTGCAATTGGAAACTTGTTTTTTTTCAATAGTTTGGATGTAAATTCTCTAACTTTTCTAATCATCACTTCGGGCTTATCGTTTTTAACATCAATATCGCCGTAATCATGAAACTTAATGTCTTTAAGATCTACACCTGTTTTTAGATAGTATGTCTCAAAATTCCAACCCGCCTGCCGTATTTCCTTTGGGGCCTGACTTGCACCATGTCTAAAAGAAGAAGTTTTGTCATACGGAACACCAAATATGACAAACTCTGCATCATTAAAATTTGATTCAGCATCGGCGAAATAGTTTGGAAAATTCATAGAAACATTACCTTTTAAATTATGGTCAAAGCATTACTAATTAACTGTAAAGCAATGACTATTCTATATTCGTGTAATCTTCTTTCTACCCATCGCTTCAAGATACTGTACTTCTTTTCCTGGCTCAAGTTTACCCTTGAACTCTTCGGGAATTGGTATTTCAAAGGTTGCATAGGTCTCTAGATCCATAAGTTGAACTTGGTCGCCCATCAATGCTACCACCTGTGCAGCTCTTTTATCAATCATCGGAACATGAACCTTGTGTGTCACAGGATGAACAATGCTTCGTTTCCGCGCATCAAATATTCCGACCGCTTCAATTCGTGCCTTAGCCTCACCATGCTTTCCAGGTTTAGACATAGATATGCTTGCAATCTTGCATGGTTCCTCATCGATAATTATATATCGATTCTCTTTCAACGTTCTAACTTCAACCTGTTCTTTCATATGTTTTCCTCTTTAGGTACTTTATAAACTACGTCGTGTTCTCTAACTTTTTCTTTGACTTTTATACCTACGGCATCGCCAGTTTTCACAGATTGAACAGGGACTCTGTCAATCTGCATACTATCAATTTTTTGTTTTAAATCAGTATGAGCACCGACAACGTGAATAGTGTCCCCTACTTTAAGATTGCCATCTGTTATTTTTATAGCGGCCACATTAATATTTGCGAAGAAATGTTCAACCACGCCTATCTTTTCTTCAACCATATAAGTCACCTACCAATAATATTACAAGGCATACTTAAAAGATATCATTTTTACATTTCTTTTACTATCTCATAAATGGCTTTTTTGCCATGTTTTACACAGATAAAGGCTTCCCAAGCGCCGTCCCATTCCATTGGGTTTCCACATACGGGACATGCAAGACTTTCGATAATATCTCTATGCTGTTTTGTGCGTTTCTTCAAAACCTCTGCTTTAATCTTCTTTGTGGGATCAAGAGAATCCATAACGTATACATTGCCATCAACCGCTATAAACGGCGTGCTGTCTAATTTCATTCTTTTTTTTCGATATGCTTTCATCTGCTGCTTGTACTTTTCCATCATCGTTTGTCTTCGGCCCATAGTATCAACCAGGTATTCTTTTGACCATGAATAAGGTTTTTGTCTTATAACCTCTTTCATCATACGGAAAATCATGAAGTTGGATGAACTACCAATCAACAAAGATATCATTGGCATTCTTAAAGAGCAAGACATATCAGAGCTTTATCCGCCACAAGCTAAAGCTTTGCCATATGCTTTAAATGGGGAAAATTTAGTGTTGTCTATCCCAACAGCCAGCGGAAAAAGTCTGGTAGCGTATCTGGCGATTGTACATAGACTCCTTTGCGAAGGCGGAAAGGCACTGTATGTTGTCCCGTTAAAAGCTCTTGCTAGAGAAAAATACGAAGATCTCAAGTCATTTGAAAAGCTTGGACTTAAAGTTGGAATATCCACGGGAGATCTTGACGAATCCGACCCAAAACTCGCCCGTTTTGATATAATTGTTTGTACGTCTGAAAAAGCAGATTCCATTCTAAGACATGGCATAAAATGGATTGATAAAGTAAAGGTTCTCGTAATTGATGAGATACATCTGATTCATGATCCTGATCGAGGACCAACACTTGAAGTAATCATATCCCGTTTCAAAGCACTTAACCCAAAAACACAGATAATAGCACTTTCTGCAACTATTAAAAATGCATTAGATCTATCAGAATGGCTCAACGGAAAGCTCATTCATTCAGATTGGAGGCCTGTTCCGCTGAGGGAAGGCGTTTTGTATAAAGATGAGATTAAATATGACAATGGAAAGGTTGTAAAGCTTGGTGATTCCAAAGAAAAACCGCTTGATAGACTAGTTGAGGGCTCTATTGCGAATGGTGGACAAGTTCTGGTTTTTGTAAATACAAGAAGATCGACTTTGTCTGTAGCTTACAAGTTGGCATCAATAATAGAAAAAAAACTATCAGATGAAGAGAAGAAAAATCTTGAAAAATTCCTTGCTTCTATGAAACGAGAACTAGTAGAGAGTACATCTGTTGACGAGAAATTGTCCTCATGCATACAGAAAGGAGTAGCTTTTCATAATGCAGGTTTGTCCAGTAGCCAACGAAGAGCTGTAGAACAAGGATTTAAGAGCCGTTTGATCAAATGTATTGTGGCTACGCCTACGCTTGCGGCAGGCATTAATGTTCCAGCGCAGCGAGTTATAATAAGGGATCTTTGGCGTTTTGATCCAAATTTCGGTATGCATCCCATTCCTATTTTGGAATACAAACAGCAGGCAGGTAGAGCTGGTAGACCGCGCTATGATAAACAGGGTGAAGCAATTACTATTGCAAAGAGTGAGGAGCAAAAGGACCAGATTTTTAATAATTACATCTTGGGAGAAACAGAACCTATTTTTTCGAAGTTGGGTAATCAATCGGCCTTAAGAATGCATCTGCTATCTGCAATTGCAACAAACTTTGTAGATAGTCTTGATGGCATTTACAAATTTATAGACAGCACTTTTTATGCTTATCAGTCTGACGTAGATGCTTTAAAGGACGATATTGATGAAGTCGTTGATTTCTTACTGGAGAATGGATTCATCGAACGTATAAATAATGACAAATTTATGTCAACGTTGTTTGGAAATAAAACTTCTTCTTTGTATATAGATCCTCTATCTGCCGTATTACTAAAAAAAGCACTTGAAATCTCCTGTGATAGAGAAACATCACCTCTATCATTTATTCATGCTGTGTGTTCTACCCCAGATGTTCGTTCATTGTATCTTGGAGGTGGAGATACTTGGGTGGAAGAAAAATTAGAAAAACATCGCGGTAGGTTTTTACTAGAGCCCCCAATTTCGTCGAGTGATGAATATGAGTGGTTTTTGAGTGATCTTAAAACTGCATCATTAATCGAGGACTGGACTAACGAAGTATCTGAGGATAAAATCGTTTCTAAGTACAATGTTGGGCCAGGTGATATTTACAACGTTGTGGAAACAGCAGAGTGGTTGCTTCACGCATCTAGAGAATTTGCTCGAATGTATAATTTTGAATGCGTCTCAGATATCGGTGATCTAATTTTACAAGTTCGCAATGGATGTAAAAAGGAGCTTCTAAATCTCATATCACTGAAGGGTATAGGACGAGTAAGAGCAAGAGCGATGTATAATGAAGGTTTTAAAACCATTAATGATTTACGTGGTGTGCCTCTTAAGAGACTGGCAGAAATTAAAACCATTGGCGATGGCGTAGCTAAAAGTATCAAAAGACAATTGGGGGAAAGTGTTGAAGGAGAAGATAAAGAATTGTCTGAGTTCACTGTTAAACGTAGTAGGAGACGCGTATGATAAAGATAGTTGGTGCTCAAGGAAATATTAGAAATGTTGACGATTTTTTAAAAAAAGTTTTTAGTTTTGCTCAAGAGCACCGAGTTATTATTCAATTGTTTGATGCAGATGTTATTTATGGCAAAAATCATCTCATTTCTGCAGCGGAGCACGCTGTCAGAGCATTCGAAAGGAAAGCAAATACCACCAACTCGTTAGTAATGGAAATATTGTTGTATGCATCTGGGGAGCGGCAGTTAAAATTAGCAATTTCAAAAATGGGAATAAAGGCCGGCAAGGTAAATGTCGCGTTTGTACTCATTGACGATATCAAAGACACAAAAGGCAAAATATCTGATCAATTGACTGACGAACTGATAGAGTTATTATCTTTAAAGAGAGACGACGAAGTTCTTGATGGAAATGAGGGCACACTACGAAAGTTTGGCATAAGCAAAAATGAGATAAAGACGGTCACGAAAGCTAAATATGGGGATCTTATTCTGGAAAAAGTAGCAATGGTTGATATTATCAAATAAGCCCGCATGGGGTAGCTTGGATATCCTAGAAGCCTGCGGAGCTTCAGACCTGGGTTCAAATCCCAGTGCGGGCGTAATAATAAATGAGTTTTCATTAACTGGCACACCGATTATATTTGTTACAGAAAATTTTTTATACGAATCGTTATTCTTACAAAAGAATAACGTAAAAGAAAACATCAGGTGTTAAAATGAGTAAGAATTACGGACTATACATCAATGGAAAATGGATAAAATCAACAAGCAATAAAACTTTTGAAACAAAAAACCCAGCCACAGGAGAAACTCTTGCAAGTTTTCCACTAGGAACAAAAGAAGATACAATAAAAGCAATTGATGCAGCGGAAAAAGCATTTCCGATATGGAAGAGAACTCCGGCACCAAAAAGAGGGGACATAATACTTAAAGCTGCTTCGATTATGAAAGAAAGAAAAAATGAACTTGGTGAAATAGTTAGTAAAGAAATGGGCAAGATTATTACCGAAGGCAAAGGAGATGTTCAGGAATCAATTGATTTTCTTGAATATATCGCTGGTGAAGGAAGAAGACTTCTTGGCGAGACTACCACTTCTGAGCTTCAGAATAAATTTTGTATGACCGTCCGTCAACCTATCGGTGTTGTTGGCTGTATTACGCCATGGAATTTTCCGACAGCAATTCCATGTTGGAAACTTGGTGCGGCGCTTGTGAGTGGAAACACGATTGTTTTTAAGCCGGCAACTTTGACGCCATTGTGTGCTGCTAAACTTATAGAAATATTTGAAGAAGCGGGATTGCCTGCTGGTGTTTTAAATTTTGTAACAGGATCTGGTAGTATTGTTGGTAATGAAATTGTTGAAAATCCACGTGTAAAAGCTATATCATTTACTGGTGGTGTTGATGCAGGAATTGATGTTTACACAAGAGCTGCAAAGCTTTTGAAATCTGTTGAACTGGAGCTTGGCGGTAAAAATCCTCAGATAATAATGGATGATGCAAATATCGATCTTGCGATAGAAGGAGTTATTTTTGGCGCTTTTGGAAGTCAAGGTCAAAGATGTACTGCTACAAGTAGATTAATTGTTCATGAAAAAGTCTATGCGGAAGTAATGAAGAAACTTATTGAACGAACAAAGTCTTTGAAAATTGGCGATCCGTTAAATTCAAAAAATAATATGGGCCCTGTTTCTTGCGAGCAACAAGTTAAAACTGTTTTGAAATATGTTGACATTGGTAAAAAAGAAGGAGCAAAACTTATCTTTGGTGGTAGACAATTAACAGATGGAGAGTACGGTAAAGGTTTTTTTGTTGAGCCGACGATCTTTGAAGCAAAGCATGGGATGAGAATAACAAAAGAGGAAATATTTGGACCATTACTCAGTGTTATAAAAGTGAAAAATTATGACGAGGCAATACAGATTGCAAATGATGTAGAATATGGTCTCTCGTCATCCATTTATACAAAAGATGTAAACGTTGCATTCAAGGCAATAGATGACTTTGAAACAGGAATTACATACATCAATGCTCCAACAATAGGTGCAGAAGTACATATCCCATTCGGAGGGGTTAAAAACACAGGAAACGGTGGACGTGAAGCAGGAACAACAGCAATAGATGAATTCACAGAAATAAAAACGGTATGTATTGATTACAGTAACAAACTTCAGAAGGCGCAAATTGGGGAATAGCGTATTTTGACAGGGCAAATAATCTAAGATCTGTTTCGTTTAGATAAATAATTATCTAAACTATTTGTTTCTTCGTTGAAGCGTTTTACAAGATCTTCACCCAGTTCTGTTAAGCGAGAGCTACCGCCTTGCTTTCCGCCTCTTGAAGTTATAATAACTGGGCCACCAACCGCATTTGACATTTCTTTGATTTCAGACCACGCATGGCTATAAGCCATCCCCATGGATTTTGCTACTTCTGAAAGTGAACCTAATTCCTTAATTTTATGAAGTAATTCTGCCCGACCTTGGCCAATAATACACTTAGAATCTATTTCTAACCAAATTTTTGCATTCACTTTAATCATAAGATTAAATAGAATATGTATATCATAAATTTATGTTATTAAAAAATGATGTACTTGCCAACACATAGAGACCAATATAAAATGTCTAAACAACGACAAAACCCCCGATGAGGGCATAAATGTTATCTATTATTTTTAAATTTAAATTCTTTTTTAAGATAAAACCTGGTTTTAAATGAATAATTTTATAATAACCTTATCTATTACCGTTACCGGATGCGAAATCACTCTACAACGGAGGGAGCATTTTGCCCGAAGCAATTGCCTATGAATTAGCAAAAAAACAAAAGGAAATCTCAGTCGCGGAATTCTTCGAACGCAATAAGCACATACTAGGTTTTGGGAACCCGACCAGAGCACTCATCACCAGTGTTAAAGAGGGTGTTGACAACGCGCTTGATGCCTGTGAAGAATCAGGTATCCTTCCAGATATCTATGTCGAAGTAAGAAACCCAACTGAGGAAGAATGCGTCGTGATTGTGGAAGACAATGGCCCGGGTATCATTAAACAGCAGATTCCTCATATCTTCGCACGATTGCTGTATGGATCACGATTTCACGCAGTCAGACAAAGCCGAGGACAACAAGGAATTGGGATTTCTGCAGTAGTATTATATGGTCAGTTAACCACCGGAAAACATGCAAAGATTATTTCAAAGATTCAAGATGACCAACCTGCAGTGTTGACTGATCTTGCGATTGACACGAATAAGAACCGTGGTGAAGTCCAACATCAGGAAATCATGCATTGGGACAAACCATCAGGGACACGCATTGAGGTCAGCCTGAACGCGGATTACAAACGAGGGAAACGGTTTGTCTATGATTATCTTCAGAGTACATCTATTGTGAATCCGCATGCCCGAATCGTCTTTAAAGAAGCAGATGGAACCGAACATGTCTTTGAACGAACCGCAGATATCCTGCCAAAGAAAAGTGAAGAGATTCGACCGCATCCGTATGGCGTCGAACTCGGTACGTTAATCAAGATGTCAAAGGAAACAAAAGCGAGAAAGCTCGCATCATTTTTAAAAACCGATTTTAGCAGCATGGGCGATCGGACCGCTGATGCGGTCTGCGATGAAGCAAAACTTGATCGAAACCTCAATCCAGCTGATATGTCTCGTGAACAGTTTCTCCTCTTACATCAGGCGTTTAAAAAAGTAAAAATCATGGCGCCACCAACGGAATGCCTCTCCCCGATCGGTGAGACCCTCATCCGTCGGAGTTTGAAGAGTGAAACCCAAGAGATATCACCAGAGTTCATTTTTACTGCCTCACGGCCTGCGTCAGTTTTTTCAGGGAATCCGTTTAAAGTAGAAGTCGGGATTGTATATGGAGGAAACCTTCCGAAGGATAAACCGGTGAAGATCCTACGGTTTGCCAACCGCATCCCCCTACTCTATCAGCAGGGTGATTGTGCGATTACGACCGCGATTGCATCGATTGATTGGCGGCGGTACGGACTGGATCAGCCTTCAGGCAATGGTATCCCAATTGGTCCCGCAATCTTCCTGACTCATATCGCATCCACACAAATCCCATACACGTCCGAGAGCAAGGAAGCTATTGCAGATGTTGAAGAAATTGAAAATGAAATTAAACTTGCGTTTCGAGAGGTCGCACGAAAAGTCCAGATGCATATCAACAAGAAAGTAAAGCGGGTGAAAACTCGTGAGAAATTTGATTTGATTACTAAGATTCTTCCAGAGATTGCAAAGAAATCTGCACACATGCTCAACAAACCGATACCTTCTCTTGATAAAGTCATCACACGCATTATGGATATCGTTTGGATCGAAGACGTTGTGGAATATGAAAAAGTACGTGGAAAACAAGTTCAGGTAAAACTTGATGCCCCGCCAGGACAAAGCGAAGGAGGATGGATTGCAAAGAGTACTATTATGGTGGTGAACTACAAAAATAAACCGCAGAAGTTCAATTTATACGCAGTGTTCCCAAAAGATGCAGTGGTGGGAACTGTCACTCCAAAACCAACAAAAGTGACTGATACCTACATAAAATGGGATATCGACAATATCGCACCGATTAACAAGGTTGATATCCACTTTGAACTTGCTGGGCTGAATAAAGGGGATTTTGATGAGAATGATTTGTATGTGCAAAACATCAACCCTTCATATGTGATCGGGGCAGATAAATGGGAGGGAGAATAGGAATGGCACGTGATTATTCTAACGTAATTGACAAAATCGATGCAATTGCTGCAAAAGTCTATGCAGATCTTGAAAAAGCGGAAATCCCTGCGTTGCAGCTGTCGACTCGTACGAAAGCAAACATCAGATTTGATGATGATTTAAACGTGTGGAAATACGGGAAGAATAAAACGGAGAGGTCCGCGAACTCTCTTGATGGCGCATATATGCTGTTGCGTACGATGTACCTGGTTGATTTTATTAAAGACATGATTAAGCAGAGTAAGTCATCGACGCTAAGAGAAACGTATTATATTTCCGAGGGGTGGAATCTTGCGAAGTTCAGCAGCCAGAATGAATCTGATCTGCTTGCCGAGGATCTTGAAGTAATCACGGGTTGTATGCGTGAGGATTTTAAGTTGCGACCAGAAGAGGATGGCGCTCGTGTCATTGGCAATCTGGTTGTTGAGGAAATGACCAGAAATAATACAATGAAGAAGATTCACTGTCAGGATGATGTGGGTGACGCTGGCTATGGTATACCTTATAATGCAGAGAAAGAAAAGCTAACGTTCAAACAGGTAGATGCTGATTTTATTATTGCGATTGAAACTGGTGGTATGTTTGATCGGCTGGTTGAGAATGGGTTTGATACTGATTCTCGCGCGATCCTGGTTCATTTGAAAGGACAACCGGCTCGATCGACGAGAAGATTTATTAAAAGACTAAGTGAGGAAAAAAAGTTACCGGTCCTCGTTTTTACTGATTGCGACCCATGGAGTTTCCGAATATATGGAAGTGTTGCATATGGTGCAATTAAAACCGCTCATATTTCTGAATATCTCGCAACACCTGCCGCCCAATATCTTGGCGTAACACCATCAGATATTGTGAATTATAAACTTCCAACAGATACATTGACCACAGAAGACATAGGTGCGTTGAAAAGCGAACTCACGGATCCTAGGTTTCAGGATCAATTCTGGAAACAAGAGATCAAATTACAGCTAAGCTTAGGCAAAAAATCAGAACAGCAGGCACTAGCTAAATATGGTCTAGACTATGTAACAGACACATATCTTCCAGAAAAACTAGCTGAAATGGGAGTTAGTAAAAAATAGAATTATTTTTCTTCTTTTTTGCTCCATAGTTCTTGAGGTGGAATCATGAGAGTTCTCAAACGTAGTACATTATTCTCATCAATTTTAATGTAGGTTTTACTATATATGCCACCTTCTGCGCCCTTTGGATGTGTATAAACATACAACCGTTTACCTTGAGTGAACTCTGGCTCCGGTTTTTCTGCTTCCAGTCTCCTTTTTTTAACACCGTTATAATGGAGATAAAAAATAATTTCCAATACAACAAAAAAACCGATTAAAGCACACAGGACATATATCCAGCCCTCTAAAGATAGTAACGCCCAGTTGTATCCTTGCCCAAGCAGATAAATTTCCAATACGATGACAACAAGCCATACAATAGAAAATATAGAAATAGCAACAAATACTTTAGACAACTTAGAATATCTAGCCTTAAGTTTATCCTCAACCTTGGATATTTCTTCTATTTCTAACATAATATTCTAACATTATGTATTGCGTTTCTATGCTTTTAAAATTTTCTATTTAATGTTTTTTAAAATAATATGCCATTTGGCTTATAGGTTTTCTCGATTTAATCGTCATTAAAACCATTTTTTCTTCACTTATATAAATCTAGCTTGATTTATCATAGCATGGTTTTTTAGTATTTATTTTTTAGGTTTTTCCTGTCGTATAAATTCCATATATCCAACTACAAATATAACAGCTCCTACTAATGCAAAAGCTAAGTATATTGAATTATGAGCGGGTTGGGAAAAATATAAACCACCAAAAGAAACTGCGACTGCAAATCCAAAACCCATTACTGCAAAATCAAGTGAACTTTTTTGATTTTGTTCAATTTTGTCTAATCTTTTATTTATCCCTTCCAATTTCTTTAATAATGCTACATTCTTGTTTGAATATCGTTTTATTGCCATATTCCCTCAAACTACAATTTCATAACTCAACCTGTGGCAAATAGGTACACTTACAAAAGCCTTTTTGACCTTTACCCATAGTCTTTGTGCATGTTTGAACTGGAATGGGCATTTTTTCCAATGCTTCTTCAATTGTAAATATCTTATCATGTAATAATTGGCATTGCATACATGACCCAGACCCACATGTAAGAATCTGAACTTTTTGATACCTGCTTGTTTATAGTTTTGTTTATAGTTCATCAATTCCATCTTTGCTGATAACTGAAGAACTTGGAAAAAATCTTTACCTAAGTCGTTTAGATATAAAGCCATATTATAATATATCACTTTCAAAGTTTGCAAATCATTTCTCTTCTTTGTAATTAGTTGTTGAAATAATGACCAAAACACATCTTGTTCGCTTGGTTCTTGTCCAAACTTTTTAGAAAGTTGAACTTTGGTAATCGCAAAATCTTGCTCTGTAACTCCATATTCACCTAGTCTTTTCAGCCAATTCATTTTTCCTTCCTCAACTACAATTATTATTTATGACTAACAGAATTCATCGGTTTTCAACTCATAACTTGAGATTTTACTTATGTCAATACCAAATTCGTATGCTGTAATTGTAAATGTTTCTTCTTGTCCAGAGTACAAATCCAAAGGTAAAGTGTAGTCATGTTCAATACAAAGAAGATTTCCACTGGAATCGTAAAAGGCACCCCAAACACCAACAAGTGTAAGTTTATACAAGCCTTCATTTTTTAAAGTACCTGTGACTTCATAACCCAATACACCAATATTGTCTTGTATATCACTTATAGCTAAACTTTCTCCACATCCAGATATATAACCAGAATCAAAAGAAATGATTTCGATGTCATAATGGTCATAATATGGTACATCTCCAAAACTTACATGAAAGAATGCAGTTTCTTCAGGTTTAATGTAATATGGATGGGCAGAATCATAATAATCCCCTAAATCCTCATCCCACCATCCACTCGTCTTAATGATGTTGTTTGATTTATCATACAGAGTCACTTTGATATTAACATTATTAATTGGAACATTAGCTACATTCTTTACTATGCCATCAACATACACCGAATCCAAATATGAATAAGATGTATTTTTGAGAATTACTGGGTCTGGGAATGTTACAGTAATTCTTATGCCATCTTTTGCTGTTACTCCTTTGTCATCTGTAACAGTAACAAATGCATAGTATATCCCTGCTTCGCTAAATGTATGAGTGACGTTTTGTCCTAAGGAAGAAGTACCATATGGGGAAGAAAGACCTTTATAAAAATTCCATTCATAAGATTCGATGGTTCCGTCAATATCTCTTCCAGAACTTGTAAAGTGTACAGTTAATGGAATAGTTCCATTTGTGACATCAGCAGAACATGATACAATAGGTTCCACATTTGATGAATTTTGTTTATGAAAAAGAAACATGAAATCTTCATCATTCTCAGTAAGTGGATTAAGAAGGCATAGTGTGAGAGAGTTGCAATCGTTTGTGAAAGAATATCCCCACATATCTGGTTCATTTGGATAGGCCTCATAATCAAAGTATAGTTTGTTATCCTCAACTCTGTATCCGTTCATTTCATATGAACCAACAGTTCCATTATTATATGAAAGATTTCCAGATGGATAAAATATCATTGTTGCAAGATGTGAATCATGCCCAGATTGTTCTGTCCGACCATACCAAGTCCCTATGAATTTATCTTGCCCTTCTGTATTTTGTTTCTCTAAATATATCATATAACTCTGGTGTGCCTTTGGATGAAGGTCGGTTAGAGTAAGTGATTTGTAATCATTCGTAAAGGAATAACTATATTCTTCTGGTCCAAAGACAGCATCTATCTCAGGGTCCCCAGTTGGTATATAACTTGTTATAAATTTATCACCTTCAACTTTGTAGTCATCTAGATAAAAACCACTCTCTTCTGCAGTAATAGTGAGGAAGTCTCCAGATGGATAAAATATCCATGTATAATTTAGTGACCTAACGACAGGCCCATTCTCGTTTGTGATAACATGATAAACACTCCAAGTCCCTAAGAATTTGTCTTGACTTGCAGTTGTTATTTTTTGTTCAGTTGGATTATTAGTACATCCACTTAACCCAACACAAACAAGCAAAACTATTATTCCAACTATCAAGAGTTGTTTTTTCATTTTTTATCCATCAATACATACTTTTTCCACCCACACTTCGGACATTGCAAGTATTTTACGTGTGATGTTTCACCATAGGGTTTCGCAAGAACCATTTCTCGTCTGCAGAGTTTACAATTTTCCATATTTTTCCTTCCTAACTGCAATACAAAAACAGGTACTTCTTTATAAATCCTCAGATAACGGATGTTAATCTAAAAAGACAAAACCACATGATTATTTAACTCAGGTCATTGAAATCTTTAAAATAATCCATCAATTTTTCTAAAGATTTGCTTCTATGTGAAAAACGGTTTTTTCCGTTTACATCCATTTGAGCAAAAGTCTTTGTATCACCATCTGGGATAAATATGGGGTCAAAACCAAAGCCGTTATCCCCCAGCTCGTTTGTAAATATTCTGCCACGACATTCTCCTATAAAAAACATAGGATCTACCTTTGGCGCTTTATAGGCAATAACAGATCTAAAAACGGCTTTGCGTTCATCAATATTATCTAGTAATTTCAAAATACCATTACACCCTATTGTGCGAAAAACATAAGCAGAGTATACACCAGGAAAACCTTTTAGTGAATCTATGAAAAGACCAGCATCTTCAAGAAAAAAAGGTTTATCAAATCGTCTTTGCACATCCTCTACACCAAAAAGTGCAACCTCTTCTAAAGTATCGACCTGTGGTTCTAGATAGCCAATATTACGTTGAACTACCTCAATATCGATAGCGGACAATTTCTCTTTTGCTTCCAAAAGTTTTCCTTTGTTGCTCGTAACAAAATATATGGTTTTCATCTGTATCTACCCCTTTTTACAATCTCTTCTATTTTATTGATAACAGATTTTGCGTTACCTTTGAATTCTTTTTTATAACCTTCTAAAACGTAATCAAAACAATTTGCATATTTAGAATGGGTTGACTCCAATGCTTCCATGAGAACATGCAAGTCAACGCCTTTTGTCTCCATCTCACTGCTTTTTTCACCTAATCCAAAATCGATGAAATGAACACGATCATCCAAAAGTATCATGTTTGATGTGGTAATATCGCCATGAATTATGTCATTATTATGAAATTTTGCAATGCTTTCTCCAATCTTTTTGCAGATACGCTTTCGCTCGTTTTCGCTCAAATTGTTTAATATATCTTTTATTCTTTTTCCCTTCAAATATTCCATTGTTATGATGCCATTTCCTAGATCGACATCATAGATAATTGGTACTGATACACCATATAGGCGAGCCTCAGTCATCAATTTTGCTTCTTCTCTTGTTCTATACGAAATAAGGCGACTATCAATATTTTTTATCCGATATGATTTTCTTATCCTTCTTTTTTGAACTACCTGATGGCCCATGTAGTGGGCTAAACATATCTCTGCCTCAGCCCCTCTGTAAATTATTGTTTTAGCCACGCCAGCTCACATCCGCCATATCGGTTCTAAAACGTTGATCGATAGTGCTTTCTTCTATATCCATCCTTATGCCACTGTTGTACATCAATAAACCTAACCAAGCTATCATGGCACCGTTATCAATACACAAATCTTTTGACGGAACGAAAAAACGCGCACCACGTTCCCTTGCCATAGTGTTTACCATATCTTGTAATCTTTTATTAGCGGCAACACCGCCTCCCAACAACACCTCGTCTTTTTCAGTATGTGCCATTGCCCTTTCTGTGACTTCAGTCAACGCAGCAAAAGTCGTCTCTTGGATAGAATAACATATATCCTCCAATTTTTTACCATTATTGTAGTATTGTTCTGCTGCTGTTAACAAACCCGAAAACGCAATATCCATACCTTTTATGGAGTAAGGCAATTCTAGGTAGTTTTTCCCATTCTTTGCGAGTTCTTCAATTTTTGGACCGCATGGAAAATCCAAACCAACAGTTCTGCCGAATTTATCCAGACAATTTCCGATTCCTATGTCGAGGGTTTCACCAAAAACGCGATACCGCCCTTCTGCAAATCCTATAACCTGTGTATTTGCACCAGATGTATAAAGTAACACAGGATCTTTACAATTATCAATTGTTCCACGTCCAATCTCCAAATGAGCAACACAATGATTAACGCCCATGATTGGTTTGTTTAATGTAAGCGAGAGGGCTCTTGCAGCTGTTGCAGCAGTTCTAAGACAAGGACCCAGCCCCGGACCTTTTGAAAATGATATTATATCGACATACTCAAAATCTATATTCGCTTTATTAACAGATTCTCTGATTAAACCAGCAACAAACTCTGCATGGTGATTTGCCGCCTCTCTGGGATGTATGCCGCCTTGTTTTGGTCTATAAATCTTGATAACATTAGAAAGAACTCTGCATTTTTTCTTAACATTCTTTACAACACCCACACTGATGGTATGGGCTGTTCCTTCTATGCCGATGCAAATCATAATTGAGGGTTGTAAAGAGTAATGATATAAAATAAATTTGGTTCACAAACTAAAACTCTATTCTTCTACCACATACTCCTCATATAAATAAAGAATACCTTTTTTAAATTACTTGTATTTTTTAACATCCTATGGCATCCCATCAAACAACATAACATTACCAGTATGCTATGTTAATTTGGCGTCTAGTGCATCCTATAATTTATACATAAAAAATGAATAATTATCCATATAAACTTTTTTACTTCATTAAAAATTAAATTATTTATTTATTCCAATTTCAGCTTCTAACTCATCGATCTCCCACCTTTTTACAAGTTTTCCAGCAGGCTTATCGACATAGGTAATTTTTTTAGATCTTGTTTCTTTCTTGATATAATCTTCCCATTGCTTCAGGGCCTTTTTTTGTTCTGAATCTACTTTGATCTCTGTAGAAATTTTATCCTCGACATTCAAATCCAATTCTTTTCTCATGGACTGAATTCTTCTTACTATTTCTCGCGCAAAACCCTCTGCCTCAAGCTCAGGTGTAAGAGTTGTATCTAAGAAAAGAACCATTCCTTCAACTTCATCTCGTGCAAAATGTTCTTTTTCTCTCTCAACTATCTCAAAATCATCCTTTGTGAATTGTATTTTTTCGCCTTTCAAATCTAGGACTATCTTTTTATTTTTCACAAGTTCTTCGTATAACTTGTTTTTGTCTAGACTTTCTATTTTTTCAGTAAACATCTTGGCTTTTTCTTTAAGCTTTGGACCGATGCGTGAATAGTTCGGCTTCACCGCTTTCGTCATAAACTGAGTCGTATCTCTAGCAAATGAAATATTTTTTACATTGATCTCTTCGTTTAACAAATCCAATAGAGCCTCCAATGAATTTTCAATTTCTTTACTACACACAATGGTCGCACTGTGCAATGGACATCTAACCTTAATTCCCGTCTTTGATCGTAAAGCCCGTCCAATTTCCACCAGTTTTCTTATCTTTTCCATGCCTTTTTCTAGTTCTTCGTCAATCTGCTTTTCATCTGGTTTTAAATAGTCACACAGGTGAACGCTCTCGGGCATGTCGTCTGTTCTTAAATTAAGATATATCTTCTCAGTGATAAACGGAATGAACGGAGCTGAAATCTTTGACAGTCCAAGGAAAATATCATACATCGTTGAATAGCCTGAGAGTTTGTCTTCTGTATCTTCTTCAACCCACAGACGTTTCCTTGATCTCCGCAGATACCAATTGCTAAAATCTTCTATGATAAAATTTTCTATAGCTCTTGCAGCCTTGTGGATCTCAAATGTTCCAACGTATTTTCTAGTTTCAGAGACTGTCTTGTTAAACCTGCTCATTACCCATTTGTCTAAAAGTTGCCTTCTGTTTTTAGGGACAGTATCTTTTTTTGGATCGAATTTGTCTAAAGAAGCATAAGTGGTAAAAAAGTTATATGAATTCCAAAGAGTTAGGATGAATTTACCAAGAGTATCTTTAACTGCTTCCTCATAAAATCGCGTAGACATCCATGGAGCGTTAGTAGATATTAGGTACCAGCGAAGGGCATCAGCACCTTCGTGATCTAGTATGATATTTGGGTCAACATAGTTTTGCTTGCTTTTGCTCATCTTTTGATTATCTTTGTCTAAAACTAAACCAAGTGTTAGCACATTTTTATATGAGGGTTTATCAAATAAAAATGTAGAGATTGCAAGAAGAGAGTAAAACCAGCCTCTCGTCTGATCGAGCGCTTCACTGATGAAATCAACCGGATAATTTGATTTGAATTTTTCCTTGTTTTCAAATGGATAATGCCACTGAGCAAAAAAAGCAGAACCTGAGTCATACCAGCAATCGATAACCTCTTTTTCACGCTTCATCTTGGATTTACATTTCGGACAGTTCACAACAAGTTCATCAACAAATGGCTTGTGTAAATCATAGTCATCTGGAAAAGATTCACTCAAGCTCTTCAATTCATCGACACTGCCTACACATACGGTGTTTCCACACTTCTTATTGCTACAAGTCCATATCGGCAGCGGTGTTCCCCAATACCTATCTCTAGAAAGGGCCCAGTCTTTCACATCACGTATAAAATCACCGAATCGACCTTGCTGTAGATGCTTTGGATACCAGTTGATTTGATCATTGTTTTTCACTAGGGATTTCTGTACCTTTGACATCGCTATAAACCAGGATTCCATCGCGTAGTACAGCAATGGAGAATCGCAACGCCAGCAGAATGGATACTCATGAGTATGAGCCCTTGTTCCTTCCAGCAACCCTTTTTCTTGTAGATATTCGGTAATACTTGGATCAGCATCTTTGACGAACTGTCCTTTCCACAGAGTAACTTCATCTGGGAAAGTTCCGTCCAGTTTTACAAGTTGAACAACAGGCAGATCGTATTTTTTACCAACATTATAGTCATCTTCGCCAAAAGCTGGAGCGATATGAACGATACCTGTTCCATCTTCCATGGTTACAAAATCTGCAATAACAACATACCATGCCTTTTTGTCTGGTTTTGCGTATTTAAACAATGGTTCGTATTCTATATTTTCAAGTTTTTTTCCAGGAAAGCTATCCATCAGTTCGTATTCCTGACCTTTCAGCAAAGCTCCTGCACGTGCCTCTGCAAGAATTAGGGTTTGTCCATTGTATCTTATTTTTATGTATGTTTCATTTGGATTAACGGCAAGTGCAACATTGGAAATAAGGGTCCATGGAGTTGTGGTCCATGCCAAAAAATATGCATCCTCGTTTTTCAGTTTAAATTTTACAAAAATCGAAGGTTCCTCTATAGTCTTATAACCCTGGGCTATTTCATGGGCGGATAGTGCTGTTCCACAACGCGGGCAATATGGTACTACTTTGTGACCTTTGTACAACAGTTTTTTATCCCAAGCTTGTTTTAGAGACCACCAGACCGATTCAATATACTCGTTTTTAAATGTTATATAGGGATTGTCCATGTCAAGCCAGAATGCGATACGACGGGTCATATCAACCCATGCACGTTCATATTTTAGCGTACTTTTTTTACATGCCTCATTAAATTTCGCTATGCCGTACTTTTCAATACCCTGTTTATCTTCTAATCCAAGCTGTTTTTCTACCTCTATTTCCACAGGCAAACCGTGTGTATCCCAGCCTGCCTTTCGTTCTATGTAATGCCCATTCATGGTTTGATATCTTAAAATCAAATCTTTCATTACTCTTGTAAGAACGTGGCCCGGGTGAGGCATACCATTTGCAGTTGGAGGACCTTCTAAAAAAATATAAGGTTTGCAATTTTTCCTCTGTTCAATGGATTTTTTAAATATGTCGTTCTCTACCCAAAATTTCTGAATTTTTTCTTCGACTTCCCTTGGACTATATTTCTGAGGAGGTGATTCAATCATTGTTTTCTATCCATTGAAATGACATCTTAATTGCAGAGTCCGTTAAAATCGTTTCCATCAAGTTCTAGTTAATAGTTTCTGACATCATCTGATTTCATAAATTCTCTGAGTAATGACGTAGCGTAACTTCCTTTTTGTAATTCAAATTTTAACCTCAATGCAAGTTTACCTTTGTTTAATTCATCATCATTTAGTTTGAATTCGAGGTTTTTAACAGGAGCAAGTATCGGACGTCTTGAACCAGAGGAAGAAAGATGCGGGATCTCTGGAATAATAAAATCTTTTGGATTGAGTTTTTCCTTATCAATGATTTTGTGCTCTATCTCACCCATCTCGCCTTTTGAGAATTCTGAATCGTAGCCAAGAAGAATACCACCTACGAATGCTTTTCCTTTTGAAACCTGCGCATTCACTTTTTCGATATTGTTTTTCGTAGCAAATATCCCGTTTTCATCAATAACACCATTTCTAAGGGGTAGGACGACATCACCAACAATTGCTTTATTTAGAGGCAAAATTCTTCGAATACGTTCACTTAAAATTCTATTAAAAAGATAAGATTGGTAAGCATAAACAAACATAGTCAACAGATTATTGGGCAGTTGTTTCAAGGAACCAACAAAATCTTTTGGGTTGACGACTAACCCATTTAAGATGGCTTTTTCAAAGTTTAACTCATTTGGATAAGAAGCTAGTGCCTCAGAAAAATCATACGTTTTCTGTAGCCTCGTCCTCAACTTATGATTATCTTCGTCTTCTCCAACAATAGGATTTGCAATATAGCTCATCACTGCTTTTTCAAAATCATCAAGAACGATGTATTTTCCAACGATATGGGTAATAGGTCTGACAGCACCAAAACGTTGGACACCGTAAAAGTTGGGAAAACCACCATTTTTCGTTATAACAGAAGCAATTTCTTGTATCTGTTCTGATTCTATATCCTGATCAATCTTTCTTATGACTATCTCAAATCTATTCCCAATAAGATTTCCTAGTTTAATAGGACGATCAGAGCGATATATGTTTTCTATATCTACATCTTTGATTTTTACTTTAGATAAATCATCTATAAATATGTTATAAAATGACATCAATCTTGTGGTTTGTGCTCTTTTATCTTTAGTGCCAGCAAAACTAATTCTATCGCGAGATATACGCAGCCTGTCAGATAATTCTCTAACCAGTATGTTTGTCTCCCAATTATTGGCTGTCACATCTGCAATAGCAAAACATCCGTCTTCTTTTTTAGGAGGATAATTGGAGACCTCTTTTACAATAAAATCTTCAGGAGTAAAGCGTAGCTTACCGCCTATTCCGTATTTAGATGTCAAAAAAGCTTCTATGCCTATATTTTTTTCAGCGCTTGAAGATTCCATTTTACTTTTTGCTTTTACTTTTTTCTTCAAAAGTCTTGCTAAAAGTTTTTACTTCGTCTTCTAACTGTTTTACAGTCTTTTTGAGTATGTCTTCTGGTTCCCCTTTTTTAACTCTTATAAACAAACGTCGTTTGTTGGATTCTGGATGATCTGCCATGTAAGCTGCGTAATCCACATCCTCATTTTGTAACAATAACTGTGTGATTGGGTTTAATATGGTCTCATTTTCCCCAGTAATTTCCAACTCAAGTTCCTTGCCTGTTTTTTTGATTGTTTTTAATTCCATAGTTAATCACTTCTTTTTGGTATCAAATAATTTAATCCTAAAATTTATTCAAATCGTATTCGCCATAATCATCTGCGATTTTTCTTCTCTCCTTGTTGCCACAGTTTTTGCATTCTAGATAATTTTCTTTTTTGACTAGTGGCTGTCTACATTTTTCACATAAAGCTCTGATTACCCCTAGCTCCCTATCCTTTGTAATAAGTTGTAGACTCGGATTTACTTGTGTAACTTTTGCTCTTATGATGTCTCCAAACGCGTATACATCTGAGACTTCTTTTACATATGATGGCGATACCTCAGATATGCGCAATGTTCCATTTGTATCACTGGATATTGCCCTATTTTTACCTATAACGTGAAGTACATCAACTATTATCATGGATGATTTTATAATGCGCACCTCTCCAAGAACCGTATCTCCAATCTTTAATATCACCGGGATGCTGGTTAGTGGTTCTACGGTTGCTTTCTTATGCTTTTCATCTACAACATACGTTCCCACTCTAGCGGCTCTTATGATGCCTTCTTCCTCAAAAGTACCATCGCCCGATAGCAACTCCTCAGAAGTTGATAGTTGATCTCCAGGCAATACTATTTTATTTTTTGTCATTATTTATCCCCAGTTACAAGTTACACTGATGGAATTAGGCAATGTAGTACCTATTTTAAATGTTATGGTATTAAAAATCGACTGCAAAAAGAGTTATAAATACCATACTATTTCGGTTCTCCTACCAAAAGTAGCACATGGTGTGAAAAATGACACGAAAACCTGGAAGCATGTATCGCTATATAAAAAGCATGGCCAACACAAGAAGAGAATACATGGGTGGTGTACCAACTTCACGTATTACACAATTCACCATTGGAAATAAAAAAGCAGATTTTCCAATTCACTTATCACTCATTGCAAATGAGCGGTGCCAAATAAGACATAATGCACTGGAATCTGCCCGTATAGCTGCAAATAGAAATATGGAAAAAAATGTTGGACTTGCCAATTATCTACTGACAATAAAAGTATACCCACATAATGTAATAAGAGAAAACAAACAGGCAACTGGCGCAGGCGCAGACCGTGTATCGATGGGTATGAGAATGGCATTTGGAAAAGCTGTTGGAACCGCTGCAAGAGTGCAACAAGATCAAGTTATCATGATAATCGATACTACAGAACAATATCTTCCTCATGCAAAAGATGCTTTTCGTAAGGCATGCGCAAAAGTTCCTACACCATGTAGAGTAAACATAGAAAAAAATAACTAATTTGCCAGACTAATGTTAAAAACTATTTTCTAGAAGTATTTTATCAAGTAGGGGAATATAATAAAAAGCAAAATAGATAAAGAGACAACAAGAGAAATATTCTTTACTGCTTTTTCACGTTTTTCATCCGAGATGCCTTTTTTAACTCGTTCTATAAGAGAGCCCACAGCATCGTTGAAGAGATACCCTCCATCAAGTGGAATCATAGGCAGAACATTAAACAGGGCAACTGCAAGGTTTAACCAGAAAATCCAGTATAAAGCATTTACAATAATCCAGAACATATTATCTGGAATGATACTAAGAGGCCCTGTTATTACATAGGAATCTGTAAACGGCGAAACAATTGGGTTATAGCCTTGGAGATAACCTACAAATGGAATGACATAGAAAGTGAGAAAACCATCTGGGAATTCTGCAAAGGGATTCTTTAAAATTGATAGAAAATTTTTATATCCAAACGACGAAAACCATGTCCCGAGATAGCCTTTACCTAGATATGATTGATTTTTAGTATAATTAAACATGTCTGCAAGCACAACACTTTTGGTATAGTTCATTTTCCCTTGCACATAAGTTATGTTTACTGTTTGGTTGGATCTGGTTTTGAAAAGAGCCACAGAATATTCTTCGAAACTTGTTACGCGGGTATCGTTAAAGTATGTTATGATTATTCCCTTGGAAAGGCCTATGGTTTCAGCAGGGGTGCCTTTCTCCACCAACGTGACACCAACGCCATCTGCAGCTGGTTGCACAGCAGACATGAAAACGAAAGACAGCAATAGTATACTAACAAAAACAACTACAAAATTCGACGTTGGCCCTGCAGCATAAATTCTCATGCGATGCTTCGGTTCTGTTTTTTTCAATTGTTCTTCATCAGGTTCACAAAACGCTCCCAGTGGTATAATGAGATAGAGAATACCAAGTGACTTTACTTTTAATTTACTTACAAACGTGAGAATGCCGTGAGAAAATTCGTGTGCAACAATTGCGACGATCAATGCAAGTATTATATATCCGATATATTCGAGAGGAAGCACGGGATTTATCCCTGGGAGTATTAGTGCAACCTCGATGCCTGGCAGTTTTTCTATCTGTGCAGGAGTGAATCCCCAAACAGTCCAAACTTGCCATATGAGCACCGCCATCATTACAAACATCATAATAAAACACAGAACAATACCAGAACTTCCGAATGCTTTCCAGAATCTTCTTTTACTAGCGATTTTTTCAAGAAAGCTTACACCTTTTTTTGTGCGTAGGAGTAATGCAGGTCCCCAAAGAGAGACGTCATATTTCTTAAGAATCCCCTTTTTATACAGGAGTGCAACTAGAAGAACATAGATGAATATTATGGCAAAAAAAACTAGTAAACCTTCTATCAGTGACATAGTACTGTTGGTGGAATATATAGCTGTTTATTAAAGTAACTGGCGAGGCGGCTAGAGGTAACTTATGTTCTTTTTATTTAGCATGTTTATGAGATTTTTACACCATTTTAATTTCTTCAATTTTAAAGTTTTATTTTTGTTTTCTGAGAAGGAATAATATCCTATTTCATTGTTAAAATCAAAACCTGTCAGAAATATTTTTTTAGCGTGAAAGTGATCAGCTAAATATACTGCCCTGTCACCATCAGTAAATCCCCCAAGATTGTGGATGTTGTCGTAGGGTTCTGAGTTAATCTGCGTCGTACCGACTATTTCTCCTTTAAATTTCGGAACGTATTTTTTGATTTTATCGATGTTGTCGCCATGGGCATGTATTACGACTATGCTTCCATTTGAATTTGCCTTCAATTGATCTGGAACTTTGCCATCTAAGTCAGTTACGATAATATCGGGACATATGCTATATTTTAATAATGCAGTTGTTGCGCCATCCGCAGCAATTTTTAGAGCATTAACAAACATTTTTTTGTGCGTAATAATTGAATTTTCCAAAGAAGGTCCTGCACCAAAAATTATTATTTCTTTACCGGCAATCAAATCGTTTAGTTTATCGATAGACATTAAAGATTTTTGTTTAAGTAATGTGTTTAAAACATCCGCTGCTTTTTCATCATTTTCCACAGAAAAGTGAAAGTCCTCGACTATTTTTCTATAGATTGGTTCCCAGTCCTTGTAATCCATGTATCTAACTTTTCTCAACGAGTTTTGTTACCTGTTCTTCAATTTCCAACTCCCTATTCTCTGCCGTATACATGTCTTTGATGTAGTGATAGGTAATCGCCCCAACAATTGCTATCATGATTCCAGTGCAGGTATAACCGATAAAAGTTGCCTTTAAAAATGGATCTATAGTAAAGTTCGAAGGTCCATTAAGAAGAGCTTCGTGCAATGAGAAACAAACTGTATATGATATGAAACCAAAAGCAAATAGGGAGAATGGATAAATCCAATATGTCCACAGGTTCTTTTTATTTCTTAGGTAAACATCAACCGCCTGCCCAAATGTTATTATAAGCCCAGCTACGACGATTCCCCAAATCATATTAGTAACAAAGGACAAAACTGGGACAAGTACCGGCTGCGCACTTTCAGACTTAAAATCAATATTGTTGTATGCTAAAAAACCACTAGCAATTAGTATTACCATAGCAATAATGGAAGTATAAATTGAAAGCCTGCCCGTCTTAATACCTAATTTAAGTTCTTCCCAACCAAACGCGATCCTTCTTTCCCAGTGGAAACCTCTTATAAGAAGATATAATCCTATAGTAAGCAATATGGCACCTAGACCACTTGCAGTCATGTCTAATAAAACAAAGATGGCTTCGACAATAATAACCAATGCTATAGGGAGGATAAAATGTCTTTGAACTTTTGTATCATCGAGAAGTTTTAGAATCTTGTAATAACTATCTTGTAACTCTTTACTTTGCTTTACAGTTACTCTAATTACAGAGCTTATTTTTAATCTGGACTGAATCACGGGCAATATGTATTCATCCTCGGCACCATCAGTTACTAAAATGACATCCTGGGCGTTTGTCTCTTTGACTACTTTTTCTAATTGTTCTGTTAATATCTGATCTGATTTCACACCCACATTTATATGCCCACAAATCGTAGCTATTTCTACATCCTGGCCTTCTCTTGAAAGCTGATTATAGGTTGAAATAGCAGAAAAAATAGCATTGAGATCTGAGTCTTCTGGATCGGCTTGTCCTAGTCGGTTTGCCGCATCAATATTGGCTTCAATTCCAACTATGGGACTTTTAACGTTTGCCTTCCTCCCAAAATCGTCATCACGATCCACGTTTAAAACCAAAGTTTTCATACAATTTCAATAATTACAGCAATTATCTTCTATATAAGAATGTTACTGTCAAATGAGCGAAAATTGGCAACGATTTTTATAGGGATTTAGCATTGCTCTGGCTGGATGAATCAAAGCAAAAACAAATTCAATAATTCATCGAATTGGAAATTTATTTCAATGATGATGGTCTGTGTGGTAGTCTGGGCTTTTGCATTTCCATTTATTAAAATAGGTTTGAATGATCTTTCATTTACAAATTTGACAATCATGCGTTTCGTTGTTGTCTGCATAGTTTTAATTGCAATTCTTTTGTTACAACCAAAAAGATTTTCCAAACTTCATAAAAAAGACATCATACCGATATTTATATTAGGATTTCTTGGAGTTATTGTATACCACCTCGGATTAAACTATGGTGAACAATATGTCTCTCCTGGTGCAGCGAGTTTAATTATTGCTACGATACCAGTATTAGTTGTTATTTCGGCCTTTATTTTTCTAAAAGAAAAGATGACTTCGAAAAAGTTATTAGGAGTTATTATTGCGCTCTGTGGTGTTGTTATAATATCTATTTTGGGTACACCTGACGCATCTATTGAGATAAACTACATACATGGTGCATTGGCAGTAGTACTTGCTGCAATAATGGGTGCATTTTATACCATTGTAGGTAAAAAATTACTCGAACGTTACACTGCACTTTCACTGACAGTATATGCAATGTTATTGGGCAGCCTGGCATTGATCCCTCTTCTTTTTCTTAATCCGTCTATAATAGATCAAGTAGCAATGATGTCTGCATACAGTTGGTTTGCAATAGTATTCCTTGGAGTTTTTTCAACTGTAATTGGATATGTTCTCTGGTATGTGGGTCTTGAAATCAAAAGTACTTCCGAAGTTAGTGTTTACCTCTATGCAATTCCTGTGTTGTCAACAATAATTAGTTGTTTTTTGTTTGATGATAAAATCACTTTGTTTTTTGTTTTAGGTGGTATACTAGTCATAGTTGGTTTGTTACTAGTCAATATAAAAGACAAAAAGATTGATTAGTAAAAAAATGTTTATCAAGAATATGACGAAGCTACTTTATATGCATAGCATCGATGGCAATTATACCAAAGAATTTGATGCCGTGGTTGTAAAAAACAACAAAGAATATGTTTGTCTTGATCAGACTGTTTTTTATCCTCTTGGTGGTGGACAACCATCTGACGTCGGTGTTTTGAAATGGGAAAATAAAACATCTGAAGTGAAAGAAGTCGTCAAAAAAGGAGATGCAATAGAGCATATACTCATTGGAGAAAAACCACCTGAGGGTGCAAAGGTTCATGGAATCATAGATTGGAACAAACGTTATGCCCATATGAAAATGCATACGGCTCAACATATCATTTCAGGTATTGTTTTTGATGATTACAAGGCAAGAACTGTTGGAAATCAGATACATGCAGATTACTCAAGAGTAGATTTTGAGCCCATATGTTTTTCTGAAAAAGATTTGGAGGACATCGAGAACAAATTCAACAACATAATCAAAAAAAATCTTCCAGTCAAGATATACGAAGAAGAGCGGGAAAGTTTGGAGAAGCGAGTTGATCAGCAGAGATGTAATCTTGATCTGTTGCCTAAGTTTATTAAAAAATTAAGAATCATAGAGATAGAAGGTTTTGACGTCTGTCCTTGTGCTGGTACGCATGTAAAAAACACTAACGAAATTCCAAAGATGAAGATAACAAAAAAAGAAAACAAAGGTAAAGATAGAGAACGACTTGTTTATACGCTTCTATAACACTAGAACTTGATTTCTACATTTTCTATTTTTTCATCTACGCCCTTTAGAGATTTTAGCATTCCGATAATCGTGTTTTTTATAATATCTGATGGGAATTCGGTCAAAGGTATTTGTTTTCCATTCACTTTAATGCTTATTTCTTTCATATTTTTAGCCACCTTATTTAATTCATTTTTTATAATGTTAATAATTGCTTCGAAATCACCAGTGTATGTCAGTAATGTGTTTTCACGTTCTGGTATGTTTCCTATTCGTATTTTTGGGATATTTTTATCATGTGCACCCTCAACGATTATTAGTTCATATTCTCCCAATTCTTTGATATGTTGAATTATTTCAGCCATACTTTTGTTTTCTTTGAGCATGTAGTCTGTTTCAATGGATGATGATAAAACTGCGAGTTTAGAACCTGCCCGATCATACTTCCAAGTATCCTTTCCTTTTGTGTCAATACTGATTTTTTCATCAGTGATTTTTACTGCTGCTATTTTATATCCTTCATCACCTAATTTTTTGACTATTTTTATGATGAGAGAGGTTTTACCGGAATTTGATTCTCCGTAGAATCCGAAAAGTATTGGAAGTTTCATAATGACCTCACGGCACGTATGCAGTAAAAGTGTATATGTTTTACTTTGCTAGAATCACAAAACAAATTTTGCATTTAAAAAATAAGAAAGCGATATATAATGGAGCAAAGATGAGACTTTGGTGATTAAAAAATGGGCGAGGCGATATGTAATAAATGTGGGGCTAGTTTTCCCGAAGAAGCAAACTTTTGTCCAGGCTGTGGAGCGAAAAGAGTGGTAACAACACAATATGCAACTCAACCAACATATGGAATTTTTGGGATGTTGTTCTCAAAAAATCTTATTATGGCGGGAGTATGTTTTGGAATCTTGTTTGCTTGGATTGGAAGTTTAATAGCTACACTTGGGACTACTACAGACACTATGAAAGCAGCCATAGTACTTGGAAACATTGGATTTGCAGTTCTAAGTTTATTTTTGCTCGGTGGAGGAATATTCAATAAGGAAATTGACAAATACATTAGAGTAGGAATGGTTATTATGGGCGCTTACATCGTCGTTACAACATTGAGTACGATGAGTAGTTTGGTGTCCATGATGTCCAGCATGATGTCCTCGCTTTCGCATTTATACGGATAAATGAAATTTCGTGATGACGGAGGAATGGCTGCGTTTACAAAACTGCAGCTATACTTTTTTTCTTTTTAATACGGTTACTTGAATTATTACTAGCAAGAAATCTCACTCTACAAAAAAATAAAACATCTTCTTTTTTATATTTATTAATTCGATCTAAAAAAATCGATTGTAGTGAATAATTGATAGAAAGGCAAAAAGCATGGTTTTCCATTACTAGGACAATCACTATGATTAACAAACCATACATAGCACTTTTCATCTCAATCGTATCGGTTTCGTTTGCATCTATATTTATAGTATCAATTCAAAACAATGTACCGTCACTGTCTATAGCCTTGTATCGACTTTTGTTTACAACTTTGATCTTATTGCCTTTTGTTCTTTTACATAAAAAAACCAGAGATGAACTTAGAAATTTACCGCGTTCAACTTTACTTATAATGATCGGCATCGGATTAGTTCTCGCCGCACATTTCTCTCTTTGGATAACATCGTTGGGATTAACCTCGGTTGCAAGTTCCGTGATATTAGTTACAGCACATCCCGTTCTGGTGGGTCCGATTTCGCATTTTTTCTTAAAAGAACGTTTGTCATATATCAATTCAATTGGAATTACAATATCGCTTGTTGGGGTGGTAATTCTTGTCTTTGGAAACTATGGATTGTCTGCAATGACATTGGAAGGAAATCTCTTAGCAATGCTTGGGGGAATTGCTGCGGGAGCATACATCCTTGGTGGGCGAAAAATCCGTAAAACAGTATCAGTTGGTTCCTATGCATTTGTAGTTTATGGCGTTGGTACTATTGCTCTTTTATTCATCTGCCTTTTCTTTAAAGCACCTGTTTACGGTTTTAGCCTTGAATCTTATGGAATAATACTATTGATGGCTGTAGTTGCAGGAATATTTGGTCATACACTGTATAATTGGACTCTAGAGCATGTACGTGCATCATTAGCATCAGTTGCTCTTCTGGGGGAACCGATTGGATCTACATTGCTTGCATTTGCAATTCCAGGAATAAGTCAGATCCCATCACAGTATACAATATTGGGTGGAGGAATCATCCTTGCGGGTATTTATTTGACCGCAAGAAATTCTAGTAAAAATGATATTTAGTAACCTTTAAAAATATGTTTTATGTTGACGGGCATCATGCCTACCGAAATTAAATCAAATAAGATTATAACGATAGTTCTTGCAGTGATAATTACATTGGCAGCAATTACTGTTATTTACATCAATTTGCCACAAAATAAAGGGAATGAAAAAACATCTGGCGAAAATAACGGACAGCAAGGTGGGGGTAACGAAACAACAGAACCTGTGATTTTAACGGTTACGTATGGCGATAAACAGATCAATTATACACTTAATGAACTCGAAAACTTAACATCATATACGGGCAGGGGTGGACGTCGGACTAATTTTCCTAAGATAGAAGGACAAGGCAATTACACCGGCGTACCTGTTATAACTCTAGTAGAATTAACTGCTGGTGATATTGAAAATTATAGCATCATCGCAACGTCTAACTATAAAGGAAGAATAGAAAACAAAACATATAATTATAGTTACATCCTGGGGAATGTAGATATTTACAATCTAAGCAATTCATCTGATTCAACTCCTATTGGTAAAGGCGGTCTTACCATGGTGATCGCCTACAAATACGAAGGGAACTATCTAAATGAATCAGATGACGGAAAACTCAGAATCGCGTTCCTCGATGAAAACGAATCAATTACATATTCTCAGCTCTGGTATAAAAGCGTTATATCCCTTGAAATATTAGAACAATAAAGATCTGCTTAATTTTAACCACAAACTTTTTCCTATTTCTTCTCATTATGTAGACTATAGCATGAGGGATATTGAGGAGTTAGTTCAAAACGTTGAGAAATACAAAAATGTGATAATACAACAGAGATTTAAAAGTAATAAAAACACAGTAGCCTATGTAACCGTCGATAGCAAACCTCGTATTTTTAAATGGTATGTACCAGGTCTCAAAAGAAACATGGAAACAGAATGTACCATATTGAAAAAAGGTTCATCAAAACTTAGCATGCCGGCTGTACACGAAATGGATCCAGACAATAACTTGCTGATCATGACCTATGTTACAGGGAAGAACCTGTGCGATGTTGTCAACGATGAAAAAACTGATAGCAAGGAGAAACAAAAACTCATGTTTTTATTGGGTGATTGGTTTGCTCAATTTCACAATTATTTCAAAACAACAGATCAATTCCGCATACGTGGCGATTCCATTCTAAGGAATTTCTTAATCTCTGATCATATATGGGGACTGGATTTTGAAGAATCGCGAATTGGAAAACCGATTGAAGATATAGGAGGCATGTGCTCATCAATTCTTAGTACCGATCCTATGTTTACAGATGAAAAGTTTCGGCTTTGCACTACATTTATTGATGCATATAAAAGTTCAGTCAAATGGAGTTTAGACAATTTAAGCGATGAAATCGCCTATGCACTTCTTGAAAAAATACAGTGGAGACCTGAGGAAGAAGAAACTCTTAGAAAATATGCCAAAAGAATAAGAAAACAAGGATTACATTAGAATTATAGGAAATATTTAGTCATAATTTTTAAATAGGTTTGAGGGTATCCGAGAACCGATACTTATGGGGAAGGAAAAATTCATACCGATTTTTGCGATGGTCGTGCTAATAATTGGTATTTTTTCATCAGTCTATGTCTATGCAACACAAGTTAATACAGATACTATTAAAATCACCAATGAGACATATACAATTGAACAGATATTTTCGATTACTAAATCGCGCACAGTTTCAACACCAGATAAAGTAAATTTTTCAGGTGTCGCACTAGATGATTTAATTATTAAGACAGGCATTGATTGTTTATCGTGCCACAAATACAAGATCATAGGACCCGATAATTATGAAAAGACCGTAACCTGGGAAAATATGCAACATGGTCTTTTAACGAAAGATGGGACCGTAGCTTTTTCAGATCTAGCAAAAGCATTTAGAGTTAAAAACGTAATAAGAATCGAGGTGGTTGAATAATGAATAAGATGAAACTTATTGCAGGAACAATCCTATTTGGATCCCTGTGGGGTTTTTCAGAATGCATCATCGGTTCATATCTACACAATAGTTTTCTACCTGCTGGTGCCATCATGACTGGCGTATTTGCCGTTGGACTGATGGCTACAAGCAGGATACTTTACAAACAGAGAGGTATGCAACTTGGTATGGGTCTTATTGCCGGAACTTTAAGATTATTCAATCCATGCGAGACATGTTTCATATGTTCTGCAATCGCTATAATGGCTGAAGGTGCAATATTTGAATTAATATGGTACAAGATGTCGCTTGACCTAAAGGAATTGAAAAAAACCACAATGTCAGTTAGTATGGGAATAGTCTCCTCATACGTTTGCTTTGTAGGAGGGTATGTAGTAACACAGATTATGACGCCTCTTTTTTCAAGTGCTGGCTTTTATCTTGAAAATCTCTTGGTTTTTATTCCGCAGATTTTAGCACGTGGGTTAATAGCTGCATTGATCGGGGGGGCGATTATTCCTGCTACTTTATTATTGAAGAAAGTTGATATAGCTAGTGTTAAAGATAAGGTATACTATCCAGTAACTGCTACTGTATCTATAGCATGTTGGGTTATTGTGATATTGAACGCCATATTCATCTTAAAAGTGTTATAAAAAGTGATTTTAATGGACGAAATTAAAACAGTCAAAATCTTGAAATTCCATCCTGAAAAATGTGATGGTGGCAAAGGCTGTGAAAAAGCATGTTCACAGGTTCATTTTAAAACAGATGAAGGCGGCGATAAATCAGCAATTAGAATCATAAAAGAAGGCAAATCTTATAAAATGCATGTTTGTGACCAACGTGGACTGTGTATCGATATGTGCCCAGTTGGAGCTCTTACTAGGCAGAAAAATGGTGTTGTTTGGCTTGATAAAGAAATTTGTATTGGTTGTCAAGCATGTGTAGGTTTTTGTCCAATTGGTGCAATGAGGAAATCAGATGCAAGAATTGAACCTTTTAAATGCATCTCATGTGGTGCTTGTGTGCGTGCTTGTCCCAACGATGCCCTTGAGCTTGTTGAAGTAAACATTGCTGATATCAAAGAAGTAGTTTATCATAAACAGGGAGTCTAAATTATGGTTGACGGACAGATTCCCGTTGAGGAATACAAAACTGGTAACACAATGCATAAATGGGATTTGAAAAAGATTAGGTTTGCACACAGAGTTCTTGCTGAATACAATTACAAAAAAGGCGAGGTGAACAAAGGGTACGCAAACAGAACGCTTTATGTTAATTTAAGTAACAATACGATTAAAGAAAAACCAGTCACCGATGAAATGAAAAAGAAATTCACTGGCGGTCGTGGTTTTGGTTTGAAACTTTTGTGGGATTCTATTAAATTAACGACACGCTGGAACAGCGAAGAAAACGAACTTATCATAACAACGGGCCCTTTGTGTGGAACGACACAGTATCCTGGCTCTGGGAAATCACTATGCCTCACTATATCGCCGTCTACTAACATTATATGTGATTGTAACGTCGGTGGATTCTTTGGTCCTTACCTTAAGTTTGCAGGTTTTGATGCCTTGGAAATTCAGGGAAAAGCAAAGAATGACGTAGTTGTTGTTATCGATGGTGAAAAAGGCAAGGTAACTATTGAAACCGCACCTCTTGAAGACACAAATTCACATTTGCTTGCTGAGCAACTTACTTATATGTATGCTTCTGAAGATACTGAAAAGTCGAGACAGAAAGTTTCAGTTGTATCATCTGGTAAAGGTGCAGAGAATAGTTATTGGGGGTGCCTAAACTTCTCGTTCTATGATATCAGGAGAAAAGTTGCTAGGATGAAACAGGCTGGGCGTGGTGGTCTTGGGACTGTTTTGCGAGACAAAAAAGTAAAAGCCATTGTAACAAAGGTTGAGAAAATAGATGGCGTCTCAAATCATCCTGCTGATCCTGTAAAGCTTGTGAAGCTTGGAGAAAAGATGCATCGTGAAATTCGTGATTTAGATCGTCTCCAGTGCAACATGCGTGCTGTTGGAACTGGGCATCTCGTAGAAATTATGGATGCTTACGATTTGCTTCCAACTGAAAACTATCGTTTCGGTAGTTTCCCTAAAGTCTCGAAGATTTCTTCACCAAAATTCTATAAACTTTTTACTAAAATTATCCCCGATGGATGCTGGCATGGTTGTACCATGGCTTGTTCAAAAACTGTAGATGGATACACTGTTAAGACGGGCCCTTACAAAGGGCAAAAAGTAACGGTTGATGGGCCTGAGTACGAGACTATTGGTGCTGGATCTAATATGGGTTTTTGGGACCCGCTTTGGATCCTTGAATTTAACTTTTATTGCGACACATATGGAATTGATACCATCTCTACAGGAACATCCATGGCATTCTATATGGAGATGTACGAGTATGGTATCTTAAACAAAGAGAGATGCGACGGCCTTGAGCTTAGCTTTGGAAACGGGGAGGCTGTTTTGGAATTTATGCATAGAATAGCACGAGGTGATAAAGGAGAATTTGTAAATATCGCCTCAAAGGGAATAAGACGAGTTAAGGATTGGTTAATTAAAAACGGTTGGGGCGATCCTCAACTTATTGAAGATTGCGGCATGGAGAGTAAAGGACTGGAATACTCTGAATATGTTACAAAGGAATCACTTGCGATGCAGGGAGGATATGGATTAACATTGAAGGGACCGCAGCATGACGAAGCATGGCTAATTTTCATGGACATGGTAAATAATGCCATACCAACTTTTCAAAATAAAGCGGAAGCGTTGCATTATTTCCCAATGTGGAGAACGTGGTTTGGACTTAATGGTCTATGTAAACTTCCATGGAATGACGTAGAGCCAGCTAACAACGCTGAAACTGACGAGCCGGCAAAGGTTCCAGAGCACGTGCAGAACTATGTAGAATATCAAAATGCTGTGACTGGTTGGAATGTTAAGAAAGAGGACCTTATACTTCAAAGTGAGAGATGTTACAACTGGCAGCGTGCCATGAATGTATGGCTGGGACGCGGGCGAAGAAAGGATGATTGGATACCCTACAGATCAATGGGGCCGGTTACAGAAATGGAATACATGTCAAGAAAGGATAGATACGATAAACAACTCGTGGAAAAATTAGGAATGAAAAAAGAAGAAATAGAAAAAATGAATATAAAAGAGAAGATGAAGATGCTTTATGATTACAGACGAGACCAATATCAAAAACTAGCTGATGCTGTATACTACAGACGCGGATGGACGCCCAATGGCGTTCCAACGCCACAGAAAATGAAGCAACTTGGAATGGATGACCCAAAGATGCTCAAAATGCTTCAAGAAAAGATAAATGAGGATGAAAAAGCAGGCCTGAATGCGTGGGGAGGAAAATATAGCAAAGGTGAAAAACCGCCAAGTATTGATCCAAAATATTGGGAGAAATGGTAAAGGCGTATGAATAAACTAAAATCTGAAAAAATAAAGAAAAAACTTAGAAATTCAAGCGTTGGCATAGCTGGAGTTGGAGGCCTTGGCTCAAATGCTGCGATAGCATTGGCCCGTGCTGGAATAGGTCAATTGATAATAGTAGATTTTGACAAAGTCGAGGAGGGCAATCTAGATAGACAATACTATTTCTTAGATCAAGTCGGGAAAGCAAAAGTGGATGCATTAAAAGATAACATAAAAAGAATTGATCCTGCTGTAAACGTCTTAGTCCTTAACCTTAAACTAGATAAGGGCTCGATGGAGAAGCCTTTCAAGAATGTTGATGTGATAATAGAAGCTTTAGACAATGCCGAGACGAAAACAGAATTTGTAGAAGAAATAATGTTAAAGCTGCCAAACAAACCAATTGTAGCTGCATCAGGTGTTGCAGGCTACGGACACTGTGACAGAATTGCTACTAAGCGTTGCGGCAATTTATATCTGTGCTGTGATGAAAATGCGCCTTCTAGCGATGATGATGTTCTCTTAGCCCCACGTGTAGCTCTAATGGCAAACTGGGAAGCAAATTTGGCAATTGAAATTATCCTGGGTGAAGACATTGGGAATTGAAGTAAACAGTAAAAAAGTTGAATGGGTGAAAAACGAAACTGTTGACCAGTTGCTTAAGAGAATGGGATATGTTTTTCCACTTGTTGTAGTAAAAATCAATGAAAAAGTAATTCCAAAAAATGATTTTTCAAAAGTTATTGTGCCTGATAAATCCAAGATAGCAGTAATTCATATGATAAGTGGCGGATAATTTAACTGATTTTCATCACGGTTTGAAGCTCTTCTTCCATATCGTCTTCATCGCATAGTTCGACATTTATCTTTTCAATAATCTTATTTGAGACTAAAATGAAGTAGTTTACCAGAATTCCCAAAGTAACCCCAATTATTAAACTGCACAATACGGTATAAATTGAATCCGAAAATATATATGATAGATATCCTGAAAGTATTATGCTGAGGCCCATCACAATCAGCATTAATAAAATTATTTTTCTGTTTAGTATCAATTCTACTTCTTTTATAGATACACTTGACTCCTCCAGTTTCATATTGCCCCTCAAAACATGAAACGTTTAGTATGTCTTATATTTTTCTTTAGAAATATACTGTAGACAATATATTATTTTTGCAAATATATTTGTTGACAATTGTTTTTTTAATTTTTTCCAGGTGTTCAAATCCTTTCCCTGCATACAGCAATATACGACTAAAGGATTTCAAGACTGTATTGCTAAGATTTTTTATCATTAAAAGCCAAATCGATTAATTTTGTATAATGAAAGCAGTTATACTAGATTCTAAAATGCGATCGTAGTCTCCATATGTTTACTCAACGTATAATCTTATATACTAGATGTATATACAAACCTAAAATAAAAAGAGATGTATAAAATGTATAGAGAAGGTAGTAGTGGCGGCCGTTTTGACGGACCACCAAGAGAAATGCATAAGGTGACTTGTGCAGAATGCGGAAAGGAAACTGAAGTTCCTTTCAAGCCCGATGGAACAAGACCAGTTTATTGTAGAGACTGTTATCAGAACCACCGGCCAAAAAGATTTTAGATAAAATTTTCGAGATAACCTAGATTTTGTCGATCTTAATTTTAATATCTTTTTTTCTTTTCTTTTTTTAACTCCTTGAAATATTATCACTATTTGCTGGTTATGGCTTTTTAAAGAGGCAAATGTTACGGAACTGTACTTTGATCGAGGGAAAAATTATGACAGAAGAAACAATGGAAAAGAAAACAACTGAAAAAAGAAGAACTGATGAAAATGTAATATATGTTGGGCAAAAACCTCCGATGAGCTATGTGCTTGCAATAGTTACACAGTTTCAGGGCAGTGGTTCTGATGAGGTTATAATAAAAGCTAGAGGACGTTCTATAAGTACCGCTGTAGACGCGGCAGAAATAACAAGAAACAGGTTTGTAACAGATGCTAAAGTCAAAGAAATAAAAATAAGCACGGAATCCATCACTAACGAAGAAGGCAGAACATCTAATGTATCTTCAATTGAGATAATCCTAACAAAGAAGAGCAAATAGGTAGAAAGATAAGCCTACAGTATGATGCCTATATCTAGTTTTTCTGCAAGCTCTTTGTAGCGATTTCTAATGGTGACTTCTGTGACCCCAGCCACCTCTGCTACTTCACGTTGTGTCCTTCGTTCACCACAAAGTACTGATGCAATATAGAGCGAGGCTGCTGCTATACCAGTTGGGCCGCGTCCACTAGTAAGTTCTCGGTGCGTAGCTTCTTGTAATATCTCGAAGGTCTTCGCTTGCACATCACCACCAAGTTTTAATTCACTGCAGAACCTTGAAATGTAATCTTCTGGTGAAGTAGGCAACAATTTTAATCCTAATTCACGGGAGACATATCTATAGGTCCTTCCGATCTCTTTCCTAGATATATGTGCTATGTTACTTATCTCATCAAGCGTACGTGGCACATGGCACTGCCGGCATGCTGCATACACTGCTGCAGCAGTAACACCCTCTATGCTTCTACCACGGACCAATTTCTTCAATGCTGCTTTTCTATAAACCATGGCTGCCGTTTCTCTGACGCTTCTAGGCAGTCCCATACATGAGGCCATCCGATCAAGACTAGAAAGAGCAACGGCCAGATTCCGTTCAGTTGCATCGCTGATGCGAATGCGTCGTTCCCACTTCCTCAGGCGGTATAGTTGAGCACGATTTCTCATCGGTATAGATTTACCGTAAGAATCTCTGTTTCCCCAACCTATCATTGTGCTTAGTCCCTTATCGTGAATCGTATACGTCATAGGCGATCCAGTTCGTGCTCGTTTTTCTTTTTGATCTCTATCAAACGCTCGCCATTCTGGACCGTGATCAATCATATCTTCATCAAGAACAAGCCCACAATCCTTGCATATCAATTCCGCTCTAGAATAATCCTTGCTAAGATGCGTACTCCCACATTCAGGGCATTGAGTAATTTCTTCTATTTTCTGTTTTTCTTTTTTAACCAAACAAATCAATTCCCTGATATTCTTTAACTTATCTATACACACCTAAGTTATATATATTCATACGTGGGAGTTCTTGAGGATTCTTGATCTCGTTTTTCAACACCCTTTTTATACGAGTTGTTTAGATTTTTCAATCCAAACTATTGGAAGACTGGTTTTTACATTGACAGTAACTATTGAATTTTGCAAAAGAAAAAAAAGAGATGCTTTACTTACGGAGAAGTCCTAACGAAGTAAGCTCCTTTAACACTTTTTCTACTGCTAAGCTCACATCCTCTGTCTTTCTTGCACCTGCACAGACTATTTTACCAGAACCGAAGAGCAGCATAGCTACCTTGGGTTCTTTTATCCTGTAAACCAACCCTGGGAATTGCTCAGGTTCATATTCCACATTATCTAAACCAAGAGCTACAGCTACTTCGCTAAGATTAAGTTCTCCCTCTAGATCAGATGTGGCCACAATATTCTGGATCACAATCTCAGGATTTTTATATGCCTTTACACCTATTTTTTCTAGTTTCTCTGTGATTATGCTAACTGTTTTACGTACGTCTTCAAAGTTCTTTGCCCCTGTACAGTTGGCTTTGCCGCTTCTGAAAAGAAGCGTAGCTGTCTTCGGTTCATCTAATCGATAGACTAGCCCGGGAAATTGCTCTGGCTCGTATTCTGCTTCTTCTAACGATTGTGCTATTACAGCTAGATCCAATTTTTCTGCAAATGTTGTAGATGCTACAATATTTTGTACTTTTATTTCTATCATAATTAGTGCCACTTTCCATTAAATAGTGCAGTGTCACAGTCTTTAAGTGGCAAAACCAAGAACAAGTATATCTATTAAAATAGTTCTCTCATGTTATGCAATTGTGTGTAGATGGGAAATAATGTATGATTCACATTAAATGTAAGAAATGTGGCTGGCGTTTACCTTTTTCTGCAGAAAGAAACAAAGATGCTGTTAAGAGCCGAGGAGACAGCGATATGATATGTCCTAATTGTGGTCAAATGTTGATTAAAAGTGGCGGAAAGTGGAATGGGTGGAAATGAACACCTCTTACTTGATCGTTTGAATCCTCTTTTTTATTCTCGCCATAAAACAAAAAGAGAAGAATGTGTTGGTTTAATAAAAGAATAGATGATACTGAAATATGAGGAGATGGAAAAAATGAAACAAAAAAACGTATATACATTTGACAAAGAAGATGATAAAGCCGTTCAATTATTCATCAATTTAGGAATGCCAAAAAATCTTGCTAAAACATTACTATACATTTCACAATTTGATGAATGCAAATGTGCAGATGTTGAACAAGGGGCAGATCTTCGACAGCCTGAAGTAAGTATTGCTATGCAAGAACTTCGTAGGAGAGGGTGGATAAAAAAGCGGGATCTTAAAAAGGAAGGAAAAGGTAGACCAGCCCATATCTATAAAACCACCTCAGATTTGCCAGAAATATTAAAAGCCTTCGAACAGGAAAAATTAAAAGAAGTTGAAAGTGTAAAAAAAGATTTATCGGAACTCAAAAACATTATGCTTAGTAGATAAAATTAACGTATGTTTCTCGTTGTACATCAATAAAAATAATGCTGCTTTCATCATTTTTCTTCTTCGTTCAAACTCATGTTCAAATCTCCATCCTTGCACTCTTTTACATTATTGCAAAGTGGACACGAAGTGTATAAAAAATAACTAAGAAAACTCTTTTGAAAAAAATAAGAACACTACAGGATCTTATTTCTTCTTCTTTTTAACGATTTTTTTCTTTGTCTTTTTAGCTTTCTTAGCAGGCATTACCCTCTCTCCTCCTTTTTCAATCTGGAACTTTGATATCGTGTATGTGATTAAAAAGATATGGTTATTCACCTTTCTTCTCCTTTTTTTTCTTCAGATTATAACAGTCCATACACAATCCTTTCACTCTGGCTTTATTGTTACACCCAGATGCGCTACAGTATCTCCCTCTATTGGATTGGTGTTTCATTCTTCCTTCTTTTTCCCTTTACCACTATATCGCCAACTATAACCTGGG
>Ga0315280_10000183_pt1 | contig 120904 bp, 100 predicted proteins | sample YL17G06_40_MG_FD_203697 | JGI IMG/M metagenome (GOLD analysis project Ga0315280, IMG submission 203697) | Sediment microbial communities from Yellowstone Lake, YNP, Wyoming, USA - YL17G06_40 | ecosystem: Environmental > Aquatic > Freshwater > Lake > Sediment | place: USA: Wyoming | collected... | reverse complement strand
ACGATCTCGGAAATCTTCCCCGCGATGTCCCTCACGGTGCGGACATGGATGAGATCCTCCAGTTCGATGGTGATCCCGAAATGGCGTTCCGCGGCGTCCATGATGATCGGGAGACGGCTGGAGCGGATGGAGAGATCCCTCCGGAGATCCATGTCTGGTTGAATCTCGTCCCTATTGAACCCTGTCGCGTCCATGATGATTTGAATAAGCGCCTTTAAATGGCCCTGATGCTCAGACGTCTCGGCGCGGGCAGGGGAGGCCTGTCCGTCCGGGGTGTCGCGGCCAGATGCGGGAGCCCTCCTGAATGCAGAGAGGGAAACAACCCTTGGTTCTCTGCGAACCTTCAGGTGCCCTTGAACGAAGAGCTGAGCAAGGGCGGTATTGTACGTAACGCACTCTCCGGGGGGGACGCAGGTCTGGATGCACACGGAGTCAGGGAGCGTGTCGGCGATGAGATTGCTGAGGATATCGCTAGGGCCCACTTCTACGAAGAGCCGGATTCCGTAGTCGTTCCAAAGGGTCCGAACGTTTTTCTCCCAATGGACGGTAGACTCCAGGTGGGCCATGAGGATTCGCTTGATCTCGCCGGAATCTGATGGATACGGCGCCATGGTCGTGTTGGAGATGACCGGGATCTTTGGAGGATGGAAGGGAATGGCGGCCACAAACGCCTCGAGTTCGTCATGGATGACCCGCATGATAGGAGAGTGGAAGGCCATGCTCACCCGCAAGAGGGTGCATCGGTATCCCCTCTCTTTCAGTTTCTTGCCGAGTTTCTTGACGCTGTCGGTGTTGCCGCTCAGGATGACCTGGTTCGGTGAATTGATATTGCCAATGTGGATATCTTGCTGCCCCTTCATGATGTCTTTCAGCAATTCCATAGGGGCATCCACGGCCGCCATGACTCCGGGATCCATATTCATAGCGGCGGCCTTGTCCATGCAGCGGGCTCTCGTGTTCACGATGCGGAACCCGTCTTCCATGGAATATACGCCGGCCAGGCACAAAGCTGTCAGTTCGCCCAGACTGTGGCCGGCCAGAGCCGCCGGATTAACGCCCAGAGAAACAAGATATCGAGCCATGGCGTATTCCAGGGCGAACAGGGCAGGTTGCTGCCAGCGGGTCTTCTGAAGGTTCTCCTCCCGATCGTGAAACAACAAGTGCAGGAGGTCGAAGTCTGCCGCCGCCGCCGCCCGATCCATCCACGCCTTGATGACGGGAAAGCATTCGTAAAGAGCCCGCCCCATGCCGGCATAGTGGGCCCCCTGTCCGGGAAATACAAAAGCCAGCGGCGGCACCGGCAGATTCTCAGGGCTTATAAAGATCCCCTGCTGCGCCAGAGACCTCAATGTCTTGGGCGCGGCGAATCCGGCTTCGATGAGAGAGGCCGAATTCTCCATGGCCGTGATCGCCTCTTCTTCGGATGGTGCCACGACGGCCATCCGGCAGGACCCGCCGTCAACCTCAGTGCGGAAGAAAGAGACGCCCTGGAGCGCCGAACGGTCGCCTCCCGTTTGGGCCTCTTTCTCCGCGGAAATCAGGACCTTATCCTCTCCCTGCCGGGCCTGTTCCAACTGCACAATGTAGTTGGAACCTCCAAACCCGAAGGCATTGACCTGAAACCTTCTGGGCTGGCCGGCCCTGCGCTTCCAATCCCGCGGCTCCGTGGCGACAAAAAGCCCGGATCCCTCGAGGCCAATCTCCGGGTCCGGATGCACATAATTGAGGGTGGGGGGGAAAACCCCCGCCTTCATGGCCGTGACTCCTCGAATGAGACTGATGATGCCCGAAGAGCCCAGGGTGTGCCCGATCTGGGATTTGAATGCGGTCAGCATCGTGCGATCGGAGGGCTTGAAGAATGTCTTCAGAGCCCGAATCTCCTCGACGTCTCCCTGCCGAGTGCTTGTCGCATGGCATTCCACCATGTCCACGGCTTCGGGTCCATACGGCATCCCGCGGAAAGAGTTGCGGATGGCAATTTCCTGGGTGACACTGGAGGATTCCACCATCCCCAGATGATTATTGCTCGCTCCCATATTGGTAATAATGGCGTGGACAGGCACTCCCCTTTTACGCGCCAGACTTTCCCGCTCGATAACGATCATTCCCCCGCCTTCGCCGAGGACCAGGCCATCTCTTTCGGCATCGAACGGACGCGAGCATTCGTGAGCGGGTCTTTCCCGCCCGGACAGACCGTAAAGTGCGCCCAGCGCGGAGAATTCGATAAAATGGATGTGGGTGAGCTTCTCCTCACCCCCTCCGACGACGGCGGCATCGATGATCCCGTTTCGTATCATCTGGATGGCGCTGTGGAGTGCGACGAGTGAGGTCGCGCAGGCCGCGGAGACGGAAAAGCTGGGACCCATGAGCCCATATCGGTTACAGATGAAGCCGGCCGCCGTGCAGCTGAGTCTCCCCAGAAGCGAGGTGTCGTCCGGGGCCATATATCTGGACTTCAGCTCTTTTTCGATGGCTTGCTGCTGCTCCGCCGTTACAGGAACCGACTGTCGGATGGCCGCAAGGATATTGTGAACATTTTCTCTGATGATCAAAGGTGTCAAAGTCGCCGCCGACTCTCCCGAGTTCTGGGCGATCAGGACTCCGATCCGCTCGCGAGGGATGCCTGACTCCAGGATGCCGGAGGCCCGGATGGCCTTTTCAGCCAGCCACATGGTGATCCTTGTGGCGTCGGTCATCGTTCGAAAATCATGGGGGGGGATCCCGAGTTCGCTGCGCGAGGCATGAAAATCCATAAACGCGGCGACATTGCAATAGGTTTTATCCATGATGTGCGGTCGGGGATCATAAAAACGCTCCTGATCCCACCATGAAGACGGGATACGTGTGACTCCGCTCTTCATGGCCAGACAAGCGGCCCAGGTCTCCTCCGGACTCTTCCCCAGGGCATTGACGATACTCATCCCTGTGATGGCGACCCTTTCGTGATCGCCCATGCGCATGTCCGCCCGGCCGACACCGAAGGACGGTGTTGTTTGAGGCAGCGATACGTCAGGGCCCATTTCTTCACGGGCCCCTTTGAGTGGCTGATGCAGGTCAAGAACCCCTTCGGCCAACTCGCGGTGAAAAGACTCCAACTTCTGTGCGTTATGGATAAGTCCGGCACTGGCCCCGCTCATGAATTGCCCGCGTTCCAAAGAGGTCCGTTCAGACAGAGGCTTGCCTTGCTTATCCATGCCTCGGGCCGCAACGAAGAGACTCCCCGCCGTCATTTCCTCCATTTGTGTCCGGAAGGATGTCTCATCCTGGTGACCCGCCGCGAATTTTCTCTCCAGGGATAAAACAGCGGCTATCCTCGGTGTCCTCAATGACCACACCCGCAATCCTGTGCTTCGGCCCGTGACGACGGTCCCCCCGGGAGACGATTCCAGAACCATCCGCTGATAGAGCGCCGTCAGAGCGCCCGTTTCAACGATCTCCTGCGTGGCCAGATAGGCGGTGCCCATCTGGATGGCGTCAGCGCCGAGCATGGCGGCCATGAATGCTGTTTCACGATTGAATATCCCCCCGGCGAGGATCACGCGACAATTCCGGAACAGGGAGGGCTTTTGCCGTTTGAGGTCCAGCACGATTTGGGCGAGGGTCAGTGTGCTCTGTTGCCCCACGTGGCCGCCGGCCTCATATCCCTCGCAGACGACGAACCGCACGCCCGCTTCCAGGGCAAGCTTCAGCAGGGCCTCATCCGGGGCGATATAAGCCACCTCTAAGCCGGATTCCAGCAATTCTCTTATGGCGGAGATATCCCCCCCGGCGATCCAGACAAAACGGGGCTTGGTTTTCTTTATCCAGTCCAGCTGAGTCTCCCGGAAAGGATTCTCCGCCAAAGAAATGATATTCACGGCATAAGGTCGCTCTCCCATGACTTCCGCCAGACGATCCAGCCGCCGATCAAGAGCCTCCGCATTCATCAGGCCAAGGGCGATCGTCGGCAATCCTCCGGCATCAGCGATTCTCGCGGCAAACTCCGGGATATCGGTGATGGAAGACATGGCGCCCTGGATAAATGGATATTTCGTTCCCAGTTCCTTGGCTGAGGGGCTGTCTAAAAAGCAGTCCTTTTTCACCTCAGCCGAGCGGCATAGGTTTTGAATCTCTTCGATAAAGGCTTTAACGGCCTTATCGGTGCCCTCCCCAAAACGCTCAGCAAATGACGCGGCAAAGGCAGCCTCCACACCCAGAGGGATGACCTCGTCTTTGGTGAAATGGCTCTTCAGGGCGTGTTGGGATAGGGAATTCACGTGGTCGACGAAGCGGCGGCGGCTGTCCTCCGTCATATCTGTTTTGCACAGCGAGTCCTCGAACGTTTCGATTTCCTGGAACGCCACCGAGTTCCCCTTATTGAAAAGTCGGTAAGGAACCTGAATGTCCAAGCCAACCAATGAGGTCGAATCCGCGCGGATTTTGGCGAGTCGCTGGCGTTGGGGGTTACCGATGGCCACAAGGTCCGTTAGCCAATGGACGCTCTCGAAGACTAGCCCTGCCGCTCCTGTGGACAAAAATGCCGCCGCCGCCTCAGGCGTCCACACGCCGCCCCAGATGAGGATGTCCGGAGACTTCGCGGAATCGCGCGCCATGTCCTTGGCTGCCGAGTAGAGAAGCCCGGTTGTTTCACCGCTCACGAATCCAGAGGCCTCGCATCCTTTCAGGACGACGCGTCCAATTCCCGAACGGTCCTTCAAAATCGCGGCCAGGACATCCAAGTCTCCGACGATCGGGAAGAAGCGGGTGTCTTCCGACAATTCCCCCAATCTCTGTTGAAAACCGGAAGGATCCCTCCGGAAAAGCTGGGGATGCCATTCGACCCATATGTTCTGGATTCCTAAATCCTTCAGCAACCGCCCCAAAGATGGATCCAGGAAGGAGGCCGCAGAGATCTTGATATCGGTAACGCGACAAGCAGGGGCAGCCTTTCGCAGGAAAGAATGCAGGGCTTGCGTCTCCATCATCGAAAAATCGAAGATCGCGCGGCTCCCCGTTCGATGCGCCATCTGGGTGACCGGCAGGACGATCTCCTCAGGCCTCCAGACGAACGCGAAGATGGGACCGCGTGACTCAGCCACCATGCCCCGACCTCACTTTCAACTCCGTTCGTTCACCTGATGAAACTAAAAAGACTTTCTGAAGATGCGATATTTCTTATATTGCTTTGCACCGGTTTCCTCAATCAATGAGTTGATCGCCTCGTTATCCTCCAGAGTCCAGCCGAGCTCCATATAACGATATTTCTTTTTTCCCCTCACGACCTCACAGATGTGGTGGAAGGCCAACAGGGGAATGCCCATCTGCCGGTACTTGTCCTTGATCCCGAACATCAGCAATCGCAATCCGTTGATTTCGCGCCGATACAGGAGCACCTTGAGCAAACCCGCTACGCCGATCCGCCCGTTGAGACGCCTGAGGAGAGGGTTCATGTCGGGAAAGATCACACACACCGCTGCGGGTTCGTTCTCATAATAGATGAAGAAAGCCAGGTCCGTGTCCGTAAATTGCATGACGTTCTTTTGAATGTCCCGCATCTCATTAGCGCTCAAAGGGACAAAACACCAGTTACCCGACCAGCTGTCATTGTAGATCTCCCTGATCAAGGCAAACTCGGCGTCCAAATCCTTTCGATTGATGCGTCTGATATGGATACCCTTTTTCCGGGCGATACGTCCGGCCAGGCTATCCATCCACTCGGGAAGATGGTAATCGCCCTCTATCAAGAAGGCCAGCAGGTCTTTCTCTTTGGCAAAACCGCATGATTCGACCAACCTTGAGTAGTACGGCGGCTGGTAAGGCATCTCCACCGCAGGCGGATAATCGAATCCTTCAATGAGCAACCCGAGCTCGTAATTGGTGGACGGGTTGAGCGGGCCTCGCATGAAGGTCATCCCCTTCTGGCGCGTCCACGTTTCCACGGAAGAGAAGAGGGCCGCCGCGGCCTCCAGATCATCGGCGCATTCGAAAAATCCCCAAATACCCATCTTTTCATCGTGGAACTGGTTATAACAACGGTCTATGATGCCGGCGATCCTTCCCACTGTCTCTGAGCCGCGCCGGGCCAGAAAGAGGACGCGCTCGGCAGACTCCCAGAAAGGATGCTTGGCGGGGTCCAGCAACCGGCGAACGTCCTTCTTGAGGGGAGGGACCCATTTGGGGTACGCGGCATAAATCTTCCATGGAAGGTCGATGAAGTCCTTCAACTGCGATTTGTTTTCGACGGTGATGATATCTATGCCGGCCATTGTCTGTATCCTCCGAGAGGCGATCTCCAAGCCATCAGCTCACAGGGTTCCTTACCAGGCGCATGGGGGGGGGACACATAACGCCCGCGACACCTCGGCACCGGCCATTGTCACAGGCGCGCTGCTCCTCGCCCTGACAGAGGACGATGGTGGGGGTCATCCATGGTTCACCCGCCCCTGGCGCACAAATGTTCACGCACATACCTCATTATAGCGGCAACGCTTGAAATTTCAATATTCAGAAGCCTTGTGGACGCGGGGCTGCTTCCAAATCACCGTCCGGGGGCAGATCAACGTCAAAAAGAACCGCAACCTTGCCACCTGGAGGGGGGTGTTGACAGCGCATCACGGCCGGCGATATGATTCTATCATGATAAGGGGTGGGGATTCAGCGCCGGAGCTGTGATGCACGACGCCATGACAAAAAAATCTCGTATCTGTTAAAGGAAACCGCTGGTTACCCGGACGCAGCAAACGGAGGAGATTATGAAAAGACATCCCTTACTGCATCCACCGGCGCTGACTGTTGCCACGCTCGTCCTGCTCATGGGCGTTCTCGGTGGCTGTGCGTACCTCGTGCGGTCGGCGACGCTCGTCTACCTGAACGTCAATGCCATGTTCTCTTCCCAGGAAATCGAGATAGAGCTCAACAAGTCCTTCATCGAGAAGTACAAAGACAGGGTCAGCATCACTGCGACCTTCACCGTGGACAAGGCGAGGCAGAACCCCATCGCTCGCATGTTCGATGGTGATTTCCACATGGCGGGCCGAGCCCCCGAGGTCGCCCTTCCCGTGGTTGCGGAGATCGCGAATGGCGCTTCTGCGAAGAAGGCGATTGACCTCGTCCACGGCGCCGAAGGCACGGGCAAACCATTGAAGATCTCCGGCGTGTGGAGGATCTGGCCGGAGCACGGCGGAGGCGAGAAACAGGAGCAGGGGGAGCCACTCCTTGCCATGGAATCCGATAACCCCAGCCATGTCTTCGAGATTCATCCGGTCACGAGGATCAACGATGTCGAGGTTCTCCATACGTTCACGCCCATCGAGGGATTTATGGGCGGGGACGCCCATAACTGTTTCGAAATCTATGAAAAAGTCGAGTGCACGCTCACGGTCAAACCGAAGACGGTCTCTATGGTCACCCATAAAGGGCTCCGCAATGACGTCGAGTTTCTCATGGAGATCACCGATAGCCGGCAGATCGTGGTGCCCGGGGGTAGGTTCGTGATCGCCTCGGCGAGGGACCTGAAGGGAAACCTGCTCGTGAAACGGCTTCGCATGGTCTTCGCGAAGGACACGCCTCCCGAGAGAGCGGTAAGACTCCTCAAACGAGGAGACCGCCTGCATGTCTTCGGACTGCCGAGGGTGGATTTCGCGGAGGTTTCGCGGCGGGTGAGGGGCTCGCAGAAAGACCCTGCCCTCCTGGTCAAGCCCCTGCCGTACGAGATCATCATCCAGGGCGTCTACAAGGATAAAAAATAGGTCGATGAGCCCGGCGCGTTGACATCGCATCGTGCCATCCAAAAACGGCTAAACGCAGGATTATGAGAGGCAAAAAAAGGAGGTTGACAAAATGAAGGAGCTTAGACTACCAAAGAACCTGGGGATGATCTTGCTGGGCTTATGGCTCATCATGACCGGGCTGATCACATTGCTCCATTTCAACTTTCAGGGTCTGCCCGTGGTCATGGCGATCTTCGCTATTGCGACCGGTGTCATCATCCTGTTCGGCCGATAAGCCTGCGGAGTCAGTCTGTGCTGTTTTATTGAGCGGCCGGACGAGCCTACTGCCGTCAGCACCTGAACCGCAAACACCTGCATCCCCGACAAGTAGCCGGGCTAAGAGGCACGAGGTTTACGCAGTTTTCCTGACAGTCCTTCACTGGAAGGAAAAGGTGGCGGCGAAGGAGGGCGAGCCGTGTGCTACTCCGGCCGTGGGCATCACGTGGTAACGGCTGCGGTGATTGCGCACGACCAGGCGGCCGACAACGTAGCCGAGGACGCCGCCCACCAGCGAGTCCGAGAGCCAATGCTTGTTCTCGGTCACCCGCGACAGCGCTACGCCCGTGGCCGTCGTATATGCCAGGATAGGCACCCAGACGCTCTCCCGATATTGCATGGCCACGACCGTGGCCAGGCTGAAAGCCGTGATCGAGTGTCCCCCGGGGAAGGAATCGAATCTCCCCGACTGCCCCGATTCGAGCATCTTGAAAAATCCGACCGGCCCGGACCAGTGGTCGACCCCATCGGCCCAGAACGGGCGCTGACGCCCGAACATCCCCTTGAGGAACGTGACCAGGATATCGCTCTGCAGCATCGCGCTGGCGGCCAGGACGGCGGTCTCGGTCGATTTCTTATCGCCGCCGATCAGGCCGACGCCCAGGAAAATCGCCGCCGTCCCCCAGGCCCCGTAGGACCCCATCTGGGTGATGACCGGGCTGACACTCCTGACCCAGGCATGAGCGTCCCGGTAATTCATAAACCCCCGGTGGATCGCCTCGTCGTTCGCGATCAGGAGTCCGGTGAGGGTCGCCAGGCCCGCGATGGGCAGGATATCGCTGGTGCGGATGTGGACCGGGTAGCTCCAGATCTGCCCGGCGTCCTTCAGGAAATCGCGGGAAATGGATCTGAACGAGAATTCCCTGTCCCCCGGCGGGGCGGCCGGAAGAGAGGGACCGGTCGCCTGGGGAGTCGATAGAGAGAGAGTCGGTAGGACGGCCGGGGAGGGAGCTGGTTGAGCAGCGGAGGACCCGTAAATCGATAGCGTGAAGAGTTGCGACGGGCTGTTCTCCGGCACGTCGGAAGCCTGATCCCTCGCGACGAGCTGGAACGGGAGGGCGGCCAGCAGCAGGAAGGCCGCGGCCCATGTCTTGCTCTTCTTCATCTTCATCTCGCGCACTGTCCCGCATCTTAACCGAAAACCCGGGGCTTGTGAAGCCAGAGGAATGGAAAACAATGTGGAAGTCCCCGAGGGAGAATTTGACATAAAGGAAAGAGGACCGGACCCATCGCTCGTCCTCCGCGCGGATCCAACCCACGCATCCTGGCTGCCCTTGTCAGACAATCGATCGCTGTCGGTCTTCTTCCAAGAAATAAGCGAACTCCCCTCCCACGACAAGTACCGCCGAAGAATAATAGACCCACAGAACGAAAAGGACCAGGGTATTTAGTGAGCCGTAAAGATTGGAATAGCGGGCGATATGGACGACATACTGGGTGAAAAGATGTTTGGCCAGTTCCCAAAGAAGGCCCGTGACGAGAGCCGCCTGAAGGGCGGATCTGATATGGATCTTCTTATGAGGAATGATCTTGTAGATTAAAAAGAACATGCAAAAGGTAAGGATAAAAGGGAGCGCATACTTAAGGACCCATTGAAGCGTCGGCGCTATGAGCATGGGAATTTTTCCCCGGAAACTCTGTGGGGCGGCCATGACGGAGCTCAGGAATAGGCTTACGACGAGGAGGATTCCCGCCGACAGGATCATCAAAAGATTGACGCCGGTCGCACGCAATATTTTCCGGGGCTTCTCCACCCGGAACACGATATCGAAAGCGATCTGCAGGGAGCCGAAGACCCATGTGGAGAACCAGAGCAAACCTATAAAGCCTATGACCCCCACGACATGACGGTGCTGGATGACGTCTGTAAGGTTCTTGGTGATCTTCGGATCCAATGCCGGAGCCACATCTCTGAAATAGGCGCGAATATGGTTGAGCACTTCTTGGTCTTTGTAGAGATAGGTTCCAACCAATGCCAAGAGCAGCATGATAAAAGGAATCATGTTGATGAGGATATTGAAGGTGATCCCTGAAGATAAGAAAGCGCCATTATCCCCATTGAATTTTTTTAGGGCCGGCCAGAGAAGACCGAACTTCTTGAGAATCTTATTGAACCACTGGAAACTCACGGAATGGATCCCTTTCGTTGCGGCGAAGCCTCCCGAGAAGTTACATGCCCACTCTCAATGTATCACCTGCGAGGTGAAATTTTCAACACGTTGGACCTTGCCGGATCATTCTTGTTGGCTAGCCGCGTCCACTCGCCCTGCTCCTCGATGCGCTTGGTCGGGAATGGAAGCCTTTCTGATCAGGATCCAGAGCAACGCATGACGGGAGGAACGGCGGAGGCGGCTACTTCCAGAGTCTCATCCTTCGGGAATAGAGAAACAGCGCGGCGGCGAGCAGGACCGTGCCATAAACCAGGCTCCCGAGAAGAGGCCGGAGAACGGAATGATCGGTGAAAGCAGAGACCATGCTCAGCTGCGAGGGAAAATAAGCCGGCAAGTGGCGGATGATGGCCTTGTTCTGGGCGTCGGCGTAATAGATGGGGTTTTGTAGCCAGCCGATATCGAGATTCGCCAGCAAAACAATGAATAGTATCCCTTCCAGTTCCCGGCGAAAAATTGCGCCGACGAGCATCCCGTAGGCTCCATAGACGTAGCCTGCCATCACGAACCCGAGAAGGACCAGGACGAACCGCTGGGGTCTGAAGAAGAGAGGGGTCATGGCCCCGACGTAGCATCCGATGAGCGCGATCATGGTGAGGAGGGCCAGGAACTTCGAGGCCAGTAGTTCGGTGGTCCGATAGCCGCAGAGAATGAGCCGCCGGTTGACCTCCGTGTGCTTCTGGGTGAGATAAAGGGCCAGGAACGAGGTCAGAACGCCGCTAGCCGCCAGGCCGATAAACACCAGCGCTTCATTCCTTTGGCTGACGGTGACGAATGTCTCCAGTGAGACAGAAGCCAGGTGAAAGGTGATCGGGCGATGACTGGTGGTGAGGAATATGACTGCGTAGAAAACGGTCGGGATGACGAAGAAGAGGATCAGCGCAATCCGGCTTCGCCGCGTTTCCTTGACCGTCATGAGCCAACCGGTGCCGATATTCCTCAGGCGCATTGGAGATACCCCGCCTTGAGTTCGAGGATGCTATCGAATTTCGACCTGTCGTAGACGAAATGGGAAACGACGAGGATGCTCAGCCCCCTGGATTTCTGCTCCTCCGCGTACTCCCAGAACTGGAGGTACGTTTCCCAGTCAAATCCGGAGTACGGTTCGTCGAGGATGAGAAGCCCGGGGTCATGAAGAACGGAGAGGGAAAAATTCAGCTTTTGCTTCGTCCCCCCGCTGAGAGTCGAAACTAGGTCGTCTTGATAGGACACGAAACGGAAACGCCGGCAGAGCTCGTTCATGGCCTCCTCCCATGATGCCCCTGTACCCTTGCGCTCGAGCCCGTAGGCGGCCGCGAAGAACGAAAAATTCTCCCGCACGGTCAGCGTCTCGAAGACGGCCAGAGCCTGCGGACAGTAGCCGATCCTCCCCCCTCCGGTGACATCCCCACCGTCGGGAGCCAAAAGCCCGACGATGATCCGGAGGAGTGTCGTTTTGCCGGCGCCGTTCTCGCCGGTGATGCCGACGATCTGCCCCCGGGACAATTGAAAAGAGATGTCCCGGAGCACCCGTCGGCTGCCGAAGGACTTGCGGACATTCCGGACGTCCAGCAGGGTCTCCGATTGTTGCGGGATCGGCGGATGATTCACGGAAGGATTCTCCGATAATGAAGATCGGCGAGAAAGACCAAGAGTGCCGTATAAAGCAGGAAAGGCAGCGCCGTTTTGCCAATTAAGCGCTTCAAAGCTCCGGCAGGACCCATGCCCGGCGCGGCGAGACGAGGATACAGGCGCCCAGCGGCAAACCAAGCCGCGAAGGCCCACGCGGCGCCTGCGAGGACATCGAGGACGATATGCTGCCTAACGAAGAGGGTCGAAACGGAAATGAGCATGGCCGTCAGGAAGATCAGGCACTCTCGGAAACGGCCCAGACCCTGTTTCCTGCAGACCAGGTAGACGATCCAGGCGAAGGTCACGTGAAGGCTGGGTAACTTATTGGCTCCGGGTTTGAAATCATATTGGAACTGGAAGGCCAGGATTCGGTCGGAAAGACGCGAGCCGAGCTCGGGGTGCGGGAAAGCGATGGGCCACAGAATGTAGACGAGAAAGGCCGTCGCGTTGGCCAGGAGGATGGCGAGAAGGCCTTTGTTAAACCGATGCCAGTCCTTGACGACAACCAGGGGCAGGAAGGGGAAGACATAGCACAGCAGATACGGCCAGATGAACTCTGGGATGAGAGGGATGTGGCGGTCGAGAGGAAGAGTGACATCCTTGGTCGGGAGAGTCGCTGCGTACAAGCCGATGGCTTCGAAGACGATGATCCATATCAGATAGGCCAGAAGGCTGACTTTGAGGTAATAAAGCCTTTCTTGTTCCATCCGCGCCCCTTTCAGGAAAACCTCACGATCTCGCTGAAGAACGGGGCAGCCTCGATTTCGGTCGTTTGGCCATTGGCTTCGAGGTGGAGATGGCCACGTGAGAAAAACTTGATGCCCCTCGGGTTTCTGGCCAGAAAGTTGATCGCCCGGCTCTCGAGGCCGCCACGGATCTCTTCGTTCCCGATGAATCCCGTCTCGACGGCCGTGGCGAGGTTTTCGGCGTCGAGCCGGACGCGGGCAGCGGGGCTTTCGGCTGTCAGCGTGTAGGCCGGCGGATAGGTCAGACCCAGAATCGGAGACATCCTGGTTCCACGCTCGGAGACGTCGACTGCGTCAAATTCGAGCCTTCCCCGGCCGGAGCTCCAGGTCAGCAGGGCGCAGGGCCGCAGTCGAGGGATGACGGCATAGACCAGGCTTCCCTCGGGATGGTGAAGGTGTCCCCAGTAAAGTGTCCTAACCGGCGTGAAAAGGGGAAAGACGTCAGAAACCAGGCGATCGATATAGCCGTCGTATCCCTCGGCGCTCCAGAGCCGTCCTTGCGTCCGGACCGAGCCCCGGACGATGGACCGGCCGTGGACCGGTTCCCATAGGATCCGCCGTTTCCCTCGCGGGATCACCATCGGGCTGGCCACGGGACGGTCTTCCGGATGCCGGACAAAAACGAGGTCGAGCGAAAGATCATCTCCGGAGGCCCGGATGCAGATCTCGGATTCCGAGGGGGACGTCATCTCTCGAAGGCCCGGCAAAGGCGGCGGTGTGGAAAATGACTGTTCGGCGACTGACTCCTGGAGGATCAGGCTGCGGTGGATGGGGGCTCCGCGCGGGGAGACAACGGTCAAGCTCAGCCGGAAGTCTTTTCGGCCGAGGATTCGAGTCTTGGCCAGGAAAAAGAAAACGACCTCTCCGGTAGGCATGGTGAAGTCGAAATACCATTTTTCAAACCGGAAGGGGGTCACATGCGCCATCGTTATCCTCAAAAGAACGTCGGGATGCAGTCCATGACCCCCGCGGCGGCGATCGGCCCTGAAAAAGCGCCCAGGCACTTGGGGTCTCTCCGGGTGTAGCCGCCGCACCATCGGGCGGACGCCCGGCACCCGCCGCCGCAGACCGAGTGAAGCGAGCAGTCGGTGCATTCGGTCGGGAGATTCTTGAACTCCCGCAAGAGAGGATTGCGGAATCTTTTCCCGTAGATCGTCCAAATGTCCTCGTCATGAATGCTGCCCATGGCAACATTGTCGACAAAGGGGCAAGGCTGGACAGATCCGTCCGCCTTGACGGTCAGCACGAAGTTCCCACCGGAGCAGGAATTTCCGGTTAGCATGAAAAATCGCCGGACAAAGTCCCAATGTCCCGTGTCGCGATCCATGATCCAGCGCTTGACCCGCCGCCACTCCTCCGGTCGGATACTCAGCTCGTCGTCCCTCGAGCCGGGAATATATTGATAGAAAAGAGGGCTCGCCCGAAGACGGCTCTTGACGAAGTCGTAGATGTCCCGCACGTCTGCGACGTTATAACGGAGGATGGGCGTGAAGGTGTAGACTCGGATTCCGGCCTCCGACATCCGACGCAATCCCTGGACAGCAGCCGCCCAGGAACCGGCCTGTCTGGTGCAGGCATCGTGGACGCTCGCCCGATGGGAGATCAGGGAGACGATGGCCCCGTCGAGGCCGGCGGCCTTCATCTCCGACGAAAGTCCGGCGGTCGCCAGGGTGGCGTTGGTGTAAAGCGTGACGAAAGGACTCCGGGCCTCGTGCTTTGCCAAACGGATGATTTCAGTCAGGTCACCGTGGAGCAGCGGCTCGCCGCCCAGGATCTCGATCCGGACACCGCAGGACCGGATCGAACGGTATAATTTCCCGATGCTCTCGAGCGATATCTCCTTTTCTCCTTTCCGGACGTAGCAGATCCGGCAGTTCATCGCGCAGCGATTATTGATCTCGACCTTAAGGGAATAGAGGAAGCCGCCGACGACCTGCCGGGCGGTCTTGGCGAAGACGCGCGCAGGAATTGAGCTGGGAGATAGGCGGCCGAAGACCTCGAGAATGCGGGACTGGAAACGGGCAACCGTCCGGCTTTTCATCCGAGGCGCAAAGTCGAGGAGCCCCAGACGGTCTATCTGACGGCCGTAATCGGCGATGCGGTCAGAACGAGACACGCTCATCCTCCTCGTAACTCATACCGTTGACGGAGAGAAACCGAAACGATGCCGGATGGTTCCGACGACGAGGTCCTGCCATTTCAGAGCGCTCTGGCCCAGAAGCGTGAATTGAAACAAGCCCGCCGGACGCCCCCCAAAGACCTGGAGCTTCCGCGCGCCTTCGATGACTAAGGAACGGATGGATTCGAGGTCAATAAGGACCGAAGCACCGCCGGATTCGAAGGTCAAATGGTGGGCCGAGAGGTCCAAGCGTCCTGTGCCGACGACTGCGAACCGGCCGAGCCTTTCGACGGAAAGCTGGGCCGGCGCTCGGGCGACACAGCAGTCCGGGGCCGATAGAGAATTTTCGGTCATGACGCGGATCCGCCGGGAAATGCTCGCCAGCGGCGCCCTGACCTCGTCGCCCGATCTCTGAATCGAAAAATCGGAAAGCAGCGTGAAGTCGGCTAGGCAGTTCGAACACCTGAAGTGGGCCCCCCTCCCGGAATGGATCGCGTCGACGCTCAGGCACTCGGGACAGCGATAGATGACGGATTCGATCCCTCCCGCCGAGAGCGGACTCAAGCGGGAATCCGGCGCCTCCCTCGGTTCGACGAGTCGGGAAAGCCTGGCTTCCAGTTCAGCCGAGGATTCCCCGCGACTTGCATAAACGGGTTTCTCGATGATGACAGTGACTTTTGCCCGGCGCGGACCCCACGCCCAGCGCGGCCAAGCCGCGTACGTTCCCTCCAACCGCACTGGAAGGATCGGGATGTCGGGGAGGTTTCGAAGAAATTTCACGGCCTCGGGCTTGAAACCGATCATCGTGCCGGTCCACGACCGCTCCGCCTCGGGAAAGACCCCAACGACGCAACCCTCAAGCAGTCGGCGGCGAATTTCGAGAGCATTCCGGACGTCGGGCTTATATCTTTTCTCGGGGAGACAGAGGAGCTTCGAGAAAATTAGCCGCGATATGGGGTTGCGGAACATCTCGGACGTGGTGATAAAGTGGACGGGAACGTTCAGGGCTAGCAAGATGAAAATCGGATCCAGGTAACTCCGATGGGCGGAGATCACGACAAACGGGAGATCGAGGGCGCCGTTTTCCCTGCCCGCGACCTCGAGCCTGAAAAAGAGACGGCTCAGGCCGGCGAACAGGGGACGGACGAGATGGAAAAGCCGGGGGATAAGAATCGAGGTTTGCCGACGATGGCCATTATAAGCGCGGCCGAAACGTTTTTCGAGGCCGCCTTCCTCGATCCTGGCATAGACGAAGGTCCCCAAGGCCAGAGCGGGGGAGGCGATCAGAATAGAACCCGCAGGCCAGAAGATCATGGCCAGCCCGCCGAGAAAGAACCCGTAAAACAGATAGATCGGATGGCGCCATATGCCGAAAACGCCCGACCTGATCAGCCGTTGTGGGGGGAAGGCCCCGATGGGCAGGCTGCCCGAGGCCCTCATATACTGGACGATGGAGAGCGCCAGCATGACCCCTGAGGTCCCTGCGAGAAGAAGCCCCACAGGCCAGAGGTACGGGAGGGGGAGTTCCGGCCCGAAGACACGCTCTCCCCAAGCCGCAAGGGCCATCAAGATTCCCGGCAGCACTCCCCAGAACACCAGGATATAACCGAGGGTGATGAGCCTCTTTCTGACCATGATGATGGCTCCTCTTCAATGATAATGCTACCGAGAGGGGAACTTGTCAAAAAGGTGTCAAGATTGTGTCAATTAGATGTTAAGGTCGGAGGAGAGGATGGCTTCTGACGTTTCCTCACAGGCCTCGCGGACCGGACCGCGGCCCCGTCGAGAGCGGCAGAGATTCATTCCCGCGTACGTCTGCTTGCCAATAAAAAATTTGCGGAGATTGAGCAAACCCTTGCCCAAAATAGCTCGGTCTATTTGGCTTTCGGGTCGGGCTCCATCAGGTCGAATCTGTTCCCTTCCGTATCGAGGCACGTGGCGAACCAGCCGACGCCCGGGATGGGCATTCTGGGCTCCAAGACCTTGCCGCCTGCAGCCACGATCTTGGCCTCGGCTTCTTTTAGCGATGCGACCTCAATGCTGTTGGAGGTGTGGTCAGCCGGGTCCTGTCTCCGCCCGATCCCCCCGTTGATCCCGGGCTTGTCATCCGGGCCCGTGGTGACCAGCCAGTAGTCGACGGGTCCCTGCCACTTTTCGGCTTTCCAGCCGAATACGGTTTCGTAGAACTTGACGGCTCTCACCGTGTTGTCGGCAGAGATGTTGAAATGAACGATGCGGCCCATGGAATCCTCCTCGTTCCGAGAATCATACGGGTTCGTCCCGGATTCACCGCTCGGTGCTCTGAGCGAGGACGTGCCGGTCTTCGACCCGTTTCGTGATACCCATCCTATCGAAGTATTCCAGGATGGCCTGGGCGTACTTCCGTGAGAGGTTCAGCCGGTCCCGGAGCTCGGCGATGGTGACGCTCCCGTGCCGTTCGATGAGGCCGAGAACGGCTTCCCTCGCCGAGTCGACCGTGTCCCGGTGATAGATGACTTTGGGCGCCAGGCGGACAAGGCGGCCGTTCCGGACCAGACCCTCGAGGAGACTCCTCAATGACGACAGGTGGAGGTCGAGCCGCTTGCGGACATCTTCTGCGAGGGGCGCCTCGAATCGGGCGCTCTGGAAGACGGCCTCGATCTTCGCCGCGGTCTCCTGGTCGGCCGGCTTCATCCTGGCCTCATGGCCGACGAGACCGATCCCGGCCTCTTTTCTGAATAGCAGGCCGGCCCGGCAAAGCTCGTCGACGATGAGCTTCAGGGTCGGGCGGTCGCCGCGCTTCAGGAAACCGGCCCTGAGATCGGAGTAGGGCATGAGCGGCCGCCCGGGATTCGCCTCGAAATACTCCCGGACGTCGGCCTCGACGTCCTTTTTGAGGCTCTCGTATGCCGAATGGTGGAGATAGGTTTCCGGGGTCTCGCGCGAAATCGCGACGAGGCACCCTTCGACCAGGAGCTCTCGGACGGCGCTCTCGACCTCGCCCTCGCTTCTGCCGAGCTTGAGCGCGGCGTCCTTGATGTTCAGAGGCAGGGACGATGCTTGGAGAAAAACTTCCTCCGCCGCCTCTCGCGCCTCCCCGCCCAAGCGTTTTATCCCTTCGACGACCTGGCCGCTGAAACGCTTGTGCTTCTCCGGGCTGGCGTCGACGACCTGGCCGCCGCCGATGGTCACGAGCGGGGAGAAGCTCCGGATGACGAACCGGTCGCCGGGCAGAGCCACAGTCGGGCGTTCGAGGATGAGCTGGACCAGGGCCGAGCCGCCGGGGCCGACCGCCTGGCCTTCGAGGAGGGCCAGCCGGGCCATGACCTCGTCCGTCCCGATGTGGAGCCGGACGCGGTCGCGGTGCCTGACGTCCTTCTCGACGCTCGACAGGACGTCAAGACGGGCGTCGAGCCTGAGCGTGGGCACGAGCGAGCCCGCGGCCCCCGCGACCTGACCGCGCCGCAGCTCCTCTTTCTTCAGGTCCTGGAGATTGAGGGCCGTCCTCCGGCCGAGGCCCGAAGCGTCCGTCTTTTCGTTGTGGACCTGGATGCCCCGGACCCGCGACTTGAGCCCGTCCGGGAAGACCTCGACTTCGTCGCCCGTCCGGACCCGCCCGCCAAGCACAGTGCCGGCGACGACCGTTCCGAAGCCCTGGACGGTGAAGACCCGGTCGATGGGCATGCGGAAGATGCCGTTATCCGGACGCGGCGCGACCTTCCGTCCGATATCCCGGAGGACCGCCCGGACGTCCTCCAGGCCCGCGCCCGTCACGGAAGAGACCGGAATGACGGGCGCGCCGTCGAGGAACGAGCCGCGGACATAAGTCCGGACGGCCGCCGCGAGCTCCGCGATCCGCCCTTCGTCGACGAGGTCGCTCTTGGTCAGGACGACTGCGCCGAGCCCGACCCCCAGGAGCCGGAGGATGTCGAAGTGCTCCCGCGTCTGGACCGAGACGCCCTCGTCGGCGGCGATGACGAGGAGCGCGGCGTCGACGTGGCTCGCGCCCGCGGCCATGGTCTTGATGAACTTCTCGTGGCCCGGGACATCGATGAAGACGATCTGTTTATCGTAGCCCGGGTCATCGAGGAAGACGAAGCCGAGCTCGATGGTCATGCCGCGTGCCTTTTCCTCGGGCAACGTGTCGGGGTCGGTGCCGGTCAGAGCCCTGACCAGGGCGCTCTTGCCGTGGTCGATGTGGCCGGCCGTGCCGACGATGACGTGGTCTCTTTCAGGCATTCTTCTTGAGGATGATGCGGCTAGGCCCCCTGCGCGTGACCCGGCCGATGACCGCGGCGCCGGCGACGCCCTTCCTTTTGAGCACGGCCAGCAGGGCCGGGGCCTTCGATCTCCGGACGGCGATGAGCAGTCCGCCGGAGGTTTGGGGATCGTAGAGCAGGGTTTCGAGGTCCTCTCCGACGCCCCTCGCCCTCCTCACGAACGCGGAGGCATACTCCCGGTTACGCTCGACGGCGCCGGAGATGACGCCGTCACGGATGAGGTCGAGGACGGCGTCGAAAACGGGGATGGCTTCACCGTAGACCTCGAGCTCGACGCCGCTCTGGACGGCGAGCTCGCTCAGGTGGCCGGCGAGACCGAAGCCGGTGATGTCGGTGGCGGTCGTGACCCGAGCCGCCGTCATGGCCTCGGCCGCCGCCCGGTTGAGCTCGGTCATTGATCGCTCGGCTTCCTTGAGCCCCCTGGCCGGGGCCCGGCCGATCTGCCGGGCGAAGCTCAGCGTCCCCGTCCCGATGGGCTTTGTCAGGATCAGGATGTCGCCCGGCTTGGCCTTGCTGTTGACCGTCATCTTAGCCGGGTGCACGACGCCGGTCACGGCGAAGCCGAACTTGATCTCCTTGTCCTTGATGCTGTGGCCGCCGAGGACGGCCGTACCCGCCTCGCAGAGCTTGTCGATCCCGCCCTGAAGCATCCTGTTCATGATCCGCGGGCTCAATCGCTCGATGGGGAAGGCGATGATCGAGAGGGCCGTCAGCGGCCGCCCGCCCATGGCGTAGATGTCGCTCACGGAATTGGCGGCCGCGATCTGGCCGAAGACGTAGGGGTCGTCGACGACCGGGGTGAAAACATCGACCGACTGGACGAGGGCCGTCCGGGAGTTGAGCTTGAAGACGCCGGCGTCGTCGCAGGTGTCGGACGAAACGAGGACGCGCGGGTCAAAGATCCGGGGCAGGCCCGAGAGGGCCTTTTTCAGGTCTTCCTGGCTGATCTTGGAGGCGCAGCCGGTGTTCTCGACGAGGGACGTCAAGGGGACGTTCTCCAGGGCGTCCTCCTCGCGCTCGCCCGAACAGAGGCAGACGTTCTTCTGCTTGAAGAGATCGCAGGGGCAGGGCTCCTGGGGATTGCAGATGCAGTGGCCGAGCCGGATCGACCGGCCCATGATGCGCTGGCGCTTCTTGTAGTCGATCATATCAGGCAGGGGGGACTTTACCGTCCGGGCGGGACTGTCCTTTTTTCTTTAATATGGTCAGGAGCGCCCGCTCGACGACGGCGTCCTCGTCGGGCTGGATGGTCCGGAAGTCGAGAAGGACAGCGTCCCGGCTGATCCGGGCGAAGACGGGGGGGTCGAAGCGCCGGAGTCTCAAGGCGAGCTCGTCCGGAGAAAACGCCGGCGCCGCAACGGCCAGGACCTTGGTCGGGAGCGTTTCGACCGGCACGGCGCCGCTCCCGACCTGCGATTCGGCGTCCTCGACGCTCAAGCGGACGTCGTCGGGCAAGGCCTTGCGCAGCGCCGAGGCGGCTCTTTTCGCCCGCCGTCCGAGCTCGTCCGGGCTCAGGCCGAGCATCCGGTAGATCGGATGGCGCGCCCGGAGGAGCTCCGGCGAGAGGAAGAGCTTGAGGGACGCCTCGAGCGCGGACAGGGTGAGCTTGCCGCAGCGGAAAGCGCGGGCCAGCGGGTTCTTCCTGATCTTCTCGATCGCCGCCGCCCGTCCCACGATGATCCCGCACTGGGGGCCGCCGATGAGCTTGTCGCCCGAGAAGCAGGCGACGTCCGCCCCGGCCCGGACCGAGGCCTGGACCAGGGGCTCGGTCTCGAGCCCGAATTGTTTGAGGTCGACCAGGGCGCCGCTGCCGAGGTCGTCGATAACCGGAACGCCGCGCCTGCGGCCGAGTTCGGCCAGCGCCTCGATGCCCGGTTCCTCGGCGAAGCCGACGATGCGATAGTTGCTGTGATGGACGCGGAGGATGGCTCCGGTCGCCTCGCCGACGGCTTCCTCGTAGTCGCGGAGGTGCGTTTTGTTCGTCGTCCCGACCTCCCGGAGGACGGCCCCGCTCGTCTTCATGACGTCGGGCATGCGGAAAGAGCCGCCGATCTCGACGAGCTGGCCGCGCGAGACGATGACCTCCCTGCCGCGGGCGAGCGTATTCAGGACGAGGACCGTGGCCGCGGCGTTGTTGTTGGCGACCGTGCCGGCTTCGGCGCCCGTGAGTTCCCGCAAGACGCCCTCGACGTGCCGGTCGCGGGACGTGCGCCGTCCGGTCTCGAGGTCGAGGGCGAGGGTCGAATAGCCGTGGGCGACGGCGAGCAGGGCGTCGGCGGCGTCTTCCGGGAGGACGGCCCGGCCGAGCCCCGAGTGCATGATGATCCCCGTGGCGTTGACCGCGGGGCCGAGGGACGGCCGGAACTTCCGGCAGAGGACGTCCTTGAGCCGTTCGAGCAGAGCGCTGGGCGAGAGGGCCGGCCGTCCGGCCGCGGCGCCCGTTGCCGCCATCTCCGAGCGGACGCCGTCGAGGAGGGCGCGGCCGGCGGCGAGGACCGCCTGCCGGCCGTACTCCCGGATAAGGGCTTCCCCGCCGGGTTCGCGAATCAGGGCGTCGAGCGATGGGATCTGTCTGAGGAGCGTTTCGTTCACGTTCGGCTCCGTTCGGGCCGCCGGGCGGTACGGTGGATCATTTCGTTTTCGCGCTGAAGGGGATCTTCTCGAAGACCTCCGCATGGAGGTCACGGGTCTTCTGGCCAGCCTCGACGACCGGGATCGAAACCTCGAACCGCAGGTCCTTCGGCGGCAGGCAGGAGGCGTTGTCGCAGGCCTGGTAGCTCAGGGTGGCCCTGAGCACGAGCGGGCCGGCCAGGAGGTACTTGTTCACGCTGACGAGCGCGCCGAGAACGGCTTCGCCCTCGTAGACGATGAGCTCGGCCTGGGAGTAAGCGAATCGGCTGCGGCGGCCGGGCGGGTAGGCGATCTCGAGGAACTCCGCGCCCTGGCTCTCGTCGAAAACGAGAGTCGTCGGCACAAGGAATTCATCGGCCGGCGCGTCGTTGTTGATGTGATACCCCGGCCGGATCTTGAGAATGACGGCGACCTTGACCGTCTCGCCCGGACGGACACCGTCGCGCGAGAGGAGCGTTGCCGCTTCGACGACCTGGTCGTTCTGCTGGACGGCGGCCAAGGGAGGAGTTGCGGGCGCCGCGGTCCCGGGAAGAGCTGGTGAAGCGCTGCGGCTGCGGCCGCATCCAGGCACGGCGATGGCCATGACGGCCACGGTCAGGGCGAGGCTCGTGAAGGCGAGAGAAAACAGAGAGGATCTTGTCCGGAATGACCTCGGCACGTGGCACCTCATTTCCCATCCATTAAAGACTTCGCGGCGGGGGTTGTCAACAGACCTCGGCGGTCTGGCCGCGCTTTGCGGCCCTCATTTCCGCCGCTCCTTGCCTCCCAGGGCCGACTTGACGCCCTCCTCGAAGGGCTCGGTCAGGATGGGCACGACCCAGCCCTCCGGGCTCTCGGCGAAGGTCTCCATGTCCTCCCTGACGGCCACGGGCGACCTAAGCATGTCGTAGTAGCCGTCGAGGAGGGAGGCCAGCGTCCGGCCCTTGGGGTAGGGGAAGGTGATCCAGGCGTTCTTCTCGTAATAGACGCTCCCGCCCTTGACCGGCAGCATCCGGGTCTGGTTGTTCGACGCGAAAGAGTAGACGAAGCCGCGCGAGACATAATACCAGGGTCCGTTCTCGATATAGATGAAGGGCTGGGCGAGGGAGGCCAGGCCGCCGTTGAGGTTGGGCGTCGCGAGGTCGAGGTAGAGCGCGGCGAAGCCGATCCCCTTGGCCTCGTCAAACAGGCTGACCCACGGGGTGTCGGGCCGCAGGACTGCGGCGTGGGCCGGGTGCATCTTCGAGGTCGCGAGATCCAGGACTTCCGTCGCGCCGTCCTTCTTGAAGGCGGCCTTGGTGAAGACGGCCTTGTTGAAGACGACCTCGGCGTTGCGCAGGGCCATGACGAACATGTCGTTCTCGATCCCGGTGACCGTCTCGACCGTGACGACGGGCGAATGGGCGTAGAAGTGATAGCGGATGCCGATGTCGACCCCCTTGGGGAAGGGCAGGGCGCCCTTGAGGTTGAGGGAGTAGAAGACGGGCCCGGCGACCTCGTCCGCCTTGGGGTCCGACCAGTCGGAGCTGTGGTACCAGGCGTGGGGCGGCGAATAGATGTCGGGGTTCCAGTGGATGGCGCCGTTCGTCTCGAGCTTGTGCTCGAGCTTGAGGCCGGTCGTCTTCTCGACGATCTCGTAGATGACGCCGCTTTTCTGCTGGAGGGTGATGCGGTAGAAACCGTTCTCGACCGTCCGCGCGAGGAGCTTGCCTTTCCTGACGCTCAGGTCGGACTTGTAGGCGGGCTTCTTCGCGCCGGCGTTGTTGAAGAAGACGAGATACGTCGCCTGGGCGCGCGGCTTGAGGTCGGCGAGGAAGGCGACGCTGAACGAAGTCGTCGGGTGGTAGCGCAGGATGGGTTTCCCGGTCTTGGCATCCTTTTCCTGGAGGCCGAGGATCTTCGGGTCGTTCCAGGTCACGACGTCGCAGACCTGGCTGGGGATCTCACGGTAGACGACGTCATCACCCTTTCGCTCCGCCCGGACAACGCGGACCTCGTCGGCCGAGCGGATATAGCTACTGATGACGCCGACGGTGGCGTGGACGGGATAGCCCGCCCGTTCGACGCCGTTCTCCTCCGAGAGGATGAGCGAGAGGTAATTCCTCCAGGCCGGGTCCCAATAGCCCGTCCCGGCGGGCGACGTCCCCGACCAGCCGAGAGGGGTCCGGGCGCCGCTCTTCACGTTCTCCAGGATGAGGTCCACAGCGTAATTGGTTTTGGGGAGCCAGCCGAAGCGGACCTTGACCTCGAAGGGCCGGCCCGCCTCGATCTCCCCGCTCGTCGACTCCCGCCCGTCCCGCAACAGGATGAAATCGCGGCAGCGCGCCCGGTTGACTTCGACACGCACGATCCGCCAGGCGGTCCCCGCGGCCTCGGCGGGAGGCGTGAACGGGACGGTGATCGAATACCAGGCCTCGCCGTCGACGGGATAGCCGAAGACCGCGCGCGGCTTGTCGGCCGCGGCCGCGCCCGCGGCGAGCCCCGCCAGGACGATCGCCGTGGTCCATAAGAGGAGCGTCCCCTGTGTGGCTTTTCTCATTGTCCCTCCCAGTCGATCTTGGCGATGACTTTCGAAAAAAGGACGGCGGCCGCGAGCCCGACCGCGACGTATGCCGCTCCCCGGGCCCAGTCCATAAAGACGAGCTTCCCGACGCCGAGGAGAAAGAACAGGATCATGACGAGGGCCAGGGCCCACCCCAGGAACGGGTAGACCTGGAGCCCGTAGGAACGGCCGTTCTGGCGGGCGACGGGCCCCCAGAAGCCGCCCGGCCGGACCTTCCGGTAGAAAGCGAGCAGCTTTTGGCTGTCGTCGGGCGGGCTGAGGAACGTCGCGGCCAACCAGACGACGGTCGTCACGGCGACGATGAGGATGATGTCGACTCCCCAGGCGTCGACCTTGAAGCCGGCCCGGGCCAAGGCCGCGGAGAGCGCCCTGACGGGCGGGGAGTCCGGGAAGCTCCGGAGGTAGACGGCCGTGGCCGCCGAGGAGGTCAGCGCGGCGATCTCCGACCAGGCGCTAACCCGCCACCAGTACCAGCGGAGGAGCAGGACGAGGCCGATGCCGCCCGAAAGCTCCATGACGAGCTGCCAGCCCATCCGGACGCTGCCGAGGACGTAGGAGCAGCCCGCGCCGAGGAGCGAGACGACGATGACGAGGACCCGCGAGACCGCCACGTAGTGCTTTTCGCTCGCCTCCTTGCGGATGAACGGCTTGTAGAAATCGTTGAGGAGGAACGAGCCGGAGAGGTTGACGATGGACTCGATGGTCGACATGAACGCGGCGAACAGCGAGGCGATGACGATGCCTGTGATGCCGCGCGGCAGGTAGGCGATCATCCGCGGGTAGGCGGCCTCCATGGTCCCCGTCGGGGCGTTGACGAGCCCCGGCGAAAGGGCGAGGGCGGCGAGGGCCGTCAGGATCCACGGCCACGGCCGGATGACGAAATGGGCGATGTTGAACCAGAGCGTCCCGAGCACGGCGTGCCTGGGGTTGCGCGCGGCCAGCATCCGCTGGGCGGACCAACCGCCGCCCCCCGGCTCTGCGCCCGGATAATAGACGGCCCACCACTGGACGAACAGGGCGACGAAGAAGGCCAGCGGGATGGCCTGACCGAGCGGCGGGAAGACCGAGAGGTAATCCTTACCCTTCTGAACTGAGAGCGTTTTCATGGCCGTCACAATGCTGCCGATCCCGCCCGCCTTTTCGACCGAGACGATCGAAAGGAGGATCGACCCGAGCATGGCCACGCCGAAGAGGAGCATGTCCGTGGCCACGACGCCCCAGAGCCCGGAGACCGTCGTGTAGAAGATCGTCAGCCCGAGGCAGACGGCCATGGCGGTAACGCCGCTCGTGTTGAAGACCGTCTGGATGATCCTGACCATGGCCAGGGTCACCCAGCCGAAGGTGATGCAGGACACGGGCACCCCGAGATAGAGGGCCTTGAAGCCGCGCAGGAAGCGGGCCGGCCGGCCCGAGTAGCGGAGGTCGATGAACTCGACCTCCGTCATGACCCCGGCCCGGCGCCAGAGGTGGGCGAAGAACAGGATCGTCAGCGCCCCGCCGAGCATGAAGTTCCACCAGAACCAATTCCCGGAGACGCCGTCCTTGATGACGATGCCCGTCACGGCCAGGGGCGTATCCGAGGAGAAGGACGTGGCCACCATTGACGTCCCGAGGAGCCACCAGGGCAGGCTCCGGCCGCTCAGGAAGTATTCGGAGATGCTCTTGCCGGCTTTCTTTGAGTAGTAGAGGCCGATGCCGATCGAGAGGATGAAGTACCAGGCGATGAACAGCCAGTCGGCGAACCCGAGCCTCATTGCTTCGCCCTCGAGATGAGCCCGCCGACGAGGACGAAGATCGCCGCGGCGAGGAAGACCGTGACGCGTTCCGCCGTCGTCCGGCAGAAAAGCAGTCCGAAGACGGCGAGCGGCAGGGCCACGCCCCAGAAGCCGAGCGCCATGGGCCGGTAGTCCTTCCTCATGGCCCTCCCAGGGACGTCAGGAGCTCCCGGGCGGTCCCGACGATGAGGAGCGGCAGGTCCGGGCGGAAGGGGAAGACGGTGTAGAACATCGGGGCGAAACGGCTGGCGTAGTCGTCGGGGTCCTCGAACGCGCTCCCGGACGGAAGGTAGCCGATGTTCCCGTTGGCGTAGCCGGCCGCAAGGAGCGCCGGGAACTCTTTCTTGAGCATCAGGCCGTAGGCCGAAAAGACCTCGCCCGGAAGGGCGATGAGCTTCATCGCCCCGATGGACATGGCCTGGAGGGGGACCCGGTCGACGAACGGTCTCGCCGCGATCCCCTCGTACGCGCGGAGCGCGTGCTTCTTCCATTCGGCGGCGAACCGGTCAGCCAGGGGGAACCGGGCGTTTTTCTTGAGGAAATCGTCAGCCAGGCCGGCGATTGCCTCGCGCGGCGGAACGGCCAGCGGGACGCGGACCCGCTTCTCAACCGCGCGCAGCCCGGCCATCGGGGTCCTGGCGGCCGAGCGCGCGGCCTTTACGGCGCGGCCCGCGATCGTCTCTCCGTAAAGACCCAGGTCCTCCTCGGTGCCTTCGCCCCAGCGGTTGAGGTTCGTCACGGGGTCGACGTCGCCGCAGAAGCCCTGGAGGAGGAGGGCGCGATGGCCGCGGGCCTCGAGGGCCCGGACGGCTGCCCCCGGCCAGTCTGCAGAAACGACGGGTTTCCGGCCGAGGGTAACGGCATGGCAGGCGTAGTTCAGGAGAAAGAGGCGGCCGTCCGGCCGGTTGAACGAGGCGACCTCCAGATAGGGATTGATGCCGTCGAAGTTCCCGGTCCGGCGGTTGAAGCCGATCGGTTCCAGGGCCTCGGAGACGAAGGAGAAGTCCGACTCGCGGACGTCGGCCAAACCGGCCACCGCGGCCTCCTCGGTCGCCCGCAGGAGTGTCCCCATGTACGCATCGTCAACCTCGCCCAGTCCGGGGAGGGGCTGGGTCGCCGGCCCGGTATGGGTGTGCGTGCAGGCGACGAGGACGTTCGCGGCGGGGAGACCAAGCTTCCGGGCCGCGGCCCGCCTCAGCCTGTCGGCGAAGGGAACGGCGAAGCCGATGAGGTCGAAGCCGAGGAGGGCGAGGGCCTCGCGGCCGTTACGGACATAGAAGGCCCGGACCTTGAGGTCGTCGAGGACCGACGCGGCCCGGCGTTCGAGATAGAACCCGTAGCCGGAAAGCTCGACGCCGAGAGGCGGCGTGATGATCTTCTCTCCGTACCCGGCGAGCAGGGCGATGGCGTCCTCCTGGGTGGTGCGGACCCGGGTCCCGGGCCCGGCCGTTTCATCTGCTTTTTATCAGAACCCGGCGGAGGAGTAAATAGCCGAGGCCGAGGAAGGCCGCACCGCCCAGCGTAGCCCTGGCCCACGAGCCGGCGAAGACGGCGTTCGTGGCCAGGACGAGCCCCAGGCAGGCGGCGACCCCGACGAGGGAATCGAGGACGAGATGCCCGGTGGACGGCTCGCCGTCCGAGCTCGCCCCGGCCTCTTCTCGGATGCCTTTCCAGAGTCCGGGCGGACGGCACTTCTGGTAGAACCGGACGAGCGTTTCACGCGATTCCGGCGGCGTCAGGAACGTCACGGTGACGAGCGTCACGAAGCTGAGGGCGAAAAGTAAGCCTGTCCCCACCCAGAACGGCTTCTTCTCATAGCCCAGGACGAACCATACCAGGATGGACAGGGGCAGGCCGAGGACGAAAGCCGCCAGCTCGCCCCAGACATTGAACCGCCACCAGAAGAACCGCAGCCAGGAGAGGGGGAGGAGGAAGACGACCATGACCGAGTTAATGAACAGGAACCAGCTGACCATGCCCTTGACCCAGAAGATTGAAACGAAGGCGGCGAAGATGAAAAGGAAGAGGGTGGTCAGCCGGCTGACGGTGATCTGGCGCCGCGGAGGGTCGTCGGGGCGAAGCGCGCGGTAGAAATCGTTGACGACGAGGCTCGAGCCCCAATTGATGAGCGAGCTCAGCGACGACATAAAGGCGGCAAGCTCGGACGCGACGAGGACGCCGATGAAGCCCGGCGGGAGCCGGGTCGCCCTAATGAGCTCGCCCCAGGCGTAGGCCGGGTCGGCCAGGACCTTGAAACCCGGCGGAGCCGCCCCGACCTGGGCCGCGAGGTCCCTCGTCCAGAAAAGGGAGAAGGCGATGACCCCAAGCCCGATGAGCGGGATCGTCCGGAGCGAGAGCGCCAGGAAGGAATTGAAGAGCTGGCCGGCCATGGCGTGGCGTTCGTCCCTGGCGGCCATGAAGCGCTGGGCCGTCATGCCCTCTCCGGCCGTGGGCGATCCGGCGAAGAACAGGCCCTGGACGACGAGCATGGCCAGCGTCAGAACGGGGATAAGAGGCGTCGGCGGGACCTGCTGGAGGACGTCGGGCCGGGCGGCCTGGGCCTTGGCGACGATGGCCGCCCAGCCGCCGTGCTGGGGCACGGCCAAGAGGAAGAAGACGAGGTTGCCGGTGAGGAAGATCGAGAACTGGACGATGTCCGTGAAGACGACCCCGACGAGGCCCCCGAACATCGTGTAGACAACGACGACACCGCCGAAGATGAGCAGGATCTGGGCCTCGGAGAGGGGCACGAGCGGCTTGATCGTCTTGGCGAAGAAGCCCGTGATGTAGCCGATGACGAGGACGGCGATCGAAAAGAGGAGGAACGCATAGACCTTGCGGGCGAAGACGGCCGGCCTCCCTCCGTAACGGAGTGTGATGAGCTCGGCCGTGGTCACGATCTGCATCCGCCGCCACATCCTGGCCCAGACGATGGCCACGAGCGGCATCCAGACGATCCAGGCCCCCCACCAGAACCAGTTCCCGACCAGCCCGAAGACGAGGACGAGCATGACGAACGCCCCGCCGCCCGAGGAGTACGTAGCGGTGTTGGAGAGACCGATGGCCCACCAGGCGAGGCTCCGGTTGCCCGTGAAATAGCCGGAGGCGCCTCCCCGGCTGGCCCGCCGCGTGAAGTGCAGGCCGACGGCGAGGGACAGGCCGCAGAGGGCGACCACAACCACCCAGTCAATGACCGTCATGTCGCAAATCGATCGGGGACACGGCGCTCCTGTCCGATCTTCCGGGCGACGGCCGGCCCGCTTCTGTCCCGTCGGTCATTCGGAAATGAGGATCGTGTCCCCCAACTCAGGGTCAGACGCGCTCGCCGGGGATGGCGAAGACCGGGCAGGCGCTCGTGGCGATGACCTTCTCTGTCGTGCTGCCGAGGAAGAACCGGGCCACCGTGCCGACGTGGGTGGACATGACGATCATGTCATACTGGTGGGTGGCGGCATAGTCGACGATCCCGTCCGCGGCCTGGATCGCCCGGTAGACGTCCTCCGTGATAGCGACGTCCTCGTGCTCCTGGGCCTTGCGGGCCTTGAGCTTCTCGAGGACGGCCTTGAACAGCTCGTCGGTCAGCCGGAAATCGTGGCCGAAGAGCTCCATCACGTAGAGAAAGCCCAGCGAGGCCTTGAACCCCTTGGCCAGCTTCCAGGCGAAATCGCGCTCGATCTCCTCCCGCGCCGAAAAGTCGGTCGGCACGAGGATCTTCTTGACAGCCGGGCCGCGCTTCGTCTTCTTCGTCACGAGGACGGGGACGGACGCGCTGCGCAGGACGTGGCCGGCGATGCTGCCGATCGGGCCCCGGCTTCCCTCCGAGACTCCCGTCCGGCCGATGACGATGAGGTCGGCCTTTTCTTTGCCGGCCGCCTCGCAGATGGCCTTGGCCGCCGACCCTTTCCTGACCATGACGCGGTCGAACGTAATCCCCTTGGCCTTGCTGATCTCCCGGATCCGCGCCTCGGCGGCCGCCGTCGCTTCCTCGATCCGGCCGGTGAGCTCCGCTTCGATGGCCGGCAGGGCTTCGTAGAGGACGGGGGAGAAGTCCGGGACGACGTGGAGCGCCGAGAGGCGGGCGTGGAAGGTCTTGGCGAAATGCGCCGCATAGAGCAGCGCTTCCTGAGATTCTTCGGAATAATCCGTGGCCCAGAGGATGTGCTCCAAAAAGTTCGCCATCGAAACCTCCATTTTCGCGTAATCTTGGCTGCCGTCCGTATCTCGAAGGGGCAGGACATCAGTTTACACGGGCAGGCCGCCAAAGAAAAGGCAAAAAAAAGACTTGACAAAACGGGAAACTGTATTATATATATAGTACAGTAATACGGAGGTTGCGCCGTGATGAGGGTCGACACGACAAGCTTCGTTCCGATCTATGAGCAGATCAAGAAGGAGATCTTCAGGCTGGTCGCGACCGGCGTCTTGAAGCCCCACGACGCCCTGCCGTCCATCCGGGACCTGGCGGCCGAGCTCCTCGTCAATCCGAACACGGTCGCCCGGGCGTATCGCGAGCTCGAGCAGGACGGCCTCGTCTCGACCCAGAAGGGCCGCGGCTCTTTTGTCTCGGGCCGCGCCCAACCGGACATCGAAAAGGACGTCGAGGTCTATCTCGGCCCGGTCCTGGACGAGGCCATTGCCGAGGCCCGCAAGTTCAACCTTGGAACGGAGGCCATCATGACCCTGTTCGAAAAAAGGCTCCACAAGTCTCCGGAGGCGGGGAGGAAGGGAGGCCGGCATGAGTGAGCTCGTGCGGATCCAACATCTCTCCAAGAACTTCGGTCGGAAGCGGGTACTCGAGGGTTTCGACCTGGCGGTCGAGAGCGGACGCGTTTACGGCCTTCTCGGCCGGAACGGGGAGGGCAAGACGACACTTGCCCGGATCCTCATGGGCGTCATCCCGGCCGACGGCGGGGAGGTCTTGTACAAAGGCCGTCGGATCTCGTTCGGGGACAGCGCCTACAAACGGGAATTCGGCTATGTCCCCGAAGACCCGTTCTTCTATGAGGACATGACCGTCCGGGGCCTGCTGGAGTTCAACGCGCGCTTCTACCCGCGATGGGACCGGAAAAGGGCGGCCTCTGACCTCGAACGTTTCGCCCTAGACCCGAAGTCCCGCATCCGGACGCTCTCGCGGGGCATGAAGCTCAAGCTCGGGCTGGCCGTGGCCCTGGCCGCCGCCCCGGAATTCCTTATCCTCGACGACCCGACCTCGGGACTCGACGTCCCGACCCGCCAGGATTTCCTCCGGGACATTATCCGCGAGTTGGCCGCCTCGGGTACGACCATCCTTTTTGCGACCCACATGGTCCACGAGCTCGAGCGCATCGTCGAACGGCTGCTCGTCCTCCACGGCGGCCGGCTCATCGTGGATGAGGATTTCGAGAAGGTTAAGGCGCGATACCAGATGAGTCTCGAAGACATCTTCGTGAGCGTCGTGTCCAAGGGCTAGCGGAGAGAGGGAGGCAACGATGTTCGGAGCACTGTTCCTCAAGGAATGGAGAGAGAAGGCGCTCGTCTTCTTCTTCGGATTGGGAATTCTCGTCATCTTCTTCTTGGCCCACCTCCTTTTTCCCGAAAAGAAGGACCTCCTGGAGTGGCTGACCTACGCCGTGCTCCTTCTCTTCTTCCCCTTTCTGGCGCTCATCCTGGCGTCGGGCGGGTTCGAAACGGAATATCGGGACGGCGTCTGGGCCTACCTCTTCTCGCGACCCGTCAAGAAGGCCGTCCTCTGGCTGGCGAAGTACCTCTCGCTCCTAAGCATGCTCCTGGCGCTCTGGCTCATCTTCCTGGCGGTGTGGTCGGTCGTCCCGGCCCTGAACGAGTTCGCCGGCGGGACGAGGATCCTCCTCGGCTTCAGGATCGAAACGGGATTCCCGTTCTGGAGCCTCCTCCAATCCGTCTTTTGCCTGACCGTCGCCTTCTCGCTCGCCGTCCTCCATGAAAAGCAGTTCAACATCCTCTTCCTGTCGCTCATCCTGGGCCTGGGGCTCACAGCGGCCGTCTGGCTCGCCTTGAACAGCGGCCTCGGCGCCCACTTGGCCTGGACGGCGCCCGCCACGGCCGTCACGGCCTTCCTCGTCAGCCAGGTCCTCATCGCCCTGGCTTTCGCTGCAGCCTCGATCCTGACGTTCGTCCGGTCGGATTTCTCACAGGTCAGGAAAAAGACGCTGAGCTTCGTCCGCTGGGGAGTCCCCTTCCTCTTCGGGGCCCTGGGTTTGACCGCGGCTTGGGCGATCCTCGCTCCCGGCCCCGCCGAGCGCTATATCTCCTTCCTGTATTCTTCGGGCGGAGATCCCTATTACATGACGCAGCGCGGCATCTTTAAGTATTCCGCGACGGCGGACAGGGTCCGCTGGCTTGTGAAAACCAACCGGGCCAATTATTTCCTGAGTTCGGCGGCCGCCGGTAAGATCGCCTATGGGGTCTTCGACGTCAGGAGCAAGACGGACGTCACGGAGGAGCTCTGGGTCATGAGCGCGGACGGCAAGGACCGCCGGCGTCTCCTTCCCGCGGCGGGCAAGGGGAGCACCTGGCCCGCTGGAATGTCCCTGGCCGACCTGCTGATCTCGCCCGACGGGACGAAAATCATGATCCTGGCCCAGAGGTCAGCCAAGGTGACTCCGGGAGAGAGGTCCCCGCTCTGGGTTGTCAATGCCGATGGCACGGGCCTCGAGAACCTGCCGGGGGACCCGGCACTCCTCGGTGCGAAGATAGAAATGAGGGCATACGTTTACCTCGTCGCTTGGGTCCAGGCCGGCGGCGGTGTTCTCATCGCCCAGAGGTTTCCCGCCCCGGCGAACACCTACCGGCTCTGGGTTTACGACCTCAAGAACCAAACCGCGCGGCTCCTTCTGGATAACGCCTTGCAGGCCTCCTGGTTTTCTCCCGTATCCCCGCGCGGGGAGCGGCTGGCGATCAAATACCAGAAAACCGCTGGCAAGCCGTGGGTGCTGGCCCTGCTCGACCTCAAGACGCTCGGAACCACAGACATCACAGGAGGCGATGAGAGAGTCTGGTCGGGAGCCTCTTGGGACAAGACGGGAGATCAGCTGGCCTATCTCATCCGCAGGGCCCAGCCGGGCGGCCCGGGTGCCTACGCCCTCGCCGTCTATTCATTGACCGCGGGAAAGACGGTTTCGGAGCGGACGATGACGACCAAAGAGTCGGACGCGCTCCTCCTCTGGCCGGCCTGGACCGCCGACGGGGCCAAGCTCCTCGTCCTGGACCGGACGGGCAACCGTCTCAAGGTCCTCCGCCCCGACCTCAGCGAGGAAAAGACGATCGCCTTTCCCGCCCCGGTCCGCCTCCCGGCCGGCCTGCAGACCGCCGGCGATCATGTCTTGATCGAGGACGGGGAGACCGACACGCTCTGGCGGCTGGACCTCCGGACGGGGTCCTGGAAAAAGATTCTCTAATACTTCTGCCAGTCCGGCTTGTGCTCGTAAACCCAGGTGTAGTAGTCGGCCATCTTGAGCTCGGACGCCGCGTCCTTGTCCAGGATGAGGATCGCGCGCGGGTGGAGCTGGAGCACCGTGCCCGGGACCACAGACGTGAGCGGCCCTTCGACCGTCAGGGCGATGGCCTTGGCCTTCTTCCTGCCGAAGGCCATGAGCAGGCATGTCCGGCTCTCGAGGATGGTGCCGAGCCCCATGGTGATCACGTGCAGAGGGACGTTGTCCTGGCCGCCGAAAGCCGCGGAGTTGTTCAGGCGCGTTTCTTCGGTGAGGGTCTTGATGCGGGTCCGGGAGTAGAACGAGGACGTGGGCTCGTTGAATCCGAGATGCCCGTTGGTCCCGATGCCCATGATCTGAATGTCGATCCCACCCGCCGACTTGATGGATTGCTCGTAGTTCCGGCACACGGCCGGGATGTCCGCTGCCAGACCGTCCGGGATGTGGATGCGGTCGTTGGGGATGTTGAGCTGGCTGAAGAGGTGAGCCCACATGTAGCTGTGGAAGGACGAGGGATGGACCGGCGGGACGCCGACGTATTCGTCGAGGTTGAAGGTCGTCATGCCGCTGAAATCCAAGCCGTCATCGCGGTGCATGCGAACGAGGTTCTTGTAGAGCTGGAGCGGGGTGTTGCCGGTGGCGAAGCCGATGACGGCATGGGGTTTCTCCTTGACCAGCCGGCCGACGATGCGGGCGGCGACGAGGCTAGCCTGCTGACTGTCCGGTTGAATGATGATCTCCATGGGATTCCTCCTCGGCGGCGGTCATTTCTTCGGGGATGAATATTTCCGGATCCTGTCGGCGACGTCGGCACGGAACCTGTCGACGTGACCCAGGACGAAGTCGAGGACGTCGAGACCGTCGTCGCGGACGAGCGGGGAGAGGTCCATGGCGAACCACAGCTGCTCGATCGTGTCGGTCTCGTGGGACTGGAAATAAGTGGCGTTGGCTCGGCGACGGCCGGCCGTCGCGAGATCGTAGCGCTTGCCGCCCGCGACCTGTGAGTCATAGACGCCGATGAGCGCCATGGACAGGCTCTCGTGCGCGCCGACGTCCAGGGGGACCTTGTCCTGGTCCAGCATCCAGTCGAGGTTGCGCCAAACCTCGCAGCCGTAGACGGTCTCCGGCCTGTCGGCTGGCTCAAGCTCGCGAATGGCGGCCAGCGCGGTCAGGCCGACGGCGACGTGGGTGTCGTGCTTGTCGGCCGGGTTGTGGGTGTAGACGACCCGCGGACGGACGGCCTGGAGGATGCGGACGAGGTCGCCCTTGAGATGTCCGTCGGCGACGTTCTTGACCGCGGCGCTCGCGTAATTGAGCTGGACCAGGGCGCCGTAGTTGCCGAGGATGGCCGCCTTCTCCTGCTCCCGTCGGCGGAGGGCGGCCATGTCCTCGTCGGTGTAGGCCGCGTAGACGCCGGCCCTGGGGCTTCCGCCGCCGTTGGTCGAGGTCACGGCGCCGAAGCGGAGGCCGGGGTCGTCGAAGCAAGTCACGATGCCGTGGAACGCCATGATCTCGAGGTCGTCCTGGTGGGCGCCGATGCCGAGGTGGGTGACCCGCCGCAGGGCCTCGGCCGGAGCAGCGCCATCCGGTACGAAGAGTGAAGCGTCGGGGTTGTGGAATTTCATGATGCGTTCCCTCCGGGGTGGGCGGTTCTTGCGAGGCGGGGCAGGCTGGCGGCGGCCACGGCCTGGCCGACCCTGCGGCTCTTCTCGTCGAGGAGGTGGAGCCGGACGCGGGCGGCCGTCTCCGGGAACTCGGCGCGCAGGACCTCCGCCGCCTTGCCCATGATCAGGTTGCCGCCGCGGCCCGACATGACCCGTCCGAGGACGAGCAGGTTCCGCGCGTCGTAGAAAAGCTCGTACCAGGGGATGGCGTAGCCGAGATAGACGCCGACGGCTTCGAAGATGCGCACGGCCCGCTCGTCGCCCGCGTCGGCCAAGACCTGGACCTTCTTCAGCCGCTCGGGGAGCCGGACGGCGTCCGGGAAATCGAAACCTGCGGCGAGGGCCAGCTTGTTGACGGCCTGCTGGGAGAAATAGTTGGCTCCGACGCCCCGGTCGCCGGACCATTCGTCCACGGCCGCGGCGGGGGCGGCGTCGACCGGGGTGAAGGCCAGCTCGTCGAGCCAGCCCATGATGTGACCCTCGGCGTTCAGGTAACCGGCGGCCTGGCTGGAGCCCATGGCCACGCCGAGGACGGCCCGCTCGCCGAGGGAGAGCATGCCGGCCAGGGCCGTCACCTCGCCGTCGTTAATGACTTCGAGGGGCACGCCCCACTCTTCCCTGAGCCTCAGGAAGAGAGGCTTGATGTTGGCCTCGAAGACGGCGTCGGGCACGGACCGGAAGAGCGAGGCGATGCGGACCTGATTGTTGATGTAGACGCCGGCCGAGCTGCCGCCGATGGCGTCCACGCGCGGCAGATGATCGGCCGCCCTCCTCAACCCGGCCCGGATGTAATCATAGTGATAGACCGGGTCGGCCTGGTCGCTCGGCGACCAGGGGATCTCCGCGCTGTAGGCGACCGCTCCGTCCCTGACCGCGGCGATCTTGTAGTCGCTCGCGCCGAGGTCGAAGCCGATCCGGCAGCCGTCGAGATGACCGCCGAGCGCCAGCCGGTCTTCCCGGGCTTTCGGGAGCTCCTCCGGCCGGACGAGGGCGACTTCGAACGGCTTCTCATAGACGCGGCTCATGAGGCGGACGTCGAAAGCCCGCGGCCCGGCCTCCGCGTACTCCGTCCGGATCGCATCGCCGAGCTGGCGCGGTCCGTCGAACGAGATCTTCCAGCCGCCCCGGGACCAGAGCAGGAACTTGACGATCCTCTCGACGAGGAAGGCCGTGGCCGGGGCCAGGGATGGGTCGGACGAAACGCGGGTCGCGAACGTCGAGACGAGGCCGTTCTCCCGCTCGATGGCGACGCGGACCGGGACCTCGTCCTCCGGCCGCGCCGCGGCGCGGTAGGCTCGGTAGGCCAGGATCATGGGCCGGAAACGCGGGTCGAACGGCGGCGCGATGCGGGGTGCGACGTCCAGGGGCCGGGGGAGGGGCGTTCTTTCGGGCATGACCAAGGCGTCCTGAAGTCGGAATTATAGCACGCGGCCCGGGTTTTTGTTAGCGCTTGACAGGGGGCGCGAAAGGGCGTTAGGTATTATGCGGACGCCCATGAAAAGAACGCGGCCGTCGGTCATCGCGGCCCTCCTCGTCGCCGGGCTCGTCGTCTGCGCCGCCGGTCCGGCCGCCGCCGCCGGCCCGGTTAAAGGCAGGGTCACGGACTCGTCGGGCCAGCCCCTCGCGGATGTCGCCGTGACGCTGACGAACGAAGTCCGGGGGCTGAGCTTCTCCGCAAAGACGGACAAGGCCGGGGCCTATTCTCTCCCCGGTGTCGGCGCGGGGGAATACCGGCTGAAATTCGCGAAGGAGGGCCATGAGAGCATGCAGGGCATCGTGTCCGTCGTCGGCGGAAAGGCGAACGTTTTCGACGTGGCCCTCAAGACCCTGACGGGCAAGCCGGCGCCTCCGCCCTGGGAGGAAAAGAATCTCCGGGCCCGTGACCTCTACGTCCAAAAGAAGTACGCAGACGCCCTGATCCTCTACCGCGAGATCCTGGCCATGGACCCGAAAGTCGCCTTCATCCATTTCGACGCCGGCAACTGCTCGTATCTCCTCCAGGACTACGAGGCTGCCGTCGGGTTTTATCGCGAGGCCGTCCGGCTTAAGCCGGATTTCTCCGAGGCCTACACGAACCTCGCCAACGCCTACAGCCGCTTGAAGAAGTTCGACGAGGCCATCCCGTTCTTCGAAGAGGCCATCCGCTCGTCCACCGCGACCGGCTCCCTGTTCTACGGGCTCGGCGTCCTCTATCTCAATTCCGGCCAGCCCGCCAAGGCCGTCCCCTGCCTAGAGAAATTCGTCACCCTCGAGCCCAAGAACCCATCAGGTTATTATTCGCTCGGGGCCGCCTGCGCCGCGGCCGGGGACCTGGCCCGAGCGACCGAGAGTTACGGCACGTACGTCAGCCTGATCTCGGACGAGCGGGAGATCGAGCGTGTTCGCGGCGTTATCGAGGACCTGAAGTCGCGGATCAGGAAGTAGCGCCCGTCCGCCATGCCAACGCATGTTCTGAGGAGAGATACCATGCCCGCGCAATGCCCGCCGAATTGCCGCTCCATTCTCGGCGCCTGCCTCCTCGCCCTGGCCTTCCTGAGCGCCGGCCGGGCGGCGGACCAGGCGCCTCTCAAGGCCGGGCAGGAGGCGCTCGGTCCCTGGTGGATGAGGCAGACGGCGCTCACTCCCGACGGCCGGTTCGCCAGCCTCAAAACGCACCGCTGGTGGAAGAAGGCCGCGGCCCTTTCGCCCGGCCAGAGCCTCGTCCTGGACGTCGGAGGCGAAGCCAAGGACAGGATGCTCGTCCGCCGCGAAACGCTGACGCTCCGCGGGCAGCCCGTCGACACGGTCATTTGGGTCATCGACGATGACGGCGACGGCAGCATCCGGACGGGCGGCGACCGGCATGCGGACTGCTACGTGATCGACTACGGCGTCGACGGGACGGTCGACCGGATGGTCGACTACATCGACGATGACGGCGACGGCCGGGCCGAGGAGATGGACGTCCGCTTCTTCGTGGACGGCGTCCTGAGCTATTCCTGGTTCGCCGTCGACATCGACCGCGCCGGCGTCCTATGGACGATCCCCGCCTTCGACGACAGCCTGGAGGGCTGCCGGACGTGCTCGCCGAACGGCGACAACTTTTTTTATGTCAACAAGTTCAACCCCGACCAGGGGACCTGGTGGCCCCTGGGCGAGTGTCCGCTGGCCTTTTACGATACGGACGGGGACGGGGCGAGCGATGTCGCCATCCGCGTGAGCGCCGTGCCCGCCGCCTGGGATGCGGCGAAGGACCCCGATTTCGCCTCGGGGAGTTACGCCCGGCCGTGGGACAAGGGCATGGCCGACGCCGTCGTGGCCAATGTCCGGGCGAGCTACGACATCGACCAGGGAAGCAGCCGGGACATCCCGTTCCATTACGAGATGAGCTGGAACCTCGGCGGCCGGACGCCGTACCAATTCCCGGACATGGCCCGGTCCAACCCGCAACGGCGCCCTCCCCAGGAGACCGTGGTCATCCCTCCCAAGGACGTCCGGGCCCTGGCCGAGACGTTCGAGGCCCGCGAGACCGGTTTTTCCTGGATCGAGAACGACGACGACGCGACCGTGGGGGCCGCCACGGCCGGCGCCGACCGCAAAGGGCTGGCCTGGCCGTGGGAGCGCCGGCTCATGGACAACTCGGGCGGACCCTCGCGGAAATGGAACGTCCGGCGGGAGTGGTCGCGAAAACCTTCGGCGAAACGGGACCTCTATTACAGCGACATCGACAAGCGCATCCATCTCTTCGGAGCGGAGGAGGGCTGGGTCCAGGTGGGGAACTTCGCCGGGCTCGGCGCCGTCGGGGAGATCCGGATGTTCGACACCGACGGCAACGGCTACTTCGACCGCTGGGAGGTCTATCTCGCGAACAGCACGCGCCCCGTCCGGGTGACCCAGGTCTCCGACGAGAAGGCGAAGCGCATCGACAGCGGCCCCGGCTCCCTGGCCGAGTTCTATGTAAAGGACGTCCTCCCGCGGGCCAGGGCCGAGAACGATCGCATCCTCGCAGCCCTCGACGCGGTCCGTCACTTCGAGCCTCCGGCCGAGCTCAAGGCCGCCCTCGCCGAGGGTTCCGATGGCTACCGGCAGTACGCCCAGGACATCGTGCGGGAGCTCGCCTACCTCGGCTTCCGGGATTATTACTTGACCCTCGCCAACCAGGCGCTCTTCGAGGACAGGCGGGGCGGGCGGCCGGGTGAGTTCTGGGGAGATCTCGGCGACCGGGCAAAACCCCGCCGGGCCGGGAACGTCCCCGATTCGGATTCCGCCACGGCCTGGAAGCTGGCCCGGTTGCTGGGAGAGCTCGACGTCGCCTACGGCCGGGCCGATTACGCGCAGGCCTCGGACCTCGTCGCGGCGATTGGCAAGCTCAACCTCGGGCGGTGAGCGACCGCAGGGACCCTCAGCTGGCTTTGAAGCGGACCTCGACCGGAACCCTGAGCGAGAGGCCGAGGTCCGCGGCGAGCCGAGCCCAGTTCTTCGCCGCGGGCGCGGCCGCGGTCACGATGCCGCGTCCCCAGCCGGCGACGGTCCAGACGGTCAGCGTCCGGCCGGGCTTGACGTTGAGCTTGACGGTCCGGCCGGGGCCGTTCTCATCGAACCCGGCGAGATCGGACGGACTGAAAAGGAGCGCGAGCCCGACCTCGCCGGCCGCCTCGCCCCCGCGGCCCCACGAGGCCAGCAGGCCCCGGTTCTTATCGAAAGACACCTCTTCCCCGGCGAGCTTCTGGACACAGACGCCGTAAATGGCGGGGCGTCCGCCGGCGCCCGGGCCCGGCCGGATATCCTGACGGCAGAAGATGTTGTCGGCGAAGGCGGAAAACAGGACGGTCGTCCCGCTCCCCGTCGAGCCGGGCTTCGTCCCGGAGTACTCGACCTTGACCAGGGCCCGGAGCGGCCCGGAGGCCAGGACGGTCCGCTGGACCGTGAAGTCGCCCCCGGCCCCCGCCCCGGCGAGGGGAACAGCCGATTCCCCCTCCCAGACATTGAGCCCGCCGAGCCCGAGCGACCCGCCTCCGGCGAGGATGTCCAAGCCCCATTCCTGGAGCTTGGCGTCGTCCTTCGGCGCCTTGGTCAGAACGAGCCCGGGATAGAGCTTGCCGTAGGCCTCGACCCGGCCGTCGACGAACTTAAACCCGGCTAGGTTCGACTCCCAGCCGGCTAGGACACCGCCAGGGCCTCCGCCGAGGAGACGGGCGCCGGCCTTCGGGGTGGACATCATCAGCTGGAAACCTCCCTTAGGGGAGTAATAGCAGGCCAGCGTCGTCGTCGACCCCGGGGGCAGGGTCCTGAGGAAAACGATCTCCTCGTGAAGGCGGTCCTGGTTGAGGTCGTCGGCCTGGGAGGGGACGAGCCGATAACCACCTCCCGTCTCGTCGAAGATGGCATAATTATAGGAATTGAAGTCGGGCGCGAAGGCGCGGATGCCCTCGACAGAGAGGACGACGGGATGGTTCTCGAGCGCGACCGGACCCGGGTTCCGGATCTCGATCACGAACCGTTTCTTGAAGCCGAGGCTGGTCGGGCCCTGATTCTGGCCCCGGGCCGTGGCGGCCCAGGCGGCCAAGGCGACGAGGACGATCGCGGATACGGCCGGGATGGGGGGTTTTCGCTTCATGCCGGGGGTCTCCTTTCCGGACGGTTCATCGACGCCCATTCTATCGCAACCGGGCCGGCGCGAGAAACCCGGCCGGGCCCTCAGGTGATGAGGCGCGTCTTGAAGCCGCGGCCGAGGACGTCGTAGGTGTCGTTGATGATGACGAACGCCTCGGGGTCGAGGTCGCTGATGAACTCGCGGAGGTCCGTCAGCTGCTTCCGGTGGATGACGGTCAGGATGATCTCGCCCTGGCGGTTGAGGTAGAGGGACCGGGAGCGCAGGGCCGTGCCGCTGCGGTCGAGCTTGTAGAGGATGAAGTCGGCGATCTCGTCGGTCCGGGTCGAGGTGATGATGACGAGCTTCGAGTAACTCCAGCCCTCGAGGACGAGGTCGATGACCCTGGTCGAGAGGAAGAGGACGATGTAGCCGTAGAGCGGAGCCTCGAGGCTCCACAAAGCCAGGCCGGACGCGGAGATGATGAGGAAGTCGGAGACCATGATGCCGAAGCCCAGGGACATCCCCGTGTACTTGCTGAGGATCATGCCGATGATATCGGAGCCGCCGGTCGAGGCGCGCCCGCGGAAGACGAGACCGAGGCCGGCGCCGAGCATGATGCCGCCGTAGATCGCGGCCAGGATCTCGTTCTGGGTCGCGGCCCGGACTCTGAGGATCTCGTGGAAGATGTCGATCATGACCGAGGAGAGGACCATGCCGAGGAGGCTCCCGGCGACGTAGCGCTTGCCCATCGTCCGCAGGCCGAGGAGGAAGATGGGGATGTTGAGGGCGATGATGAGCGCGCCGACCGGCAGCTTCGTGAAATAGTTGATGATGATGGCGATGCCGGACACGCCGCCGGGGACGAAATGGTGGGGGATGAGGAACAGCGAGTAGGCCAGGCCCATCAGGACGCACCCGGCCACGATGAGCAGGCCGTCGAGGACTTGGGACTTCACGTTGCGGGCATCTGTGACCATGGGCATCGCTCCGATCTCCGGGCGCGTCCTATTGTACTCAAGTCCGGGGAATTATCAATGCTCCGGTGGCCGGACGAACCCCGTGACCGTCCGGCGTCGCCCGCCCGCCTCGCGATGTCTTCAAAAGGAGGTCGGGCTCGGGGTATTCCCTTCGCTCTCCTCGCTATGATCCGGGCACTCTTCCCGTGGACTTATCCTGCATGGTACGAATTGATTCTTGGCTTGATTCTATGGTATGGAACAGGCGAAGGAGAAGGGATGGCCGCCATCGTCACGTTCGGGGAGATCATGCTCCGCCTGTCCCCGCCGGGCCGGGAGCGCCTATTCCAATCGCCGCGGCTCGACGCCGTCTTCGGCGGGGGAGAGGCCAACGCGGCCGTCTCCCTGGCCATCCTCGGCCGCGAGGTCCGCTATGTCTCCGCGGTCCCGGCGAACGGCATTGGCGACGCCGCGGTCCGCGAACTCAGGAAATGGGGCGTGGACACGTCCTTCGTCCTCCGGGGGGACTGCCGTCTGGGGATCTATTTCGCCGAGACCGGGGCCAATCAGAGGGCCTCGGACATCGTCTACGACCGGTCGGGATCGGCCCTGGCCGAGGCGAAGCCCGGGGACTTCGATTGGAAGAGGATCTTCGCCGGAGCGGGCTGGTTCCACGTCACGGGCATCACGCCGGCGTTGAGCGCCTCGGCGGCCGGTCTCACGATCGAGGCGGTCTCGGCCGCGCGGGCGGCGCGGATCCCCATATCGGTCGACCTGAACTACCGGGCCAAGCTCTGGGGCTACGGGAAGTCCGCGCCCGCGGTCATGCGGGAGGTCGCGAAATACGCCGACCTCCTCGTCGGCAACGAAGAGGACTGCCAGAAGGCCCTGGGGTTCGAGGCCGCGGTCGACGTCGCCTCCGGGAAGCCCGTTGCGGGGGAGTACGAGCGTTTGACCGAACGCCTCATGCGCGAATTCCCGAACCTCGGCCGCACGGCCATCACGCTCCGGGAGAGCCGAGGCGCGGACGACAACGGCTGGTCGGCCGTGATGAGGAACCGAGAGCGATTCATGGCCGGGCCGTCCTACGACATCCGCGACATCGTCGACCGGATCGGCGCCGGCGACGCCTTCGCCGCCGGCCTCATCCACGGCCTCCTCGGCGGGATGCCGGACGAAGAGGCCCTGGCCTTCGCCGTCGCGGCCTCCTGTCTCAAACACTCGATCCCTGGCGATTTCAACCTGGTCAACGAGCGGGAGATCCGGGCCCTGGCGGCGGGCGACGCCTCGGGCCGGGTGAGACGGTAAGGTGGCGGCGTGAAAAGGGAAAGAGCCCTCGAGGCCGTCCTGGCCGAGAAGGTCATCGCCGTCATCCGCATGCCGGACGCGGCCCGCATCCTCGACGTCATCGAGGCCCTCAAGAAGGGCGGGGTCAAGCTCCTCGAGATCACCATGACCGTGCCCGGGGCCCTGGACATCATCCAGAAGCTGGCCGTGTCGAAGTCCGGCGGGGTCCTCATCGGGGCCGGGACCGTCCTCGACGCCGACACCGCCGCCGCCGCCATCTGGTCGGGCGCAGACTTCGTCGTCTCGCCCCTCGCCGACCCCGGCATGATCGCGGCCTGCCGGACCCACGAGACGCTCGTGGCACCCGGGGCGTTCACGCCCGCGGAGATCGTCGCGGCCTGGGACCGCGGCGCGGACATCGTCAAGGTCTTCCCCGCGACCTCGCTCGGCCCGCAGTATTTCCGGGACTTGAGGGGGCCATTCCCGCAGCTCCGGCTCATGCCGACCGGCGGCGTCAATATCGAGAACGCCCGCGCCTTCATTGAGGCCGGGGCATGCGCCGTCGGCATCGGCACGGCCCTTGTCGACAAAAAGACGGTCGCGGCGGCGGACTGGGACGCCCTGACCGAAAGGGCCCGCCGTCTCGTCGACTCCCTCCGCAACCCCTGACGATTTGTTTTCCCGGTCAAGTCTGCTATAATAGTACCAAGCTTTGTTTCGCTGGCTGTGCAAAGCAACAGAGGATACCCTCCTTCAATACCCCCTTTAGCTTAATTTTCCCAAACCCCGAACAGCCAGCGTTTCCGTCCCGGGCCATTTGACAATCCGCTCCGCCTCTTCTATAAGGTGTCCATCGCGCCATGACCACGCAAAACGCGGGCGCCCCGGCCGGGCCGGCCGCCTGCTCGATGACCTTCTGGAACCGGGATTTTCTCTTCGGCATCTCCGGCTTCTTCTGTCTCTACATGGCCGTCTCGCTCTTCTTCTATCTGCCCGTCTTCCTCAAGCCCTTCACCGTGCGCCAGAGCCAGATCGGCCTCATCATGGGCATCTTCAGCATCGTCGCCATCGCCGTCCGGCCCCTATTCGGGCGGATGATCGACGTCCGCGGCGGCCGCTCGCTCGCCGTCGCCGGCATCGCCGTCCTCGCCGCTGGCATCCCGTTCTTCCACCTGGTCCATGACGCCGGCTGGCTGCCCCTGCTTCTGCGGGCGGTGATGGGGGCCGGCTGGGGGGTCAGCATGTCGGCCACGATCGCCCTGTGCTCGGACCTAGCGCCGGCCGACCGGCTGGCCCGGTCCATGGGCATCATCGGCGTCGCCGGGCTGGTGGCCAACGCCCTGGGCCCGCTCGCGGCCGAGGAGATCAGCCGCCGCTGGGGCTTCGGGCGGGTGTTCGACGCCAGTCTCCTCTTCCTCGGCCTCGCGCTCGCCGGCGTCCTCGCCGCGCGCGGTTTCGTCAGGACGAAAGCGGCCGGGCCGTCGGCCGGGTTCCGGGCCCTGGGAAAAGTGCCCCTCGTTATCGTCCTCATCGTCTCGGCCATGCCCGTCTTCCACGGCGCGATCCGCGGCGTCATCATCTACTTCATCGCCGTCTTCGGGAAGTCCATCGGCCTCGAGCGCGTCGGGTCGTTCTTCCTCGTCTTCTCGCTGGCCGCGATCCTGACGCGCTTCGGGACGGGCGACCTCTCGGACCGCTTCGGCCGGAAGACCATCATCCTGCCGGCGGCGCTCGTCATCTGCGCGAACCTGTTCCTCATCTCGCGTATCCGGACGACGCCGCTCCTCATCGGAACGGCTTTCCTCGGCGGCATCGGCCAGGGCCTGATCTACCCGGCCCTGAGCACCTACATCATCGATTTCATGGGTCGGGCGAACAAGGGGCTGGCCATCACCATGTACAATTCCCTGTTCGACGTCGGGATGGGCATCGGCTCGCCCTTTTTCGGCTGGATCGCCGACCTCACGGGATACCGGCGGATGTACGTTTTCGCCGGGCTCTTCCTGCTTGCGGCGACGGCGGTCTTCATGGCGAGAGCGCCGGTCACCGAGAATCAAACCTTGGGGGAGGTGCCGTATGTGTCAGGGTGACAAAGAGGCTCACGACATCATCGTGTCGCGGCGGACGATCCGGCAGTTCCGGCCGGACCCGCTGCCGCGGGAGACGCTGGAGGCGCTCGTCGACGCGGCGCGTCTGGCCCCGTCTGCGGCCAACCTGCAGCCGCTCGAGTTCATCATCGTCGACGACCGGCGCGTCCGCGCCGACGTCTTTCCGAGCCTGAAGTGGGCGGCCTATATCGCGCCAGAGGGCAACCCCAAGCCGGGCCAGGAGCCTGCGGCCTACATCGTGACGCTCGTCAACACGAAGGTCCGCGAAAAGATGTTCGAGTACGATGTCGGCGCGGCCGAGGAGAACATGATCATCTCGGCCCTGGCCGAGGGCATCGGCAGCTGCTGGCTGCTTTCCATCGACCGGGACAGGCTCAAGGCCGTCCTCGGCGTCCCCGAGGGCTACCGGATCGACTGCGTCCTGGCCCTGGGTTATCCGGCCGAGGAGCCGGTCGCCGAGGAGCTCAAGGATTCCCAGAAATACTGGAAGGATGGCGAGGGTCGCCTCCACGTCCCGAAGCGGACGCTGGCCGGCGTCCTGCACAGGAACCGGTTCTGACGGCGACCGCGGGACGGCTCGGAGGACCGTCCGGAGCGCGGATGGGTGAGGACGAAAGGAGCGTGTGCCTTGAATAAACTGTCGATCTCGCGAAGGGCCTTCCTTTCCAGCGCCGCTCTTGGCGGCTTTGCCGCGGGGACGGCTCTGCGGGGACTGGCGGCCGGGGGCGCCGCCTTCGGAGCCATTGGAGCGGCCCCAAAGGACGAGCGTGGAAAAGGCAGCCAGAGGCTGAGCCTGGCTGAACTTCAGGCCTGGGAGGCCTGGCGCTACGGCATGTTCATCCATTTCGGGATGAGCACGTTCGTCGGCCAGGAGCTTCCGGACGGCAAGGCCCCCGCCTCGACCTACGACCCGGACAGGCTGGACGTCAATTCCTGGGTCCAGGTCGCGCGGGACGCGGGCATGACGTACGCCGTGCTGACGACGAAGCACGTCGCGGGGCATTGCCTGTGGCCGACGAAGTTCACGGACTACAGCGTTGTCAACAGCGGCAACAAGACGGATGTCGTTGAGGCGTTCGTCAGGGCCTGCGGTCAGCATGGTCTCCGGCCCGGATTCTATTATTGCTCTTGGGACAACCACAACCGATTCGGGAGCCAGACCCCCTCGGATCCTCCCGGATGGGACAAGTCGTTCACGACGTCCCTCTATCAGACGTTCCAAACGGATCAGATCACGGAGCTCCTGACCCAATACGGGGCGATCGGCGAGATGTGGATCGATATCCCCGGAGTCCTCGGCCGCGGCTACAGGACGTTCCTTTATGAGCACATCTCGCGCCTCCAACCCAAGTGCGTGATCATGATGAATAACGGCTTCTGGGATGGCGGAAAGTACGACGTCGCGCACGCCTGGCCGTCCGACATCATCTCGATCGAGCGGAGCCTGCCCGCCGACGCGAAATACGAAAGATGGCGGACGATCGACGGCAAGACCTATTACGTCCCGGGAGAGATCTGCGACCCGATCGGGAAGAACTGGTTCTACGTGGACGGGGAGATGCCGCGTCCGGACGAGGCCCTGGCCGAGCTATGGATGACGGCGCGGAAGCACGAAGTCAATCTCCTCCTCGATGTCGGACCCGATAGGCACGGCCAGATCCCCAGGCCTTTCCGGGACGCCCTGATGCGGCTCCGGAAGTCGGCCGGGATCTGACCTCGGGGCGGGGCTCAACTGCCGGCGACGGTCATCTCGGCGACCTTGACCGTGGGTCCGGTCACGGGGCTGAAGAAGTCGAGGTCGTTCCCCACGGCCTCGATGTTCTCGAGGACCGTTCCCAGGTTCCCGGAGATCGTGACCTCGGAGACCGGGTAGGCGATCTCGCCGCCCTCGATCCACAGACCGAAGGCGCCGCGCGAGATGTCCCCGCTGACCGAATTCAGGCCGTGCCCGAGCGTCCGGATGAGGATGAGCCCCTTCTTCGTTCCGGCGATGATGTCCCGGGGCGTCGCGGTCCCGGGTTCGAGGTAGAAATTGTTGGGGCTGACGCCGCCCCCGTCCGCGTTGCCGGTAGACTTGAGCTTGAGCTTCCGCGCCGCGTACGTGTTGCAGAGGTAGTTCCGGAGGACGCCCGCCTCGACGACCGCGGTCCTCTGCGAAGGCAAGCCGTCGGAGTCGAATGGCCGCGTGCCGAGCTCGCCGGGCAGGAGCCCGTCGTCGACAACGGTCACGAGCCCGTTCCCGATCCTCTCGCCGAGCTTTCCCGCGAGGAAGGTCGCCTTCTGGTAGACGGCCGTTCCGGAGACGCAGCCAAAGAGGAAGCCCATGAGCCACGACGTCTGGGTCGGCTCGAAGATTACCGGGACGTTCTGGGTCCTGATCTTGCGGGGGCGTAGCTGGCGGAGGGTGCGCTCGACGGCCTTGCGCGCGACCTCCTCGGGTGTCGCCAGCTCCCGGAAATGCCGCTTCGCCGAGAACCACGAATCCTCGACCTTGTTGTCCGTTCCGCCCGCCTGGAGCCCGACGCTCAGCTCGCAGTAGGTCTGCTCGTACTCGCCGGCGAAGCCGCTCGAGTTGACGAGGACCGAGCGGGCCTCGTTGGTGCCGAAGTTCGCGCCGTAGGAGTTCGTGATGCGCTTGTCCCCGAGGGCGATCCGCTCGGTTTCGCGGGCCAGGCGGATCTTGGCCTTGGCGTCGAGGCCGGCCACGGCCGGGTCGAAGAGACGGAGCGCCGCGGCGTCGACGGCCTTTTTGGAGAGCGGGGCCAACCCCGCGTACTCATCCGGGCTGCCGAGTCCGGCCCGCCGGACAGCGTTCCTGACGAGGCGCCGGAGCGTCCCGGGCGCGAGGTCCGAGGAGCTGGCGTAGGCGGTCCGCTTGTCCCGGATCACCTTCAGCCCGCAGACACGCGAGTCGGCCTCGACGAGATGCTCGATCCGGCCCTTGCGGATGTCGACGTCGAACTCACGGCCGTCGACGACCGAGACCTCGACCTCGTCCGCACCGCACTTAAGGGCGAAACCGACGAGCTCCTCGGCCAGCGCCCGGAGCTCCTTCACGTCCGGCCTCCGACGGTCATCTTCGAGATCCTGAGCGTGGGGCAGCCGTCCGTGACCGGGACGTCCTGGCCCTCCTTGCTGCAGGTCCCGGTCTGGAGGCCGAACGCGAGGTCCGAGCCGGCCCGGTCGAGCCGCTTCAGGATGTCGATGTTCGTCCCGATGAGCGTCGCCTGCTTGACGGGCGCGGTGAGCTTCCCGTCCTCGATGAGGTAGCCGAGGCTAACGGAGAAGGTGAACTTCCCCGAGTCCTCGACCTGGCCGCCCTGCAGGCTCGCGACGTAAAAGCCCTTCTTGACGGACTTGAGGATCTCCTCGGGGGAGTGCTCGCCGCGGGCGATATAAGTATTGGCCATGCGGGGGATGGGCGCGTGGCTGTAGTCCTGGCGCCGGCCGTGGCCGGTCAGCGGGAGGCCCATGATCCCGGCCGAGAGCCGGTCCTGCAGGAAGCCTCGGACGACGCCCTTTTCGATGAGGAGGGTCCGTTGCGGCACGGTCCCTTCGTCATCGACGTCATAGGAGCCGCGGAAAGAGGGGATGGTCGGGTCGTCGTAGATCGTGACCAGCTCGGAGCCGACCTTCTTGCCCATCTTGTTCCAGAAGATGGACGTCTTCTTGCGGTTGAAGTCCGCCTCGAGGAGGTGGCCGACGGCCTCGTGGATGAGGACGCCGCTGTGGCCCGGGGCCAGGACGATGGGCATCTCTCCGGCCGGAGCGTCCACGGCCTCGAGGAGGAGCAGGGCCTCGCGCGCGGCGCGCTCGCCGATCGCCCGGGGCGTGAGGGCGCCCCGGAAGTATTCGAGCCCGACCCGGCCGCCGCCGCCCGAGAAGCCATACTCGCGCCGGCCGGTCTTCTCGGAGATGGCGACGCAGACGAGCTTGACCATGGGCCGGACTTCACGGACGAGGAGCCCTTCGGAATTGGCGATGGCGATCTCAGACAAGCTGTTCTGGAACCAGGCCTTGACCTTGGCGATGCGGCCGTCCGAGGCCTGGGCCGCCCCGTAGGCTTCCTGGACCAGGGCGATCTTCTTTTTAAGGCCGGCCCTGTCCGCCGGGGTCTTCACGCTGTCGGCCTTCCTCCGGGGGCGCTTTTCCCTGAGCCCGGCCGGGCGGGCCTTGGCTCTCCCGGAGGCGATGGCCGCGGCCGTCAGGGCCGCATTCCTGACCCTGTCGAGGGCGAGGTCGTTCGTGTAACCGAAGCCCGTCTTGTCGCCGGAGAGGACGCGGATGCCGAGGCCGAGGCCGACGCTCTCGGCCGTCTCCTTGATAATGTCCTCCTCCATGTTGACGAAGTCGAAAGCCCGGCGCTCCATGTAGATCTCGGCGAAATCGCCGCCGGTCGACAGGGCGAGGCCCAAGACCTCACGCAGATCGGCGGGGGAGAGCCCGAAGCGGTCGACGAAGGGACGCTGTTCATGAAGGGACCGTCCCGGAAGGGGACTGTCCCCCTTCGGAGAGGAGGGACGTTCCTTTTTCTTCACGTCGCCGCCATTCTGGCATAAATCGTAGCCCCTGGCAATCGGCCCGGAAGTCCGCTGTCCGCTTCTCTGTTTGACGCCCGCGGCCTAAATCCTTATAATTCCAGCAAATGCCAGAGCTCGAATTCGACGCGGCGATCGAGGCGGCGCTCCGGGAGGACATGCCGGAAGGCGACATTACCTCGGAGAGCATCGTCCCGGCAGGCGCGGTCTCCGAGGCCGTCTTGTTGGCCAAGGAGGCCGGTGTCCTGGCCGGTCTCACGGTCGCCCGGCGCGTCTTCGAGATCGTCGACACGCGTGTCGAATTCGGGGGTGAATGCCCGGACGGCACGGCCTTCCGGAAGGGCGACCTCCTGGCGCGGATCAAGGGGCCCACGGTCTCGCTCCTCAAGGCGGAACGCACGGCCCTCAATTTCCTTCAGCGTCTATCCGGCATCGCCACGGCCACGCGCCGCTTCGTCGACGCCGTCGCCGGCACGAAGGCCCGCATCCTCGACACGCGCAAGACGACGCCCGGCCTGCGCCTGCTCGAAAAATACGCGGTGCGGATGGGCGGCGGGACGAACCACCGGCTCAGCCTCTCCGACATGGTCCTCATCAAGGACAACCATCTTCGCTACGTCGGGAGCATCACCGAAGCCGTCCGCCGCGCCCGGGCCAGGGTCCCGTCCGGCGTCAAGGTCGAGGTCGAGGTCACGACCGTCGACGAGGCCCGCGAGGCCCTGGCCGTGGCGGCCGACATCATCATGCTCGACAACATGCCGATCGAGGGGATGAAGGCGGTGGTGTCCCTCGACGCCGGCCGCGTCCCTCTCGAGGTCTCAGGGAATGTCACGCTCGAGCGTGTCCGCGAGATTGCAGCCACCGGCGTCGATTATATCTCGGTCGGCGCCCTGACCCATTCCTCGCCGGCCCTGGACATCAGCCTGGAGTTCTTGGACTGAGATGAGAGACACCGACATCACCGCCGACGTCCTTGTCATCGGCTGCGGTATCGCGGGGGCGAGCGCCGCGCTCGAAGCGGCCAAGGCGGGACTGCGCGTGGCCGTCATTACCCAGTCCGCCCACCCGGAGGATTCCAACACCTATCATGCCCAGGGCGGGATCGTTTCACAGGGGCCCCGCGATGATCCCAGGCTGCTCAAGGACGACATCATCACGAGCGGCGACGGCGTCAACGACCCGGAGGCCGTGGACATCCTTGTCGGCGAGGGCCGCGAGCTCGTCGAGGCGATCCTTGTCCGCGAGCTCAAGATCCCGTTCTCGCGAAGCTCCCCGGACAAGCTGGATTACGCCCAAGAGGCGGGGCACTCGCGGCGCCGTATCCTGCACGTGGACGACGCGACCGGCCGGACGATCGAAGAGAGATTCCTGACCGCGCTCGGCGCGCATGCCAATATCACGCTATTCACCGCCCATACGGCCGTCGACCTGCTCACGGTCCCGCACCACTCGAAGAATCCCATCGCCTATTACCACGCGCCGCGGGCGATCGGGGCCTATGTCCTGGACAACGCGACGCGGCGGGTGTCCCGGATCTTCGCCTCCCGCACGGTCTTGGCCGCGGGGGGCTGCGGCGCGGTCTTCCTCCATACGTCGAACCCGCCGGGCGCCATCGGAGCGGGATACGCCATGGCCCTGAGGGCCGGGGCCCGGATCGTCAACATGGAGTACATCCAGTTCCACCCGACGGTGCTCTACCGGCCGGACGGGGAAGGCTTCCTCATCTCGGAGACCGTCCGCGGCGAGGGCGCCCGCCTCAAGACGCGCGACGGCCGGACCTTCATGGAGCGGTTCAGCCCCCAGGGGGACCTGGCGCCCCGGGACGAGGTCTCCCGCGCGGCGTACGAAGAGATGCTCACGACGAACTCGGACTACGTCCTGCTCGACCTGTCCTCGTACGCCAAGGTCGACATCAAGAAGAGGTTCCCGACGATCTACCGGACCTGCCGCGAGTACGGCATCGACATCACCCGCGAGCCCATCCCGGTCGTGCCGGCAGCCCACTACTGTTGCGGCGGCGTCCTCGTCGACGGCTGTGGCCGGACATCCCTCGAAGGCTTGTACGCGGCCGGTGAAGCCGCCTGTTCCGGCGTCCACGGCGCCAACCGCCTGGCGTCGACGTCGCTCCTCGAGGGCCTCGTCTGGGGGACGCGGGCCGCCCGCGACATCGCGGCCCGGTTCGACGGGACCCGCTCCTACAAGGCCTCGGACATCCACCAGTGGTACTACCCGGAAAAAGAGGAGGAGGTCGATCCGGCCCTCATCAATCAGGACTGGCGGACCATCCGCTCGACGATGTGGAACTACGCCGGCATCATCCGGACCCGGAAGCGGCTCGAGCGGGCCGAATCCGACCTCGAATACCTCCGCCACCGGGTCGAGCGCTTTTACCAGGAGGCCCGGATGGACCCCCAGGTCGTCGGCCTCAGGCACGGCCTCCGTGTGGCGCTCATGATCACCCACGCCGCCCTGGCCAACCCGGTCAGCCGCGGCGCGCATTTTCGGAAAGACTGAGCCCCCGACTCCCCCTCAGCCCGAGAATTCGCTCCCTGCCGGAGGGGTGGCCGGTACCAGTCCCCGCCCATCCGCAGCGGAGAAAGGCGCTTTTGCGCCTGCAAAAGCGACAACGCCAAAGAACGTCATGGCGGAGCCAAGCGAGAACAGTCGTCAGCGCCAGCGAGAAGGGGCGGGCAGTAGAGCCAATCATCTGAATGCGGGGAGTGTAATCCGGAGCGAGGATGGACGGGGACGCACACGGACAGGACCCCTCCGGCAGGGAGCGAGCGCTGGTTCGGACCGGGAGGTCGAAGCCGGGCAGTGGCGAGAAAAGGTAACTTGTTCTATAATAACGCATCTATTTGACCGATCGGAGACCATGATGGCCGAGAAGCTGGATGTCAAGAGCACGCTCAACCTGCCCCGGACCTCCTTCCCCATGAAGGCCTCCCTCGCTGCGAAGGAGCCGGAGACGATCCGGAAGTGGGAGGGAGAGAAGCTCTACGAGCGGATCCTCGAGGCGAGAGCCGGGCGCCCGGCGTTCATCCTCCACGACGGCCCGCCCTACGCCAACGGCAACATCCACCTGGGGACGACCCTCAACAAGATCCTCAAGGATTTCATCGTCAAGACGAAGTCGATGCAGGGCCATTACGCGCCCTACATCCCCGGCTGGGACTGCCACGGCCTGCCGATCGAGATCCACGTCGACAAGCAGCTCGGGCCGAAAAAGGCCGCGATGACGACCGGGGAGATCCGCGAGGAGTGCCGCAAGTACGCCCTCAGGTTCATCGACATCCAAAGGAACGAATTCAAGCGGCTCGGCATCCTCGGCAGATGGGACAGGCCCTATCTAACCATGAACCCGGAATATGAGGCCATGGTCCTTCGCTACCTGGCGGACTTCTTCGACCAGGGCAATGTCTACAAAGGAAAGCGACCCGTCCACTGGTGCATCCACTGTGAAACGGCGCTGGCCGAGGCCGAGATCGAGTATCGGGACAAGACCTCGCCCTCGATCTACGTCCGGTTCCCGGTCCTCTCGGACCTTTCACAGAAGTTCCCCGCTCTGGCGGGCCGCAAGGTCTACGCCCTCATCTGGACGACGACGCCCTGGACGCTCCCGGCCAACATGGCCATTGCTTTCCATCCGGACTACGAGTACGCCGCCGCGGCGGTCAACGGAGACGTCTACATCCTGGCCAAGAAGCTCCTTCCCGCTGTGGCCGCAGAGCTCGGCTGGCCGGAACCCAAGGTCCTGGCGTCGTTCCCCGGACGGTCGATGGAGGGGCTCAAGGCCCGCCATCCGTTCGTCGACCGGGAATCGCTCTTCGTTCTGGCCGATTACGTCACCCTCGAGGACGGGACCGGGGCCGTTCATACGGCCCCAGGCCACGGCTCTGACGACTATCTGACAGGCGTCGCCTACGGCATCGACATCTACACGCCGGTCGACGACAAGGGACGATTCACGCCGGACGTCATCCGGTACGCCGGAATCGATGTCTTCAGCGCCAACCCGCTCATCACGGCCGACATGAAGAAGGATGGGACGCTCCTCAAGGAAACGACCGTCACCCATTCCTATCCCCACTGCTGGCGCTGCAAGAACCCGGTCATCTTCCGGGCCACGGAACAATGGTTCATCGCCATGGACAAGAACGGGTTCCGGGAGAAGGCCCGGGACGCGATCAAGGCCGTCCGCTGGATCCCGGAATGGGGGGAGGAGCGGATGGAGAGCATGGTCGCCGGCCGGCCCGACTGGTGCATCTCGCGCCAGAGGTCCTGGGGGGTGCCCATCCCCGCCTTCGCCTGCCGCGCCTGCGGGAGCGTCCTGGCCGACTCCGGGATCGTCCGCCACGTCGCGGACATTTTTGAAAAAGAGGGCTCGAACTCCTGGTACCTCAGGGAAGCGGCGGCGCTCTTGCCGCCAGGGACCAAGTGCCCGGCCTGCGGGGCCGCGGACCTGCGGAAGGAGATGAACATCCTCGACGTCTGGTTCGAATCAGGCGCTTCGCAGAACGTCCTCGAGCGGGAGCTCGGGCACCGCTGGCCTTCGGACCTCTACATCGAGGGGCACGACCAGCACCGGGGATGGTTCCAAAGCTCGCTCCTCATCGGCGTCGGGACCAAGGGCCGGAGCCCGTTCGATACGTGCATCACCCACGGCTTCATCCTCGACGATCAGGGCAGAGCCATGTCCAAGTCCTTCGGGAACGCCATCGAGCCCGACGAGATCATCGCCCGGAGCGGCGCCGAGATCCTCCGGCTCTGGGTGGCCATGCTGAACTACAAGGAGGACGCCCGCTTCGGCAAGGAGATCGAGCAACGGCTGGTCGAGGCCTACCGCAAGATCCGGAACACGTGGCGGTTCCTCCTCGGCAATCTGTCCGACTTCGACCCGGGCAAGGACCCCGTCCGGGAGGCGGAGCTCATCGGCCTCGACCGGTGGATCCTTCACCGGGCGGAGGAGGTCGGGCGGCGGATCCGCGGGGCCTACGGGGAATACGAATACCATACGGTCGTCCACGCGCTCCTCGACTTCTTCACCGTCGACCTCAGCGCCTTCTACCTCGACGTCGTCAAGGACCGGGTCTACTGCTCGGCCGCGAAGTCCGTCCTGAGGCGGTCGACCCAGACGGCCATGTTCGAGGTCCTGCGGGCGAGCCTCCTTCTGGCCGCGCCCATCCTGTCCTTCACCGCCGACGAGGTCTGGGCTCTCATGCCCGGCTATCCCGGCAAGGAAGATTCGGTCCACTTGGGCGAATTCCCGAAGGAGAGGGACTGGCTCGGAGGCCGCGGCCAGGGCTTCATCGACGACATGGCCGGCCTCCTCGCCGTGCGCGAGAAAGTCCTCAAGGCGCTGGAGAAGGCCCGGGCGGACGGGCTCGTCGGCAATTCGCTCGAGGCCAGGGTCACGCTGACGGCGGCCGGACCCGAGGCGGCGCTCCTGGCCCGGGCGGAGGCCGAGCTTCCGGCCCTGTTCATCGTCTCGGCGGTCGTCCTCGAGAAGGGAAGTGCCGCGGGGCTCGAGGTCGCGGTCGACCGGGCGCCGGGCGCCAAGTGCGAGCGGTGCTGGAATTATTCCACCTTCGTCGGCCGAAGCCCGCAGCACCCGACCCTCTGCGAGCGCTGCGACGCCGTGGTCAGGACGATCGTGCCATGAAACGCAACGGGCCCTATTTCCTGCTCGTCCTGGCGCTCATGGCCTTGGACCAGGCGGCCAAGTTCGTCGTCTCGAGGACCGTCGAGCTCTACGAGAGCCGGCCCGTCATCCCCGGCTTCTTCGACCTCACCCGGATCCACAACCGCGGGGCGATCTTCGGGGCCTTCAACCAGTCGAACAATCCGACCGTGTTCATCGCCCTGACGGCCGCGTCCCTGCTCGCCCTCGGCCTGGTCGTCTTCTATTTCTTTAAGACCCCGGCCCTCGACCGGCTGATGAAGGTCTCCCTCTGCCTGATCCTGGCCGGGGCTCTGGGGAACCTGGCCGACCGGTTCATCCGCGGCTACGTCATCGACTTCCTCGACCTCCATGTCGGCAACGCCCATTGGCCGTTCTTCAACGTGGCCGATTCGTGCATCACCATCGGCGCCGTCCTCATGCTCGTCATCTTTTTCAGGAGAAAACCGGAATGCACCCCATCCTCTTCAAGCTCGGCCCGCTGACCGTCCACACCTACGGCTTCATGATGGCCCTGGGCGTCGGAATGGCCCTGTGGTTCATCTACGTCCAGGCCAAGAGAGCGGGCCTCGATGCGGCGCTCCTCCTCGACGCGGCCTTCTACACGATCATCGTCTCCCTGATCGGGGCCAAGCTCATCCTCTTCCTCGGGAACGTATCGCTCTACCTCAGCTCCCCCCGGGAGCTCTTGAGCCTGGCTAAGTCGGGCGGCGTTTTTCAGGGCGGCCTGACCTTCGGCGTCATCTTCGCCCTGTGGTATTTCCACAAGAGGAAGATCCCGACCTGGAGCGCGGCGGACGTCATCGGCCCGGCTCTCGCCCTGGGGCACGGCTTCGGCCGCATCGGCTGCTTCAGCGCCGGCTGTTGCTACGGCAGCGAGTGCGCGGCGCCCTGGTCAGTCGTCTTCAAGAGCCAGTATGCCCACGAGCTGACGGGCATCCCCCTCAACGTCCACGTCCATCCCGTCCAGCTCTACGAGGCGGCCCTCAATTTCCTCAACTTCGCCGTCCTCTTCTTCATCCTGAGGAAGAAGAGGTTCGACGGCCAGGTCTTCTCCTTCTACATCATCAACTACTCGATCATCCGCTTCGTCACCGAGTATTTCCGGGGCGACCACCCCGACAGGGTTTATTTCATCCGCGGCGCCACGCCTCTCTCGAGCCTCTCTTATCCCCAGCTCTTCTGCATCCTGGGCGTCCTGGCCGGGACGGGGCTGGCCGTGGTCCTGAGCCGGCGCAAAAGTGCCTAAGACGGAATTCGTCGTCGGACCCGACACGGGCGAGGGGAGACGCCTGGACGTCGTCCTCGCCGGCAGGGTCGACCTGCTGACCCGCTCGCAGGTGCGGAAGCTCATCGACGCTGGTGCGGCCCGCGTCAACGGCGCGGTCCGGAAGTCGAGCCATAAGCTCCGCGAGGGCGAGACCGTCGTTTTCAGCTATGAGATCCCCGGTCCCGAGAAGGTCGAGGCCCAGGATATCCCCCTCAAGGTCCTCCACGAGGACGAAGACTTCGTCGTCATCGACAAGCCGGCGGGTCTCGTCGTCCACCCGGGCGCCGGGAACCTGGCGGGGACCTTGGCCAATGCCCTCCTTCACCGCTTCCCCGGGATGGCTAAGGTCGGCCTCCCCGAGCGGCCGGGCATCGTCCATAGGCTCGACAAGGACACATCGGGCATCATGGTCGCGGCGCGGTCCGCCCGGGCGTACGAATCCCTGCTCGACCAATTCAAGCGCCACGAGGTCGAAAAGACGTACCTGGGGCTTGTCTACGGTCGCATCTCGGAGCCGGAGGGGCGGATCCGCTGGCCCATCGGGCGCCACGCCACGGACGGAAAAAGGATCTCCGTCAAAACGCGGCATCCCAGGGACGCCGAGACGTTCTTCAAGGTCCTGAGGGTGTTCAAGGACACGACGCTCCTCGAGATCAGGCCCCTGACGGGCCGGACCCACCAGATCCGGGTCCATTTCGCGGCAGCCGGCCACCCGGTCGCGGGCGACGCGCTTTATGGGCGCAAGAAAGCCGCAAGGAGATTCCCCCGGCTCTTCCTTCACGCACACACCCTCTCGTTCGTCCACCCCGGGACGGGCGAGCGCGTCGAGTTCTCCTCGCCCCTGCCTCCCGAGCTCGATTCCGTCCTGGCCAAGCTCGAGGGGGCGAAGGCCGCGGCCTGAGCGCCGCCCCCTCTGGGTTTATCGGGGTGTGAATGACCCCTTGAGCAAAATCCCGAAATCGATTATTATAGACTCCGTTTTTTCTCCAAGACATCCCCCTGTTCTTGGCGGATAAAGACCGACCCCGTTCGAAGGAGGCTCGAGGATGAAAGATTACACCGTCGATAAGATCCGGAATGTGGCCCTCATCGGGCACGGCTCCTCGGGGAAAACGTCGCTCGCGGCGGCGATCCTGTTCGATACGGGCATCACCAACCGTTTGACCAAGGTCGATAAGGGCAACACCGTCACGGATTATGACCCGGAAGAGATCGAGCGGAAGATCTCCACGAATTCCGCCGTATGCTTCTGCGAGTGGAAGGACCACAAGCTCAACATCATCGATACGCCCGGGTACACGAACTTCCTCTGGGACACGCGGGCTTCGCTCCACGCCGTGGACGCCGCGGCCGTCCTCATCGATTCCGTCGCCGGCGTCGAGGTCGGGACCGAGAAGGTCTGGGAGATGCTCGAGGAATTCGGACTTCCCCGCATCATCGTCATCAACAAGATGGACCGGGAGAACGCCAGCTTCAAGGCGGCCGTCGAGGGCGTCCAGCAGTTCTTCGGCCGCCAGGCCATCCCCGTTGAGCTCCCCGTCGGCGAGGAGAAGGACTTTTCCGGCGTCGTCGACGTCATCGGCGGCAAGGCCTATCTCTTCGAGAAGGACGAGAGCGGCAAGTTCAAGGAGGCCCCGGTGCCCGCCGGCCTCCAGGCTGAGGTCGAGAAGCGCCGCCGCGACCTCGTCGAGATGGTCGCCGAGAGCGACGAGAACCTCATGGAGAAATATCTCGAGCAGGGCGAGCTCTCGGCCCAGGAGTTCGCGAGCGGACTCAAGCGGGCCATCCTCGGCCATCAGCTCTTCCCGGTCTTCGCCGCGTCGGGGCTCGTCAACATCGGCGCCCAGCCGCTCCTCGACGGCATCGTCGCCTTCCTGCCTTCGCCCGTCGAGCGGGGCGGCGTCAAGGCCAAGGTCAAGGGTCAGGACCAATCTATCCAGCCGTCGCCCGACGCGCCGTTCGCCGCCCTCGTTTTCAAGACGATCTCCGACCCCTACACCGGCCGGATCTCCCTGATGCGGGTCTTCTCGGGCCGGATGAACCCCGACGGCGCCGTGAGCAACGCGACCCGCGACACCGACGAAAAGCTCGCCGGGCTGTTCTTCCTCCAGGGGAAGGAACAGGTCGCCGCGGGCCAGGCCAAAGCCGGCGACATCGTCGCCACGGCCAAGCTCAAGGTTACGGCCACGGGGGATACCCTGTGCGCCAAGAACGCCGGCGTCGAGCTCCCGGCCATCCAATTCCCCGAGCCGTCGATCTCCTTCGCCATCGAGCCCAAGAGCCGGGCGGACGAGGACCGCATTTCCCAGGCAACGCACCGGATCACGGAGGAGGACCCGACGGTCCGCATCGAGCGGGATCCCGACACCGCCCAGCTTCTCATCTCCGGCAACGGCGAGCTCCACGTGCGCATCATCACCGAGCGGTTGAAGAAACGCTACAACGTCGACGTCGACCTCAGGCCTCCGAAGATCTCCTACAAGGAGACGATCAAGGGCCGGGCCGATGTCCAGGGCCGGCACAAGAAGCAGACCGGCGGCCGCGGCCAGTTCGGCGACGTTTGGATCAAGATGGAGCCGCTCCCCCGCGGCAAGGACTTCGAGTTCGAGGACAAGATCTTCGGCGGCGCCATCCCGCGCAACTTCATCCCCTCGGTCGAGAAGGGTGTCCTCGAGGCCCGCAAGAAGGGCGTCCTCGCGGGCTACCCCGTCGTCGATTTCAAGGTCATCCTCTACGATGGCTCCTACCACGAGGTCGATTCCTCGGACATCGCCTTCAAGATCGCCGCCTCCAAGGGCTTCAAGAAGGCCATGAAGGAGGCCAAGCCGACCATCCTCGAGCCCGTCATGAGCGTCGAGGTCTATACGCCCGAGGCCTACATGGGCGACATCATGGGCAACCTCAACGGCCGCCGGGGCAAGCTCCAGGGGATGGAACAGAAAGGGACGATGCGGGTCCTCAAGGCCGCCGTGCCGATGTCGGAAATGCTGGATTTCGAGCCCACGCTGACCTCGATCACGGGCGGCCGCGGCTCCTTCCTGATGGAGTTCTCGCACTACGAGGAAGCGCCTTTGCACATCCAGCAGAAGATCATCGCCGACGCCGTCAAGGAAGGCCGGGTCAGGCCCGAAGAAGAAGACTAGTCATCAGCATTTCCCTGCTGGAGGTCACGATGGCCCGTTCCAAGTTGGGTCTCCTCGGATCCCTGATTCTTCTCGCGGCCGCCGCGGTTAGGACCCAAGCTCAGGGCCAGCCCCAGGCCCAGGCCGCGGCTCCGTCTCAGCCCGCAGCTCAGGTGCAGGCCCAGCCGGAGAAGCCGGACCCGACCCTGCTCCTGAGGATTGGCGATCCGCGCCTCAAGGACAAGACGATGAACGTCGGGCTCGGGGCGATCATGGCCGCCGAGACCGGCCGGGCCGTGGCGTTCGACCGGATGATCCAGGACATGCGGGCGAGCCGGTTCGTCTACGTCGGGGAGACCCACAATTCCCTGCCCATGCATGAGATCCAATACCAGATCGTCCGCGCCCTGTACGCCCAGGACCGCCACCTCGCCATCGGACTCGAGATGCTCCCGGTTACCGTTCAGGAGACACTGGACAAATGGAGCGCCGGGCTCCTCGCGGAAGACGAGTTCATCCGCGAGGTCCGCTGGTACGTCAACTGGAACTTCAACTTCGGCTTCTACGAGAAGCTTTTCGCGTTCGCCAAGGAGCACCGGCTCCCGGTCTACGCCCTGAACGTGCCGCGCGAGATCATCACCAAGGTCCGGATGAGGGGCTGGGATGCATTATCCGACGAGGAGAAGGCGTTCATCCCCAAGCCGCCGGACCTCACGAACAAAGACCACCGGACCCTGATCCGGACGATCTTCGAGTCGTCCGAGATCCCGCCGCAGATGAAGGGCGCGGGGCTCGGCATGATGTTCGAAGGCCTTTACCGCGGGCAATCGGCTTGGGACGAGGTCATGTCCGCCAACGCCGTCAGGGGGGCCGAGAGCGAGGGCCGTCGGGTCGTCGTCTGCGCCGGCTCCGGCCACGTCCTGTATAATCTCGGCCTCAACAGGAGGGCTTTCGAGAAAAGCGGCCTGCCGTCGAAAACGGTCGTGGCCGTGCCCGTGCCCGCCGGAAAGAAAAGCGTCGAGGTCTCGCGCTCTTTCGCGGATTTCGTCTTCGGCATCGCCGAGGAAACCAAGCCTGCCTTCCCGACGATCGGTCTGAGCTTCAAGAAAGTCGAGAACCTCCCGAACCTGGTCGTCGAGAGCAAGCCCACAGACGGCGCCGCGAGCCGGGCGGACTTCGAGAAGGGGGACGTCGTCCTTTCTGTCGACGGCCGGGCCTACGATGACATCAACGAGCTGAGGATGGAACTGGCCAAGCTGCGCTGCGGCGGCGAGGTCAGATTCAAGGTCCTGCGGGGCGGCCAGGTCAAGGATGTCTCGCTCAAGTGCCAGAAGGCCGCCGAGGCCGAGCCGGCCGAGATGAAGAAGTGAGGAGGACCGACATGCCCCGAAAGAGCCCCGACGTCCGTCTGCTCGCCGCCATCGCCGGGATCGCGCTGGCCTCAGCCGCCCTGGCCGCGGCCCCGCCCGCGATCAAGACCCCGGGCGAGGATTGCGGCTACACGCGCTACACCCAGAACGGGGACATCGACCGATTCCTCAGCCTGACCGACGCCCTCTCGAAGGAGCTTTCCGTCCAGGTCGTTGGCCGGACGAAGGACGTCGACGAATTCCCGACCGCGGACATCTTCCTGGCCGTCCTCTCCGCGGAGGGGGCGTCGCGGCCGCAGGACATCGACCGGAAGAAACCAACCCTGCTCCTGACCGCGTCCCAGCACGGCAACGAGCAATCGGCAAAGGAAGCGGCCCTCTGGCTCATCCGTGACCTCGCCCTGGGCGGGATGAAACCACTGCTCGGGCGGCTGAACGTCCTCATCATCCCGCAGTCCAATCCCTACGGCAACGCGTTCGACGTCCGCCGCAACGAAACCGGTCTCGATATGAACCGCGACCACGTCAAGCTCGAGGCGGCCGGGGTCGAGGCCATCCACCGTGTCTTCCGGGCCTGGATGCCGGAAGTCACCATCGACGTCCACGAGAAAGGCGACGGCTACTACAAGGTCAACATCGGCTGCGTCTCCAACGCCGACATCAGCCCGGTCCTCCAGGACTATTCGCGGCGGACGCTCCTGGCCGAGGTCGAAGCCGCGCTCAAAAAAAAGAACGTCACGTTCCACGAATACCTCGTCACCGAGGAGATGGGCTCAACGGGCGCGGCCGGGGTCGAGACCTCAGGCGGGCCGGCGGCGTCCCGCGAAGAATACACGCGCTACAGCACGACGGACCTCAACGACGGCCGGAACAGCCTCGGGATTTACGAGACGCTGTCGTTCATCCAGGAGGGGGCGTCTCGCCACGACCTCGAAACCCTCGCCGCGAGGACCGGCTGGCAGCACGCCGGGCTCCGGTCCTTCATGGAAGCCGCGGCGGGCCACGGCACGGAGATCGTCAAGATCGTGCGCGACCTCAGGGCCAGGCTCCGGGACAGGGGGAAGGCCGCCGGGGCCGAGGACGAGATCCATCTGCGCATGGATTACGCCCGCGACGCGAAGAATCCGACGCTCGTCCTCCAGGAGTATGCGGCGGCCGAGCCGCCGATCATGGGCGTTCTCAAGGTCGACAAGAAAGCGGGGGAGACCCTCACCGCCCGGGACATCGCCCGCTACCCACAGCCCTCCGGGACAAAGGTCGTCACGGTGACCGTGGAGAACTGGTTCCCGCTGGTCGAGCCGAAGGTCAGCGTGCCGCGGGCCCATGGGTACATCATCCCGGCCAAACACACCGACGTCGTCGAAACCCTCCTGCGCCACGGCATCGGCATCGACATGCTCCTCCAGGATAAGACCGTCGAGCTCGAAGCCTGTGAGGTCAAGGAGATCGTCCCGGCGGCGGCCGATTACCTGGCCCCCGAGAAGATCGTCGTGGAACGAAAAGTCGTATCGACGGTCGTTAGGCGCGGGGACTTTTTCGTGAGCTGCGGCCAGGAGGCGGCCAACCTCATCCCGTGCCTGCTCGAGCCCGAATCTGAGTTCGGCTTCATCCGCTACTGGAAATACGGGCTCGTCCCGAAGGCCGGCGATGTTTACGCTTTTTTCCGCGTCGTCAAGCCGCAGGCCCTGCCGCTCGTCCCCTACAAGCCCTGGCCACGATAATACAAAAAAGGCAGTCCTCGCGAGATCGTGGAAGCGTGGCGCGGCTCAGAGGCCCCCGGCCCCAGAAGCCTCTCGAGCCACCTGCATGATTATCTAAGATATTTCCCAGAAGTGCGGCTTCGAGTCGCTCCGCCCCACTTCTGCTGGTCGCTCCTCAGAATCCGCTCCCGGCCGGAGGCGAGGATGGACGGTGATGGGCCGCGACAGGACCCTATTGATAACCTCTGCGGGGTGACTGCCGCTTCAGAATGATCTAGCGGCTGAATTTCCTGACGGCCGCTAGGATCTCCGGCTCGGGCGCCGGAGCCGTTTTGAAGAGCTCCCACGCCTTGGCTTTCTCTCCCATCCGCTCGAGCACGAGCCCGCCGAAATAGGCGTTCGGGCCGCGCTCGTCCCAATGCTCCAGCGAGAAATCCCGGATGGCATTCCGGATGGCGCCGGCTTTGGCCGTGTTCCCCTGCCGGTCCTGGCAAAGGGCCTCGAAATAATCCTGGAGCCTGACGTCGGGTCCGAAGGGCGCGCCGGTCCCCAGGTTCTCGGGATAGAGCTTGGACCTCTCCAGTGCGTCGACCGCGCCCGTCCAATCGCCCCGGCCCATCCGGTCTATGGCGACGGCGACGTGGGTCCGGACGTAGAGAGCGTGGATTTCGCTCGCGCCCTCGTAGGGCAGAGCGCGGACTCCGGCCAGGACCGCCGCCGCTTCGTCGTTCCGGCCGAGGGCGAGCAGGGCCCTGACGTGGTCGACGAGCATGGGTACTTCTTCCGGGAAAAGGCCCGCCGCCTTGGCCGAGACGTCGAGGGCCTCGCTTTTCCGGCCGAGCGTTTCGAAGTACTCGCTGAGATTGTGCCAGACGCGCCAGTTCCGGCCGTCGATTTCGACGGCCCGGCGGAAGTCCGCCAGGGCCTTCTCCGGCGCGCTCTCCTTCGCGAGATAGCCCCGGGCCAGGAAGAAGGGCGAGAAATCGGCGCCGTCGCATCGGGCGAACAGCGCCTGCGTTTCGTCGATCCGGCCCTTCCCCCACAGGATCAGGCCGAGATAGTACTTCGGCTTCCAGTCCTCCGGCCGGGCCGCGGCGGCCCACTCGAAGACCGGGAGGGACTCCTCGCGGAAAGGGAAGACGAGAAGAGGGGAGAGGGCCATGGCCTTGTCAAGGAGGGCCTTGCTCCGGCCAGGGTCCCGTTCCCTCAGGAGGTAGGCCAGCCAGGCCTCCACCTCGGGCTGCTCGGGCGCGTTCTCGAGGAGCGTCACGGCGTCGTCCGTGCGCCCGATCCGGACGTAGAACATGGCCATCTCGAGGTAGCTCTCATGGGGGAGCTCGTTGCGGATCACAGACTTGAAATCCGTGAGACGAGCTGCGGTCGGGTCGAGAAGGTAGCGTTCGAAGCGGGCCAGGTGGTCGAGGGGGTCGAACTCCAGGAGACGGTCGATGGCGCGCCGTGCCCCGTCCGCCCGGCCGAGCAGCCGCGAGACCGCGGCCTCAAGCTCCAGGGCGCTCGAGTCGTAGCGGTTGGCATCGAGGGCCTTCTCCGCGTAGTCGAGGGCCTGAGGGCCGTCTCCCTCGAGGGCGGCGATCTCCGCGAGCTGGACATAGGCGGAGGAGCGATACTCCATGGAACGGGCCGCCCAGCCCAGCGTCTCCTTGGCGTCGGCGAGACGCCCTAGGCGGCGGGCGGCAAGCCCGTAGACATAATTCGCTTCCGCGTCGTACATGGAGATGTTCAGGGCCTTGGCGGCGAATCCCAAGCCCTTCTCGTACTCGCCGCGCCGCGTGTAAAGCTCGGCCGTCCGGCTGAGGGCCCCGACGTGGGCGGGCTCGCGGGCGATCGCCGCCAGGTACTTTACGAGGGCCTGGTGGTAGAGCCGCTCCTGCTCGGCTTTGAGTCCGGCCTGGTAAAGGCCTTCGCCCGTGCCCTCGTCGACGGCTTTGAAATGGAGCGGCCGGTCGAGTCGGCTCGCGTCCGCGCGGCTCGTATAAACGAGCCGCCCGCCGATGCGGACCTCAAACGCCTCCGGTTTCGAAGCGATGGGGAAGTCCTTCTTCCAGACTTCCTCCGGCTTGAGGTGGAGGCGCTCCCGGAGGACGTCCTTTCCGCCGGCCGCGACGACGATCTCGTCGTTGACGGCCTGGAGAGGGAAGAAGCCGAGGGCGATCCCGCGTTCGGTCTCCGCCGCGCTCAGGACGCCGAGGGGAGAGGCCTTAGTCATCTGCCCGATGCCGCGGTACGGGAACCAGATCTCCCGCCAGCGGTCCGTGACGGACGGCAAGAGCCGGCCGTGGTCCGACTGGTCGAGGAGCCGCCCGGCCTGGGGCTCCGTGTACTGACCGTCCTTGTCGGTGAGGAGGTCGACCCAGATCGCGCCCTGCCGCGACAGGTCCCAGATCCAGACCTTGCGGCCGGGCATGTCGTCGTAAAGCGCCCAGTGGCCGAATCCCACGTCGGCGTTCTTGTACCAGGCCCCGTAGAAGTCCGCGTGCTCTCCCACCGTGAAATAGCTCTTGGACCCCGGCGAACCGTTGTTCCTGTACCAGGAGAGGTCGACGCCCTGCCGGCTGACGGGCCAGGGCTCGAGGGGGACCGAATAATCATGGCCGATTTGGAACCGGCCCGGGAAGACATAGCGGAGGTCGTCGGCCGTGGGGATGGCCGCGCAGGACCAGTAATAATAGGATTGACTGTAGCCCGTGGGATTGTGCCACAAGCCCCGCGTTTCGAAGTAGGCCTTGTCCTTGGGCAGCGTGACGGCGATCGTCCAGCGCGTTCGGGAGGGCAGGTCCATCGTGCCTACGAAGCAGGTCGCGCTGCCGTCCGCATTCTGGCGGAGGACGTAGTCGACGGGAGAGGCCGTTGACGGGGCATGGCCGACAATCCCGAAATTGAACTCGATCCCGCCCGAGGTCCAGGGACCGCGGAGCGCGATCTCGCGGAACTTGAGGACGTGGTTGGTATAGAGGAAATCCCGGCCGGAAAGCTTATCTGCGGCGCCCCAGACCTTGCCGCCCACTTCGGGCAGCACGGCGACCCGGATGTAGGGATTCTCCAGTCGGACGACCGTCCAAGCCTTGTCCACGGCCGTGGCGCTAAACCTGTCATAGAAAAAATAGGGGTAGAGCCTGAGGCCCTGACCCCACAGGCTGGAGCGGGCGAAGATCGGCACCGGGTCGGGGTCTGAGTAAGGGTAGGTTCGGATGACCTCCTTGCCTTCGGAGACACGGGCTCCGTCCGACGCGGCGCCGGTCCCGCGGCAGGCGGCACCCGCGGCGAAAAGAAGGGTCAGGGCGAGGACGGGGAAGGTTCGGTGGGTCATCGGGAGCTCCTCGATCTCAGGCGGGGGACGGCGAGGCCCCCGTTCATTTCGCGGCTTTCTTCTCGGTCAGTTCCTGATAGATGACTTCGACCAGGCTCGGGAACTGGGGCCCCCCGGAGGCGGAGGGCCGGACGGGGACCTGGAGGATCTTCTTGATGTCGTCGAGAGACTTGCCCTCAGCGATGAATGTCCGGACCCGGGCCTGCTTGACCTCGATCGACCGGATGAGGGCCGCGATCTCGGTCCGAGTGACCATGTCGCCGTGACCCGGAAGGAAACTGTCGACGTGCGGCCTGTGGTCGAGGAGCGCCTTGAGCGTCTTGACGAGCCCGAACGACGAGCCGTTCTTGGCACGGTGGATGATCGGGTCGCGGCCGACAAACACCAGGTCGCCGACGTAGGCGATCCTGTCGGAGTCGATGTAGACCACCGTATCCCCGTTCGTGTGCGCCGGGCCGTAATGGCGGAGGAGGAAGGTCATGTTGCCCGACTTGAACTTCAGCTCGTCCTTGAAGACTTCGGTCGGCAGGTAATCCTTGAGCGCGGGCAGGTCCGCGGACGCCTGGATCATGTCCGCCTTGACCTGTTCCTGACTGATGATGGCGAGCCCCTTGGGGAAACCCGGTAGCCCGTTGATATGGTCCCCGTCGCTGTGGGTGAGAATGATCCTGGTGACTGGGTAAGGGACGTTCTTTTTGATCTGAGCGAGCATGTCCTGGACGCTCTCGGCGCTCATTTTGGCGTCGATGGCGATGATCTCGCGCTTGCCGACGATGAGTCCGGCGTTGGCCCCCGAGCCGCCCTTGACGAGCATCACGCCCAGGGTGATCGGCTGGATGGTCACCGGCGGCGGTCCTTCCTGCTGGGCCGGGTTCTGCTGGCCGGTCAGGGCGCCGGCCAGGAGCATCACCGCGCCGCACGCGGCCGCGACAACGGCTTGAAGCGGGGAGTTCATGGGAGGCCCTCCTCGGTCGGGATGTCCATCCTCTAGGTTTTACCCGGACGGCAAGGTTTTGTCAAACGCCTTCGGGCACGGCCCTGGCGGGCGACTCGGCCCTAGATATTGATGCGGATGGGGAGGATGACCGTCGTGATGCCTTTCCAGCGCAGCTCCTGCTGGATGGCGAAGGCCGTCTGGTTGTGAAGCAGTCGGCGGATGATGCCCGTCTGGCGGAAGACGGACTGCCCGGCGAACACCGTCGAGCGCGGATATTCCTTGGCCACACGTTCGACGAGACGCGAGGCCGTCTCGACGATGTCGGTGCCGAGGTCATAGCGGAAGTCGGCCGGAAAACCCATCCTCCGGGCCAGGTCGACATACTTGCGCAGGTCGTCACAGGCCGAGTGCTCCAGGCAGGAGACGGCGTCCGAACCCTTGAACGAGCCGACGTCGACCTCGGCCACGGAAACGAAGATGAAGTTCTTGTAGAGTCCCGGGAAGCTGCGGATGACCGTCAGGAAGGTGTGGACCCCGAAGCCGTTGTAGCCGTGGACGAGCTGGATGGCCGTCATGTCCTTGGGGTCGAGGGGAGCCGTGTTGGGGCGGCCCGTCGTCGGGATCTTGAGCAGCTCGTCGAGCTCGCGGACGCCGCCCCTGACCTTGTTGTAATGGGTCCGGGTCAGGTAACACAGGGCGATGACGCCCGCGGTGATGACCAGGGTTAGCCAGCCCCCGACGGGGAACTTCTCGATCGTCGTGATCGTCAGAACGGTCAGGCAGACGGTCAGACCCGTGAGATGGACGGGCAGGTGCTTCTTCCAGTGCGGCTCGGTCTTGCGGTTCCTGATGAAGAACCGCGACATGCCCAGCTCGGACAAGGAGAACGTCATGAAGACGTTGATCGAATACATGACGATGAGCGTCGTGATGTTGCCCTTGGAGTAGATGAGGAGGAGGACCGCCGCGCCGCCCATGAGGAGGACCCCGTTCTGGATCGTGAAGCGGGTGGAGAGGGAGGCGAAGCGGTGCGGGAACCAGTAGTCCACGGCCATGTTGGCCATAACCCGGGGGCCGTCGACGAATCCGGTCTGGGACGCGACGAGGAGCAGGGCGCCTTCGGAGAAGATCGTGATAAGGGCGAGCGTGTATCCGAACCCCCAGCCGGCGAAGACCTTGCCCGCCAGGACGGCGTTCAGAGTTTTCCCGGCCACGGGCTGGACGCCGAGAAGCAGGTAGCAGACGAGGATCCCGCCGGCGGTGATGGCCAGCGATGAGGCCATGTAGACCATGGTCTTCTTGCCGTTATGGACGCGCGGCTCGCGCAGGATCTGGAGGCCGTTCGAAACGGCCTCGATCCCGGTGAAGGTGCCGCCGCCCATGGAGAACGCCCGCAGGAAGAGGAAGAGCATCCCCCAACCGCCGAGGGCCGCCAATCCGGTCCTGTAGTCGGTCCGGATCTGATGGGCGACCGCCCCGACCTGGCCGACGTGCGAGAGGAGGCCGTAGCCGATGAGCAGGATGTGCGTGACGACGAACGTCAGGAAGATCGGCGCCAGCAGGGTGACGGACTCCTTGACGCCGCGGAGATTGATGATGACGAGAAAGGCGATCGCGGCCACGTCGAAGGGGATCTTGTAAGAGTGCCAAGAGGCGGGGAAGAAGCTGAAGATGGCATCGCCGCAGGAAACGATGGAGACCGTGATCGTCAGCATGTAATCGACGAGCAGGGCCGCGCCGGAAATGACGCCGAACTTCTCGCCGAGCGTATGGGTCGCGACGATGTACCCGCCGCCCCCCGAGGGGAAGTATTCGATGATCCGCGAATAGGCGTAGGAGATGACGAAGACCGTGAGCGCCGTCGCCAAGGCCAGGAAGAGCGCCAGATAAGTGTGCCGGCCGAGGGCCTTAAAAGCTTCTTCCGGGCCGTACGAGGCCGAGGAGAGCCCGTCGGCGCCAAGGCCGATCCAGGCCAGGAGCGGGATCAGGGCGAGCTTGTGGAATAGGGACGGGTCCTTGATGTTCCGCGGCTTGCCGAGGAGGGTGTCGCGGAGCTTACGGCCCAGCGATCCGTTTTCTTCCGGCATGGTTCACAACCTCGCGTCTGCTTTCATGTGGGGAATGGGCGGCTTTTCTGACCTGAAATCCGGCCCATTATACGCCTAGAGCCGCCGAAAAAGAAGTCCCTGACCCGCCCCAGGCGGCCATCAGCACGGGGCGCGGCTCGGGCGAGACGGGACGCATCGGCCATGGGGGTCTCAAAGGACAGAAGCCGGGAACGGCGGACGCCGTCCCCAGCCGCCCGGGGTCCGTTCGCGCCGGTCAGAGTTTCGTTTCTTCGACCGTCTTGCGGACGACACCGACGGTCTTTTGGAGCATGGCTTTCTCGTCGTCCGTGAGCCGGATCTCGTAGATCTTTTCGACGCCCTTGGCGCTGATCAGGCAGGGCACTCCGATAAAGAGGCCCTTGACGCCGTATTCGCCCTCGCAGAGGGCGGCGCAGGGGAGGACCCGCCGCTTGTCGCGGAGGTAGGACTCGGCGATGACGATCGCGCTCCAGGCCGGGCTGAAGAAGGCCGAGCCCTTGCCGAAGAGCTTGACGATCTCGGTCCCGGCCTCGCGGGTCCGGAGGATGAGCGTGTCGATCTGCTCCTTGGTGGCGATCTCGGTCAGGGGAACGCCGCCGACGGTGGTCAGGCGTGGCAGCGGGACCATATCGGGCCCGTGGCCGCCGAGGACCGTGCCCGCGACGTCGTTGACGGACACGCCGAGCTCCATGGCGATGAAGGCGCGCCACCGGGCCGTGTCGAGCGTCCCGGCCATGCCGACGATCTGGTGCTTGGGGAAGCCGGTCAGCTTCGAGAACGCGTAGACCATGGCGTCGAGAGGGTTCGTCACGATGATACACAGAGCTTTCGGGGCGTACGTATTGACGCCCTCGGCAACTTGCTTGATGATGGCCAGGTTCACGGCCAGGAGGTCTTCCCGGGTCATACCGGCCTGGCGCGGCCGGCCGGCCGTGATGATGACGACATCGGCGCCGGAGATGTCCTTGTAGTCGGACGTGCCGGTGATGTTGGCGTCATAATTGCCGTGGGGAGCCATCTCCATGAGGTCGAGGGCCTTGCCCTTGGCAGGATTCTCGAGCTCGGGGATGTCGAGGATGACGATATCCCCCAGCTCCTTCTGGGCGGCGATCATGGCCAGGTTCTGGCCGATCTGGCCGCCGCCGACGAGAGCGATCTTCTTGCGCATTGCGTAACTCCTTTATGATGGCACGGCGCGGCCGCGAAGCCGCGCCGCCTCATTCGCCCGAAACGGCCGACCGCGGAGGTCAGCCCTTGACGTAACCTTCCCAGGTCTCCTGCAGCTTCGGGTTCTGCAGCCAGTCCATGACGTAGTCGGTGAAGACGGCGCCCGTGGCCCCCGTGGCCCGGCCGGTGATGACGAGCTTCTTCTCGTACTGGCCGGTGATGTCGAGCGCCATCTCCAGGGCCTGGCCCTTCACCGGATAGCCGATGTGGCCGAGGAGCATCGCCGCCGCCCGGATCATGCTGCACGGGTCGGCGTACTGCGCGCGGCCCTCGGCGACCATGCGTGGGGCCGAGCCGTGGATGGCCTCGAACATGGCGTACTGCTTGCCGATGTTGGCGCTGCCGGCCGTGCCGACGCCGCCCTGGAACTCGGCCGCCTCGTCTGTCAAGATGTCGCCGTAGAGGTTGGGCAGGACCATGACCTGGAAGTCGCGCCGGCGCTTCTCGTCGACGAGCTTGGCCGTCATGATGTCGATGTACCAGTCGTCGGCCTCGATGCCGGGATAGTCCTTGGCGATGCGGTAGAAGTTCTCAAGGAAGCGGCCGTCGGTCGTCTTGACGATGTTGGCCTTCGTGACGCAGGTAACCCGCTTCCGGCCGTTCTTCTTGGCGTCCTCGAAGGCCAGCCGGCAGATGCGGTCGGAACCGGGCCCGGTGATGAGCTTGAAGTCGATAGAGATGTCGGCGTCGACGTCGATGCCGTAGGGCCCGAGGGCGTAGAGGTCTTCCGTGTTCTCGCGGAAGAACTTCCAGTCGATGCCCTGCCTGGGAACGCGGACGGGCCGGACGTTGGCGAAGAGGTCGAGCTCCTTCCGTATGGCCACGTTGCAGCTCTCGATGTTCGGCCACGGGTCGCCCTTGCGCGGCGTCGTCGTGGGGCCCTTGAGGGTCACGGGGTATTTCTTGATCTCGGCCAGGACGTCGGGCGGGATGGCGCAGCCCTGGGCCGCGCGGTTCTCGATGGTCAGGCCCTGGATGTCGTCGATGACGACCCGGCCGGCCTTGACCTCGTCCTTGAGCAGGAACGCCAGGACGCGCTTCGCCTCGGCGGCGATGTAGACGCCGATGCCGTCCCCGGCGAGGATGCCGATCTTGAGCGGTGAGAGCTTGGAGTAGTCGATCCAGCCGGGAGCGGCCTTGACTCTTTCCATCCGCTTCATCTGGACTTCGAGGAGCTTGCCGAAGTGCTCCTTGGCCCTGGCGATAGCGGCGTAATCCATGCTGTTCCCTCCGTGATTGAAAAATCGGGGTAAAAAACCCAGGCGGGGATTCTAATCCTTTTCGCGCAGGAAATCAATTCCGCCCGAGGTCCATCCGGTCACGGTTTTGACAAATGGGTCCAAACCCTTTATAAGTTAGGATTGCCGGCGGCCCCCGGCGCGTTCCGGCAGGCCGCAGAGCCGGAGACCGCCGGGCCTCCGCCGCGAGATCCGGACATCAGGAGTCGAGCCATGCTGGAATCGTATTTCGAACAGGTGAACGAACGGGCCGCGGCCGGCCTCCCGCCCCTGCCGCTGACACCGGCCGAAGTTGAGGACGTCTGCCGGCTGCTCGAAAAGCCGAAGTCGGCAGAGACCGCGGCTCTCCTGGACCTCCTGCGGAACAGGATTGCCCCGGGCGTGGACGCGGCGGCCAAGGTCAAGGCCGGCTGGCTGACCCAGGTTGCGCGCGGGAAGTCCGTCTCCCCGGCCGTGCCACGGACGGACGCCGTATTCCTCCTCGGGACGATGCTCGGAGGCTACAACGTCGCACCCCTCGTCTCCTTCCTGAGCGACTCCGACCTGGCCGCAGCCGCGGCCGGCGCGCTGAAGACGATCGTTCTCGTCTACGGGGCTTTCGACGAGATCCTCCAGATGTCCAAGTCCGACCCGAACGCCCGGGCCATTCTCGATTCCTGGGCCAAAGGGGAGTGGTTCCTGACAAAGTCGGAGTTCCCGGCGAGGATCGTTCTCAAGGTCTTCAAGGTCGACGGCGAGATCAATACCGACGATCTGTCCCCCGCCGGGCATGCCCCGACCCGGCCCGACATCCCGCTCCACGCCCAGTCCATGGGCCAGACGCGGTTCCCGGGCGGCCTCGCCACGATCCGCAAGTTCCGCGAGGAGGGCCACCGGGTCGCGTTCGTCGGCGACGTTGTGGGCACGGGGTCGTCCCGCAAGTCCGCGTGCAACTCGCTGATGTGGCACATCGGCGAGGACATCCCCTTCGTCCCGAACAAGCGGCGGGCCGGCGTCGTCATGGGCGGCCTCATCGCTCCCATCTTCTTCAACACGACCGAGGACTCCGGCGGCCTGCCGATTATGTGCGACGTCACGGGCCTGCGGACCAGCGATGTCATCACCATCGACACGGAGGCCGGACAGGTCCTCGACGCGTCGGGGAAGTCCGTCGCGGGCTTCGCCTGGAAGCCGCCCACGATCCGGGATGAATTCCGTGCCGGAGGCCGGCTGAACCTTATAATCGGCCGCCAGCTGACGACCAAGGCCCGCCGGGCGCTGGGCCTGCCCGAAGCGGCTTTCTTCACCACCGTCGAGAACCCCAAGCCCAAACCGGACCAGGGCTACACCCTGGCCCAGAAGACGGTCGGGCGGGCCTGCCGTCTTCCCGGCGTGTTGCCGGGGACGGCTTGCGAACCGCACATGACGACCGTCGGCTCCCAGGATACGACCGGACCGATGACGGCCGACGAACTCAAAGAGCTGGCCTGCCTGGAATTCCAGGCCGACCTCTTCATGCAGTCGTTCTGCCATACGGCCGCCTACCCGAAGCCCGCCGACGCGAAGACGCACCGGACGCTGCCCGGGTTCATGACCGAGCGCAAGGGTGTCGCCCTCCGTCCCGGGGACGGCGTCATCCATTCCTGGCTCAACCGCCTCATCCTGCCCGACACCGTCGGCACGGGAGGCGACTCCCACACGCGTTTCCCTATTGGCGTCAGCTTTCCGGCGGGTTCGGGGCTCGTCGCCTTCGCCGGGGCCCTGGGATTCATGCCGCTCGACATGCCGGAATCCGTCCTTGTCCGATTCAAGGGCAAGCTGAACCCGGGCATCACCCTTCGCGACGCCGTCAACGCGGTGCCGTATTTCGCCATCCAGAAAGGCCTGCTCACCGTAGAAAAAAAGGGCAAGAAGAACATCTTCAACGGCTGCGTCCTCGAAATGGAAGGGCTCGAGGACCTGACGGTCGAGCAGGCCTACGAGCTGACGGACGCCTCCGCCGAGCGGTCGGCGGCCGGCGCGGCGATCGCCCTCAGCGAGGAGAGGGTGAGCGAGTACCTCAAGAGCAACATCGCCCTCATGGAAAAGATGATCGAAGAAGGCTACCAGAGCGTCGAGACCCTCCGCCGGCGGATCGACGCCTGCCGGCTGTGGCTCGAAAATCCCGTCCTCCTCAGGCGCGATCCCCATGCGGAGTATAAGTCGGTCCTCGAGATCGACCTGGCCGACATCAAGGAGCCCCTCCTGACCTGCCCGAACGACCCTGACGACGTCAAGCCGCTGTCCAAGGTCGCGGGAGACCCGGTCCAGGAGGTCTTCATCGGCTCGTGCATGACGAACATCGGGCACTTCCGGGCTGCGAGCCGGATCCTGGACAAGGCGGGGACCCTCCCGGTCCGGCTCTGGATCACGCCGCCGACCAAGATGGACGCCGCCCAGCTCATGCGGGAGGGCGTCTATGCGGTCTTCGCCGGGGTCGGGGCCCGGACGGAGATGCCCGGCTGCTCCCTCTGCATGGGGAACCAGGCCCGGGTCAAGGCAGGGACGACCGTTCTCTCGACCTCGACCAGGAACTTCGATCACCGCATCGGCGACTGGACCCGCGTCTATCTCGGCTCGGCCGAGCTCGCGGCCGTCGCCGCCCTCAAGGGACGCATCCCCACACTCGAGGAGTACCTGTCTGCCCTCAAAGAGAAGGTCCTTCCTTATGCCGCGGAGGTCTATCGGCCCCTCGACTTCCACCGCATGGGCGAGTTCAGCCTGGGCTATGTCCGCTGACCTCCCCCGGGGCAACGCCCGGCCGGGACCGGCCGTTTTACGCAAGGAGGCCCGATGCTACGACTAAATGGACGGAAGGTGTTGATTACGGGCGGGTCCAGAGGGATCGGCCGGGCGACGGCGCTCCTCTTCGCCCGCGCGGGGTGCGATGTGGCCATCAGCTATGTGAGCGACAGCGAGGCGGCCGCGGCCGTCCGGACAGGCGTCCAGGACATGGGCCGGGAATGCCTCGTCTACAGGGCCGAGGCCTCGTCCAGAGCCGAGGTCGAGGGCATGGTCGCCGACATTCTATCCCGCTGGGGCGAGCTCGATACCGTCGTCAACAACGCGGGCGTCTGGACGTACCTTGAAATGGGGCGCATGGACGAATCGGTCTACCGGGAGACTATGGGCATCAACGTCGACGGCGTTTTTTACCTGATCAATGCGGTCGTCCCCTCGATGAAGGCGCACGGGAGGGGCTGCATCGTCAACGTGACGTCGACGGCCGCCGTCCGGGGAGAAGCTCTTCATTCCCACTATGCCGCGAGCAAGGGAGCCCTCCAGTCCCTGACCAAGTCCCTGGCCGTGGAGCTCGCGCCCTTCAACATCCGGGTCAACTGCGTGGCCCCGGGCTGGGTCGACACCGACATGTGCGCCGGCGTCTTCAGCGAGCCTGGCATGAAAGAAAAGGTCCGCCAGACGATCCCGCTCAAGCGGATCCCGCCGCCGGAGGACGTCGCCGGTCCCATCCTCTTCCTGGCGTCCGACCTGGCGCGGCACATCACGGGCGAGATCCTGAACGTCAACGGAGGTTCGGTCCTGTGCGGCGGATGAACCCGACAAAGCGCTTGACATCATTTTTTGATTCGTGCTATCTAGGGGAGGATTCATGGCTAAGAAATTCCTGTCCGTAATCATCGTCCCCCACACGAAGACCAGCACAAAGACGCTCTGCTTCAGCCAGCGGAAGCTCAGGGTTCTGGCGGGCAGCGGCGCCGTTCTCGCCCTGGCGCTCGTCGTCTTCCTGGTCGACTATGTCTCCATGAGCGCCATCCGGCAGCGGTACAAGGCCCTCACGCGCGAGACGGCCGAACAGAAGATCAAGATCGCCGACTACGAAAAGTCCATCGGCGAGCTCCAGGCCGCCGTGAGCAATTCCGAGACTCTTACCAAGAAGATCAATATCCTCCTCGGGCTGAAATCGCCGGAGGTCCTCAAGTCGCCCGCGGGTGTCGGCGGGGGCGGCTCGGACACCGATGCGGCCGACTCCGGCGGAAGTGTGCCGCCCGGCGGTCCGCAGGGGCTTCCCCAAGGCTCGATCCAGGGCCTGATCCAGAGGGCTCAGAACGCCGAGAATAACCTCAGCATCGCCGTCAACGCCTCCGAGAGCAAGCTCGTCGAGCTGGCCATGACCCCCTCGACCTTGCCGACCGTGGGGTGGTTGAGCTCGCCCTTCGGCATGAGGACGGATCCCTTCACCGGCAACGTGCAGATGCACTGGGGGGTCGATATCTCGACGAACGAAGGGAACCCCGTCAAAGCCACGGCGGACGGGATCGTGATCAAGGTCCAAAAGGACAAGTACCTAGGCAACAATGTCACGATCAGCCACGCCAACGGGATCAGCACCGTCTACGGGCACATGATGGACACGAAGACCCGGGTCATCCACGAAGGCCAGAGCGTCAAGAGGGGCGATATCATCGGGTACGTGGGGCACACAGGCAAGGCCGTCGGTCCCCACGTCCATTATGAGGTCCATCGCGACGGGAAACCCGTCAATCCGTATTCATATATCCTGGAAGAATAACCCCGCCCCGCTCTCAGTCGGCCCCGAGCTTCTCGCCCGCCTTGATGTTCGCTCCGTTCGAGAACCCGCGGGCGGACATGCGGCTCCTGCCTTCCGGCTGGAGGACCTCGACAAGGTAAACACCCCCGTGTCCGCAGGCGACAGCGAGGCCGTCCCTGCCGGAGGCGATGATCTCACCGGGCACTCGGCCGTCGGAGCGGGCCTCGAGGGTCCTCCCTCCGTGGACCTGAAGCCGCCGGCCCCTGAAAAGCGTGAAGGCCCCGGGCCTTTCCGCCAGGGCCCGGACCTTCCGGTCGACGGCGTCCGAAGTCTCGGACCAATCGATGCGGCCGTCCTCCTTCTGGATCTTGGGCGCCAATGACGCCCGGCTGTGGTCCTGGGCGACATGTTCGAGCGTATCGATCCGGGCCAGAGTTTCGCAAAGGAGCTCGGCGCCAAGCCCGGTCAGGCGCGATTCGAGCTCGGCAGCCGTCTCCCGCGGTCCGATCCCGGTCCGGACCTGCGCCAGGATGTCGCCCTCGTCCATTCTCTCGTTGAGCTCGATGACCGTGACGCCGGTCTCCGTCTCTCCGTTGAGGATCGTCCACTGGACCGGAGCGGCCCCGCGGTATTTCGGCAGGAGCGAGAAATGGACGTTCAAGGAATGATGGGGCGGGAAGTCGATGATCGCGACGGGGATGATCTGGCCATAGGCCACGACCACGTTGACGTCGGGCCGGACCTCGCGGATGCGGGCGAGGACCGATTCGTCTTTCCTGATGCGGACCGGCGCGAGGACGGGGATCCTGCGCTTGAGAGCGAACCCCTTGACGGCGCTCGGGGTCAAGCGCCGGCCCCGTCCGGCCGGCTTGTCGGGCTGGGTGACGATGAGCTCGATGGAGTGGCCGCCATCCAGGAGTTTTTGGAGGGAGGGCAAAGCCGCGGCCGGACTGCCGAAAAAAACGATCCTCATAGCTTCAGGCCGGCGGCTGCCGTTTTCTTCAGCTTCTTGCGGACGAGGGTCTTTTTGAGAGGGGAGAGGCGGTCGGTGAAGAGCTTGCCGTCGAGGTGGTCGATCTCGTGGCAGAGGACCCTGGCCAGCAAGTCCTCGCCCTCGACCTGGATCTCCTTTCCTTCGAGGTCCAGGCCACGGACAAAAACGCGGTAGGGGCGGGCGACCTTCTCCCGGATGTCCGGGACGGAGAGGCAGCCCTCCTCGCAGACGACCTCGCCCTCCTGGCTGAGGATCTCGGGGTTGACGAGGATGAGCAAGTCCTCCTTGTTCTCCCCGACGGAGAGGTCGACCGTGATCAGCCTCTTGCTGACATCGACCTGAGGGGCGGCCAGACCAACGCCGGGGGCACGATGCATCGTTTCGACCATGTCCTTGGCCAGGCGGACGAGCTCCGCGTCGATCTTCTCGACGCGGTCGGCTTTCCGGGTCAGAGTCGGATGCCCGATGGTCAGGATCTCTCGGACGGCCATGAACATTACCTTCGGGCTTATTTTACGCGATTCGAGCGGCCGCTTCCAGTCGCGTGCTTAAGAAAAGAGGGACGATCCCTCAGGGAGGGGAAGGTCCCTCTTGGTGTCCTAGATCACGGCCGAGGGCGGAGGCGGTTGGTCCGCGGCGCCCGCGTTGGCGAGCGGCACCTTCACCAGGTAAATGGCGATCAGGACGAGCACGGCCAGTCCTCCCACATAGAGGTCGATGAGGCCGAAGTACTTGCCGCTCTTGAAGATCGTCGGGATGTCGAAATGGATGATGTGCTGGAGAAAGAAGAACTTCCAGGCGGCCCGCACAAGCCCGGTCAGCGCTTCTCCGGCGATGAGGCCGGCGGCGAGAAGGATGCCGACGTTGGTCGCTCGTGCCGTCTGCGCGGCGTTGAATTTCTTCCGGGCGATTAACTTGTCGACGATGCCCTTGATCATGCCGCCGACGAAGATGGCGAAGGTCGTTTCGAGGGGCAGATACATGCCGACCGCGACCAGCATCGGCGATTTGACCTGGACGAGGATCAGGGCGAAACCCATGAGCATGCCGACGATGACCAGAGGCCAGGCCATCTCGCCGCCGACGATCCCCCGGGCCAGAGCGGCCATCAGTCCGGCCTGCGGGGCGGCCAGTTCCTTGCTTCCGAAGGTGAAGGCGCCGTGGAGGAGCATGAGGGGGAAGTACATCACGAGCGAAGCGATGAGGATGCCGAAGATATTACCCGCCTGCATTTTCCACGGCGTGCCCCCCAGGATGTGCCCGACCTTGAGGTCCTGGAGCATCTCGCCGGCCACGGCCGAGGAGACGCAGACGACGGCCGCGACCCCGAGGACTGCGGCGACGCCGCTCGTCCCGGTGGCCCCGACGAGGACCATCAAGAGAGCGGCGATGATCAGCGTGGACAGGGTCAGACCGGAGATTGGGTTATTGGACGCGCCGATCGTCCCGACCAGGTTTCCCGAAACGGCGGCGAAGAAGAAGCCCGCGATGGCCATGACGACTGCGGCCAGGAGGGCGGGCGGCCAGGTCCCGGCGAAGATCTTATAAATAAAGACCATCAGGACAAAGGTTGCGGCCAGGCCGGCCAGAACGACCTTGATGTTGAGGTCCCTCTCGATGCGGCTCGAGACCTCGGCCTGGCCGGCGGCCTTCTTGACGTCGCCGAGCGAGCGCTTGATCCCCGTGGCTAAGTTCTTTCTCATCCGGTAGAGGGTGTAGCCAGCGCCGACGAGCATCCCGCCGACCGCGATCGGCCGGATGATGAATTTCCAAACGTTCGTCACCATATCCGGCCAGCTGGCGTCGGCGGCCACGGCCCCCGCTCCGTAAAAGGTCTGGACGAGCTGCGGGCCGAGGAAGAACATCAGCAGGGGGGCGAAAAGCCCCCAAGCGAGGACGCCGCCGGCGAAGTTGAGGGAGGCCAAGCGGGGGCCGATGATGTAGCCGACGCCGATGTAGGCGGGGAAAATGCCCGGCCCGGAAACGGCTACGGTGCCGCCGGCCCCGATCTTGGGAGCGTCGCTGGCAGAGCCAAGGCGGACGAAGCTCGCTCCGATCTTGCCGACCTTGATGATAAAGTCCTTGCTGGCGCTGAAGATTTGGATGGCGCTAAGGGCGTAGAGGAACGCGCCAAAACCCATGGCCTGGAACAGGAACTTCGAGCCCTGGCTGCCTTTCTGGCCGGCCTTGTGGATTTCGGCGGCGGCGACCGACTCGGGGAAGACGAGGTCGGGATCGCTAACCATGACCCGTCGGAGGAAGGTCACGAACATTATGCCCAAAAAGCCGCCGACGAACATGAGGGCCGATGACTTGAGGTAGGCCTCGAGGGTGTTGAACTTCGTCCAGGCGCCCGAGATGAGGAAGGCCGGAATGGTGAAGATGGCCCCGGCGGCGATGGACTCGCCGATGGACCCGACGGTCCGGGCGATGTTCTCCTCGAGGATCGAGCCCTTCATGATCCGCAGGACGGCCATGCCGATAACCGCCGCGGGGTAGGTGGCGGCGATGGTCATGCCCGCCCGCAGACCGAGATAGGCGTTGGCCGCTCCCAGGACGACCGTCATGACCAGGCCGATGAGGACCGCCCGGAAGGTGAACTCACGCTGATCCGTCTTGTCGGGGACATAGGGTTGATAGCTCATCGCGCGCTCCTTCTTCGGATATCCCTATTTGTATATGTGAAGTCCGGAAACAATGTCAAGCTTCCCGTCCTGCCCGCCCTCGGAACGGAGGGATTTGATTCCAGGGGGGAATTATGCTAAAAAAGGACACGGTGGAAAGAGAGCGCCCATGAACATCATCAGCTGGTTGAAGGATAGGCTATTCTGCGATCTGGCCGTGGACCTGGGGACGGCGAACACGCTGATCTTCCTCAAGGGCAAGGGCATCATCGTCCAGGAGCCGTCCATCTGCGTCATCAACAAGCTCACGGGCAAGGTCGAGGCGGTGGGCTCCCGGGCCAAGGAGATGCTGGGGAAGACGCCGGCCACGATCATCGCCATCAAGCCCATGCGCGACGGCGTCATCGCCGACTTCGAGGTCGCGGAGAAGATGCTCGACTTTTTCATCAAGAAGGCCATGAACAACCGCGGCTTCCTGCTCCGGCCGCGGATCGTCATCGGCATCCCGACGGGCATCACCCAGGTCGAGCGCCGGGCCGTCAGGGACGTCGCGCTGCGGGCCAAGGCCTCGGAGGTCTACCTCATCGAACAGCCGATGTCGGCGGCCCTCGGCGCCGGGCTGCCCATCTCCGACCCGACGGGGAACATGATCGTCGATGTCGGCGGCGGCACGACCGACATCGCCGTCATCTCCCTCAACGGCATCGTCTTCAACCATTCGATTCGCATCGCCGGCAACGAGATGGACGAGGCCATCATCCATTACCTCAAAAAGAAGTACAACCTTCTCATCGGCGAGCGGACGGCGGAAACCGTCAAGATGCAGATCGGCTCGGCCTACCCGATGGACGAGCCGATGACCATCGAGATCAAGGGCCGAGACCTGCGGGAGGGCATCCCGAGGACCATCGTCGTCGACGACCAAGAGATCCGGGAGGCCATCGAGGACACGGTGGCCGCGATCATCAACGCCATCCGGATCGCCTTGGAGCGGACCCCGCCCGAGCTGTCGGCCGACATCATCGACCGCGGCATCATCCTGACCGGCGGCGGGGCTTTGCTCAAGAACCTGGACAAACGGATCCGGGAGGAAACGCAACTTCCGGTCTTCATCACCGAGGACCCGCTGACGACGGTCGTCCTCGGCGCGGGCAAGATGCTCGACGACCTGGACCTGCTGAAGAAGATTTCGCTCGAATAGAGTTCAGGGCCCGGCGGCTCCGAGAGGTTCCATGGCCCTTTGGGAGAAACGGAAGAGCTTCCTCATCCTCGGCGCCCTCGTCCTCTTCCACCTCCTCCTCATCTCCGTCCAGATCCCGCTCGGGGGGGAGAAGAAGCTCTTCGGACGGGCCGTCTTTTTCGTCTTTTCCCCCGTCCAGAGGACCGCGGTCTCGGCCTTCCGCGGGCTCCGGTCGGTCTGGACGAACTACTTCGACCTCCGCCGCGTCCGCGAGGACAACCAGAACCTCAAGCATGAGCTGTTCTTCCTCGAACAGGAAAAGCGGGCCCTCGAGGACCGGCTGTCCCAGTTCCGGGCCGAGGCCGACGTCCGGGAGAACCTTGCGGCGTTCCGGAAGTCCCTGATCCCGGCGCGTGTCATCGGGACGGACGCGGTGAACTATTTCCGGTCCGTCATCATCGACCGGGGCAGCCTGGCCGGCGTCAAGCCCGACATGGCCGTGTGCGACCGCTACGGCAATCTCGTCGGCCGGACGATCACCCCGGTCTCATACGACGAGGCCATGGTCCAGCTCATCACGGACCCCGAAAGCAGCGTCAGCGTCGTGTCCGAGACCGACAAGGTCGTCGGCATCCTGTCCGGGAAGCGGGACGCCCTCTGCACCCTGAAGTACATCCTGGCCACGGTCCAGACCGGTAAGGAAGGGGAGGGCCTGATCACGACGGGATTCGACAGGATCTACCCGGCGGGACTTCACGTCGGGCGGATCATGTCCATCAAGCCGACCGCGACCGTGTTCAAGGAGATCACCGTCCTGCCCTACTTCAGCTACGCGACGCTCGACATCGTGGCCGTCCTGCCGGCCGTTTCCGGAGGGACGCGATGAGGGAGACGGTCCTGAGGGACGCCGTCCGCGCGGCGCTGGCGACCCTGGCCTCGTTCGCCTTTTACTCGCTCCTCGGGGCGGCCCGCCCGTCCACCCTGATCGTGCTGAACGCGTTCTCCCTGGTTGTCGTCACCTTCTCGGTCGGGAGGAGCGAGGTTTTCGGCGCCGTCCTGGGTTCCGTCTGCGGGCTCGTGCAGGACTCCTTTTCTCTAGGGGTTTTCGGCGTCGCCGGCCTGACCAAGACGCTCCTCGGGTTCTGGACCGGATACGTCTCCCGGCGGATCGACGTCGCGTCGTTCTTCCGGAACGCCGTCTTCCTCCTGGTCATGTCCGCCCTCGAGCTCATCCTCTGGGGCCTGCTGAACACCCTGGTCCTCAAGGAGCCGATCGATTTCCGGCACGGCCTGATGCTCCTCCAGCCCTTCGTCACCGCCCTGCTGGGGAGCCTCATCCTTTACCTCGCGCGGAAGGTCCGGGCGCGCCGCGCCTGAGCGTCCCCATGCCCGGAGATAAGATTTACGAGGACCTCTCAGTCGTTGTCCGCAGGGCCAACGCCGTCTTCCGCGTCATCGCCGTTCTCATTCTCCTCACTCTCTCCTATTACTGGAAGGTCCAGATCCTGGAACACAAGAAGTTCTGGGACATGGCCGAGGCCAACCGCATACGGAGCCGGGTCATCAGCGCTCCCCGGGGGCTCATTCTGGACCGGAACCAGACCATCCTCGCCGACAACAAGGCCAGCTTCAAGGTCTCCCTCGTCCGGGAAAACGTCAAGAATGCGGCCGCGGTCTATCCCCTGATCAGCGGGCTGCTGGGGATCACGGAGGAGGAGCTCCGGAGCCGCGTCGAGCGCTTCAAGGGGCTGCCCCTGTTCGAGCCGGTCGTCATCAAGGACGGCCTGGCGGCCGAGGAGATCGCTCCCATCGAAGCTCGCCGCCTCGAGTTCCCTGAGCTCGAGATCGAGGCCGAGCCGATAAGGTCCTACCCCCACAAGACCCGGGCCGCTCACGTCCTCGGTTACCTCCAGGAGCGCTCGCCGGAAGAGATCCGCGACAACCCGGAGCGGGAGTTGAGGCTGGGGGACCTCGGCGGCCGGGCCGGCGTCGAGCGGCAGTACGATGATCTGTTGACCGGGCAGGATGGCGCGCTCATCGAGATCGTGGACAGCCTCGGGCGGAAGAGGGAGGACAGGGCGCGCCAGATGCCGACCCCGGGCCGGGACATCGTCCTTTCGATCGACGCCGAGCTCCAGGCGAGGGCCGAAGAGCTCCTCGGCGACAGGGAAGGCGCCCTCGTCGCCCTCGATCCCTCGACCGGCGAGATCCGGGCCATGGCCAGCTCGCCCCCCTTCGACCCCAACCGGTTCATTACCCGGTTCACGCCGACGGAGTGGGTTCAGCTCGTCAACGACCCGGCGTCGCCGCTCGAGAACAGGGCCGTCCGCGGCCTCTATGCCCCCGGCTCGATCTTCAAGGTCGTCATGGCGCTCGCGGGCCTCGACCTCGGCTTCATCACGCCCGAGACGTCCGTCTACTGCAGCGGCTCACTGGTCGTCTACGGCACTTCGCGCGCCTGTTGGTTCCCGCAGGGGCACGGCTTCATGAACCTGACCAACGCCATCAAGAACTCCTGCAACATCTATTTTTATACCCTCGGCCGGCAGATGGGGATAGAGCCGATCACTACGGCCGCCGGCGAGCTGGGCCTCGGCCGGAAAACAGGCGTCGACATCCCCGGCGAGAAGGAGGGACTCGTGCCGAGTGCCGAGTGGAAGATGAAGACCCTTAAGACTCCCTGGTTCCCGGGCGAGACGATCTCCGTGGCCATCGGGCAGGGCCAGCTTCAGGTGACCCCCTTGCAGCTGGCCGTGATGACGGCCATGGTCGCGAACCGGGGCCGGCGGGTCGTGCCCCATTTCCTCATGGGCGCTGGAGGCCGCCCCGCTGCCGCCCCGTCCGTATCCGAGCCGCCCCCGTTCAAGCGGACGACCTTCGAGAGCGTCATCGAAGGCATGTGGCGCTCCGTCAACGACAAGGGCACGGGCCAGGGGGCCCGGGTCGAGGGGCTCGACGTCTGCGGCAAGACCGGCTCGACGCAGGTCGTGAGCCGGGAGCGGGCGGAGATGCTGGCCCGGGCCGGCAAGCCGATCAAGACGCACTCCTGGTTCTGCGGGTTCGCCCCGCGCACGAACCCCCGGCTCGTCGTGACCGTGCTCATCGAGTTCGGCGGCGGGGGAGGGGCCGTCGCCGGTCCCGTGGCCGGCGAGATCTTCCGCATGTGGAGTGAGAAGGAGCGCTCGCGCCAATGATGGTCGACCGGCGGCTGTTCCAGGAGATCGACTGGGTCCTCATCGGTCTCGTCCTCGCCCTGACCCTCCTCGGCGTGTTCTTCATCTACAGCTCCTCCCATTTCCTGCCGAAGAACTATGCCGTGCGGCAGCTCATCTGGGTCGGGATTAGCCTAGTGGCGCTGTTCGTCGTCGTCTCCTTCGACTACAAGTTTCTGGTGTCCTTCTCGGTCTATTTCTACGCCCTCATCGTCGCCGTGCTCGCGGGAAGCCTGTTCTTCGCCAAGCTCGTCGTGGGCACGAAGAGCTGGCTCAGGTTCGGCCTCGTCCAGCTCCAGCCGTCCGAGCTGGCCAAGGTCGTCATGATCCTCGTGTTTGCCCGGCTCTTCGCCGAGTACAAGGGCCGCTATCTGAACGCACAGATAACGGGGCTGGCCCTGGTCACGGCGGGCGTCCCGCTCGTCCTGATCATGCTCCAGCCGGACCTCGGGACGGCCCTGACCTTCATGGCCATCGTCGGCGGGGCGTTCCTGCTGGCCGGCCTGAAGAGAAAGACCATCGCTCTCTTTCTCCTCGTTTCCCTGGTCGTCGGCTTCGGCGGCTGGCAATTCGGGCTCAAGGACTACCAGAAGAAGCGGCTGACGACCCTGCTCAATCCCCGGGAGGATCCGCGCGGCGCGGGCTACCAGATCACCCAGTCCAAGATCGCCATCGGCTCGGGCGGACTGACCGGCAAGGGCTTCATGAAGGGTACCCAGAGCCAGCTCCGATTCCTGCCGGCCCGGCACACGGACTTCATCTTTTCGGTGATCGGCGAGGAGTTCGGGTTCCTGGGCACGTTCCTCATCATCCTCGTCTATTTCCTGATGCTCGCCCGGATGTTCCTGTCGGTCGCGAAGGCCCGGGACCGGGCGGGGGTCTATATCATCTTCATGGCCTCCATGCTCATCGCCTTCCAGTTCCTCATCAACGTCCTGATGATCATCGGGCTCTTCCCGGTCACAGGCATCCCTCTGCCGTTCTTGAGCTATGGCGGCTCCTCACTCCTTTCGAACTATCTGGCCTTGGGCCTCATCCTCAATGTGAAGATGAGACGGTTCGCGAATGTCTGACGCCGCCCTGCAGCGGATCCTGTCCCGGGTGGAGAAACCCGCGCGCTACGTCGGGGGGGAGTGGAACGAGGTCCGCAAGGACCCCGGCGCTGTGGAGGTCAAGGTCGCCCTGGCGTTCCCCGATGTGTACGAGATCGGGATGTCCTATCTCGGCCAGAAGATCCTCTACGGTCTGCTCAACAAGGACCCCTCGATTATGGCCGAGCGGGTGTTCGCGCCCTGGCCGGACTTCGAGCGGGAGCTGCGGCGCTCGGGAGAGCCGCTGGCCTCGCTCGAGAACGGGATCCCCCTCCACGCGTTCGACGTCGTCGGCTTTTCGCTCCTTTACGAACTGAACTATTCCAACATCCTGACCATCCTCGACCTGGGAGGGATCCCGCTCGTTTCGGCCGAGCGAGACGGACGCCACCCCCTGGTCATCGCCGGCGGGCCGGCCGCCTTCAATCCCGAGCCGGTGGCCGAGATCTTCGACCTCTTCCTCCTCGGCGACGGAGAGGAAGGCTTTCCCGAGATCCTGGCCGCGCTCCGCTCCCTTCGGAAGCGCGGCCTCGACCGGGCCGCCGTCCTGAGAGCGCTCTCCGCGGTCAAGGGGGTCTATGTCCCCTCCCTCTACGACGCGGAAAGGCAGGCTGGCTCGCCGCTCCTCGTGCCCAGACCCAAGGGCGACGCCCCGGCCAGGGTCTCCAAACGGATCCTGAGGGGGTTCGCGAGGTCGTTCTTCCCGGAGAAGATCGTCGTCCCGAGCCTCCGTGTCGTCTTCGACCGCGCCGCTATGGAGGCGGCCAGGGGCTGTCCGCAGAACTGCCGTTTTTGCCAGGCGGCGAGCGTTTACTTCCCCCATCGGGCCAAGGACCCCGCGTTCGCCCTGAAGACGCTCCTCCGCAGCCTCCGACAGACGGGCTACGAGGACGGCTCGCTTTCGGCCCTTTCGATCAGCGATTACCCGCATCTCGCGGAGACCGTCCGCTGCTTCATGGACGAAGCGGCCCGGGAGAAGATCTCGCTCTCTCTCTCGTCCCTCCGTCCCCGCGGCCTGTCCCCTAAGATCGTGGAGAGCATTCTCAAGGTCCGCAAGACGGGCTTCACCCTCGTCCCGGAGGCCGGCACGGAACGGCTCCGCGCGGTCATCAACAAGAAGCTTACCGACGACGAGATCCGGGAGGCCTTGACCTTGGCCTTCTCGGGCGGATGGCAGCTCATCAAGTTCTATTTCATGGTCGGGCTGCCGACAGAGACCGGGGAGGACGTCGAGGCGATCGTCGAGCTCGTCCGCCGGAGCCTAGAGCTCGGACGCTCGATCCTCGGCCACCCGCCCCGGATCCATGTTAGCCTCTCGTCCTTCATCCCCAAGCCCCACACGCCGTTCCAATGGCTCGGCATGGCGAGCGAAAGCGCCCTCGAGGAAAAGCAGCGGTTCGTCCGGTCTGAGCTCGGCCGGGCGAGGTCGGTCGAATTCAAGGACCACCCGGTCCGGACGTCGGTCCTCGAAGCGGCCTTCTCACGCGGCGACCGGCGGCTAGGGCCGGTCCTCATCCGGGCCTGGTCGATGGGGGCGAGGTTCGACAGCTGGGGCGACCGGCTGGATCCCGGCCTATGGGCCCGGGCCTTCGCCGACGAGGGCGTCGACATCCGGGATTATCTGGCCCCGATCGACGAAGCCGCCGTCCTTCCTTGGGATCACATCGAGGCGGGCCTCAGCAAGGACCATCTTCGCCGCGAGCTGGCGATGGCGCTCCGGGCCGAACCGTCGCCGGGATGCCTGGAACGCTCCTGTGCGGAGTGCGGCGGCTGCAACATCCGTTTCTGGAAAAGGCCGTCGGCGGCCTTCCGGAGGCCCCGCCTGCCTGCGGCCCGGCCGCCGATGGGGGAGGCCTCGCCGGAGACGTTCCGCTACCGGCTCGTCTATGCCAAGAGGGGCAAGGCCCGCTTCCTGTCGCACATCGACCTCATCCACATCCTCCAGAGGGCCTTCCGGAGGGCCGGGATCGAGGTCCGCAAGACCCAGGGCTTCCATCCCAAGATGGATTTCTCGTACGGTCCGGCACTGCCGCTCGGGATGGAAGGGCTCAAGGAGGTCCTGGAATTCAAGTCATGCTATCGCCTGGACGGCCGGCGGCTCGTTTCCCGGCTCAACCGCTCCTTCCCGCCCGGGGTCCGGGCCGTCCGGATGGACCAGGTCGGGCCGGGAGAGCCTTCGCTCTCGAACGCCATCGAGCGGCTCGTCTATTCGCTCGACTGGAGGAGCCCGGAGTTTTCCGAGGCCTGGCGGGCGTCCCCGCGGCCGGGCGAAAGCGCCCCGGAGGCCCCGGATGCGGCGGCCCTGCGGAAATGCTTGTCGCGCTATCGGGCCCTGAGGCCCGGAGCGGCGGGCATCCCCGTTACGGTCCGGGGGAACAAGGTCCGGCTGGTCCTGACGGCCCTGCCCCGCAAGGGGTCGCGCGCTCAGGACATCGTGGCCGAGGCCTTCGGCATCCCCGAAGCCGTTTTCTTCCTCCGGCGGGAGGCCGTCGTCCTGCGGCCGGCGCCGCCCGGAATTGACAGGGCCGGGTGAATCCGGTAAACTGACGCGTGCATTCTTCATAAAATCTATCGAAATTCTCGACATCCTGTGGAGGACGCGTGATCGACTTCAGCCTGACCGAAGACCAGACCGCCCTTCAGGAAATGGCCCGCGAGTTCGCGGACAAGGAGATGCGGCCGAAGGCTGCTCTCTATGACCAGGGCCACGATTTCCCCGAAGACGTCATGAAGAAGGCTTTCGAGGTCGGCTTCCTGACCTGCACTGTGCCCTCGGATTACGGCGGCGGCGGGCTGGGAGACCTCGAGACGGCCCTCATCAGCGAGGAGCTCGCCCGCGGCTGCGCCGGGATGTACACGACGATGATGGCCAACTCGCTGGCGTTGACGCCGGTCGTCCTCTTCGGGACCGAGGAGCAGAAGAAGAAGTTCTTCGCGCCCTTCACCGAGCGCATGACCTTCGCCTCGTACTGCCTGACCGAGCGGGAGGCGGGGTCCGACACGTCCGCCATCAGGACGGCGGCCCGCAAGGCGGGCTCCGAATACGTCATCAACGGCTCCAAATGTTTCATCACGAACGGCGGCGTGGCCGGCCTGTACACGGTTTTCGCCAATTCCGCGCCGGAAAAGGGGGCCCGAGGCCTCAGCGTCTTTCTCGTTCCGGGAGGAACGCCGGGCCTCACCGTTGGCAAGGTCGAGGACAAGATGGGCCAACGGGCGTCCAACACGGCGGAGCTTTTCTTCGAGGACGTCCGGGTCCCGGCGGACCACCTCGTCGGCCGGGAGGGCCTGGGGTTCATCATCGCCATGCGGACCTTCGACAAGACGCGGGCGGCCGTGGGCGCGGCCGGCGTGGGCATCGGCCGGGCGGCCCTCGAATACGCCGTCGCTTATGCCAAGACGCGGGTCCAGTTCGGCAAGCCCATCGCCTCGTTCCAGGCCACGGCATTCAAGATTGCACAGATGGCCATGGAGGTCGATGCGGCCCGGCTCCTCGTCTGGCGGGCGGCCTGGCTCATGGACCACGGCCGGGCTTGCGGAAGCGAGTCGGCCATGGCCAAGTGCTTCGGCTCGGACGTGGCCATGCGGACGGCCCTCGAAGCCCTGCAGATCTTCGGAGGCTACGGCTACATGAGGGACTATCCCATCGAGAAGCTCGTCCGCGATGCGAAGCTCCTGCAGATCTACGAAGGGACGAACGAGATCCAGCGCTTGGTCATCTCGCGGGAAGTCATCGGACCGTACAAAGGCCGCTAGGGAACCTTTCGTCGGCGGACGTTCCGGACGTCCGCGTTCGCACCTCTGGGAAAACGACGGTCGTGCAGATATGGTGAGTAAGGACCTTACTTAGGGGAGAGCCCTGGGCCTGCCCTCCGGACGGGCGTCTAGTCCCCGATATATTCGGGGATGATGGCCAGGTTCTCGATGCCGGCGCCGCGGCAGATGTCGATGACCTCGACGACCTTGCTGAAGGCCAGCTTCGCTTCAGCGCGGATGAAGATTGTCTTGTCCTGGCGCACGGAATAATAACGCCGCAATTCCTCGAGCAAACCCCGCATCTCGATGGGGGTGTTATTGAGGTCGACGCGGTCTCCCGACTTTACCGTCAAGACGATCAAACCGATCGGCTGAGCGCCGCCCGCCGAATCGGATTGCGTTTCCGGGATCTTGACATCTATGCCCTTCTGAACGAGAGGCGTGATGACCATGAAGATGATGAGAAGAACCAGCAGGACGTCGCACAACGGGACGACATTCGGTTCCGCTTTAGCCATAAAAGCCTCCTCAAGACATCTCTAAGGACGTTATTATAAATAAAACCGCTCCCCTTGTCAACGGATTTATCGGGGGCGGCTATTTTAGGGTTTCGATAGCCTTCTTGTTGTTGCTCGTCTGGAAAACGAGGAAGGACGTGCCCTCTCCGGAGGCCGACCCGTAGGAATAGCGGATGTCGATCGCGGCGTTGCCGAGCAGAGCGCCGATCTCCGCCCCCGCCCCGATCCGGTCCGTCACGAGGCACGTCACGACCTTCTTCGACTTAACTTTGTATCCGAGCGCCTTGAGAGAGCTCTCGGTCTTGGTCGGGTCCGAGGTCACCAGGTGGAAATGACCCCGGCCATCCTCGGAATACACATAGAGGGCGCGGACGTTCACCCCGGCGTTGGCCAGGGTCCCGAGAACGCGGCCGAAGATCCCGGGCTCATCGGGGGTGATGACGTGGAGTTCGGTGTCCTCCTTGACGGCGTGCACGGGTCTTCCTCCTTCCGGACGCGTCATTATACCAGACAAGCGGGCGAAAAACAAAAGGATTTTTCGTTGTCTTTCCGCACCGGAAGTCTATAATGGAAGCTCTCCGGGAGGCCCCATGACCGAGCGTGTCCCGCGGATCCGATTGGCCATCATCGACAATTCCATCCAGCCTCAGATCTACAGGCCCGTCGAGCACTGGGGCCGCTACCTTCCTGTCCCTGGCGAAGCGTTCATCGCCCGGGAGGGCCGTTTCCCCGACCTCCGACGGTTCACCCACCTCGTCCTGACGGGATCGGAAGCGTCCATCCTCGAGCCGGACGCCTGGGTCGAGGAGGAGGCGGGCTTGGTGAGGGAGGCCGCCGGGCGCGGCCTGGCCGTGCTCGGCAGCTGCTGGGGGCACCAGCTTCTGGTCCAGGCCCTGGCCGGGCCCGGGCATGTCGGCCGCGCGAGCTGTCCCGAGATCGGCTGGATGCCTATCCGGCTTCTCAGGACGAGCGCCCTCCTCGGGAAAAAGGGGGAGGAGCCCTGGACCTTCTCAGTTCACTTCGACGAGGTCCGCGACCTCCCCGCCGAGTTCGATATTCTGGCCTCCTCCGAGCGTTGCGCGGTCCAGGCGATGCGCCTCAGGGGCCGGCCGATCTGGGGGCTCCAGTGCCATCCAGAGGTGGATATCCGCACCGGCCAGAAGTTCCTCCGGGATCTGGTCGAGATAGGATTCAAAGGAAGGGATCTCCTTCTCGAGGGCCTGGCCGGCGAGCCCCACGATTCCGGCCTCGTCCGGCGGATCGTTCGGGCCTTCCTCGCCGCCCCCCGGCTCCCCCTGGAAAAGGGCAATTTTCCGCTTGACAAGGAGTCGGGAAATCGCTGATAATACTGACTTGCCGATGTTTTCATATTCCAAAGGAGGAATGGATGCATAATAAAAAACTCTTTGTGTATCTTGTTGTCGCTCTTCTCGTTCTGCTGACGGCAACGTCGTTCGCGGAAACGAAAAAGCTGAAGCGGATCGGCCTCTATACCTTTGTCCAGGTCAAGGGGCAGGTCCCGACTCCCGAGGTCATGAAGATGCTCTTCGACCGGTATGCCGAGGACATCAAGACCGGATTCGACCAGGCCGGCTACGGGGAGCTCTATCAGCCGTTCATGGACCAGCTCAAGACGGCCGAGTTCAAGGATGAGAAGATCGCCGTCGGCGACAAGCTAATGTGGATGCTGTTCAAGTCGAACGGCCAGGTCAAGGTCGCCCAGGACATCGAGTGGGCCGGCAAGGAGCCCCTGGACGCCTTCTCCGTCCAAGTCAAGAAGGACTGGAAGATCTACGACTTCGTCATCCCCAAGCCCTGCGGCAACATCGCCCTCCGCTCGATCACCCAGGCCATCCCGCCGGCGACCTGCAGCCTAGTCGTCGTCCCCGAACGGGCCAATATCAACGACCCGATCACCGTCGACATGAGCGGGACCCAGAACGCCCAGAGCATGAGCGTCGAGGTCTTTGACGCCCAGGGCCAGAAGGTGGCCTCCAAGTCGCTGGCCCCGGACTCGCCCAAGTGGCAGCTGAAATTCGACAAGTCGGGCGAATACACCTTCAAGGGCGCCGCGGTCAACATGGAAGGGATCCCGGCCACGAACCCCTGCGCCGCGAAGACGTACATCAATATTCCCCCTATCTGCAAGCTCTGGACGTCCTGCCTCCCCTGCGAGGATTACGTGGGCCGTCCGATCACCTTTGACGCCTCTGGCTCGACCGACCCCGACGGACAGATCACCAAGGTCGTCTTCGAGCTCCTGGACGCCAACGGCAAGGTCCTGGACACCTGCGTCACGACCCGGAAGCCCTTCGTCTGGGAAAAAGTCGTCACCAAGCCCGGCACCTACACTATCAGCGCCACCGCCTATGACAACGATGGCGCCAAGTCGGCCTCGACCGACCAGAACCGCCTGACCTTCGAGGTCACCCAGAAGAGGACCTTCTGGCTGATCGCGGGCGGCCCGATGCTCTCCGCCGGGTCGAAGTCGGACCTGTCCGGCAGCATGTACTCCCTGGGCGCCTTCCTGCGCGGCGGCGTCTTCTATTGGGTCACGCCCGACAAGTGGAGCTTTACGCTGACCGGCGGCGGGGTCATCCCGTTCAAGAGCAGCCCCTGGAAGTTCGCCTTCCTGGCCGAAGCCCTGATCAACGGCCACTTCCAGAAGTCTTATGCGGGCATCGGCCTCGGCTTCAGCACGAAGTCCGAGAACCTGGTCGCGAAAGCCGGCATGGACGTCGTCGCCCAGATCGGCACGAACGTCTTCCAGACCTGGACCAAGTTCGGATCCCTGTTCCTGGAATTCCGGGCGCCCGTCGGCCGGTCCTTCAAGTACAACAACAGGTTCGGCCTGGGCTTCAGGATGCTGTTTTAAGCCCTGACGCTAACTGACGGACCAAAGGGCCAAGGAGCCGCCTCCTTGGCCCTTTTTTTTGCCTTCTCAGGGGCACGGAAGGGCCGGGACTGGTCCTTAAGGGAGGGTTCGGGGGGCGGGCTCGGCGCGGTCGGGCCGGATAGGCGGCGGGAGCGTCGTCAGTCGCTGAGCTTGCCGAGCTTGGCGAGCTCATCGTTGTAGTATTTCCGGTAGAGGATCTCCCACTCCCGGCTGCCTTCTTCGATGGGCTTTTTCTGCGACTGGATCTTGTCGATGGCCTTCTTGTCCAGGGACTCGTAAAGCTTCATCTCGTCCTCGATCGTTCGGACGATGATAAGCCTGACCTCGTTCGGGTCGTCCAGGAAATCGACCTGGTCGTCCTTTTCGAGGACATTGAGGATCTGGCGGGAGAGGTAATTGATCTTTTCCCGGGATAGGCGGCTGCTCAAAGGACGATCCCCTTTTCCCTGGCCAACTTGGTCTTGATCAGCTTGAACATCTGCTGGTACTCGATGTTCTCACGGCGGATCTTTTCCATGTGCTTGTTGAGGATCTCCCGGACCTCCTGGTCCAGGCGGTCCTCTTTCTGGAATTCGTCGGTCATGAGGTTGGTAACCTCCTCGAGCAGGTGGGTCCTGTCCTCGACGATGATCTTGCCTTCCTTGGCCAGATTGCGCAGAACGGAGCTGGACAGGTGCTCGATTTGTCCTTTCGTCAGCCTCATAACCGGACTAACATACAATAGCTCTGTCCAAAATTCAAGCACCGTCCGGCCTTTTTTTGCCGGGGGCGAGGGCGGGGACGGCGGCGGAAGCGGTTCAGCGGACGACCAAGAAGGGCTTGAGCGCATCCCCTCCGGGGGATGGCCGAGCCAGGCCCAAGAGCCGGCCCGAGGGCTCGAAGATGCGGTAGAGGCGATCCCGGCCCGAGAGCAGGGCGTCCCGGAGGGGGCCGGCCACATGCTCCGGCAGAAGCGGGGAGCCGTTCCGGGCCCGGCCGATGGCCTCCGGCACAAGAACGACGGCCGGCGTCTCGGGCAGAAGTTCCTCGAGGGGAATAACGAGTTCGCGGATCCGTCCTGCGGCCGCCGCCCGCTCGACGGCATCGAGGGTCACGGCCAGGGCTAAGGTGTAAGGGCCAGAGACCGTGCGTCTGAGTTCTTGGAGGTGAGCGCCGCAGCCGAGCGCCTTCCCGAGATCATGGGCCAGGGACCGGACGTAAGTCCCCGAGGAGCAGCGGGCCTCGAACGCCGCGAGCGGCGGCGCGTAGCCCTTAAGGGCGAAGGCCTGGACGGTGACCCGGACGGGCTCGAGGGAGACTTCTTTGTGGGCCCGGGCCAGCCTGTAAGCGGGGCGGCCGGCGATCTTCTTAGCCGAATACGGAGGAGGGACCTGCAGGGTCTCCCCCTCCAGGTTCTTCATGGCCGCCCGCACTTCATCGGCAGAGGGGAGCGCGAAGGCCTTGTCCGTGGATGTCGGCCGGCCCGAGGCGTCATACGTGTCGGTCGTGAATCCGAGGCGGATCGTGCCCTCGTAGACCTTGTCCTGCCCCGAAAGATAGGGGAAGAACCTCGCCGCCTGGCCGAGGGCTATGAGGAGGACACCCGTCGCGTCGGGGTCCAGGGTGCCGCCGTGGCCGACGCGCCCGAACCCGAGGAGCCTCCGGACGTCGAGGACGACGTCGTGCGAGGTGCAACCGCGGGGTTTATCGAGGATGAGCAGTCCGTCCATGGGACTCGCGGGCCGTTCGGCCCGCTATTCCGAGGCGCCCGCGGCGTCCGCTTCGAGGAGGGCCTCGACGGTCCCCGGAACGTCGCGGATGAGGAGTTCGTAGGGCCCGTAAACGGTGAAGCCCGACGCGTGGACATGGCCGCCGCCGCCGAAGTGCTCGGCCACCCGGGCCGCGTTGGCCCGGCCCTTCGACCTCAGGCTGACCCGGAACGTGTCCTTGTCCATCTCCTTGAAGAACATGACCATCTCCGTGCCCTTGATGGAGCGGGCCAGGGTCGTGATGTCCTCGGTGTCGATCTCCGACAAGTGCAGGGCCTCGAGATCCCTCTTGAACATGCTGATGATGGCGATGTTGCCTTTCTTGTTCATGGTCAGCGTGGACAGGACCTGCCCCAGGAGCTTGATCTTCTCGGGCGGATTGTTGTTGAACAGCCGTTCCGAGATACGGATGGGGCTCGCCCCGAGCCGGGCCAGCTTCGTGCAGGTCTCGAGGGCCTTGGCCGTCGTGTTGGAGAACTGGAACGATCCCGTATCCGAGACGATGGCGCAATAGAGGTGGTCGGCGATCTCCGGCGACAGGGCGACGCCGAGCTCGGTCGAGAGCTCGAAGACCATCTCGCCGACGGCGGAGGCCGCGGGGTCGATCCAGTTGATGTCGGCGTAGGGGGTGTTTGAATAGTGGTGGTCAATGTTGATCTTGAACACGCCGTCCAAGCGCTCCTGGCCGGACCGCGAGACGTCGGCGCACTCGAGCAGGATCACGGTATCAAAAGCGGCGGCATCGATCTGGCCGACGCTGATCCGCGCGGCATCGGGGAAATGGACGAAGGGGAAGGGGGTCGGGTCCCGGTTGATGACCGAGGTCCCTATCCCCAGGAGGTCGCCGATCCGGCTCAAAGCCAATCCCGTGCACAGGGAATCTCCGTCCGGCCGGAGATGGGAGGTTACGGCGATCCGCCGTGATTTCCGGATCCGGGAGGCGATCTGCGTTCGGGGGTCAGGTCCCATCCTTCTTTGTCCGTTCAATGAGCTGGTCTATCTTGTCCGCGTACTCTGGACCGGGGTCCAATGCGAAAAATAGTGCCGGATTATACTTCAATTTGATGCGGGAGGCAAGCGTTTTGCGGAAGAACCCCTTGCGCGATTCCAAGCGGGCGAGGGACGCCTCCGGGTCCGGGGACCCGAAGACGCTCAGGTAGACGCGGGCGGAGAGGAGGTCGGGTGCCACCTCGACCCGGGTCACGGTCACCAGTCCGGACCCGGGCTCCTGGAATTCCCGGATGAGGAGGCGTCCGATCTCTTCCTGAATGAGTTCGGCGACGCGGCGGGCCCGAAGTCCGGGTTTGGTCATGGCTCCTCCTTCCGCAGTCGGGGCTCAGATATACCGGATCTCGTGGCCGGCGATCTCTGCCTCCTCGAGGCTCCGGGCGTCGACAAGGATCCTGTTAAGGAGGCCCTCGACGACGGCGGCCTGGCTGTTGAGGGTCACGATCCCGAGCCGGGCCCGCTGCCACTTGTCCTGGTAGTCGAGCTCGGCCACGGCGACGTTGTGCCGCCCCTTGAGCCTTTCCTTGAAGCCATGGAGGATCCGCCGCTTGTCCTTAAGGGAGCGGGCATAGGGGAAAAAGAGGTCGATCGTCAGGACGCCGATGATCACCGCAACCCCGCGAGAACCCCGGCTAGGCCGCCTTGACCTTTTCCTTGATGAAGGCCTCGATGACGTCGCCGGGCTGGATTTCGCCGAAACGGTCGAGGCCGATGCCGCATTCGTAGTCCTTCTTGACCTCGGTCACGTTCTCCTTGAGGTGCTTGAGCGAGGAGATGCGCCCCTGGTGGACGACCTCCTTGCCGCGGAGGACGCGGACCTCGGCGTTCCGGGTGATCCGCCCGTCCTGGACGTAGCAGCCGGCGATGGTCCCAACCTTGGGGATCTGGAAGACCTTCCGGACCTCGGCCCGGCCCTGGTAGGTCTCCTTGATGACGGGCTCGAGCAGGCCGGTGACGGCCTTCTTAAGGTCGTCCGTGACCTGATAGATGATGTTATAGACTCTGATCTCGACATCTTCCTTCTTGGCCAGCTCGACGACCTTCGGGCTCGGCTTGACGTTGTAGCCGATGATGATAGCGTTCGAGGCGGAAGCCAGGAGGACGTCGGCCTCCGTAATCGCGCCCGTCGCTTGGCGGACGATTCTGACGTTGACCTTGTCCGTGCCGAGGGGCGGGATGATCTCCGAGAGGACCTCGACCGAGCCCTGGACGTCGGCCTTGAGGATCAGAGCGAGCTCCTTGGCCCGGCCGCCCTCGATCCGTTTGAATAGATCGTCGAGGGTGAAGTGCTCGGGCCGCGCCTCCTCGGGCTTCTTCCTCCGGGAGACGCGGAAATCGACGATCTTCTTGGCGGCGACGATGTCGTCCGCGACCTGGAAGAAGTCGCCCGCCTCGGGGACCACGGCGAAACCCATGATCTCGACGGGCATGGACGGGCCGACGCTCTTCAGCGTCTTGCCCCGTTCGTCGAACATCGCCCGGACCTTGCCGGGGGCCGTCCCGGAGACGAAGGCCTGGCCGGGGACGAGCGTGCCGTGCTGGATGATCACGGTTGCCAGCGGACCCTTCTGGCCGTCGAGGCGCGCCTCGAGGACGACGCCCTGTGCCGGGACCTTGGGATTGCCCTTGAGCTCGAGGATGTCTGCTAAGAGGAGGATCATCTCGAGGAGGTCGTCGATGTGCTTCTTGTCGCGGGCGGAAACGGCGACGCTGATCGTCTTGCCGCCCCAGTCCTCGACGAGGAGGTTCTCCTTGGCCAGCTGCTGTTTGACGCGGTCGATGTTGGCCTCGGGTTTATCGATCTTGTTGATGGCGACGATGATCGGGACGTTCGCCGCCCGGGCGTGGTCGATAGCCTCCTTGGTCTGGGGCATGACGCCGTCGTCGGCGGCGACGACGAGGACGACGATGTCCGTGACCTTGGCGCCGCGGGCGCGGAGGCGGGTGAAGGCCTCGTGACCCGGAGTGTCGACGAAGGTGATGGCCCGGTTCTTAACGGCGACCCGGTAGGCGCCAATGTGCTGCGTGATGCTGCCCGACTCCTTGTCCACGAGGTGCGAGGAACGGATCGCGTCGAGGAGGGTCGTCTTGCCGTGGTCGACGTGGCCCATGATGGTGACGACGGGGGGCCGGGTGACGAGGTCCCCAGGCCGACTCTCGGCCTGTTGCCGCATGGCCTGTTCAAAGGGCGCGAACTCCGCGTCGAAGTCCGTGGCCTTGGTGATGGCCGCGGCGAGGGCCTCGTCGGCGAAATCGTCAGGGTCGGCGGCGACGCCCTTGGCGGCGAGCTTGGCGACCAGGTCCCGGGGCTTGACCTTCATCCGTTCGGCCACGTCCTTGAGGGACAATCCTTCCCAGACGAGGATCTTGTGCCGGGGCTTGGGTGCGGCCTCCTTGGCCGGCTTCTTGGCGGTTGGTTTCTTGGCTTGGTCACTCATTCGTTTTTTCTTGCACGATGGAAATTTTCCAGCCCACGAGTCTGGACGCCAGCTTGACGTTGATGCCTTTCTTCCCGATGGCCAGGGACAGCTGGTCTTTGGCCACGACGGCCTCCATGGCCTTGTCGTCCCGGTCGAGGACGGCGAGCTTCTCGACCTTGGCCGGGCTCAAGGCGGCCCGGGCGTAGGCGCCGGGATTGGACGACCACTCGATGATGTCGACCTTCTCGCCGGCGAGCTCCTTGGAGATGGCCAGGATCCGGTTCCCCTTGACGCCGATGCATGCGCCGATGGGGTCGATGTCCCTCTCCCGGCTGGAGACGGCGACCTTGGCCCTCTCTCCCGGCTGGCGGACGATGTCCTTGATCTCGATCGTCCCCGCGGCGATCTCCGGGATCTCGAGCTCGAGGAGCTTGGCCAGAAAGCGGGGGCTCGAGCGCGAAACGAGGACCTGGGGCCCCTTGGGCCCGCGGATGACCTGGCCGATGACCGCCTTGACCATATCGCCCCGCTGGAATTCCTCCCCGGGGATGGCGTCCCGCATCGGGAACGTGACCTCGGTTCTGTTGATCTCGAGGACATAGACACCGCCCTCGACGCGCCGGACGACGCCGGTCACGATCTCACCGAGCCGGGGGGCGTACTCCTCGTAGATCTTTTCCTGCTCGGCGTCGCGGACCTTCTGGAAGATGACCTGCTTCGCGGCCTGGGCGGCGATGCGGCCCAGGGTGTCGGCGGGGAGGTCGAGCTCGATCTCGTCGCCCTCCTTGGCCTCGGGGCGGATCCGCCGGGCGTCGTCGAGGGAGATCTCGGCGGCCGGATTCTGCGGCTTCTCCACGGCGCGCTTGACGGCGAAGACCCGGAGTTCCCCCTTCTCCGGCTTGAATTGGACCTGGATGTCCTCGTTGCTGGAGAAGAACTTGGCGGAAGCGACCTTCAGGGACTCCTCGATGGCCTGGATGATGACGCGCGGCTCGACGTCCCGCTCTTTGCTGAGCTGCAGGATCGTATTCCAGACGTTGACTTTCATCCGTTGTTCTCTATTCCCGCTGCCGGAAATCCAGGGACGAATGATTATAACGGAAAACACCCCAAAGTGCAACGAAGCTCAGCCGGCGAGCTCGCCGTGGAGGCTGTAGGGGCCGCACCCGGTGACGCGGATGGACGCGAATTCCCCGGGGATGGCGCGTGGGGCGGCGAAGTTAACGACGAGGTTGCCTTCGGTCCGGCCCTGGAAGCGGCCTCCGCCCTTCGGGCTCGGGCCGAGGCCGAGGACCTTCAGGTCCTGCCCGACGAAAGACCGGAAGATCTCGGTCTGGAGCGCTTTCTGGAGGTTCTGCAGCTCGAGGAGGCGCCGGCGCTTGACCTCGAGAGGGACATCGTCCCTCATCCGCGCGGCGGCCGTCAGGGGCCTTGGTGAGAAGCGGAAGGAGAAGATACCCGCGAAGCGAACCTCGCGGAGAGCCTCCATGGTCGCCTCGAAATCCTCCTCCGTCTCGCCCGGGAAGCCGACGATGATGTCCGTGGCGAGGAGGAGCCCGGGCAACGCCTGCCGGAGCCGCCCGACGAGGGCCGCGTACTCCTCCCAGCTGTACCCGCGGCTCATGCGCTCGAGGACTGCCGACGACCCGGACTGCAGGGGAAGGTGGAGGGCCCGGCAGACCTTCCGGTTCCGGACCATGGCCTCGATGAGGTCGTTACCGAACTTTCCGGGATGCGAGGTGATGAAGCGGGCCCACTCGATGCCGGGCACACTGCAGGCTTCGTCGAGAAGGGCGGGGAGGCCGCGCCCGGTCTCCGGGTCCCGGTACGAGTTGACGTTCTGCCCCAGGAGCTGGACCTCTCTGTATCCGGTCGCCGCCAGCTCCCGCACCTCCCGGAGGATATGGCCGAGGGGACGGAACTTCTCGCGGCCCCGGCTGAAGGGTACGACGCAGTAGGCGCAGAAATTGTCGCAGCCCTCCATGACCGTGACGAACGCGCTCGCCGGGCTTTCGCGGAGGGTTTCGCCGGGGCCGAACTCCCGCCAGGCCCGTGCCCGGCCGGTCGCGAGGCAGGGCCCGGCTGTGGCCTTCTCCATGATCGAAGGGAGTTCGCGATAGTTGTCCGGCCCGACGACGAAGTCGATGAACGGCCTCTTGCGCAGGAGCGTCTCACGCTGGATCTGCGCAACGCAACCGGCGACGCCGATGAGGACCGCACGCCTCCTCTTGAGCGACGACAGCCGGCCGAGGTACGAGAAGAGCTTTTCTTCCGATTTCCCGCGGACGGCGCAGGTGTTGACGATGACGACGTCGGCGTCTTCGGGGGTGGCGGCCCTTTCGGCTCCCGACGCGGCCAGGATCCCGGCGATGTGCTCGGAGTCGTTCTGGTTCATCTGGCAGCCGAACGTCCGGACGAAGAACTTCATGCGGGATATTATACACGATGAGGCGGGCCTGGGGCCGCGGCCCGCAGAGGGAGCCCGGTCAGAGGAGGGTGTCCAGGATCTCCGAAGCCCCGCGGACGAGGCCCTCGCAGACGGTCGCGTGCAAGTTCCGCGCGGCGATCGCCTTCTCACCATCGGGCGTGCCGATGTCGCAGCCGAGCAGGTCGTTGCATCGGACCGTGCCGTGCCCCTCCCGGAATCTCTGGACGAACTCGCGGACAAGGGCGTACGTCTTGTCCTTCGCGGCGGCGTCGCCGGCCCGGACCCGGCCGTACTTGAGGCCGATGACCATGAGCGCCCCTGTCGCCGCGCCGCACCAGTCGCCCGTCCGGCCGATGCCCCCGCCGAACGGCTGGGCGATGCGCAGGGCCATGTCGCGGGGCAGGCCGAGATCCTCCGCGTAAGCGGCGAACACGGCCTGGGAGCAGCTGAAACCCTCCCGGAAGAGGGCGAGGGCGCGGTCCGCGCGGGTCATGAGCGTGTCCTCGCGTCGCTGAGATAGTGGTCGAGCATCTCGCGTGCCGTGCCGAGCGAGGCCTCTGTCAATCGGCTGCCGGCGACGAGCCGGGCGATCTCCGTCACCCGGTCCTCCCGGCTCAGGCTCTCGACCAGGGTGAAGGTCCTCTCTTTTTCGACCTTCTTGTCGACCCGGAAGTGGTGGGCGGCGGCGGAGGCGATCTGCGGCAGGTGGGTGATGCAGATGACCTGGTGCCGTCCGGAGAGCTTGCGGAGTTTTTGGGCGATGAACTCGGCCGTCTTGCCGCCGATCCCGGAATCGATCTCGTCGAAAATAAGCGTCTTCTGGGTCTCGCTCTCTTTGCCCACGGACTTGAGGGCCAGCATGACCCGGGCGAGCTCGCCTCCGGAAGCGATCCGCCGCAGCGGCCGGAGCTCCTCGCCGGGGTTCGGCGAGATAAGGAATTCGGCGTCCTCGGTCCCCTGGTCGCGGACCGTGGCCGGGTCGGCGACCGACGGGACGACGGAGCCCAGGCGGATCGCGAAGCGGGCCTTTTTCATGCCGAGCTGAGCGATCTCCTTCTCCATGAGCCGCTCGAGATCCCCGGCCGCCTTCGTCCGCAGGGCCCTGAGCTTCCGGCAGAGCTCCCGGTACTCGGCGAGCTTGCCGCCAATCGCACCCTCGAGCTCCTCGAGACGCTCCCGGCTCGTCGCGAGCGACGCCTGCTCCTTCCGCAGCGCCTCCAGGCGCTCGAGGACCGCCGCGATCGTGCCGCCGTGCTTACGCTTGAGCTTTTCGAGGACGCTCAGCCGCTCCTCGATCGCCTCCGCGTTCTCAGGCACACCCGACGGCCGGTCTTTGAACCGGACCAGCGCGTCGGAGACGTCGCGGAGGAGTACGCCGGCCTCCTCGAGCCCCGGCCGGAAGCCCTCGAAGGACGCGTCGTACGCCGTGAGATCGTCGAGGAGGGGCCGCAGCCTGGAGAGCAGGGCCAAGAGCGAGTCCTCCCGGAGGTCGGCCAGGTCGAGGGCCCGGTCGACCAGCGAGGCGATCTTCTCGGAGTTCTTGAGGATCTCCCGCTCTCGGAGGAGTTCCTCGTCCTCGCCGGGCCGCGGCCGGGCCACCTCGATCTCCCGGGTCTGGAAGGCGACGAAGTCCAGCCTCTCGTCGCGCTCTTTTTCCCTCGCCTCGAGCTCGCTCTTTTCCTGGAGGAGGCGCCTGAGCTCCTGGGCCGCCCGAGCGGTCTCGCGGACGAGCGGCGGGTCGTCGAGGAAGCTGTCGAGGTAGCGGAGATGGTTCTCGAGGTGAAGAAGGAAGACGTGGTCGTTCTGGCCGTAGATGTCGACGAGCTGCGGGCCGAGTTCCCGGAGCCGGCGGGCCGGGGCGAGGACGCCGTTGATGTAGGCCTTGCCCGTTCCCTGGTCCGTGAACTGGCGCTGGATGAAGAGCTCGCCGTCTTCCGCCGGGGGGATCTCCCCGAGGTCGACGGGGGACCTCGAGACGTCCAGGACGGCCTCGATGACGGCCTCCTTTTTCCCCGTGCGGACGAGGTCGGGGGAGCTCTTGTCGCCGAGGACGAGCCGGATGGCGTCGATGATGATGGACTTGCCTGCGCCCGTCTCTCCGGTCAGGATGGAAAAACCGGCCAGGAGGCGGACCTCCAGGTACTCGATGGTCGCAAGATTCCTGATCCGGAGGAACTTCAGCATGGCCCCAGCAACTTCATCGGGCGAGCTTGTAGGGGACGAGGGCCCTTTCCATGTTGATCCGGCCGTACCCGATGGAGTCGTCCTTGCCCGAAGAGGAGCTTTTGTTCACGTCGTCGGCCGTGTAACGGATGATGTCCATGACCTGCTTCGCCGTCAGCCAAGGCTTCTGGCTGACGATGAGGGCCGCCAGGCCGGCCACCTCGGGGGCGGCGCCCGACGTTCCCGAAGCAAAGACGTAGGGATAATAACCGGTGCCGACGTACCACTGCGGCGCGGGGCCGAGGATCCATACCCCGGGCGCCGCCACATCCACCTGGGGACCCGGGTTGGAGAAGGACGCCACCTCGTCGTTGAAATCCGTGGCGCCCACGGCGAGCACGTAATTATCATAGGCCGCCGGGTAGGACACCGAGGGGCCGTCGTTCCCGGCCGCGGCCACGACAACGACGTTCTTTTCGTAGGCGTACTGGCACGCCGCTTCCAGGGCCGGGTCGTCGGCGTCCCCGCCGGCGCTGATGTTGATGACCTTCGCCCCGTTGTCGGCCGCCCAGATGATGCCCTCGATCATCTCGTCATAATAGCCGTTGCCGTCCGCGTCCATGACCTTGACCGGCAGGACCTTGCAGTTCCAGGCGACGCCGGCGATCCCCTCGTTGTTGTTGGTCTCGGCGGCCGCGACGCCCGCGACCCAGGTGCCGTGGAAGTTGTCGTCCGTGGCATCGTCGTCATCGTTGATGAAATCATGGCCGGCCGAGACGACCTTGTTGACGAGCTCGACGTGGGTCATATCCACGCCCGTGTCGACGACGGCGATGATCGTGCCCGCGTCGCCTTTCGTCTGGTCCCAGGCGGTCGTCGCCTTGATGTCCGCGCCGGAGGTCGGTTGGATCTGGATGTCCGAACCGATGGTGATCGGTTTCCCCCGGTTGTAGAGGTTGTACTGGTAAGTCGAGAAATAGGTGTCGTTGGGGACCGTGAACACCCGGGTCCGGTAGTCCGGGCGGACGTACTCCACATCCGGGTTCTGACGGAGGATGGCGATGACCTCCCTGACGGTCGCGCCCGCGGGGGCCTGGGCCCTGTAAACACCGGCCCCGGGGATCCGCCGGACCTTGACCAGGTCCTGGAACTGGAGGATCGCCTCGGCGTACCCTTCCTCGACGCCGGACTTGAACTTGACGAGGACCCGGTCCGTCTTGAGCTTGGCCCTTGGCGTCCGCGTGGCTTTCGCGACCTTGAAGGCCCGCGGATCGCGGCCCCGGACCGGACCGTTGCGCTTGGCCGTCTTCTGCTGGCTTGAACCTAGGGCTCCGAGCCCCAAGAGAAGGAGGACGAGAAAGGCCATGACCTGATTAGGATGTTTGCCGCTGAAGGATCTCATGCCCCCTCCGATGGTTAGAAGCGATAGGTGAGCCCGGCCGAAAGCGCGCCATCGACGCCGCCGGCGCGGGGAAGGAATCCTGCCTCCGCGGCGAGGCAGGCCCGCTTCGAGACCTGACAACGGGCGCCTAGGGAGACCTCGACGAAGCCCTTTGCCCGGACGGTCTTCTTCTCACTGCCGCTGAGGTCGCCCAGCGTCTCGGCCATCTTGAAGCTCCCCGAGAACCAGTTGCCGGAGATCGTTACGAAGGGAACGAGCTTGCCGCCGAACACGAGCGATATCCTTGGGCCGAGCGAGGCCTCGATCCAGGACGGCCGGCCCGTCGCGTGGCCCTCGACGGCGAACCCTTCGAGGGCCCAGGTCTTAGTCGACCCCAAGCAATAGACGAACCGGCCCACCCCCTCGATCTCAAGCTTCCCGTGGCGGAAGAATCTCGCCCGGAACCCGGCCCCGACAAAGAGGCTCGAGACCGCCCCGGCCCCGTAGTCGATCGAGATGGGAAGGTTCGAGAAGGCCAGGCCGTTGAAATTGGAGAGCGAGAGGCCGGCGGCGAGGTCGAACGCGAGACCCGGCCGGAGCTCGACCTCCTCGCGGGCCGCGACGAGGGTCGCCGAGGCCTTGGATGTCCGGGTGTTGTCGTCCCAGGTGATCGTCCGGGAGAAATAATCGATGCCGATCCCGGTCCTCCAGGCGGCCCCGTTTTCCGAGGCCGGGCAAAAGCCCGCCGTGAGGAGGACGGCGGCCACCGCCGGCGACAGGAGAAGAAGGAGTCTCCGGGCCGGGATCTTCATCGGCAGACCTCCTGGGTGTCGTTCGGCGTCAGCGGGTCTTGGCCGGAGGCGCCTTCTTCCGCGCCTCGATCTCCTTCAGGCGCGCCGTGGCTTTCTTGACCAGCTTGCTCTTCGGGTAATCGGAGACGAGCTTCGTGAAATAAGGCACGGCCTGGTCGAGCTGCTTGGATTGAAAATAGGAATCCCCCAGGTAATAGTAGACGACATCCATATGCGAGTAGTTGGGATAGGTCGTCATGACCTCGCTCAGCCGGCTGATGGCGGCCTTGACCGCCCCGATCTTCGCGTATTGCACGCCGATGCCCGCGGCGTGGACGGCCAGGCGCTCCTCGCAGTCATTGATCTTCGTCTGGGCCTCTTTTGCCTGGTCGCTGGCCGGGAAGTCCGCGATGACCTTCCGGAACTCTGCCAGGGCCTGAACCGTCTTGGTCTGGTCGCGGCCGGCCTTCTCGACCTTCTTATAGAAACTCATGGCGATCTGGTACTGGCAGTAGGCGGCCGACGGGCTGTAGGGGTACGACTTGATGAACTCGCGGTATTCCGCCGCGGCCAAGATCATGTTTCCCTCATCGCCTTTCCGGAAATACGTGTCCGCGATAAGGAGCTTCGCCCGCTGGGCGTAAAAGCTCTTGGGAAAGGAATCGATGAGCTGGCGGAGGTAGAGGAGGCCTTTTTCACTGTCCTTCTTGATCGAGGCCTCACCGAGCTTATAAAGCGCCTCGTCGGATGCGGCGACGTCCGGTGCGATCTGAACGGGGGCCTTCCGGCAGCCCGCGACGAAACTCAGAACCACGGCGAGGGCCAGGGCGGTGAGGAGGATCCTGCGCTGGGGGTGTGCGATCATATCATCCGTCCTTGTCGGCGGCAACGCGGGCCGCGATCCGCTTCATCTCCCGGATCGTCTCCGCGGGGTCCGGGGCTTCGAAGATGGCCGAACCGGCCACGGCGATGTCCATGCCCGCTCGGAAGGTCTCCTCCAAGTTGTCGAGCTTGAGCCCGCCGTCGACCTGGACCGGGGCGTCGAGCCGCTCCTCGCGAAGCCAGGCCTTGAGTTCCCTGATCTTGTCGAGCGAACGGGGGATGAAGGATTGGCCTCCCCATCCCGGGTTGACCGACATGAGGAGGATAAAGTCCACGTTTCCGAGGACCTCGCGGAGCGTCTGGATGGGGGTGCCCGGATTGAGGGCGACCCCCGCCTTGCGGCCGAGGTCCCGGATCATCGTCAGATCCTTGTGAAGGTGGACCGTGGCCTCGACGTGCAGGGAGATCCAGTCCGCCCCGGCCTCGTGGAACGGACGGACGAAGGCCCGCGGGTTCTCAACCATCAGATGGACGTCGATCGGAAGCCGCGTCCTTTTCCGGACGGCGGCGACGAACTGGGGCCCGAGGGTCAGGTTGGGGACGAAATGCCCGTCCATGATATCCACATGGATGAGGTCCGCGCCGGCCTTCTCGGCGAGCTCGACGGCCCGGCCGATGTTCGAGAAGTCCGCCGACAGGATGGACGGGGCGATGAGCTTCATCAGCGGCTGACCTCCAGGGTGATCAGGTTCCTCTTCTGGATCCTGTATCCCGAGGGAGGGAATTGCTCTAGGATATAGCCCGCAGACCGGCCCGGGTAGTAGCGGTACTGGATGTCGGCGACCTTGAAGTCCAGGCCCTTCAGCCAGGGGATGACGCGGTCGACGCGCTGTTCGATGAGGTCGGGCATGACGTAGCGCCCTTCGCGCGCGCCCTGGCTGAGGAGCAGGCCCACCGGTGAATTCCGCTCGACGACCTCATCGGGCCCGGGCTTCTGGGCGATGACCCGGCCCGCCGGATAGCGGGGCGTGTGGATCTGCGTCAGCTTTCCCTTGAGCAGACCCGCGGACTGGAGCGTGGTCAGGACGCTCTCCAGGCTCTTGCCCTCGAGGCCCGGGACCGCCACCCTCTGGCTTCCGGCGCTCGTGATGACCTGGACGACCTGGGTCACGCGGACGCGCGAGTCCGGGGCGGGGTCCTGACCGATGATGAGGCCGCGGTCCCAGCGGTCATTGAACTCGGAGCCGCGCTGGGCCACGGACAGGTCCTTTTTCGCCAGTTCCGTCCGGGCCTGGGTCACGGTGAGCCCCGAGAGGTCGGGGACGGTCACGGCTTCTCCTTTGAGAATGACCTGGGAAAAGACGATCGCCGAGAGGAAGAAGATGATCAGGAGCAGGGTCAAAGCGAGGGCGATCTTATAGAGGACTCTTTTTGGCATGCTCGACGTTCACGGCTTGGGATCAGCACATATTATTATCATAGAACGCCGACCGTGTAAACCCGAGGACGGCAGCCGGCGGATGGGCGGACGGCGCACGGAGCCAGAAACGGAGACGAACGCCCGGACGGGAAAAAGAAGGTCCTTCTCCGCGGGAAGGGGACCGCATCTCCCTAAGAATTGCCCAGGCTCGAGGTTTCCCTTATAATGAGGACCTCGACAAGGGAGTGCGACCATGACGACCTATTCGGATTTCCGCAGCGATACCGTGACCCGGCCGACCGAGAAGATGCGGCAGGCCATGGCCGAGGCCGTCGTCGGCGATGACGTGCTCGGCGACGACCCGACGGTCCAGAAACTCGAGGCTCTGGCCGCAGAGGTCATGGGGAAGGAGGCCGGCCTCTACTGCCCGTCCGGGACGATGGGGAACGCGATCGCGGTCAAGATGTGGACGAACGCCCTCGAGGAGGTCATCGTCGAGGAGCGCTCCCATATCTACAACATGGAATCCACCCATATGACGTTCGTCTCGGGCGTAACGCCCCGGCCGGTCCGGTCCGCGCGCGGGGCCATGGATCCCGGGGATATCCTGGACAATATCCGCAAGCCGAACGTCCACACGCCCCGGACCTCGCTCATCTGTCTCGAAAACACACACAACAATTGGGGCGGGGCCGTTCTGCCGCTGGAGAACCTCAAGGCCGTGCGGAGGATCGCGGACGAGCACGGTCTCCGGGTGCACCTCGACGGGGCGCGGATCTTCAACGCCAGCCACGCCTCGGGCGTTCCGGTCAGGGAATATGCGAACTGCGTAGATTCCGTGATGTTCTGCCTATCGAAGGGGTTATCGGCGCCGGTGGGGTCGATGCTCGTCGCAGGCAGGGAACGGATCGACTTCGCGCGCCGGCTGCGGAAAGCGCTCGGCGGCGGGATGCGCCAGGTCGGCGTCCTGGCCGCCCCCGGGATCATTGCCCTGACCGAGATGGTCGAACGCTTGAAAGACGACCATGCCAGGGCGAAGACGCTCGCCCGGGGGATCAGCAGCCTGCCGGGGATCAGGCTCGACCCCGTCTCCGTCGAGACGAACATCATCATCTTCGGTTTCGACCACCAGGTGATGAGCGTCGGAGGCATGCTGGAAAAAATGAGGGCTAAGGGTGTCCTAGCCCTGGCTGTGAGCGGCGGCATCCGGATGGTCACCCACAAGGATGTGGGGGACGAGGACGTCGACCGAGCCATCAAGGCGTTCAAGGACATCCTCGGTCGGTAATTCGCTCTGCCGGAGGGGTCCTGTCCCGGAGAGCCAAAGGCCTCGGGGATGGCCTCCACTCCAGAGTGCGGCTTGCGCTAAGCCGCACATGACATTCCGGCCATTCCCCTTCGGCCTTCGGCTCTGCGCCGGCCAGGCGCGGCGGCGACGCTCAGCTGACGCATAATAGTCGTATGCCCACACCGGCCCCCTAAGGGGGACTGCCCTGCGGGAACTATACCGCAGGACTGCCCGAAGCGGGACTGGTCCTGCCTGATATAATGTCGTTATGGTTGGCCCTGTCGTCCGCGAGATCGAAGCCAAGTCCATTCTGAATGCCTCAAAGATCTACGATTACTGCGTCAATCCCTACACCGGCTGCCAGGTCGGGTGCGTCTACTGCTACGCGGCCCTCTTTATGCGCCGGTACAGCGGCCACAGCGAGCCGTGGGGCGCCTTCGTCGACGTCAAGATCAATGCGCCGGCGCTGCTCGCGAAACAGATCGTCAGGGCCAAGCGGGGAACGATTTGGTTCGCGTCGGTCTGCGACCCTTACCAGCCGCTCGAAGAACGTTACGCACTCACCCGCCGTTCGCTCGAGGTCTTGGCCGGCCGCGATTTCCCGGTCGTCGTCCAGACCAAGTCCGCCCGGGTGCGGCGCGACCTCGACGTCATCCGCGAGATACCCGATGTCGAGGTCGGCTTCACCATCGCCACTGAGGACGAGACCATGGCCCGGCTGTTCGAGCCGGGCGCCTCGCCGGTCGGGGAGAGGCTGGAGGTCCTGAGGGAATTCAAGGCCGCGGGGGTGGCGACGTTCGCCTTCGCCGGCCCGCTCCTGCCGGGGAATCCCGAGCGGCTGGCCGCCCGCCTGGCCGGCGCGGCCGATCGTGTCCTCATCGACAGGATGAATTACCTCCCCTCGGTGAACAAGTTCTATGCCCGCCACGGCCTGCTCGACGCCCTCACGGACCCGTTTTTCAGGACCCAGTCGGCCAGGCTGGCCAAGGCTCTCCGCGCCCGCGGTGTCCCGGTCAGAGTGGTATTCGAGCCTTGAGGGATCCCCGGGCCGCCGGACCTAGAGACTTTCTGCCACGATCTGGGCGATGTCCTTGACCTTGACGTCCTCGCGACCCTTGTCCTTTAGGCCGTCCCGGAGCATGGTCAGGCAGAAGGGGCAGGCCGCCGCCGCAAGAGTCGCGCCCGAGCGGACGACCTCGTCGACACGCAGGTGATTGATCCTTTGCCCGAGCTTTTCCTCCGTCCACATCAACCCGCCTCCGGCGCCGCAACAGAAGCTTTCGTCCCCATGCCGGCCGAGCTCCGTCAACCTGCCGCCGAGGCAGGAGGCCAGGAGGGATCGCGGCTCTCTCGTCAACCCGTTGTGGCGGCCGAGGTAACAGGGGTCGTGATACGTGTACGCCCCGGCGTCTTGACGGCGTATCGGGAGCCGGCCCGCCCGGATGAGCCCATGGATGAGATCGACGTGGGATACGACCTCGATCGCCCTCAGACGTTCCTTAGCTTCAGGCGTGAGGTCGGGGACGAAGTCCAGGAGCTTTGGATACTCCCGCTTGAGTGTGTTGTAGCCATGCGGACAGATGGTGACGATCTTCTTGACGCCGTGGGCCTTGAAGACGGCGATGTTCTCCTGGGCCAGGCTCTGGAAGAGATACTCGTTCCCGAGCCGCCGGGCCGAGTCGCCGCAGCACTTTTCCTCCGCCCCGAGCGTGCCGAAGGAGATGCCGGCCCTGTCCAGGATCGTCGCCATGGCCCGGGCCGTCTTCCTGCCCTCCTCGTCGAAGGCGCCCATGCAGCCGACCCAAAACAGGTATTCCGCTCCCGGAGCCTCGGCCAGCGATTTCACCCCAAGACCCTCGGCCCAGTCGGCGCGCTTGGAGAAGCCGATGCCCCAGGGATTGGAGTTCGTTTCGATGTTGCGGAAGAAGGCATTGAGCTCCTGGGGGAACTTGCTCTGCATGAGGACCTGGCTGCGCCTGACGCCGACGATCTTCGAGATATGCTCGATCTCGACCGGGCATTCCTTCATGCAGGCCCCGCAGGTCGTGCAGGTCCAGATCTCGCCTTCCGTGAACGGCTCCGGGACGAGCTCCTTGAGGGCGTCCCTTTTCCCTGCGGATAAGGCCCGGCCGTTCGCGAGCAGGGCCCGTTCCAGGTTGAAGAGGATCATCTTGGGCGAGAGGGGTTTGCCGCTCGCGAAGGCCGGGCACGCGTCCTGGCACCGCCCGCACTCCATGCAGGCGAAGGCGTCGAGGTCATCCTTCCAGGTGAAGTCCGCGAGCTTCTCTACACCGAAGACCTCGGCATGCTCGAGGTCGAGGGCCCGAAGCTCGCCGCTCGTCGTGTCGCGCCTGAAGAAGACGTTGATCGGCCCGGCGAACATGTGAAGGTATTTGGAGTGGGGGACATAAGCGATGAAGGCGTAGACGGCGGCGATGTGGGCCCACCATGAAATCCTGAAATGCCCGGCGATGGCCGCGGGGCTCAGGCCGGAGGACCTGATGGCCCCGGCCAGCCAGCCGCCGAGGAACGACAGCCGCGCCGTTTCCGGGTGATGGGCGATGGCGAACCCCTCGAAATAGAGATAGGTGAACGTGGCCAGGGTAATCAGCGTGTAAATCGCAGCCGAATCGCCTCGAGTCGTTTGGTAAGCCTTGGGGCGAACGATGAAGCGACGGAAGGCCAGGAACAGGACGCCGATCATGACGGCGACCGCGGCGACGTCGATGAGCAGAGAAAAGAAGAGCCCGAATTTGGTTTCGCCGAAGAGATAGAACCCGGGGAAAAAGCCCTCGAGCGTATGGTTCACGGTCATCGTATCGAACGCGAGCGCGCTGTAGAAGATAAAGACATGCATCAGGCCCGTGAAAGGCCGCTCGTTCCGCAGCGTGCATCTCTGGAATAGGACCTTGACGAAAGCGTGAGGGAACCTCTGCCAGAGGTCACTGAACCTGGCGTCCGGTTGCCCGGCCCGGATGATCCGATAGCGGCGGACGATGGGCACAAAAAAGGCCGCGGCCGTAGCCAGGATCACGAGGCACAGGACGACCTTTTCTAAACCCAGCAGCATCGCGCGTCTCCTTCTCTTCTCTGCGGTCCCCTTTTTACAGGGTTGCCGCCCAAGTGTCAAGGATGGCGAGGGAGTCCCCTCAGCGAAATGTCAGAGAGGGGTGAAGCAGATGGCCTCCACTCCAGAGTGCGGTTTGCGCCAAACCGCACATGACGTTCCGACCATCCGCATCACCCCTCTTCTTTACTTAACACCCGGTCGGAAAACGCTTATAATGGGGGCTCCCTTAACGCGCCGAAAGGAACCGCCATGTCCGAAAAAAGAGATATCGTCATCATCGGGGGAGGCCCCGGGGGCTACCTGGCCGCCATGCGGGGGGCGCAGTTCCGCAAGAAGATCACGATCGTCGAGGCGGACCGGATCGGCGGGACATGCATCAATTACGGGTGCATCCCCACGAAATACCTCCTTCACCAGACGAAGATCCTCAAGGAGGTCGTCGGGACGAGAACGCTCGAGGGCCCGACCGGGGAGATCCGTCTAAACTGGAGCAGGGTCCAGCAGGGCCGCCAGGCCGTCGTCGACTCGCTCGTCAAAGGCCTTGTCTTTCTGCTCGAAAAGGGCAAGGTCGAGATCGTCAAGGGGACGGCCCGGCTGGGCGCGGGGAAGGTCGTCACGGTCCGGACGGCCGAAGGGGAGAGGGCCTTCGAAGCGGATAAGGTCATCGTCGCCACGGGCAGCCGGGCGGCGAGCCTGCCGTTCCTCAAGCCGGACGGCCGCGCCGTCGTCACCAGCACCGAGGCCCTGGAATTCCCGGAAGTCCCCAAGACCATGCTCGTCATCGGGGCCGGGGCGATCGGACTCGAGATCGGCTCGATCTACCGCCGGCTGGGGACCGATGTGACCGTGCTCGAGATCCTGCCCGGCCTCTTGCCGGGGTCGGACCGGGAAACGGCCGCGCGACTCGAACGAGTCTTCAAAAAGCAAGGGCTCAAGGTTCTCACGCAGATGAGGATCGAAGAGGCCCGGGTCGAAGAGGGCAAGGTGACGCTCAAGGGGACCTGCCTCCGGACGAACGCCCCGTTCGAGTACGCGGCGGAGAAGGTCCTGCTCGCCGCCGGACGCAAACCAAACACCCAGGACCTGTTCGACGGCGCGCCCCCGCTCGAGCTCGACCGGGCCGGGTTCATCAAGGTCAACGAGAAGCTCGAAACGGGAACGGCCGGAGTCTACGGCATCGGCGACGTCATCGGGGGGAAGCTCCTGGCCCACAAGGCCTATTACGAGGCCGTCATCGCCGTCGAGAACGCCTGCGGGCTCGAGAGAAAGGCGGACTACACGGCCCTGCCCATGGCCGTTTTCACCGATCCGGAATTCGCTTCGGTCGGCTTAAGCTCGGAGGAAGCGGCGGAACGCGGCATCGAGGCCCGGACCGGGGTCTTCCCCCTGCAGGCCAGCGGCCGGGCCATGACCATGGACGCCACGGACGGCATGGTCAAGCTCATCGCCGACGGAACGGACAGGGTCATCGGCGCCCACATCCTCGCGCCGGGGGCGTCGGACATGATCCCCGAGCTGACCATGGCCGTCGCCAGGGGCATGACACTTAGGGATGTGGAGCGTGTCATCTATATCCACCCGAGCTTGTCCGAAGCGATTGGCGAGGCGGCCCTCAAGGCCAAGAACGAGGCCCTGCACATCCTCAATTCCTGATCCTTCATAGAGCGCCGCGGAGTTATTGAAATATCCGGCGCGTTTCTATACAATCGATGCGGTTTTTGAGACCCCATGCTGGAGCTGGCCCTTTCCTTCCTCGTCTTCGGACTGCTGGCCCTCGTCATGATCTTCATGAACTCCCTTCTCGGGCCGAAGAAGCCGAACCCGGCGCGGGAAAAACCCTTCGAGTGCGGCAGCCCGTACCTCCAGGCCGGCATCCCCCCCGTCCGCATCCCGTTCTTCCTCGTCGCGCTCCTCTTCCTGCTTCTCGACGTCGAGGCGGTGTTCCTCTTCCCGCTGGCCCTGGCCTTCCGAACGCACGGCCTGTCCGGATTCGCCGCCGTCGCAAGCTACATCCTTGTCCTCGCCCTGGGATTCGCCTACGCCTGGAAGAAGGGGATTTTCGACTGGTCATGAGCGGCTCCAGCTTCCTAACGACGCGCTTCGATTCCGCCCTCGGCTGGGCCCGCAAGTTTTCGCTCTTCCATTATCCCTTCATCACCGCGTGCTGCGGCATGGAATACATGTCGACGGCCTGCGCCCATTTCGACATCGACCGCTTCGGGGCCGGGCTGACCCGGTTCTCGCCCCGGCAGGCCGACCTGCTCTTCGTCGTCGGCACCGTCAGCCACAAGCTCGCCCCCGCGCTTAAGACGGTCTATGACCAGATGCTCGAGCCCCGCTGGGTCATCGCCTTCGGCGTCTGCGCCGTAAGCGGCGGCATCTACCAGAACTATGCCACCGTCCAGGGCATCGACCGGATTATCCCGGTCGACGTCTATATCCCGGGCTGCCCGCCGCGGCCGGAGATGGTCCTGGACGGCCTCCTGAAGCTTCAGGAAAAGATCCAGGACCAGCCCCAGGATTGGAGATGGAGAAAGAGGACCTGATCGAGGAGATCCGGACGCGGTTCCCGGCCGTGGAGTCTTATGCCGAGACCTTGGGCGACCAGACGCTCGTCGTGCGGAGGGAAGGGTTCCGTTTGCTGATGTCCGGGCTCCGCGGCGCGCCCTTCGATTACGCCGTCCTCCTCGACCTGACCTGCGTCGATTTCCTGGCTTCAGAGAACCGCTTCGAGATCGTCTGCCATCTTTTTTCCCTGAGCCGCAACCGCCGCCTCAGGGTCAAGGTCTCGCTGCCCGGGGACAACCCGGTCGTCGACTCCCTGACGGGGCTCTGGAAGAACGCCGATTGGCTCGAGCGCGAGGCCTTCGACATGTTCGGCGTAGGCTTCATGGGGCATCCCGACCTCAAGCGCATCCTGATGTACGAGGGCTTCGAAGGGCACCCGCTCTGCAAGAGCTATCCGTGGCGGAAAGAGCAGCCCCTCGTCCCGATAAAGGACTGAAATGGGAACGGATCTCGAGAAGAACGCCCGGCCCGACACGATGCTCATCAACATGGGCCCGTCCCATCCGGCCATGCACGGCACCTTCCGCATCATGCTCGAGCTCGAGGGGGAGAAGATCCTCAACGCGGAGGTCGAGATCGGATATCTCCACCGGGGATTCGAGAAGACCTGCGAGAACAAGACCTACTTCAACCTGCTGCCCTACACGGACCGGCTGAACTACGTTTCGCCGCAGATCAACAACCTCGGCTACGCCATGACCGTTGAGAAGATGCTGGGGCTCCAGGTCCCCGAGCGGGCCCAACAGATCCGCGTTCTGATGAGCGAGCTCTCCCGCGTCTCGGACCACCTGACGTGCCTGGCCGCCATGGCCATGGAGAACGGGGCCTTCACCGTTTTTCTGTACATGATGAAGGCCAGGGAGTTCCTGTGGGACGTCATCGAGTTCACGACCGGTTCGCGCATGACGACCTCTTACATAAGGATCGGCGGCGTCCGGGCCGACCTCCACGAGGGATGGCGGGAGTCCGTCAAGACGGCCGTCCGCGAGACCCGGAGCGTCCTCAAGGACGTCCACGGACTCCTCGACCGCAACCAGATCTTCCTCAACCGGACGCGCGGCATCGGCGCGATGTCGAAAGAGGACGCGCTCTCCTACGGCTGGACGGGCCCGTGCCTCCGCTCGACCGGCGTCCGTTACGACGTTCGCAAGGCCCACCCTTATCTTCTCTACGATCGGCTGGAATTCGACGTGCCGCTCGGCGAATGCGGCGACAACTACGACCGGTACTCGGTCCGGATGAGGGAAATGGAACAGAGCCTGCGGATCATCGAGCAGGTCGCGGGGCTCATCCGGGACTCGGAGCCCCAGGTGACGGCCGAGGGAATGGAGCCGACCGAAGCCGTAAGGATGGGGCGGCTGCAGAATCCGCGGCAGCGGATCCGGCTATCGCCGAACCTCGAGGGCTCGGAGAAAGAGGTCTACCCGCGGATCCTGGCCGACGAGCCGTCTGTCGTCGTTCCGCCCAAAGAGGACACCTACACGACCATGGAAGGGCTCATCAGCCACTTCCTCTTCTTCATGAAAGGCTCCGGCATCCGGCCCCCCAAGGGAGATGTCTATTTCTCGGTCGAGGGCGGCAACGGCGAGGTCGGGTTCTACATCGTGTCGGATGGGACGGACCGCCCCTATCGGCTCCATCTCAGGGCGCCCTGCTTTCACATCCTGGCCGCCCTCGAGACCCTGATCAGGGGCCGGTTCGTCGCCGATGTCGTCCCGACCTTCGGCTCGATGAACATGATCGGAGGGGAGCTCGACCGATGAGCTTTTCCCTTTCCCAGACGGCCGCAAAGCGTGTGGACGAGCTCGTCCGCCGCTACCCGAAGAAGGAAGCGGCCCTCCTTCCGGTGCTCTCGATCGTCCAGCGGGAGAAGGGCTTCATCTCCCCGGAGGCCGAACGGTGGGTGGCCGCGACGCTCGGCCTCCGACCCCTCCAGGTCCGGGAAGTCCTGTCCTTTTATACGCTCCTCCGGCGCGAGCCCGCCGGACGCTACGTGATCCAGGTCTGCCGCAACCTGAGCTGCTTCCTGGCCGGGTCCGAGGAGATCATCAGGCACCTCGAGGCCAGGCTGGGGGTTCGCGCAGGAGGAACCACGGCCGACGGGAGATTCACCCTGGAGACGGTCGAGTGCCTCGGCAACTGCGATCACGCCCCTTGCCTGATGATCAACGACGACGACTACGGCCCCGTGACGAAGGAGACCGTCGACGGGATCCTCAAGAGGCTGGCTTAAGATGGCCGACGCGAAAGAGACGCTGATCCCGGCCGAAGAGAATTCTTTCCGGCTCGAGGCCTATCTCGCCCGAGGCGGGTACGAAGCGGCCCGCAAGACGCTCCTGTCCATGCAGCCCGGGCAGGTCATGGACGAGGTCAAGAAGGCAAACCTCCGGGGCCGGGGAGGGGCCGGCTTTCCCGCAGGCTCGAAATGGGCCTTCGTGCCGAAAGCCGACGACCAGCCGAAATACCTTTGCGTCAATGCCGACGAGGGCGAGCCGGGGACGTTCAAGGACCGGGCCATCATGACCCGCAACCCCCATCTCCTTCTCGAGGGGATCGTCCTCACGTGCTATGCCGTCGGCATCCATACGGCGGTCATTTATGTCCGCGGCGAGTACGAGTCCATCGCGCGTCGGCTCGAACAGGCGATCGGCGAGGCCGGCCTGAAAGGCTTCTTGGGCGCAGACGTTTTCGGTACCGGGTTCGGGCTCGAGGTCTATGTTCATCGCGGCGCGGGCGCCTACATCTGCGGCGAAGAAACGGCCCTCCTCGAATCCGTCGAGGGCAAGCGCGGCTGGCCGAGGCTCAGGCCGCCGTTCCCGGCTTCGATCGGGCTGTTCCGCGCTCCGACGGTCATCAACAACGTCGAGACGATCGCCAACGTCCCGCTCATCTTCCGGTACGGCGCCGAGGCCTTCGTCGCCCAGGGGCTGCCAAGGGACGGCGGGACGCGCGTTTTCGGGGTCAGCGGCGCCGTTAAAAAGCCCGGACTTTACGAACTCCCTGTGGGGACGTCGCTGCGGAAGATCATCTACGACTGGGCGGGCGGGCCGGCCGAGGGGCAGGGGATTAAGGCCATCGTCCCCGGGGGCCTTTCGGCGCCATTCCTGACGCCCGACGAGATCGACGTCCCGATGGATTACGAGTCGCTCGCCCACATCAAATCGATGCTGGGCTCGGCGGCCGTCATCGTCATCGGGGACCGGACGCCGATCATCGACGTGCTCAGGATCGTGGCCCGCTTCTACGCTCACGAATCCTGCGGACAGTGCACGCCCTGCCGGGTCGGGACGACCTGGATCAGCAAGACCGCGGACCGGATCGCGGCCGGCGGAGGTGTTCCCGGCGACCTCGACCTCATCCGCCGTTTGGCGGAAGGGATGAAGGGCAAGACGCTCTGCCCGATGGGCGACGCGGCGGCTTTCCCCGTGCTGTCCATGGTCGGAAAATTCGGCCGGGAGCTCGAAGAGACGATCTCGCGGCGGGCGGAATAAGAATGGTCACTATCCAGATCGACGGCCAGACGCTCCAGGTTCCGCCGGGGACGACCGTCCTCAAGGCCGCCGAGAAGATCGGCGTCCTAATCCCGCGCTATTGTTATCATCCGGCTTTCGAGCCGGAGGGCAGCTGCCGGATGTGCCTGGTCGAGATCGAAGACCTGCCGAAGCTCGACCTGGCCTGCTCGACGGTCGTCCGCGAAGGGATGACGGTCTGGACCTCCACCCCCAAGGTGCTCCAAGCCCGCCAGGAGGTCCTCGGGTTCTTCCTCGCCGACCACCCGCTCGACTGCCCGATCTGCGACAAGGCGGGGGAGTGCTTCCTCCAGATTTACTACGACCAACACGGCCGCTACGCGAGCCGGTTCCTCGAGACCAAGGAAAAGAAAAAAAAGAAGGTCCCTATCGGAAAGGACCTCCTCCTGGACCGCGAGCGCTGCATCCTCTGCACCCGTTGCGTCAGATTCCTGTGCCGGGTGACGGGGACGGGCGAGTTGGGCGTCTTCGAGCGCGGTGTCAAAGCCGAGATCGGGATCGACGAGGGTGCGCCGGTCGCCAACAACTACTCCGGGAACCTGGTCGACATATGTCCGGTCGGAGCCATCACCGACCGCGATTTCCGGTTCAAGACGAGGGTCTGGTTCCTTGAGAACCGGAGGTCGATCTGCCCGCGCTGCAGCCGGGGCTGCAACATCGTCATCCAGTCGATCTGCGGCTACCCCCTGCCCGGGAACGAGCGCAGGGTCTACCGGATCGTGCCGGCGGAGAACCCGGACGTGAACGGGTATTGGATGTGCGACCTCGGCCGCAGCGGGTACCACGATATCGAGGACAACCGCCTGGACGCCATCGCCGTGAAGGGGGAAGGGGCGGCCGCCGGGCAGCCGCTGTCCTGGGAGAGCGCCCTCAAGGGACTGGTTTCCGATGTCCGGGCGGCCGCCGCGTTCGGGCGGCCGCCGCGGTTGGGCCTCATCCTGTCGAGTTTCCTGACGAACGAAGAGCTGGAGGCGTCGCGGCGGCTCTTCGTCGAATCGCTCGGCGCCAAGCATGTCTTCTTCGCCGATCCCGCGCCCGGAAAGGCCGACGGGCTCCTGCTCACGGCCGACAGGGCGCCGAACCGACGCGGGGCGCAGATGGCGGGATTCGAGCCGAAGCCGCCCGACCTCGTTGGGCTCTCGGAGTCGGTCGATCTGCTGCTCGTCTTCGGCCCCCATATTCTGGACCACGTTCCGGTCGAAGAGGCGGCCCGGGCGTTCGGCAAGATCCGGAGAACGTACCTTCTGGCCGCGCACCGGAGCGCGCTCGACGAAGTCGCCGAGGTCGTCCTGCCGACGGCGGTGCCGGCCGAAAAGCAGGGGTCCTTCACCAACACGAACGGCCTCAAGCAGCATTTCGAGCGCGCCCTCAAGCCTTCCCGGGGCCGACGGGCGGAGGGGGCGATCCTCGCCGGATTGGCCGCGGAGCTCAACGTGAAGCTGGATTGACACCATGACCGACGTGCTCATTCTTCTCGTCAAGATCGTCCTGGCCCTGACCTGGACGATGCTCCTGGCCCTCCTCCTGACATGGGTCGAGCGGAAAGAGAGCGCCGTTATGCAGGACCGGATCGGCGCCAACAGGGCCTCTGTCTTCGGTCTCCGGGCCTTCGGGCTCTTCCAGCCTTTCGCGGATGCCATCAAGATGATCTTCAAGGAGGATTTCCAGCCTGCGTTCTCGGCGAGGCTCCTCCACACGCTGGCGCCGTTCCTCTCCTTCTTTTGCGTGGCCGTGACGGTCGTGGCCGTGCCCTTCGGCGACACGATCCGGCTCGGAGGGCGTGTCATCACGCTCCAGGTCGCCGATGTCAACGCGGCCCTGCTCTTCGTCCTAGCGATGCTCGGCCTCGGCATCTACGGGATCCTTATCAGCGGCTGGGCCTCGAACAGCCGGTTCGCCCTCCTCGGGAGCCTGCGCGGCGCGGCCCAGCTCATCTCCTACGAAGTCGCCCTCGGGCTGTCGCTCGTCGGCTTGATCATGGTCTTCCCCTCCCTCCGGCTCTCGGAGATCGTCCGCTTCCAGGGCGGCCTCCTGTTCGGCTTCTTGCCGAAATGGGGCATCTTCCTCCAGCCGCTCGGCTTCGCCGTCTTTTTTCTCGCCGCCCTGGCCGAAACGAAGCGCGTGCCTTTCGACCTGCCCGAGGGAGAATCGGAGATTATTGGCTTCTTCACGGAATACGGCGGCCTCAAATGGGGGCTGTTCATGATGACCGATTTCCTGGAGGTCATCGTCGTCTCCTGCCTGGCGGCGACGCTGTTCTTCGGCGGCTGGCAGGTCCCTTGGCTCGGCGCCGGCGGTTTCCGTTTCCCGTGGGGAGGCGCGTGGGCGCTACCGGCGTGGCTCGTTACGGCCCTCCAGGTCCTTTCCTTCAACCTCAAGGTCGTCTTCTTCTGCTGGCTCCAGGTCCTCATCCGCTGGACCTATCCCCGGTTCCGCTACGACCAGGTCATGGATTTCGGTTGGAAATTCCTCGTTCCGGCCGGCGCGGTCAACATCCTGGCGACTGGGCTCGTCCTGGTCCTGAAGTAGGTCCCCGATGAAAAAAGGCTGGATCGTTCTCAAGGAACTCCTGAGGGGGGGCTGGATCACGGCCCGCCATTTTTCCGTCAACATGTGGTATCACACGCTCCGGCTTCTCGGCTTCCGGACGAAGCGGCGCGGCGCCGTCACGTTCCAGTACCCCGAGGAGGCGAAGCCACTCGCCCCGCGCCACAAGAGCCTCCACCGACTCCTCCGGCGCGAGAACGGCCTGCCCCAGTGCGTGGCGTGCATGATGTGCGCTACGGTCTGCCCTTCAGAATGCATCTTCATCGAGGCCGCGGAGACCGACGATTCCGAGGTCCAGAAGTACCCGGCAAGCTTCGTCATCGACCTCAATCGCTGCTGCTTCTGCGGCTTCTGCGTCGAGGCCTGTCCGGTCGACGCGATCCGCATGGACACGGACGAGATCCGGCTGTCGTCGACGACCCGGCGGGGCCTCGAGTACCCCTTGGACAGGCTCCTTGGATGACAGACCCGGTCGAGCGGACGGTCATCGGCGAATTCGAGATCCTGAGGATCGCCGACGGGACGTTTCTCGTCGATGGCGGGGCCATGTTCGGGGTCGTGCCGCGGACGCTCTGGGAGAAGCGAGCCGCGCCGGACCGGGAGAACCGGATCTCGCTTTCCCTCAACTGCTATCTGATCAGGGGCCGGGGGACGACGGTCCTTGTCGAGACGGGCGTCGGCCCCGACGTCGACCGGCGCTACGTCGATTTCTATAGCTTCCGGCGTGAGCCCGGCCTCTTTCGCCGGCTCGAGGAGCTGGGGGTCCGGCCGAAGGACGTGGGTATCGTCGTCAACTCCCACCTCCACTTCGACCACTGCGGCGGCAACACACTCCGGACGGGGGAAAAGACCTGGGTCCCGGCCTTCCCGGGCGCCCGCTACGTCGTCCAGCGCGGCGAGTGGGAGCAGGCCCTTCACCCGGTCGAGCGCGACAAGCCGAGCTACCTTCCGGCCCGGCTGAGGACGCTCGAGACAAGCGGTGCTCTCGGACTCCTCGACGGCGACGCCGAAGTCTGCCCCGGCGTCGAGGCCGTTCTCATCCCCGGACATACGGCGTTCCACCAGGGCCTCAAGGTCTCCTCCGGCGGCCGAACGTTCTTCTATTTCGGGGACACCATCCCCACCGCGGCACACATCGACCTGCCCTATATCATGAGCTTCGACCTCTTTCCCGTGGAGACCTTCAATAACAAGAAGAAGCTCTGCGAGCGGGCCGTGGCGGAAGGCTGGACCGTCGGGTTCAGCCATGACCTCCGCCGGGCCTTCGGTTCGCTCCGGCGGTCCGGCCGGCGCTCGGAGTTCGTCCCTCTCGAGTTTTGACGGACGATCCCGGCCATCGGGCTTTTCCCCCGGGCGCCCCAGTTCTTGAGACCCCAAAAAGGGATGTTGCGCCAACGTGATAATTTCCGCTTTGGGCAACGTGAATATTTCCGCTTTTCTGGGCTAAGGTATTCCTCCGGACAGGAGGAGGGCCGGCCCCGTGCGAGAGGAGCGGATCACGTTGACCAAGA
>Ga0315280_10000181_pt1 | contig 121194 bp, 104 predicted proteins | sample YL17G06_40_MG_FD_203697 | JGI IMG/M metagenome (GOLD analysis project Ga0315280, IMG submission 203697) | Sediment microbial communities from Yellowstone Lake, YNP, Wyoming, USA - YL17G06_40 | ecosystem: Environmental > Aquatic > Freshwater > Lake > Sediment | place: USA: Wyoming | collected... | reverse complement strand
GAAAACGAACAGCCCTGCCGATCTCCTTGTTGAATCTCCAGAGTTTCTTCAGACGGGTCTCTAATGCGGCGAAGAACGCATGGGGCGCTTCCGCCGCGATGCGGAAGAAACCACTCACGCCGATGACCGTGAGCAAGGCAGCACGAAACGCGGTCATCGCGACTGCCCGCCCAAGAAGCCACGTCAGCCACGCCAAATCTTCAACGAACCTGTGAAAAGCTGAGAAGACAGCACACCAAGCCAGCTGGAGCTGTTCAGTGCGCTCGCGTAGTCGGCCCGATGCAGGAGGTGCTTTCCGATGCATCCATCGCGCCGCATCTGTTCTGCAGTCCCGATCGTTTTTGCCAGGAGGCGGAAGGACTCCGCCACGGTCCGAGCCACCAAAGGTCTTCGGGGTCATCTTGAGTCTCCTTGAAAAGAGTGGTGAACGGATTTCGCCAAGCGAACCGCCTGAACGGCTCACGGCAGCACTTTCACTACGCACGAGTGAGCCCTACTTCATTGCTGGAGAGATGCTATAACCAGCGATCAAAAGGCTCCAAAGACGCAATCTGGCCGCAAACCTTGCGCCGTCTTCCATGAGAGTTCCAATGAGGGATCCTTCCCAGTCTCAGTCTTCACCACCCCATCCTCCGTTGAGCGATTGCCTGTGACAGGGATCGCTCCGACGCCGACCTCTCGATCGGGCGAGATCGAACGTCGCGACTACTACAGGTTATGATGCGCATCCAAGCGTCCATGTTCACGCGAAAAAAAAGGAAATGCAGGATTCGTTACGGACAGGCACCATTTACGCCATGCCTGCCATAAGCCGTGATTTCCTGTCGGTCCCCAGAGGCATCGCATCGCAGAGGTGCAGGATCAATCACGGCAGGGACCTGTCGTGAAGCCGAACATCAAGAATGGGGAAGAGTTGTGATTGGTCAGTGGTCGGTTGTCAGTTAAGATCACGAGGTCTGGAATACATGGTCATTCTGGTTCTCTTTTTGACTTCGTGTCTTTGTGTGAGAAAGGTCTGACGAAACGAACTGACCACAGAGGCCACCGATGGACGCAAGGGCGAGACCGTAAGTTCTTACTCAGAAGGACCTTATATCTCCCGAGGGCGTAAAAACCGTCAAGAATCTGCGGAGGCTAACGCTTAGCCTACATGGCAGCGATGGAAATCCGTAACCGCCCGCATCGTAGGAGCCACTATACGAGTGTGAGTATGCAAAGCTTGGGTCAATCGGATGGTCCATTCGTGTCACAGGAACTCCTGGGGGAGTCCAGACGCACGATCTCGCATTGGGGGAGCTTGCCGTTATTGGCGGCACTTTTCGTGGGCAGCGGATGCTCTGCCCTGATCTATGAGATCGTGTGGCTCCAGTCGCTGCAATTGGTGACCGGCTCGTCGGCCGTATCGCTGGGCGTGCTCCTGGGAACCTTCATGGGCGGCATGTGCCTGGGCAGTCTCCTCCTTCCGCGACTCGTCTCTGTGCGCCGTCATCCGTTGCGTGTGTACGCCCTGATCGAGTTGGGGATTGGTATCGCCGGCCTTGCCATCCTCTTCGGGATGCCCTACGTCGATCAACTCTACGTTGCTCACGTCCAACCTGGCTTGGCGAGCATCCTGATGCGTGCGGGAATCTGTGCGCTGTGCCTGCTGGTGCCCACGCTGCTAATGGGCGCCACCCTGCCGGCGATTGCCCGCTGGGTCGAGGCTACCCCTCAGGGCGTCTCGTGGTTGGGTTTCTTCTACGGCAGCAACATCGCCGGGGCGGTCTTCGGCTGTCTTCTGGCCGGCTTCTACTTGCTGCGGGTCCACGATACCGCCGTGGCAACCTATGTGGCCGTGGCCCTGAACGTCGGCGTGGCTTCGATGGCCCTGCTTCTGGCCCGCCGGACAGTTCACCGGGCATCGGTAGATCGCGCATCCCCGCGCGACCAAGTAGCAGGGGCGTCCCGCCCATGGATTCAGGATCACGGGCAAGATGCCCGTGCTACGGGGAAGGGGATCGTCTATGTGGTGATCGGCCTTTCCGGGCTCACCGCGCTGGGAGCGGAGGTCGTCTGGACACGAATTCTGTCGCTGCTGCTGGGCGGAACGGTCTACACGTTCTCGATTATTCTCGCGGTCTTTCTGATGGGGCTGGGCATCGGCAGCAGCATCGGCTCGGTGATCTCCCGCCACAGCCTGCAGCCGCGGTTGGCCTTGGGCCTGTGCCAATTGCTCCTGATGGGAGCGATGGCCTGGGCGGCCTACGCCCTGGCGGAGTCTCTGCCCTACTGGCCCATCGATCCCTCGCTCTCGAAGAGCCCCTGGCTGAGCTTTCAGCTCGATCTGATGCGTTGCGTCTGGGCGGTATTGCCGGGAGCGATCTTGTGGGGCGCGAGCTTCCCGCTGGCGTTGGCCTCGGTGGTATCGCCAGGACGTGAACCGGGCCGGCTGGTCGGGGGCGTGTACGCGGCCAATACAGTCGGCGCGATTCTCGGCTCGCTGGCTTTCAGCATGGTGCTGATCCCCTGGCTGGGCACGCGTGGCAGTCAGCGCGTGATGATCGCTCTGGCAGCCATCAGCGTGCTGCTGCTTCTCATGGCAACGATTTGGGCACGATGGGCGTCAGGTGGCAGCCTCAAGCGAGGCTTGCGGATGGCTGACCCATCGGACCTGCAACCATCGCCAAGCCCTTCGGGCTTGACGATGCCACCCGGACAACGAGGCGGACGCTGGCTGGCCTGGGTAGCACTTGCCCTCGTGCCAATGCTGGCGGTGCCCCTGGCCTGGAGCGTGCCGGCCATTCCGGCGGGATTGATCGCTTACGGCCGGTACCTGGCGTCCCGAAGTATCGTGGCCGACGCGATCTATGTCGGCGAGGGGATGAACTCGTCGGTCGCGGTGACTCTGCTCGATGGCGACATCGTCAGCTTCCACGTCTGCGGCAAGGTGGAGGCCTCGACCGAGCCGGCCGACATGCGGCTGCAACGGATGCTGGGACATCTCTCAGCCCTCCTGCATCCCAAGCCCCGGTCAATCCTCGTGGTCGGCTGCGGTGCGGGCGTCACGGCCGGGACGTTCACGCTGCACCCGGACGTCGAGCGAATCGTCCTGTGCGAGATCGAGCCGCTGATCCCGACGGTCGCCGCCGGATTCTTCAGCAAGGAGAACTACAACTTCTTGCAGGACCCGCGGGTCCAGATCGTCTACGATGACGCCCGGCACTACATCCTCACGACCCACGAGAAATTCGACATCATCACGTCCGACCCGATTCACCCCTGGATCAAGGGCTCTGCCGCCCTGTACACCAAGGAGTACTTCGAGCTGTGTAAGCGGCATTTGAACCCGGGCGGGATTGTCACGCAATGGGTGCCCCTGTACGAGAGCAGCAAGGACGTTGTGAAGAGCGAAATGGCGACCTTCTTCACCGCTTTCCCGTACGGGACGATCTGGAGCAACGACATCAGCGGCGAGGGCTACGACGTAGTCCTGCTCGGCCAGGCCGAGCCGATGAAAATCGATGTCGATGCCCTCCAGCAACGCCTGGAACGCCCGGACCACCTCAACGTGGCCGCCTCGTTGGCGGAAGTGAAATTCGCTTCCGTGATGGACTTGCTCTCCACCTACGCGGGCCAAGGCCTGGACCTGAGAGACTGGCTGCTCGACGCCCAGATCAACACGGACCGCAACCTCCGCCTGCAATACCTCGCGGGTCTGGGTCTGAACGCCTACCAGGGCGCCGCAATCTACAACGAAATCCGCTCCTACCGCCAGTTCCCCAAAGACCTCTTCCTCGCCTCCCCGGCCCGCAAACTCCAACTGCGCGCCGCCCTCGGCAAGCCAACCTCGGCCCAATGAGCAGGGGACATCCAGGAGGGCAGGACGCGGGCGATTGCTTTTCCTCGGTTGCGATCATAGACTCATCACTACCTGAATCTAACGAACCGGCCTGGACCGTTCTCCGCGATTGCGGGTCGAGACTGCTGGAAAGGAGTTGCGAAGTGAAGGCCTTGCGAGTGATTGCTGTCCTCTTATCAGTATCGCCGTCGAGTCTGGTGTTCGTTTGTCCGAGTGTCGCCCAGGAGGGAAAAACGGGTCCCTGGTGGCTTCAGCCGCAGCGGATGGTGCAGACGAATTTGCGTGAGATCGACGCCGGGATGGATGTCGAGCGCTATGTGCAGGAGATCAAGGAGTTCCGGGCCACCGTCGTTCTGTTCAATGTTGGCGGCATCGTCGCCAATTATCCGACGGACCTCTCCTACCACTATCGCAATCCCTTCATGAAGGGCGATCTCGTCGGCTCCGTGCTGGAGCGCCTGCACAAGGAGGGGATTCGCGTCATCGGGCGGTTCGACTTCAGCAAGATCAACGAGAAGCTCGCCGCCGAGAAGCCTGAGTGGCTCTACGTCAGCGAGAAAGGCCAGCACGTCAACTACAACGGCCAGGTGCACACGTGCGTCAGCGGCGGGTATCAGCAGGAGTACATGTTCGAGATCCTCGGCGAGGCCGTCGGCCGCTACCCGCTGGACGGCGTGTTCTTCAATATGATCGGCTACCAGCGGTCCGACTACAGCGGCAACTATCACGGTATCTGCCAGTGCCAGGCGTGCAAGGACAAGTTCCGCGAATTCGCGGGGATGGAGCTGCCGAAGACCCAGGACGACAAGAGCCCCATCTATCGCAAGTACCTCGAATTCACCCGCATGATGAGCGACCGGCAGTTCAGCCGGGTGAGCGAGTTCCTCAAGACCAAGCGGCCGGACCTGGCGATCTGCACGTACACCCCCACCGGCGTGGACATCATCCGCATGGAGTCGAACACACCCCTGAGCGTCGGGACGTACCATGACACAGACAACGCCAAAGCGACCCTCCTGACGGCCGGCCGGCGGCAACTGGCCAACTGTGCCGTCTACTTCATCGACATTCCCTACCGCCACACCGCCGTGTCGCCCTATCTGACAGTCCGGCGGATCTGGCAGCACCTGGTCAACGGGGCGTGGGTGGACTTCTACTGCATCGGCCCGCTCGGGAGCCAGGAGGACCGCACGGGCCTCGATCTGACGCGTCAGTTGTACCGGTTCCACGCAGACAATGAACGCTGGCTCAAGCCGACCCGTCCCGCCGGCGAGGTCGGGCTCGTCCGACGCGGCGGCAGGGAATACGACGGCCTGATGCAGATCCTGTGCGAGAACCAGGTCGCATTCGAATTGACCGCTCTCGATCTGCCCTCGCTCAAGAGCTTTCCCCTGGTCATCGTGCCCAGTACGGACGGGCTCAAGGAGGGCGAGTGTGCGGCGTTGGATGAGTACGTGACCGGGGGCGGCCGATTGCTCTTGACCGGCAAGGTCCCGGAGCCCCTCAAAAGCCTCGAGGGGGCCACGTTCCAGCAGACCCGACCGACGGAGAAGGGTTCCTACATTCGCATTCGCGAAGGAGACCGCAGGTGGCTCGCCCGGGACGATTTGGCGAAACTGGACCTGGTCTTTCTGCAAGGGCCGTTCCACGTCTACGAACTGGACGAGAACGTTGAGGGCCTGCTCCGGCTGATCCCCGCCGACATGTTCGGCCCGCCGGAGAAATGCTATTACCGCCGTGTCTCAGATCATCCCGCTTTATTCGCGAAGATGTACGGGCAAGGGGCCGTCGCCTGCTTCCCGTGGGACATCGGCAGCCATTACGAGCAGCAATGCCACCAGGGACATGCCAGCCTTGTGATGGGCGTGATCGATTCGCTCCTCGGTCTCGACCGCCGGCTTCATGTCGTGGCATCGCCACTGGTGGAGGTGACCCACCGCGCCGGGACGGACGGCAAATTCGAGTGGGTAGCCCTGTTCAACCATTCCGGCCAGCGGGACAAAGCACTGCATGCCCCCGTCCCTGTCGGCAACATCCGTATCAACCTTAGACCACAGAAAACGGTCAAGACCGTGCGTCTGCTGCAAGACGGCTCAACGCCGAGCTTCTCGCAGGATGGCCGAGGACTCTCGGTAGTTGTGCCGAAGCTGGACCACTACGAGGTCGTGCTGTTCGAGTACGGACAGTGACACAGGTAGAGTACTACCACAGTCCACCGGTTCTGATACTACTCGGCAGGAGATAGCGTCCCCTGCATCCGCGCCGTCACCGACGTGCGTGCGCACCCTACTTGGTTGGGGTGAGAATCGCCACGAAGCCACCGTAGGGCTGTAGACGGACTTCCAGGTGATCTTGGGCCGTCACGGCCTTGGTTTCGTTGTCGAAGGTGCGCGGGGCTTTGCCGTCCTCGATCACGGTCATGGTGCAGCGGCTTTGGGCGAGGAAGGACAGCGCTACGTCCACGTCCCGGCCCGCGTTCTCGCCGTTAATGCCACCGAGGTACCATTGGGTGCCGTTGCGGCGGGCCAGCACGACGAATTGGCCCGGCTCGCCGGCGAGGAAGCGGGTCTCATCCCAGACCACCGGGACATGCTTCAAGAACTCCTTCGGGGCTTCGGGCAGATCGAGGTACTCTTGGACGCCATCGGCAAAGTGCAGCCAGCCGGACTCGAAGATCAGGGGCAGGGCCAGCTCGTGACTGTAGGTCGTCAGGTGCTTGTAGACGTTGTCCTTGAACATCACGGGCGTATAGTCCATCGGCCCGACGGCGTTGCGGGTAAAGGGCAGAATGACGTTGTGGATCGGGGCCTCGGTCGTGAATTGCTTGTCGAAACTGTAACACTCCTCGCCGCGGACCGCCTCCATGCTCATCAGGTGCGGATAGGTCCGCGACCAGCCGCGCGGCAGCGTGCAGCCGTGGAAATTGACCATGATCTGGGCCTCAGCCGCATCCTTGAGGATGTCCTGGTAGAGCTGAATGATGTTCTGCTTGTCGCTCTGGAAGAAATCGACCTTGACGCCCTTGACGCCCCACTTCTTCAGGAGTCGCAGCTCCTCACGCCGGATGTCCCGGTCGTCCATCAGGCCGCGCGGCTTCTCGGAGACGGAGTTGTGCGGCCCGCCGGAGTTGTACCAGAACAGCAGGCCCACGCCTTTGCTGTTCGCATAGGCGAGCAAGTCGTGGATCGTGCCGTTCTTCATCTGGGTCCAGTTGGCATCGACGAGTGAATACTCCCAGCCCATCGCGGCGGCCAGATCGACCCAGGCCTTGAGCTTGGTGCAGTCCTGCGGGCTGTCGTGATCGAACAGCCAACTCCACGAGGCCCGTCCCGGCTTGACCCAGCTCGTGTCCTTCACGACCGACGCTGGACTGACATCCGTCACGAGGGTGGATTCGATGATGTCCCCCGCCGAATCGCCGACAACGATGACCCGCCAAGGCGTGGCCCAGGGCAGGGTCCACGACGGCTCGACCCACCCAACGTGATTGCCCTCCGCCTCGTCCGGGAACTGGATGCGATAGACGCCCTCGGCCGCCTTCTGGGTCAGATGGCAGCCACAGTAGGAACCGTCGAGCCCCGCTTCCGTCACCAGGGCCCACCGGCTACGGTCGCTCGTGCAAGAGAGCACCGGAAACGCCCAGCCGAACTCGGTGGCCGAGGCCGTCCCGGCGGCGACACCGTTGACGAAATAGGTCTCGTACGCGGGCGTGTACTTGGAGGGCCGGTCATACGGATGGGCCCACATCTTCCCCTCCGGCGGCAGGCGAAAACCGGTCGCTTCGCTCGTCACAATGTGCTTGTCGCCGCTGGGCTCGGGGAAACGGTAGCGGAAGGCCACGCCATCGTTGTAGGCCCGCACGATCAACTCGACCTTCGCCCCACCAGCATTTTGAAAGACCAGCGTCTGCTCGTTCGCATGGTTGCGGCAGACCCGGCGCTTGCCGGTCATCATCGTGTACGTCTCGTCGATGGTCTTCACGGCCCCGGCCTCGACGAGCTTCAGACCATCGACAAAGGCCTGGTCTGTGCGCGTGATCCCCAGTGGCGACGCCTCCACTACCGCCTTGCCGGCATACTCGACCTCATAGGAAAGCTGCGCCTTGCCCCCGGTCCCCAGCTTGACGGCGATAATCGCTTTGCCATCCGGCGAGGCAACCTTCCAAGTCGTCTGTGCGAAAACCGCCTGTGTCAGAAGGGATACATTGAGCACAGCTACAATCGTCGTTCCTGCGGCGTGCGGCGTCACGTCATGCCTCCTTAAATCAGTCCAAGACCGGTACGTCTCCCGCCCCTGCGGGCCCGTGTTCCGGCAACAGGATATAAGATCGGCATGGCGAATGCAACTAGGTCCCGGCCGCCCTCAGGGCAATTGCATGTGAGCCTCGATAGCCCATGAGGGAGCGGTGCGTGGTACGCACCCTACAAACTACGAACGACGCATGGCCTCCAGCCCGTAGGGTGCGTACCACGCACCATCTTCAGGTGAGGGCAAGGCTCCATAGGCCCACATGCGATAGCCCTGCGGCCGCCCTACGTTAGCAGTTTGACGGCGGCCTCTGGCGGGACTCGTGCTTGGGCCTTCACGGCCTGTTCTGGGTCGGTCTCGATCTCGCTCTTGACCTGGGCCATCAGATCGTCCAGCGCGCCGGGCGTGAGGTCCGCGAGGGGAGCCTCCGGAGGGCGGCAGTCGACGAACGTGGCAAAGTTCTGCTCGAATGTCCCGACGAGATTGGTGAATCCCGAGTTGCTGAGTTCCCGAGCTAACACATCCCTGGCCGCCGCCAGTGCCCCGCCTGGGCTGGAATCGACGTGCCTGCGCTCGGCAGGCTCGGCGCTGGACAAGGATAGTGAGCTGCTGTGTCCGACCGGCGGATAGAGTGAATCCGCCACGCTGGTGGTAATGCTGGCCCCATTCATAATATTCCCCCTCACAGATGCACACAGATCGGCTGTGTGACACTTCTTATGGCCCCAGAGGGAGTCCTCCGTTGGTTAAAACGTACGAAATAACCCCCACGTAGACAAGGAAGAATCCGGGCAGACTGGCTGATTGTCCCTCAAAGCACCAGGAGTCCGGGCGCGAGGCGGTGGGCCTCGCCTTGCAGCCCTTTTATTGGCCCTGGCGTTCAGACCGAACGGGAGCTTGCCATCGAACCTGTTTGCGATATAATCAAGGTTTATCTTTGTGCTATGGAGGCAACATAGGCATGGCAAAACTGACAAAACTCGACGATATCGTATCCTTGTGCAAGCGGCGCGGGTTCATCTTTCAGTCCAGCGAGATCTACGGCGGTCTGGCGAGCTGCTACGACTACGGCCCGCTCGGCGTCGAGCTCAAGAACAATATCAAACGGGCCTGGTGGAAGAGCGTGGTGCAGATGCGCGACGACGTCGTCGGTCTCGACGCCAGCATCTTCATGCACCCCTTGATCTGGAAGGCCTCCGGGCACGCGGATAAGTTCGCCGACCTGGTCTCCGAATGCAAGAAGTGCAACACGCGGACCCGCGTGGACCACCTCCAGGACAGCGAAAACGGCACAAAGAAGGCCGAAGAGCACGCCGAGCACGTCGATGTCGGGACGGAAGAGGCCAAGCAGTACAACCTGAGCAACAAGGTCTGCCCGAACTGCGGGGCCGTGGGGCAGTTTACCGCCCCGATGCCCTTCAAGCTGATGTTCGAGACCCAGATGGGGGCCAACGTCGAGGACTCGATGACGATGTACCTGCGGCCGGAGACTGCCCAGGGCATCTTCGCCAATTTCCGCAACGTGCTGGACACCACCCGCGTCAAAATCCCCTTCGGCATCGCCCAGATCGGCAAGAGCTTCCGCAACGAAGTGACCACGAAGGCCTTCATCTTCCGCACCCGCGAGTTCGAGCAGGCGGAGCTGGAGTTCTTCTGCGAACCGGGCACGGACGATCAGTGGTATCAGCACTGGAAGGAGCAGCGGTGCAACTGGTACCTCAACCTGGGTCTGAGGAAGGAGAACCTGCGCTTCCGCGACCACGAAAAAGATGAGTTGGCTCACTACGCCAAGGCGTGTGTGGACGTGGAGTACCGCTTCCCCTTCGGCAGCGGCGACTGGCAAGAACTCGAAGGAATCGCCAACCGCACGGACTACGACCTGCGGCAGCACCAACGCGGCATGCGAACCCTCAACCGCTGGTTCGAGAGCGGCAAGGACCTCACCAAGATCACGCTGATGGACGAGGCCGAGGATTACCAGTCCGGCCCGCTGTCCTACTTCGACGAAGAGAAAAAGAAGCGCTACATCCCCTACGTGATTGAGCCCAGCGCGGGCATGGACCGCAGCACGCTGGCCTTTCTCGTCGATGCCTACGACGAGGAAGAGGTCCGCGGCGAGACACGCAACCTGCTGCGCTTCCACCCAGCCCTGGCCCCCATCAAGGTCGGCATCTTCCCGCTGGTTAAGAAGGAAGGCATGCCGGAGATCGCCCGCAGCATCTACGACGACCTGAAGAAACGCTTCAATTGCTTCTACGACGAGAAAGGCGCCGTCGGCCGCCGCTACCGCCGCCAGGACGAGGCAGGCACCCCCTTCTGCGTCACGGTCGACGGCCAGACGCTCCAAGACCAGACCGTCACCGTCCGCGAGCGCGACTCGATGGAGCAAGCGCGTATTGCCACCGCCCAGCTCCGCACCTACCTGTGCGATAAGCTGGACATATAATCCGCTTCGGGAGCATCGACGATGACACCGGCAATTGGACACGGCAGAGAGCAGGAGTCGATGGAGGCCAAGACACGGTGGTTTCGGTCTCTTTCCATGGCCGAACGCATGGAGGTCTTTTGCAGCTTCACCGATTTGGCTTTGTCAGTCAACCCCGGATTGAAGGACCGAACGCATGCTCAACCGGTTGCTGGACGTATCCAAATCCTTTCAGCGAGTGGCCATTGACTAGGTTGCGACGATGAGCGCTGCGGCACAGTACATTTTTGAGTGGGACCCAAACAAAGCTGCACGGAACCAGCGGTCGGATGTCTCGCGTGTGGTCAATCAGTTACTCAAGTCGGATATGAAACTGGCCAAGGTCATGCAATAGGGGCCGAGGAGTATGACTGTCGACGAAGAGATCCTTGAACACGTAGTTGACCAGATCGTGGAGTTGGCGCATCCCGACTGCGTGATTCTCTTCGGCTCCGCTGCTAGGGGCGATATGACTGCCGACAGCGACTTGGACCTTCTGGTAGTCGAGCGGCAGGTCGCCAACACCCGCCAAGAAAGCCTTCGACTTCGGGCGGCCTTGGAGAATGTACCTTTTCCGATCGATGTGATTGTCATGCGCCGAGAACGGTTCGAAGAGACGAAGGACGTCATCGGCGGCATCGCTTATCCGGCCCACAAGTACGGGAGAGTCCTCTATGAAGCCGCCTGAAGAAGCCAGACAGGAACTGGCCCGACAGTGGCTTGCGAAGGCTGAGGACGACTGGCGGCTCTGTCATCGACTCACGATGAATCCAGAGTTTTACGGGGAGGCCACTGCCTTTCACGCTCAGCAGGCCGTCGAGAAGTATCTCAAGGCCTTTCCGACCTGGCATCAGGTCGAATTCCCCAAGACCCACGATATCAAGCGACTTCTCAGCTTGGCGTGTGTGTGTGACCTGAGCCTGACGGAAGCGTTGTCTGATGCCGCAGACCTGACGGCCTACGCAGTGGAATATCGTTATCCTGGCGAATATCCTCCCGTCACAATGGAGGATGCCGTCAGTGCGGTTGCGGCGGCGGATCGCGTTCGCGGGCATATTCGCAAGCGGCTGTCTGGAGAAGAAATGGGAGGTTGACCGATGATCGTGGACCGAACCGAGAATGCGCGGCTGTACACACCCTTGTACAAACAGTTCGAGAAGGCATTCGTCCTGCTGGCGGAACCGACCATCGCTCAGAAGCCTGACGGCCGATATAGCGTCGAGGGCGATGATGTGTACTACATGGTCCAGCACTACACGACCAAGCCGGTCGATCAGACCCGGTTCGAGTCACACAAGAAGTACATCGACATCCAGGTCCTGCTTGCGGGCCAGGAGCTGCTGGGCTACGCGCCAACGGCGGGCCTGGAAATCACCGTGCCGTATGACGAGACCAAGGACATCATGTTCTACCGCGTGGGCACGATGACGGCCCAGGTGCGGCTGGAGCCGGGGCTTTTCTGCATCCTCTTTCCGCACGATGCCCACCTCCCCTCCTGCCAGATCACCTGCCCCGCTGAGGTCCACAAGGTCGTCTTCAAGATCCGGGTGTAGACTGTGAGCCCCCAAACGTGGTACACCGCGTTTGGGAACCCCGTGTGGTGCGCACCTTGCAGGACTCTGAAGAAGAGCCTCTCTCTCACGTCTTCGTTTGCGGCAGGAACAGTATAGTCCTGTGAGTGCCGGCCACGAAGGGAGGTGAAGAATGAAACGAGTGTATCGTTCCAGGACGGACAAGAAGGTCTTTGGCATCTGCGGCGGGATCGGCGAGGCCTATAACATCGATCCGACTTTGATTCGGATCATCGTCGTCTTTCTGGCCTTGGCGACCGGTCTGATTCCCATGACCATAACCTATATCGTCGCGCGGCTGATCATGCCGGAGACGGACCATTGAGCTTCCGGCAGGGCAACGCCGACGATTGGCGCGTCTGGCCGCCGTGAGATCGAGAACTGATCGGGCTCCCTACTGCCTTGGTCCACGAAAGACCGGGTGACCGGTCTCGCCCGGGCCGACTGGGCTTGGGTCAAAGTCGCGCGGGCCGTAGGTGGTCACGCGCATCCGCTCCCCAGCCTTCTTGTAGTGTTGCAGAGCGCTTTCCTTGTCCTTGAAGTCCTGGTCGGTAAACAGCAGGCTGGTCAGGCCAACCAGGATGACGTCGCCGTCCTTGAGGGCAACCTCCCCCTCAATCTTGCGATTGTTGATGTAAACGCCATTGCGGCTCTTCATGTCGAAGGCCAAGTACTGGTTCGTGCTCGCCTCGAAGCGAATCTGCAGGTGCTTCCGGGAGACCATGTTGTCCAGGATTTGAATGGGCAAGGCTTCATCCCGACCGATGACGTTCGTCCGATGCCCCAGGGGATAGTAGTCCCCCTCCCGTTTGCCGTTTGTCACAATCAGCGAAGCCATCTTTCACACCCCGATCATTGCAGGGGACTGCCAGCGCGGTCTTTGCGTCGGCGCGCCCCGGTATTTACCACCAGTTCATCCCAGTAGCCCTATGTTAGCGCCGCGGCGGCTTCACGTCAAGGCTACATTTCGCGGTCGTCCGCCTTTTCGAGGGGAGGAAAGAGGCTCTCGCTATTACCTTATCGGACCTCCCGCAAATGTTGACTTCCGCAACCTTCCTGATGGACGCCGGCCACCGCCCAGCGATAAAATGGGACACCCGACAGGAATGCTCTGGAAAAACGACCGTCGGTCCGCCCCATGCACACGGCGGATAGTGCGACCAAGCTCATTGGATTGGAGATTGACGATGAACCTGAAGAACCTGTTTGTCTACCCCAGACTTCCGGACAACCTGGCTAAGCTGCAAACGCTCGCGTACAACCTCTGGTGCACGTGGAACTACGAGGCGATCAGCCTGTTCTACCGGATCGATGCCCAACTGTTCCGGGCCGTGAATCACAACCCGATCCAGTTTCTCGTCAATCTCTCCAGCGAAAGGATCACGCAGCTCGCGGAGGACCGCGGCTTTCTATTCGAATTGGATCGGGTCTGGGGGCAATTCCAGAAGTACCTGCAATACGACGGCCAATTCCGGACCGAGGCCGGCGCGTTCCTCCGGCCCCGCGACGTGGTGGCGTACTTCTCGATGGAATTCGGTTTGCACGAGTGTATCCCCATCTACGGCGGTGGGCTGGGCGTCCTGTCCGGCGACTTTCTCAAAGCCGCCTCCGACCTGAACCTGCCCATCGTGGGCATCGGCCTCGTCTACAAATATGGCTACTTCACGCAGCGCATCAATATGAAAGGCGAGCAGGAGGAGCAGTTCATCGTGTTCGATAATCATCTGGTGCCCATGCACGAGCTGCGGGGCCCGGAGGGCGAAAAAGCGTACATTGACGTGCAGATTCTCGGCCAATCCGTCAAGGTCAAGCTCTGGCAGATCGATGTGGGCAAGATACAGCTCGTCCTGCTGGATACGGACATCGCGGAGAACCCGCCGCACCTGAGAGACATCACGCACGAGCTCTACGTGTCCGATCGCGCCAAGCGCCTGCAGCAGGAGCTGGTGCTGGGGATCGGGGGCGTGCGGGCGTTGGAGCGGCTGGGCCTCACGCCGCAGGTCTACCACATCAACGAGGGACATGCCGCGTTTCTCATCCTCGCGCGGCTGCAAAGGCTGATGCAGGACAAGGGCTTGGGCTTCATGGAGGCCAAGGCCATCATTCGTGCCTCCACCGTGTTCACCACACACACCCCCGTCATCGCGGGCAATGAGAATTTCGACACCGAGATGGTGAAGGAGTACATCGAGAACGATGTGCGTTCCCTCGGCCTGTCCTTCGAGGACTTGGCGGCGGATGCTTTCATCAACCACGACAGCAAGACGTTCTGGCTGCCAGCCCTGGCGATCCGCTTCGCGCGGCATATCAACGCGGTCTCGAAAATGCACCGGGACGTGTCCCGGCAGATGTGGGAGGGCCTGTTCCCCAATACGCCGCAGATCGAGCTGCCCATCGACTACGTCACGAACGGCGTGCACAATTCGTGGCTGAGCGAGCCGGTCGGGCAGCTTCTCAACCGCTACGTCGGGCCGGACTACGTGCGCTGCGAGAGCAAGCCGCAACGATGGGAGAAGGTGTTCGATATCGACAACGAGGAGGTGTGGCAGGCGCATCACCAGAACAAGCAGAGTCTCATCACGTTCGTACGTAAGAAGCTGGCGGACGACCTGGCGGTTCGAGGATACATCGGGTCCAAGATCCTCAAGCTGACACGGGCCCTCAATCCGGAGTATCTGACGATCGTGTATGCGCGGCGCTTCGCCCGCTACAAGAGGGCCACGCTGATCCTGCGGGACAAGGACCGGCTGGCGAAGATCCTGACCAATGCCACCAAGCCGGTGCAGCTCATCTTTGCCGGCAAGGCCCACCCGGCCGACACGCTGGGCAAGAGCATGATCAAAGAGATCCTCGATTTCGCGAAAGACCACCAGGTCGAGGATCGAGTCGTCTTCCTCGAGAATTACGATATCAACGTCGCCCGGCACCTGGCCTGGGGCGCCGACGTCTGGCTGAACAACCCGGTCCGGGAAAACGAGGCCAGCGGTACGTCGGGCATGAAGGCAGGCATGAACGGCGTGCTGAACCTGAGCGTCCTGGACGGGTGGTGGCCCGAGGGCTTCAACGGCAGAAACGGCTGGGCTATCACGGGCGCCGAGCACACGCAGCAGTTTGAGATGCAGGAAGCGGCCGAGGCCGAGCAGATCTACGATCTGATCGAGGACGAGATTTCGGAGTTGTATTACGACCGCAACGAGGCCGGCGTACCGCTGCGCTGGGTGCAGATGATGAAGGAATCGATCTCTTCTGTCTGCTGCCGATTCAACATGAATCGCGTGCTGGCCGATTACCTCAGCAAGTTTTACGTGCCCTCGCGGGCGATGGCCGAGGGGCTTTCTCGGGACAACTATCAGCTTCTCCGGCAGGCCGTCCGCGGCGGGCAGGAAATACTGACGAATTGGGATAAGATCGCCGTGACGGATTTCTCCACGAGTGTAGATAAGAGCGATGTCGTCACGGAAGGACAGCAGGTGGAGGTCACCTGCGCGGTGGACCTCAACGGCATGTCGCCCGACTCGCTTCAGGTGGAGTTGTTCTACGTGCTGCACGAGCAAAATGAGCACAGGGTCATCCCGATGCAACCCAAGGAGACCCAGAAGACCCCCGGCCTCTTCGGATGCGCCTTCGAGATCGCCGGCCGCGGCCAGCTCAGCATGAATGCCCGGATTAGACCCGCCTCACCCATCCTTCAGGACCTGTATCCCGACCTGACGAAATGGGCCCAGTAAACTGGCGGCGGCTGGATGATCCTAAGCTCTTTCTCTATCAGCATTTATGTAAGTTCGCATCATCTTTCCGTCAAGAACCGTTCGCAGCATCTTGACGGATCAAACGGATGTTTTAAACTACCGTATGAAACGTACGTTTCGGAAGCGGACGTGGCGGTATTCGACAATTTGTGGAGCAACGAAAGATTAGGTGCAGGTGATGAGCGATAAATCCGTACGAACGGACGGGAGCACGACGAACGGACGCGGGCTTGCTCGCAAGCTGGTGAAGCTGGCGATCGTTCTGGCGGCGCTTGGCGCCCTGGTGGGCGTGGGGTTGGGCGTCAGCGGCAACAAGAAGGAGGCCCCCCCTACGGCAGCGCCCCCCGTGAAGGTGACGGTCCTGTCGGTAGTCGCCGAACCGGAGTTTCCCGACACCTTCGAGTTGCCTGCCGTGGTGGAACCCAACCGCGTTATCGAGGTCTCCGCGGAAGTGGACGGCAAGATCGAGTGGATTGGGCCCAAGAAAGGAACCGCCGTCAAGGTCGGAGATCCTCTGATCCGGCTCAACACGGACCTCTTGCAGGCCGAGTTCGACATGGCCCAGGCGCAGGCCAAGAACAACCAGACCGAGTTCGATCGGATCAAAGGACTCGTGGAGAAAGGGGCCTCGCCCAGCCGGGACATGGACGCGGCGGCCACCCAATTGGCCATCAGCAAGGCACAACTGGAGCAGGCGCGCATCCGTCTGGCCCGTGCCCGCGTCACCGCCCCCATGACCGGAGTGCTCAACAATGTGCCCGTCGAGATAGGCGAATACGTGACGTTGATGCCACGAACGACCCTGGCCGAGATCGTGGATACGAGCGTCGTCAAGGTGGCGGTCGAAATCCCGGAGCGGGATGTTCCGTTCCTCGTTGTTGGCCAGAAGACGGCGGTGATCGCCGACGTAAAGGGCCGCGAGGTCTCGCTGACGGGGACCACCACGTTCATCAGCCAGTTGGCCGATGCGCGAACGCGCTGCACGCGCATGGAAATCACAGTCCCCAATCAGGAAGGCTGTCTGCGCAGCGGTCAGATCGTGCACGTCCGCCTGACGCGGCAAATCTTGAAAGACGCTATCCTGATCCCGTTGGCGGCGGTTATCCCGATGGAGGACGGGAAGGCAGTCTACGTGACGGAGTCGTCGAAAGCCCAGCGCCGAATGGTCGAGCTCGGCGTCATCCGGGGCGACCGCGTCCAGATCCGCAGCGGCCTCAAGCCCGGGGACCAATTGATCGTCGCCGGCCACCGGTTCGTCGCCGCGGGTCAGAAGGTGGAGATTGTGCCGGAGAGTAAGACACAGCCATGATTATCACTGATGTCGCCATCAAGAATCGAACCACGGTCGCCGTTCTCGGGCTGATCATCCTCATCCTGGGCGTCTACAGCTATATTACTCTGCCGCGCGAGGCGTTCCCGGATATCCCGATTCCGCACATTCTGGTCAACACCATGTATGAGGGGGTTTCGCCGGCGGACATCGAAACGTCCATCACGATGAAAATCGAGAAGCAGCTCAACGGCATTCGTGGCATCAAGCAGATCAACTCGGCCAGTGCCGAGGGCCTCTCCATGATTGACGTGGAGTTCATGCCGGACGTGCCGACCGACGTCGCCTTGCAGCGCGTCCGCGACCGCGTGGACCTGGCCCGGGGTGATCTACCCCAGGACGTGAAGGAACCCACGATCAAAGAGATCAACCTCGCCGAGTTTCCCATCATGCAGGTGAGCATCTCCGGCGACGTTTCCCCGGTCCAGCTCAAGGAGATCGCCGACGACATGCAGGATGCCATCGAGACGCTTCCCGGCGTGCTGAAGGTCGAAGTCCTGGGGGCCCTGGAGCCGGAAATCCGCATGGAGTTCGACCGCGATCGCATGGCCATGTACAACCTCGTGATCTCAGACATCATGCAACTCATCCCGACGGAGAACGTGAACATCTCCGCCGGCGGCTTGGAGACCCAGGGTACGAAGTTCAACGTCCGGATTCCCGCTGAGTTCGTCTCGGCCGAGGAGGTCGATCATCTGCTGATCGCGGTACGCGACGGCAAGCCGATCTATCTGGCCGACGTGGCCACCGTGCGGGACGCATTCAAGGATCGGGCCACGTACTCCCGCTTTGACGGCGTCGGGAACGTTACGTTGAGCATCCAGAAGCGCGCCGGCGCCAATGTGGTACAGGTCTCCGACCATGTCAAGGCTGTCCTCGCGGAGGCCCAAAGGCGGCTCCCCGGCGCCGTGACGTTCGATGTGGTCTACGATCTGGCAAAGTACATCCGCAACCAGGTCGCCGACTTGGAGAACAATATCCTCGCGGCCTTGATCCTCGTCGTCGGCATTCTGCTGATCTTCATGGGCTGGCGGTCGGCCATGATCGTCGCCGCGATCATCCCGCTGAGCCTGTTGATCTCGTTCTACCTCGTCCAGGCGTTGGGCTACACTCTGAACATGATTGTGCTGTTCAGCTTCGTGCTGGTCCTCGGGATGCTGGTGGACAACGCCATCGTGATCGTGGAGAACATCTATCGGCACATGCAGCTTGGGTATCGCCCGGTCGAAGCCGCCATTCTCGGCGCCCGTGAGGTCGCGTGGCCCGTCACCACCTCCAGCCTCACGACGGTGGGCGCATTTTTGCCGCTGATGTTCTGGCCGGGGATCATGGGCGATTTCATGAAGTATATGCCCATCACCTTGACGATTGGCTTGATGGCTTCTTTGTTCGTGGCCCTCGTGTTCAACCCGGTGATTTCCTCGATGTCGGCCGGCCACGGTTCCAAGCCGCGCCAGCACGATCACTGGTTCATCCGGGGCTACCGCCGGTTCCAGCAGCTCGGTCTGAACAATCCCGGCATGGCGTTGTTCCTATCCGTGTGTCTGCTGATCGGCATGGGCATGCTCTACGGCAAGGCCGGACATGGAGTGGAATTCTTCCCGGACAGCGATCCGGAGCGGGCCATGATCAGCGTACGCACACCCCAGGGGACCAACATTCGCGAGACGGACCGGATTGCCCGCCTGATCGAGGAGCGCATCAAGCCGTACCAGCCCTGGATCGAGCACACGGTCACGAATATTGGCTCGGAAGGTGGCGTCATGACCCTCACCAGCAGCGCCGGCGGCCCGCACCTGGCCAACGTCACGCTGGTCTTCTACGATTATGCGATCCGCACGCGACCCTCCCTGGAGATCATCGCCGGCATCCGCGAGGCGATCGCCGACATTCCGGGCGCCGAGATCAAGATCGAGAGAGAGAAAGACGGCCCGCCGACCGGCGCCCCCGTGACGGTTCGCCTCAGCGGCGAGGACTTCCGCATGCTCGAGCAATACAGCGAGCAGGCAAAACGGATCATCGAGGATGTGCCGAACCTCGTCAACCTGCGCAGCGACCTGGAGGCGACACGGCCCGAGTTGACCTTCACCGTGGACCGCCGCCGGGCGGTGCTCCTGGGCGTCAACACCGCCACGGTTGGTAACTTCCTCAAGATGGCGATTTTCGGCACCAAGGTCGGCACGTACCGGCAGTTCAACGACGAGTATGACATCACCGTTCGTCTGCCGCTGGCGGATCGCATCAAGATCGACGACCTCAACCGCATCCAGATCCCCAACATCACGGGCCAGGCAGTGCCGCTCAGTTCGCTCGGACGCTTTGATTACCAGGGCGGATTCGGCACGATCAACCGCGTCAACCAGAAGCGCGTCGCCACCCTTACGGCTGACGCCGAGGGTCGTCTCAGCACCGAGGTGCTGAAGGATGTCCAGGAGCATCTGAAGCCCTTCACGAGTCAATTGCCAGCCGGTTACGACATCCGCTACGTTGGCGAAAGAGAGCAGCAGGAAGAGTCCCAAGCCTTCTTGAGCAAGGCGTTTGTGATCGCCCTGCTGATCATCCTTCTGATCCTGGTAATCCAGTTCAACTCGCTGCTGGTGCCGCTGGTCATCATGACGACGGTGATTCTCTCGCTGATCGGCGCCCTGCTGGGGTTGTTGATCTGGGGTCTGCCCTTCGGCATCATCATGACGGGAATCGGCATCATCAGTCTGGCCGGCGTCGTGGTGAACAACGCGATCGTGCTCCTGGATTACACGCGCCAATTGCAGGCGCGGGGCATGGACCTAGTTTCGGCGGCCGCCGAGGCCGGTGTGACGCGTCTGCGGCCCGTGCTGCTGACCGCCGGAACGACCGTGATCGGTCTGCTTCCCATGGCCATTGGCGTCTCCTACGACTTCCACACGTTCACGTGGGCCACCAAGAGCGAATCCACGCAGTTCTGGCAGAATATGGCTGTCGTGGTCATGTTCGGCCTAACGTTCGCCACGGTCCTGACGCTGGTGGTCGTGCCGTCGTTGTACGTCATGCTCACCCGCGCATCCCTGCGGCTGCGGGCCCTGTTCGGCACCGCCCCCGACAGCGGCGACGTGGCCCCGGCCCCGGCGGGCGGCGCGAACTGATAGCCTATGGACGCCCTGAAGAACAAGCGCGGCTTCGTTTGCGACATGGATGGCGTGATCTACCACGGCTCGCGCCTGTTGGAGGGCTCGAAGGGATTCGTCGACTGGCTCAAGACGCAGGACAAGCGATATCTGTTTCTGACGAACAGCTCTGCCCGCTCGCCGCGCGAGCTGCACCAGAGGCTGCTGCACATGGGCATTGAGGTGGGCGAGGACCACTTCATCACCTCGGCCATGGCCACCGCTCATTTCATCGCCGCCCAGTGTCCCGGCGGGCGGGTCTACGCGATAGGCGACTCTGGGCTGTACCAGGCCCTGTACGAGGCGGGACTCTCCGTTGACGAGAGCAAGCCTGATTATGTGGTGGTCGGCGAGACCCGCAGCTACAACTACGAGAAGATCGAGATCGCGATTCAACTGGTGCTCGGCGGCGCCAAGCTGATCGGGACCAACCCCGACCTGACGGGCCCGACCGAAAAGGGCATCGCTCCGGCCTGCCGGGCCCTGATCGCCCCTATCGAAATGTCTACCGGCCGGCGGGCCTATTTCATCGGCAAGCCGAACCCCCTCATCATGCGTCACGCGCTCCAACTGCTGGGCTGCCAGCGGGAAGAGACGATCATCATCGGCGACCGGATGGACACCGATATCGTCGCCGGCATCGAATCCGGCATCGACACGGCCCTCGTCCTCAGCGGCATCACCCGCGAGTCCGACCTCCAGCAATACGCCTACCAGCCGCACTACATCCTCAAGGACGTCAGCGAGATCGCCGCCAAGGATTGAGATTGCTTCGTCGCTGCACTCTTCGCCATGACCTGCGAGGCCCATTCATGTCATTGCGAGCGAAGCGAAGCAATCTCCCACGCCGAGGACTGAGGTTGTTTCGTCGTCGTGAAGAAGGTAGCCAGGGCGGTCACTCGCGTATAGAATGTCTCGCCTATGGACGGCTACAATCTGATCAGCTTCGCGGGCATTTTCGTCCTGGCAGGGATCGCCTGGGTCCTGTCGGCAAACCGGCGGAATGTCAATTGGCGGGTGCTCGGATGGGGAATCGGTCTCCAACTCCTCATCGCCCTATTCATCTTCGTTCTTCCGGCGGGGGCCAAGGTCTTTCTCGTGGTCAACGATGCCGTGGTGAAGGTCCTCGATTCGGCCGGTGAAGGGGCTCGCTTCGTGTTCGGGCGGCTGGCCCTGGGGCCGGGACAGGTCAGTAAGGAAGGTGCAGAGTCCCTCGGGTTCATGCTGGCATTTCAAGCCTTTCCGACGATCATCTTCTTCTCAGCCCTGATTGCGATCCTCTACTACGCGGGCCTCATGCCTCTGGTCATCAAGGGCTTCGCCTGGGTGTTCACCAGGCTGATGCGCGTGTCGGGAGCCGAATCTTTGGTCACGGCCAGCAACATCTTCGTCGGCGTCGAATCCAACCTGACAATCAAGCCTTACCTGGCGAACCTTACGGCCTCGGAGTTGTGCACGGTCCTGACGGCGGGCATGGCCACCGTGGCCTCGAACGTCCTGGCCCTCTACGTCCTGACGCTCCAGAAGCAGTTTCCCACCATCGCCGGACACCTGATCTCGGCCTCCCTGCTGTCCGCCCCGGCGGCCCTGCTGATGTCGAAGCTGCTGCTGCCCGAAAACGGCAAGCCGGCAACCCTGGGGCTGCACGTCGAGCCCTATTACGAGCGGGACAACAGTCTCTTCGAAGCGATTATCAACGGGGCCAACGCCGGCGTCCGCATGATCGTGGGGATTGTCGCCCTGCTCATCGCCGTCCTCGGGCTGGTGGCCCTGGTCGATCTGGTCTTGTCGAGTGTCGGCGACTCTCTCAACCCCATGCTGGGCACGCAGGGCCGCTGGTCGCTGGGCGGCCTGTTCGGTTATCTCTTCTACCCGCTGACCCTGGTGCTCGGCGTCCCGCCCGGCGACGCCGGCGTGGTCTCCCGCATCATCGGCGAGCGGTTGATCGTCACGGAAGTGGCCGCTTACGGTGACTTGGCCGCGGCGCTGGAGCACGGGCTGCTGCACCACGCCCGCTCGGCGGTCATCACGACCTACGCGCTGTGCGGGTTCGCCCACGTGGCCTCGATGGCCATCTTCGTCGGCAGCGTATGCGCCCTGGCCCCGCAGTGCACCAAGCGCATCGGCCCCATTGCCGTGCGGGCCCTGGTCGCCGCCACCCTCGCCTGTCTGATGACCGCCTGCGTGGCGGGAACGTTCTTCACGGAAGGCTCGATTCTGCTGGGAGGATCGTGATGTTCCTCCGCCACCTCAGAGATTGCGACGAGTTCACCGCCGGGGATAATTCCACCCTGCGAGAGCTTCTCCACCCCGACAAGGCCGACCTCAGAATTCGCTACAGCCTCGCCCATGCGACGGTCAGGCCTGGCGCGAGAACCAAGCCCCACCGGCTCAAAACGACCGAGGTCTACTACCTCCTCAAAGGCCGCGGGCGCATGCATATTGATGGCGAGGTCTCCGACGTAAGCGCCAATTGTGCCATCTACATCCCACCGGGATCGACGCAGCACATCGAGAATGTCGGGGTCACCGACCTCGTCTTTCTGTGCATCGTTGACCCGGGGTGGAGACCGGAGGACGAGGAGGTACTGGAGAGTGATTGATCCTCGCGCGACAAGCGGATTATGACCATCCCGACGCTCATCACATTCGCGGCGTACTTCATCATCTTGCTGGTCATCGTACCGGTGGCCGCCCTGCTCGGGATGACCGCAGGGACTATCGTTCTGGTCGTCTGGAAGCAGATGGGTCTGAGCGAGCGCATGTATGAGATCGTCCCCGGGTTCATCGCCAACTCCCTGGTGATTCTGGTCGTGAACCGGATTGCCCAGCAGGAAGACGCCCGCGTGCTACGGCAGTTCGACGAGGTCGCGACGGAGATATGAGTCGCCAGAAAGCGAGCCGCGCCACCGGAGGTCGGCCTCGACGGCGGCATTTGACGGAGGCCAGGAGGATGCCAATGGGCCGGAGTGCGGTGGATGTCGTGCTGTTACCCGACAAGGCGATGATGGACAGAGCGATTGAGATCAATCGGCGCCTCATCACGGACGGCCGCCCGGAGATCGTCCTGAGCAAGGAGGACTGCCTGCCGCATATTTCCCTGGCGATGGGCTGTATCAACGACGCGGATGTGAATGCTATCCAGGAGCGGCTGGAGGATCTGGCAGGAAGGACCACGGTGAGACAACTGCGAATCGTGGGCGTTACGAGCTCCATCAATTCTCGCGGCGCGACGACCTCCATCCTTGAGGTCGAGAAGACCGAGGAGCTTCAGGCACTCCACGAGCAGGTCATGAAGGAGATGATGCCGCTGTTTGGCCCCGAGGTGACCGAGGCCATGATCTACGACAACGTGGTTTCAGGGACGACGCTGGACTGGATTCGCACCTACCCGGAGAAAGCCAGTTACGAGCGCTTCAGCCCTCACATGACCCTCGGGTACGGCCAGGTACCGCCGGGGCTGTCGTTCCCGATTCCCTTCAGGGTCACACGTCTGGCATTGTGCCATTTGGGAAACCACTGCACGTGCCGCAAGGTCCTGACCTCCGTGGGCCTGGGATAAGCAGCATAGCGGCCGCGATCAGTGCGCGATGACGCTGGAGACACGAAAGACCGGCAGCAGCAAGGCAATCGCGATGGTCCCGATGATGGCGCCCAAAATCGTGATCATCAGCGGCTCGATCAGGGTCATGACGTTGCGGATGGAGGTCTCGAGTTGCTTCTGGTAGAAGATCGAGACCTTGTCGCAGACTTCGCCCAGCCGGCCGCTCTTTTCGCCGGCCCGGAGCATCTGGATGATGCCGGGCGAGATCAGATCGGAGCCTTCCGCGAGCATGATCGCTTCGGACAACTGGTATCCGTCCTGAATCTTCTCGTCCACCTGGGACCACAGTCGCTGGAAGTAGTAGTTGTCGACCACGCCCTCGATCACGCGGATCGCGTCCAGCAATCGCACGCCCGTGTTGACCATCGTGGCCATGATTCTCATGCTGCGCGTGACCACCATGTCGACGAACATGGTGCCGATGATGGGGGTGTGAATCTTGACACCGTCGAAGACACGCCGGCCCCTGGGCGTTTTGGACCAGTACCACAGCAGGGCGGCGGTAACAATCACGGTGGTGATGATTCCCGTCATGAGCTCGAAGTTGCCCAGCACCTTGCTGACGCCGACCAGTACCTGCGTCAGCTTCGGCAGCGAGGCGCCCCGGGCGGCGTAGATCCGCATGAAGCGCGGCAGGACGAAGAACATCAGGGTGCCGGTGGCCGCAACGGCCATGAGGACCATGATGAACGGATAGGTCATGGCACTGCGGATCTGCTTGCGCGTATCCGCTTCGAAGTTGAGGTAGCCGGCGAGCACGGTGAGCATTTCGACCATCCGGCCGGAGGCTTCGGAGGCCCGAACCATGCTGATGAACATGGAATTGAACGTACCGGGATAGCAGGCCAGCGCCTTGGAGAACGTGTCGCCGCCTTTGACCCGCTCGGAGAGGTCGGAGATAGCCGCCTTGAACCTGGGGTCCCCCGCCTGTTCCGCGATCGCATCCAAGGCATCGCTCAGGATCACCCCGCTGTCGAGCATGATGGCCAGTTGGGTGGTGAAGAGGATCAGGTCGCTGGACTTGGCACGGACCTTATACAGCCGTTCCGGAGCTTGGACAACGGCAGACGGAGGATGGAGGACAGCGCTATCCTCTGTCCTCGGTCTTCGGTCGTCGGTCGTCTGTCCTCTGTCTTGCATCTGCGTCAGCAGCGTACCCATGGCTTGTACCTTACCTCAAGTCGGACAGGATCGGGCCGTCGATCACGGCCGTCCGGAGGACTTCCTCAACGGACACGATCCCGGCTTTCACTTTCTCAATGCCGTCGTGGTGCAGCGGCATCATCCCTTTCTCCAACGCCTTGGCCCGCAGCTTCTTGGTACTGATGCGCTCGTTGATCATCTCGGAGATCTCGTCGTCGGGGACGAAGAGCTCATGAATGGCGATGCGGCCGGCGTAACCGGTGTTGCGGCACTTCTTGCAGCCGACGCCACGATAGTACGTGGCGACGTCTCCACCTTCCTTCTCCACCACCCGACGGATACTGGCCGGCGGCTCGTATTGCGTCTTACAGTTGGAGCAAATCCGGCGTACCAACCGCTGCGCCAACGCCCCTTTGAGCGAAGCACTGAGCAGATAGGGGGCCACGCCCAGGTCCAGCAGACGCGTGACGGCGCCGGGGGCGTCATTGGTGTGCAGCGTGGACAGCACCAAGTGTCCCGTCAGGGCCGCCTGGACGGCAATGCTCGCGGTCGCGTCGTCGCGGATTTCGCCCACCATGATGATGTCGGGGTCCTGCCGCAGCAGGCTGCGCAGGGCGGTGGAAAAGGCAAATCCGACGGAGGTGTTGACCTGAAATTGATTGATCCCCGACATATTACACTCGACGGGGTCCTCGACCGTGCAGATGTTGACTTCGTCATTACTCAGCTCGGCCAGGGCGGCGTAGAGCGTGGTATTTTTGCCCGAGCCGGTGGGGCCGGTCACCAGGACCACGCCGTTGGGCGTCTGAATCACCTCCCGGAAGCGCCGCAGGTTGTCGTACGTGAAGCCGAGCGATTCGAGGTTGTAGAGAATCTTCTGCGGATCGATGACCCGGACGACGACCTTCTCGCCAAAGGTGCCCGGCATGACGGAGACGCGCAGGTCGATCGGCCGGCCCTCGACCATGACGTGGATGCCGCCGTCTTGCGGCAGTCGCCGTTGGGCGATGTCGAGCTCGGCCATGATCTTGATGCGCGAGACAATCGCCGGATGCATCTGGTACGGCGGCCGCATCTTCTCGTAGAGCTTGCCGTCCACGCGATAGCGAATGCGCAGTTTCTTGTCGCCCGGCTCGATGTGAATGTCGCTGGCGTTCTCCCGGACCGCGTTGTACAGCAGGTAGTTGACCAGCTTGACCACCGGGGACTGCCCCGCCACCTCTTCGAGATTGCCGATGTCCTGCGTGATGTTCTCGATGAGGGTAAATTCTTCGAGGCCCTCCTCGTCGATAATGTCGTCGATGACAAAGACATTTGCCGCCGGCAGGTACGTCTGCAACGTGGCCTTGATATCCTTGGTCGTGGAGCAGACCACCTGGACGCGGCACCCGCTGATTCGCTCGATCTCGTCAATCAAAAAGACGTTCGTGGGCTCGCTGACAGCCACCGTGAGCACATCGTGCACTTTGAACAGCGGCAGTACGATGTGGGCTTCCAGGAACTCGCGGGGCAGGATCTCCAGGGTCTTTGGGTCGCAGATCTTCGGGCTGGCCTGGGCGTACGGCACGCCGTACGCCTCCGCCAATGCGGAAGCGATCTGGTTATCCGTGCAGTAGTCCATCTCGACGAGCAGCTCACCCAGGAGCTTGCGATGGCCTTTGTCCCGTTGCTCGGCGAGGGCCTTCTCAATCTGCTCTTCGCTGACGACGCCCCGAGCCAACAGCAGTTGGCCGAGCTGCGCCTTGTTTTCGAGCAGAATCTGACCCATACGACCTCACCATTGACTATTTACTATTTACGATTGACTATTTCGGATGAGCAAAGGAAGTCTTCTTCTCGGCAATCGTGAATAGTAAATCGTAAATAACAAATCATCAGGCGAAGCTCTTGACCGCTTCCGCCAGTTCGGCGTGGCAGTCGAATTCGTCCTCCAGCCGCGTGATCTCCAGGATTTTCACGCAGTTTTCGGCCAGGCCGGCCAGGCGCAGCGGAACCCGATTCTGGCGGCAGTAGTCGCGCACCCACAGCAGGAGCTCGAGCCCCTGGCTGTCGATGAAATCGACGTCGCTCATATTGAGCACGATGCCGACCCGCTGGCCGGCAATGATTTCGGTGATCGCACTACGCAACGGCTCGACGTTCTCGCCGTCCACCTCGCCGCGAAGCTCCACCACCGTCACCTCGTTGTAGTTTTGCCAGGGAATCTTCATCGCAGCAGCGTTCCGATGGCTTCGGTCCCATAATCGGCAAACTTCGCCGTGTCGTAGGTCTCCAAGCCATCCTCCTGAATGATCTCCCACAAATGATCGATGTCGCTTTCGAGGAAGATGGTACCGATTTTCGGATCGAACTGCGTGCCCAGGCCCTTGCGAATTTCCTCGAGCGCGTGCCCCACGCTCATGGCGTCACGGTAGGTCCGCCGGGAGGTCATGGCGTCGAAGCTGTCGGCCAGTTGGACGATCTTGCCCGTCAGCGGAATTTCATCGCCTTTGAGGCCGTCGGGATATCCGAGGCCGTCCATGCGCTCGTGGTGGCAGAGCACGCCCGGCACAATCTCCCGCATCTGCTTGATGCCCCGGAGGATGCTGGCCCCGATCGAGGGATGCCGGCAGATGCACGCCCGCTCTTCGGGAGTGAGCTTGCCGTTCTTGCGCAGCACGTTCTCATCGATGCCGATCTTGCCGATATCGTGCAGCAAGCCGGCCAGGTAGATCTTGTGGATGTGATCCTCCTCCATGGGCTCTCTCTCCGCCACGCGTTCGGCGATCCAGCGGGAGATGAGCGCCACCCGCTCCGAGTGGCCGCGTGTGTATTGGTCCTTGGCATCGATGCTGTTGGTCAGCGCCTTGAGCGAGCCGACAAACAGCTCCTTGAGATCGTTGAAGAGCCGGCCGTTCTCGATGAACACGGCGCAACCGCTCGCGACGGACGTGAAGAGCTTGACATCCGTGCTGTCGAAGTCCGGTTTGTCAACACGGTTGACCGCCACCATCAGCCCGATGATGGAGACGTTCCCTTTGGCCCGGCGGACGGCGCCGCCCTCTCCCTTGTCTTTGGCACATAGAGGCACGGCAATAATGTTCCGGACGCTGGCGGGCCAATCGTAGCGGAACGGCGAATCCACCTCGCTGTCCAGCAGCGCTTCGCGACCTCGCGTCACCTCGTCGGTCAGACGCGCATGCAGGGCCCCCGCCATCGCATCGTCGATATCGATCAGTCCCGATCCGGCCGCCACGACCAGCCGGCGGTCGCTCTCCACCCCCCGCTCCAGGAGGACGGCAATCCCTTCCACGAGGACAATATCGGTCAGACTGTCGCAGGCCAGCTGGAGGAAGTTGGTGTCCGACTCGGTGACGCGCATGTTTTGGCTGATGCGATGAAGCAGCACCAACTCCTCGTAGACACGCGCCAGCTCCACCCCGACCGTCTCGATCTGCTCCTCCGTCCGAAGCGAGGTCTGAAAGTTCTGAGCCGCCAGCCGCAACATCTCCCGGAAGTATTCCACATTTCCTTGCTCCGCCCCAGGAGCGCCGAGATCGACGAGGGCCACACCGGCGGGATCGCGATAGCCGGCCGCCACGGGCGGCCGCAGCAGAGGTACGCCGATCAGCACGCTCGCATCCGCCAGTTGCCAGACCGGGATATCGCTGCCTTCGTACTGCTGCTCGACCGCCTCGGCGAAAATGTGCCGTCCCGCTTCCGTGAGCTGGTCGGGATCGCTCTCAAACCGGCCGCCCTGGACCTGCACGGCGAGGGAACCATCGGTGGCCACGACAGCGAAGTTGACGCCGAAGTGCGCGATCCGTTCCCCGAACTTCTCCAGTTCCCGCCGCTGCGACGCGGCCAGCGCCGGAGCTGCTATGTTCGGCATGAGCATTTCCACGCGTTCACCTGTCCATACCTGTGCCTCGTTGACCCGCCCTCCATGGCATCAGCATTTGGCGGCGACCTGCCGCTGGTAGAGAATATCCTGGATGGTCTTGAGCAGCTCCTTGGGGCTGAAGGGTTTGCTCAGGCAACTTGCCACCCCGAGGCTTTCCTGCTGCTCCTGCGACACGGCGAAACTCCGCGCGGTCAACAGGATGACCGGCATATCCTTGGTCCGCTCGTCCGCGCGCAGCTTGGTGATCAGCTCGATCCCGGTCATCAAGGGCATCTGGTAATCCGTGACCACAATGTCCGGCATCTCGCGGCAGGCGAGATCATACGCCTCCGCGCCATTGTTGGCGGCAATCACCTCATAGCCGTTATTGCGCAGCTTGATCGCGACCACGTGAATGATGTGGATTTCGTCGTCTGCCACGAGCACTTTATTGGCCATCGTTCTGGTCCTCTCGAAGAATTCCCTATCGGATGTACACCTCGGGCTCCCCCGCGCGCCGCGCGGCGGATCCCTCTTTCCTGATTCCGCCTTGCTCGATCCTTGCTAGACCGTGGCGACCTCTGCGGCGGTCGCCAACGGCAGCTCGAAACCAAACGTGCTGCCCACACCCACTTTGCTGGTGACGAACATGCGTCCGTTATGTACCTTTTCGACGATTTGCTTCGCCAGGTTTAGGCCCAGGCCGGTCCCCTTAGCTTGTTTGTTATTCGCACTGACGCGGTAGAATTTCTCGAACAGGCGTCCCATCTCCTCCTCGGGAATGCCCACGCCCGTGTCGGTCACCGTGACACGTACCAGCCGGGCCGTTTCGTCCACCTCCGTGCCGACGGTCACCTGGCCGCCGGCCGGCGTGTACTTCACGGCATTACTCAAGAGATTGATGATGACTTGGGAGATCATGTCCTTGTCCACGTACACCTGATCGTAAACGATCGGATGCCCGCTCGTCACCGTGATGTTCTTCTCTTCGGCGTAGCTGCGAATCATCTGCATCTGCTCTTCGATCAGAATCGTCAGACTGGCCTGCTCCTTCTTGACCTTGATCAAGCCCGACTCGATCCGGGAGATGTTCAGAATGTCCTCAATCAGGCGGTTCAACCGCTGCGCCTGGCTCTGAATGACGCCATAGAACTCCTTGCGCGTCTCTTCGTCGTCTGCCTCCCCGTCCGCGAGCATCTCCGAGTACGCGGTGATCGAGGCCAGCGGCGTCTTGAGCTCATGCGAGACGTGGCTGACAAAATCGTTCTTCATCTGGGCGACTTCCTTCTCCTTAGTGACATCGTGGAGCACGGCCACGACGCCGGAGGCTTTCCCATCCTCCTGCACACACGAGACGATCACCTCGAACGTCCGGGGCCGGTCGCCCAGCGTGAACTGTAGTTCCCGTTTCGTCGCCTCGGTCCGGTTGCACCGGCTCTGCCGCAACAGCTCGACGAACTCCCCGTGGGTCCGGCCGATCACTTCAGCCAGAGGCTCGCGTTGGGCCTGTACGGCATCGAATCCCAGGAGTTTCGCGGCCGGCTCGTTGGCCATCAGGAGTCTATCGGACCCATCCACGACCAGAACCGCATCGCGGAGACTATACAGAATGGCCTCCACGTGCCGCTTCTGACGCTCGGAAAGCTGGGATCGGACTTGGAGGTCCTGCAGTTCCTCACGGAGCTGTCGCACGGTCTTGTCGCAGTTGGCGCGATAAGCCGAGATCGCGTCGATCAGCGCCCGCCACGAGGGCAGACGGTGAGCACCGCGAGGCGCAGGCCCCTCCGAAGGGAGCTGTGCGGCTATGGACGTGACCACCCCGACGAGTCGGCCGTAGCCCAAGCCGAGGAAGATCACGCCCACAGCCCCCGCACAGCAAACCACGAAGCGCGGGAGAGCAACCCAGTGGCCCACCCGCACCGCGAGGCTGCTCTCTGACCCGGGGGCCAGAGCCGCCATCAACAGCGCGAGCGTCGCCACTACGGTGGCAATCCCGATGACGCTTCGTTGGCTTTTCACCACAATTCCTCCGAACCCAGAGACGGTTGAGGCTCCCGGCTTCCTACCGGAGCAGCACTCACCGTCGCGACCAGCTTTCCGCCCCCTGTTTGCCGACCTCCTGCTCGGCGATGCTGTCGAGTCTCTTGAACTGTTCCGGATCGGTCTCCGCGATAATCCTTTCGCGCAGGCGCAGGGCCTCCAGGTACGTCGGCCGGGCCAGCAACGAGATCCTCAGATAGAAGAGAGCCTTCTCGGTGTCGCCCTCCAGATAGCACTTGGCAGCCTTGGCATAGGCCTCCTCGGCGATCTTGGCGCTGTCGATGGCCTCCAGGCCGTTCTTGGCGCTTTCGCGCTTCATCCGGATATCGGCGAGGCGCTCCTCGGGGTGCGTCTGCGAAGGCTCCGTCACGATATGAGGCGTCAAGATGATGATGACCTCTTCGCGGCTCGTGGTGTCCTTCTTGCCACGGAACAGCGCCCCGACCAGGGGCAGGTCGCCCAGCACCGGCACCTGGCTCTTGCTCGTGACGACACTGTCACGGAACAGGCCGCCAATGACCACCGTCTGCCCATCCTTGACCACGACGTTCGTCTTGAGTTCGGTGGAGGTTTCATCCGGGATATCGTTCTGCTTGAGACTTCCATCGCTGTCCTTCGGATAGATGTCCATCCGGATATAGCCATCGTCCCCGATGTACGGCCGGAAGGCCAGACGCGTACCGGTCTCCAGGAACGACACCGCCTGTGTCGTCGAGGTCTGGTTCTGCGAGGTCTGCGAAATGTAGCCGATCTTGCGACCGATGTACACGATGCCTTCCTGTTTGTTGACCGCCAGGATCTTCGGATTGGCCATCAGCGTGGTGTCCGTGATCGTCTCCAATGCCGTGATGATCGCCTGGATGTTGGCCCCAGAGACGCCCACGGTCAGCCCCGTCGAGCCCGGCGGAGAGGCAAAGCCGGTCGTCTGTACCGGCGTGCCAACGCCCCCCGTCGGGAGCGGCATACCGGTCGGCGGAGCGCCGACCACGGGGAGACCGCTCAGCAGGTTCCAGTCGACACCGAACTTCATCTCTTCGTTCAGACGCGCCGCCAGAATCGTGGCCTCAATGAGGACCTGCCGGGGCCGCACGTCCAATTCGCGGATGACCTTTTCCGCTTTCTCGATGTTCTCCGGATAGTCGTAGACGATCAGCGTGTCGTTCAAGGCCAGATCGTCGCCTCCCCCGCTCGAGGTGAGGCTGCCTTCGCCTCCGGAGATGCTCTTTTGGGCCGCCGTGCTGGCCTGCACGCGGGCCGCGGTGGTGCCGCTCAGCACCGGCTGGATGAGCTTCATGGCCTCCTGCGCCGTAATGTAGTACAGCGTGATCACCTTATACACCATCCGTGCCGGGTCTTCCTTGATCTTCTTGTACTCTTCGACGGTGTAGACCCGTACGAAGTCGCCATCCTGCTCGTACTTGAAGCCGTTGCCGAGAACCGCTTCCAGCGCCTTGTCAAATGTCACGTTGTAGAGCCTGCTGATCGTCAGCGGCCCCTCCACGCCGGCCGTTGGCACGATGTTCTTCTTGCACAAAGCGGCCAACAGGCGCAGGCTGTCCTTGATGTTCATGTCCTTCTGAAAGGCGATGAATTTGATCAGGCCGCTGGTGGGATCCACCTGGGCCTGATTCGGGTCGATCTTCTGGCCGTTGGCCACGGCGGCCGGATCGAGCACGACGGGATTCGGCTCCGTCGCGACTGCGAACTCGGCGGCCCACCCCAAGAGGAGGATGGCAGCCAGCCAGCGGCCCTTCCCCGTAAATGACACCTTATTCATATGTTTGTCCTGAACCATAATCTTGCTCCAGTTTTCTGGCTGCCCTGGCCGAACAGCGAGGGCACCCGCATCGTTTGCACGTGAACCGATCAGTTGACTACTTCGAGTATCTGCGCTAATTCCAGCGTCAGTTGTATGCCCTCACATCTCACCAGCACTGAATCGACATAGATCTGCAACACTTCAAATTCGAAGACCTGGGTGCTGTCTTTGACGACGAGCTTGCCCCCGACGCTCAGCAACTGGTCGTTGATAAAGGCGCGAGGACTCTCATTCCACAGCACCGCTTCCAGCTTCAACGTCTGTGCGACTCGTTGGATCCCTTCTTGAGCAAAATTGGACGACGTCATGGGTACTTCTGTATCAGTGCCTGGATTTCGGCCGGCATTGGGCCGAAAGTTGGCTCGATCTTTCACCGTGAAGAAATCGCGTTCGATGGCGTCCTGTCGGCCGGGCGACTTCGGCAGCTCGACCAATTTCACCTTCACCGGCGCGGGGCGCCGGAGGGTCTCCGCCGACTTGGGCGGCGCCGCGGTCTCGGCGGCCGCGGCGGCCGGTCGATGCCCGATAAAGACCCGGACCCACATCAGGAGCATGACCGAGATGAGCACGCCGGCCATGATGGTCTTCTTCTCACCCATCCTCAGCCGCTCGAACAGGCGACCGGCCGACGGTACGCTCATTTTCCGGTTATGCGCCATGATTCACACCATCCGCCGATTTCGCCTCGGCTGGACCGCTGGTTTTCCGACGTTTGGCTGACTGTTCGAAAATGACCGCCTCCACCTGCAGGCTGACTTGCCCCGTCAGGTCGGCGTCATTCTCCATCGCGATCTTCTCGACCCGTACCAGCCGGTCCAAACTCTGCAGCTTCTTGAAGAAGCCGAAAATGTCGGTCAGCGTCCCCTTGCACGCCACGTGAATGGGAACGCCGTTCAGATCTTCTGTCTTCCATTCTTTCCCCGGGAGAACCACCTGCTCGCTCAGATGACTATCCTTCATGATGCCGGCCATCTGCTGCAGGAAGGGGCCGAGAGCGCGGCCCGCCGGCACACGGAGATCGAAGCCCTCCACCGCCTTCTCCATGCCGCGGAGCCGTCGCTCCAGGCCCGGTAACTCGGCGCTCTGGGCGGCCGCCCTCTCGATGGTCTGTCGCTGCTGCGCCCGCGTCCGCTGCAGCGACACCAACCGCTGGTGAGAGGGAAGGTAGCCACACAGGACGAAATCGCAGACGAAGAGCCCCGCGATGGCGTACACCCATAGCTGCTTGCGATGCGACAGTCTGGAACCGGTCGCGTTCATCACTCTTCCATTTCCTTGAAATTCGCCAGATAACAGGCAATCTCAAATTCGGTCACGTCCAGCATCGCCTGGGACTTGAGGGCCGCTGCTCCCTCCTGGACTCCGGCGGACCTCGCTCCCAGCGAGACTTTGGCATTGCCGTAGAACGAAGGATGGACCCGTTGAAAATACGGGGAGGCGTCCAATTGGCAGACCAGGTCGGCGACATCCGCCGGATGGGCCGCCAGGCCCGTCAGAACGATCCGGAATTTGACGTGGCCCAGCGAAGTCTCCTTGTCGGAATTTGTCGTCCTGCCGGCCAGCCGCACCACGGCGCTCTTCGTTTGCCCCTTCTCCTCCGCACGGCCGAACGGCTCCGCTAAAATCTCCAGTTTGCGCAGTACGATGGAGTCACCGATAACGTGACTCATCTCGGCCAGAATGGCCGCCATGTCGACTTGGGAATCCATCTGATCCACCAGACTCGACCTGATTTTCAACTCGTTGAGTCGTTTCGTCAGCACGTCGAACTCGTGGACGACCGCCTCGGCACCGACGCGTTGGTTCTCCAGCCGTGCCGCTTCCGCCGCCGCTTTGCCCGCCCGGTGGATCGCCGTTCCGTTGAAGGTTATCATCACGAGGAAGACGACCACGAGAGCCACGTACTGTCGCCGCACGTGCGACTGGCGCCGTTGATTGTCTTTGTACCACTCGGGGAGAAAGTCGAGCTCTTTCACGGCGTTTGGCCCTCCAACATCGGCTCCAGCCGCACCACCGATTCCCCACGAGCCAGGGCCGGCACGTCCCACCCTTTCAGGCTCAGCCCCACGGCCAAGGCCAGATCGGCGCAGCCGTTCGGGCCGCCCGCATCGATCTGGTCCGGGTCGCACTCAAAGCCCCGCAGCGGCTCCGCCACGTCGACCTCCACCGACAGATGGCGTCGCAGGGCGTCGTGCAGGATCTGCTCGTACGCTCCCCCGCCCGCCACCACCGCCCGCTCTACCCGCTTGCCACGGAAGGTGACGGTGTAATAGCGCAGGCACAGGGAAATCTCGCCGGCCAGTTGCTCCGAGACCACGTTCAGGGCATCGACCACATGACGACGCATGACCGCGTCAATGGCTTCATCCCGCTGCAGCCGCAGCCGGAACGACTCGGCCTCCGAGGCGCTGATGCCGAGGGCGGAGGCCACCTCGTCATTGAACTGACTCATGCCGACGGCAATCTGCTTGACGAAGCTGATCTCTCCCCCTCGGCCAAAGACCACGGTGGTGTAGCGGTATCCCACGTCGACGAAAATGATCGTTCGCTCCTTGTCCGCCTGTCGGCGCATGGTCCGCTCGAAGGTGCGGAATAACGCGCAGGGCGGCGCATCGACGGCACCGGGCGTAAGTCCGGCCTCCTCCAGGAGTTGGATGTGGGCCTCGATCGTCTCGTGATCAACCGCGAACAGGATGTATTCGCTCTTGGCTTCGTCGCCCTGCCGCACGCTGCCGGCGAGGATGTAGTTGATCGCATCCCGGGCCGGGTCCAAATCGAAGCGTTCGGCCGCCTCTCGGCGTAAGATGCGGTCCGCCTGGTCCATCTCGGCTTCCGGCAGTCGCAACGAAGTGATCCGGACCTTGTCGATGGGCAACGCCGAAACGACGTTCCGTCCCCGGAATCGCCCGTCGGCCAATAAGCCGCGGATCGCCGCCACAACGGACGGCTGCTGCCCCTGGGCCTCACCGGCAGGATCGATTGGGACCGGGGCTCTCCGGGCCGCCAGCACCCTGGGCTTGCCGTCACGGATGGCCAGTTGGACCATCTTCAGGCTGCTGTGGCCGATATCCAGGCCGATGGGCTGGATCTTGTGGCTCGCCGTTATCCAATTCGCTGTCAGCATAGAGACGCTTCAACTCAATTCGAAATGGAAATGTACCCTGTCACGGGCTCCACGTTTACCGTCTTCGTTATCCCCCCCGCCTGCAGCGTGATCACGCCACTGTTCAACGGGGTCGCCGAGGGCCCGGTGCCGCTGTAGGGGCTTCCGAGGTAATCGAAGCTCACGGCGGACGCGCCGTCGAAATTGGCCGTGACGATATCCACCTGACCAAGTCGGCTGTCATGGCGGAAATCCACCACATAGGGAAATCCCTTCCGGACCGGATGCGAGACTGTGGTTCCGGTTTCATCGGCGATCCGGTACGACTCGGTGGTCCTATCGAAGACGATGGAGTATCGCTGCCCCCTGCTGATGGACATGCTCTTGGCATACTCCAGATCGGCCGCCACCACGTTCAGAGCGGCGCGGAGCTGCATGCTCCCGGCGGAAGAAGCCATGGGCACGACAATCGCGGCCGTGATCGCCAGAATGGCCATGACGATCAGCAGCTCGATCATCGTGAATCCGTGTCGAACGATCCTAGCGACTATGTTTCGGCACATTCTAACCCTACCTCCGTTTGTTCATTCGGTCCGTTGGTGAGCCGGCTTTACTCCGGGCCCTTCCTGTCAAGGACGCCCGCGCCCGCCGATCGCGGGCGGGAAGCTCGCGAGGCCCGGGCGGCATTGGGTCCTTGCCGATACAGCCGTAACAACCCTTCTATCCCACAGAAAACGTCCTGAAAACATCCGCGGCCCAGTGCTTTCCGAGAGACCTGTGCCAGCGATCGGGCCGAAGTCGGCCCGGCGAATCCGCCCCCTTACGTTGGGCAAAGCGGGCGATTTTCGCCGTCTGGGCCGATAAGCGAGACTGCTCTGCATTTGTCTGTTCATACCTGACGCCCCTGCTACTGCCTGCGGATGCTGCGGTAGAAGCCGCCCGCCGCCGGACTCCAGCGTGTTTGAGCCCCCATCATCCCCTCGAACACGGCGGCACGCAGGGGATCGGCTATGATCGTCATGCCGGAGCCGGGCCCGTCCAACTTCCACTGCCCTATCAGACCCGCCACAGACAGACCGTTCTTCACCTTGACGATCTGGATGTCACTGAGCACGCAGGCGTAGAGCCGCACATCGTCTATCGCGCCCCGGTAAGGACGGACAGGCCATTCGGCGTTGGCACCAATGTAGAGCGAAACGTCTCGGTGGAGCGCAATAGACCCCGTATGCGGGGTCGTCGCCACCGGCGCACCATCAATGTAGAGTCTGACGGCACTCCCGTCGTACGTTCCCGCCAAGTGGTGCCACGTACCATTGAATGAGGCGGTGACGGCCGAGCGAGCAGACTGCCCGGTCGTGGTATAGATGAAGAACTCGATAGAGTCACTTGTGTCTCCCGACTGGTGACGGTGCTGGAGGGCATAGGTGTGGTTGCCTTTGGTCACGTAGGAATGGTAGCTGCCGTCGCCGGCATCCGCGGTGTTCACCCAGGCGGTCACCGTGACCTGGCTCGTGAGGTCAAAGGCCGTGTGGGTGCCACAATCGACATAGTCGCCACCGCCCCCGAGCTGCAGCGCCCCGCTCAGTGGACCACTCGTCCATGTCGGATTCCCACGGACCGACCCCGTGTGCCCATACCCGGAGGCGTCGGCCGTGGTTTCCACCAGCGTACCGCCCACGAACATCGCCCCGGTCACCGTGACATTGGAGGCCGCCGCACTGATGCGGACGTCGCGGTCTACGACAGCCAACCCCTCGATCCGCAGATCGTTGCACTGTTCAATGGTCAGGTTGCCACCCACATAAAGGGCGGGCACGTTCCTGGACGCGGTGATCCGGTTACTGTTGCCTTGGATCGTGAGATTGCCCGTCACGAGCAACATCCCGTTGATCGTCGTGTTGCCGGCCAGAACCAGGTCTCCGGCACGGCGCCAGATCGCCGGCTGGTAGGTGACGCCGGACAGGGGCCCGGAGGGCACAACACCATTGGCGTAGTCCGGATTCATGAAGGTCGAGTGTACGGGAGGCCACGCCAGCGTCAGTTGCTCGACGTCGCTAGGTTGTCCGACAATCGACCCGGTCAGACTACGGCTGAAAGCGTCGCCGTCCACCGCGTTCTGCACCGCCAGACTGACGACTTTGCCCCCGCTGCGCAGATCTCCGTGCAGAATCCAGGTCTTCCGGAAGTCCAGGTCGCCGTTGGCCCAAAGGCCGATACAGGGATCCAGCCGCAGCTTGGCGGCCAGACGGCTGCGCCCCGTCTTCTCACTGCCAGCGAGCCGGTAGGCCTCGCAGGTGAGGTCGTACGTGCAATAATCCGTCGGCTGACTGGCGTCCCGCGCGACGTTCACATCGTAATAATCCCGGCTGTCCGCCACCAATTGCTGGCTCGCGGCACCGCTCGTCCAGAAGTCCGCCGGTACATCCTGAGGATGAAGAACCAGCCCTCGGGCATGGTCGAGCCCGGACTCCGCCAACTGGTCCATCTGCAGCCGCAAAAGCGTGTTGGCCCCGCACGCCAGTTCGGCGTCCGTGCTGGCGAGGAATCCCGTCGCCAGGATCGTGATCGCCAGAACGATCAGCAGGACCATCAGCAGGGCTACCCCCTGGCGGTGATGGACAATGGATGATCGATAATGGATGATTTCGCGCATTCTCAGCTCAGGCACTCGGAGTCCTTCTAATCGTCGTCCGTTGTCACCACGGCGTCGCCCGCCGGATTGAGCAAGTTCGCGGCGTGCGCCCGCAACGCTGCGACGATCTCATACCGGTGGTCGGCGCCGTTTTCGGTCACCGTGAAGGAGACCATCAGGCACTTCACGTGCGTCAAGGGCGGCGGGACCGGATAAAACGCGAAGGCCACGTCCTTGCTCTGCGGAACCAGGGGCGTGTACGTGACGCTGCACGTCGACAGGAATTGGGATTTCGTGGCCGCCAGGGCCAGATCGCCGAGGGTCACGGGCGGATTGTCCGTGGAAGAGAATTGGCACAGCCGCAGGAGGGTGCACGTTTCCCCACGCTCGATGTAGACCAACTCGTTCACGTTGATCTGCCGGTCGGCGTTGTCATCCGCGCGCCAGACGACCAGATCGTTGCCGGGCGCTGCACAGAGGAGCTTGCAGGTCCCAACCAGGTCGCGGACACGCAGCGTCGCCTGACGAAGCTGGGCTTGCTTGACGGCGGTGTCCTCACTGGCCGTGCTGGCGACGCTCATGGCAAAAGCCAAGGTGGCGACGGCCGAGAGGACAATGCTGGTAATCAGCATCCCGACCAGCAGCTCGATAATCGTGAACCCCTGAGTATGTCGAGTGATTCGCATCAAAATCTCACGACCCGCAATACGTCCTGTTCCACCCGCCGCTGTCAGTTCCTCATTTGCTGATCAGGCGGCTGAGCGTCGCTATGTCTCTCCCCTGGTAGCTGGTTTGTACGGACACGAGAATGAAATCCGAGGGCAGCGGAGGCCCACTCTGTTGGGGCACATAAAAGCCGTCACAGCAAGTCGCTCTCCGGCTGAAGTTGGCGTACATGAGATCCGTGAACACGGCGCCCCCGGCATCCCTGACTTGCCCCTGCGCCTCGGTGTAGCCATCGCCGCAGAATGAGATGATTTGACTCGGCGTCATGACAATGATCCGTTCCATCAGATCGTCGGCGAGTTTGGCGGCAAGGGTTACCCGCAGCCCCTCCGCCTGGACCGCGGCACCGCTGGAAAACGGCAGCAGCACGCCGGCCGCCGCCAAGCCCAGGAGGACCAGGGCCAGGGTGGCTTCCACCAGCGTGAAGCCGGATCGCATCGCGCGGCGCTCAGTAGTCATAGTAAACGGTGCCCCCGTCACTCGTGCCCGTACTGTCGGCCCGGATTTCCCCCGTCTCGGGCTTGCAGATCCAGCCGTGACTGCCATCGGCGGCGACCGGAAAAGGCTGCCCGTTGGGAACCATCTCGACGGTATCCAACTGGTTCAGGGGATTGGCCGGTATCCGGGACAGATAGGGCCCGTAGGGGAAACCCGAGGTTCCGACGGCGGCCGTCCGGCCCTCCGTCGTACTGGACATCGTGGCTTGGGCCGTGAACGTATCGCCCGTCGGCGCCGCCGTCGTGACACCGTTCGGATACCCGGGCGAGACCTCCTGGTGCTGGCTCTTGTAAATCAGCACGAAGCGACGCAGCAGACTCAGGTCGGACGCCAGCGCGCTTTCCCGGGCGGCCAGACCGCTCTTGGCCACGGTCGGAATCACCACGGCGGCCAGAACTCCAATCAACATCACCACGATCAGAATCTCCACCAGCGTAAAGGCCCTTGTTGCTTTCATGTCCGGCCCTTTCTACTCCTGTCTGCCGCCGACTCGCATCAAAAAGGCTGACCGGCTACGGGCAAGCCCTCGCACGGTCAGCCTTGGTGACCATCACGGAATGACGGTTAAGTCAAGCCGTTAGAGCCCGGCATGCGTCGGGTCATCATCGGCGTAGATCTGGCCCGAGGATTCCACATAAGCCCACCCGGCAACTTTCGATCCGGCATCACAGGGATCCGTGATCGCGACAATGGTGTTCAGCCGGTTGAACGGATTCTCCGGAATTCTCTCCAGGTACGGTCCGAGATTGTACGTGGCATCCCGCGTCTTGCTGGCACTGAACGCGCCGGCCTGCGTGGTGCAGTAGATCATCTGGCTCGAGAAGGTGGCGGCCACCGGCGGCGAATCGTTATGCTGCACTTTGTACAACTCGATCTGCGACCGTAGGGTCTGCAGGTCGCTCGACAGACTATTCTGCTTGGCCTCGGTGCTGGCCTGCGTGAACTGCGGAATCACGATGGCGGCCAGAATACCCAGGATGACCACGACGATCAGAATTTCGACCAGTGTGAAGCCTCTTTTTGCGTGCATTTGGTTGTCCTCCTCGCGAGTAGACCTGTGTGAATGAGATTGGTTTCCCACAGAAAACGAGACTGATTTCACGGAACTTTATCGACGGAATCGATAAGCTACTTGACCGACCTGCTTTGTTTGAGCGCCCGATCCTCCAAAAGCACAGAAAGACACGACGGAGACACTTGACCCACCTACTTCCATGCTTCTTGTTTGTTACGCATTTGGGAGCCTTCTAAGTTGCCGTTGGAAACGCCGAACGGCGTTATCTGCGGCCCCCTTTCAGTTCAACCAAAACATAAGAAGTGGGGTAGGGCGTGCAAACCCCGGCCGGTGGATTTTCCGCAGATTCCGCGCCTGAGGCGTCTTTTGTGCGTGGGAGACATCGGTTGGAAGGCTAGCGTCGAATGGCACGGCTGTGACGCCGGTACCGGCTGCGTCCGGCCCATTCCACTCAGGCCAGGTCCAGATATTCCGGGGCGTTGTGAATGCGAATGGTCCTCTGACGTGCGCCGGCGTGGGCCAGATCGATGCGGATCGGGTCCAAACCACGTAGGGCCGGCTCGATCTTATCCGCCCATTCGATCAGGACTACCGCTTCCGGATAGCAGAAGTCGTCGAAGCCGAGCCTCTCAAAATCGGCGACCGAGTCGAGTCGATAGGCGTCGAGGTGATAGAGGTCGAACCGGCCCGCATACTGGTTGACAAGGACGAAGGTAGGGCTCGTGACGGTTTCGCCGTCCGCAGCGCCCGCACCGGCGGCAATCCCTTTGATGAGGTGCGTTTTGCCGCTGCCCAAGGGTCCGCAAATGGCAAAGACCTCGCCGCCTCTGAGCCGGGCCCCGAGGCGGCGCCCCAGCTCCATCGTCTCCTGAGGCGACTTGGATGTCACGACGATCTCCATAGTCTCTCACCTAGGGAAACCGCACCATTATCACTCCCGAAGCTGGGCGGGATAGTAATAGCCCATCGTCTGAGCGGCCACGCCCATCCGATACAAGTGATCCTGCAAAAGACACGGCCGGCGCTCCCGCGTGGGGATCGTGGTTGAGTAGATCCGCAGCTCGCCCTTCAAGCACGTGATCACTTCCTCACGGTGGTCCCCCAGGCAGTCCAGAACCGCGACCACACGTCCCTGGATCGGCTGGAGCGGCGGGCCATTCCATTTGCGGACCGCCCCCTCCAGAACCACCTCCTTTTGTGAATCGGCATCCCACCAGACCGGCCGGGGATTGAGCGACACCTTCTCCCGCGTTTCGATCAGCTTGCCGGAGGCGCTGTACAGCCAGCGCTTGGGCAGATCGCGCTCGCCCGCCAGGACTTCCAGGCCCGGATGCTCCGCCAGGATATCACCGACCATACCCTGGCCATGAACGTGCTGCGTCGGCTCCTTATGGGTCCACAGCTTGCGTCCGGTCGCGGCATCCACGACGCACAGGCCGTCCGTCTGGCGGCGCGGCTCGATGCCGTAGAAGATCTCGAGGCCGGGATTGGCCGGGTCGATATCGGCGACGTAGCAGACATCGGGGTGGCCCATTTCGAGGGTCCAGAGCCCTTGGCCGGCCTCATCGAGGACGGCGGCCCCAAGCACCAGCTCGTCACGGCCGTCGTTGTCCACGTCGGCGGCCATCAGCCCGTGCGAGCCTTGGCCCGCGTACTTCTTCTTCTCCTGGGTCGAGTCCCAGTACCAGATCCGCTGGAGATCTTTGTCGAGGGCCTCGGTCTTGATCAGGTTATACGTGCCCCGCTGCATAATGAGCGCGGGGGTCTTGCCGTCGAGATACGCAACGGCCAGAAAATTGCGGCAGTAATAGTTGTAGTCGGGGTATCCTTCTCGGTCCAGCCACGGGATCTTAGCCACAACGCGGCCGCTCGCCCCCTCGAGCTTGACCAGATACTCGGGCCCCGTCTGGACCAGCCCTTTCGCATCGCGGGGATCGCCTTCGCCCGCTTTGCAGTACACCTCCGCTTTGCCGTCGCCATCCACGTCGTAGACCACCCACGGCGAGTACCAGATTCCTGCCTCGATGGACCAGCCCATGTCGTAGCGCCACAGCATCGTGCCGTCCAGCCGGTAGGCTTCGATCTTGTACGTGGTCGTGCTCGGTTTCCAATAGCCGGGCTGCTGGTACGGGTCCGTGTTGAAATTCGGCTGCTTGATGAGATACTCCAGGGCGCCGTCGCCGTCGAGATCACCAACACCGACTTGCTGGAAATCATAATCCCCACCCAGCGGGATACTCAGATACGGCTTGGGAGAACTCGACAACTGGAAACGGATTGTCGCCTCCGGCTTACTGGAGCTGCCTGCGTAAAGCTCGTATAGACACGACTTGGGACTGGGCTTTTGATCAAGGAGATGGGTCAGTCGATATCCTTGTCCGCTGAGAACAATTGGCTTGGAATCGGCTGCGTCGGGATCTTTCCGGGCGATCCTGAACGTGGTATCCGACGGATCGTCCTTGAGCAACCGCCAACTGATGAATACGGAGCCATCATCGCGTTGCAGAGCGACAAGCCCGCGATCCAGCTTCTCCCCACCATTTGCAGCCTGGGCGAATAGCCCCCCCATCGCTGCCATCACGACCACAGCCACTGTTTGTCTCTTCATCCTATAATCCCCACACATCTTTCAGCTTGCGAGGTGGTCGTAGCCGCCGGGTTTCAGCTCCACGACCTGCCCCTCCGACATCCTGATTTCCATCCGTCCGGTATTCGTGATCTTGCCAATCTCGGTAATCGGCACGGGATCGTTCCATCGCCGCCGCAGTCGGTCCCACTGGTCGGGCGCTAGTGTGAACAGTAGCTCGAAATCCTCGCCCTCGTTCAAGGCAGCACCAAGCGGATCAGTCTGAGCCCTGGCATCCTCCGCGACTGGCACAGCGGCGGCCTCGACGAGAGCACCCACACCGCTTTGGTCGCAGATGCGATTGAGGTCGGTGCTCAGTCCATCGCTGATATCCATCATCGCGTGCAGATCGGCGATTCGCACGATCTGCAGGGCTTCATCGACCCGGGGCTCGAACTCCAGGTGCCGGCGCCGGCCCGAGCCTCCCAGAGAACCGGTGACACAGATGACATCGCCCACCTTGGCGCCGTTACGCCGGACCGGCGGCTTGTCGCCGGGCTTGCTCAGCATGGCCACGCAGATGGCAAATCGGCCTTCGCTCTTCCAACTGGTGATATCACCGCCTACCAGGGGACAGCGGTACTTGTCGGCGGCGAACACGACGCCCGCGTGCAACTCCTGCAACTGCCGGCCCCCCCACCCGTGCGGCAGCCCGACCGCCACAACGGCGGCCAACGGAATCGTTGCCATCGCGGCACAATCGCTCAGGCTGGTAGCCATCGACTTGTAGCCCACCTGCTCGAGGGTCGCCGTCGCCAGATCGAAATGTGTGCCGTCGAGAAGCATATCGGTCGTGATCAACACGGAGGCGTCGTGCCCCAAGGCAATCTGGGCCATGTCATCCCCGATGCCTATCGGGTAATCCGCAGGCGAGAGTTGCCTCTGCTGCCGGAACCAACCGGTGATCTCGTCCTCCTTCATATCTTCCATTCCGCCAAATGGTCCTTCCAGAAGGCCAGTTGCTGTCGCACCTGCGCCGGCCCGGCGGCCCCCACCGAGACGTAGCGTCGCACGACGTTGACGGCCCCGAGACAATCATAGACGTCGGCGTCGATCACGGCGGAGCACTCTTTGAACTCAGCGAGGGACAGTTGTCCCAACTGCTTGCCCTGCTTCTCGCATTGGGCGACGAGGGAGCCGACAATGCCATGCGCCTTGCGGAAGGGAATCCCTTTCTTCACCAAGTACTCGGCCAAGGCCGTGGCGTCGAGGAAGCCGGAATCAAGTCCGGCGCGGATCTCCTGGGTTCGGAACGTCGTATGCGCGACTACCGCCGCCGCGATCTCCAGCGATCGCTCCGTGACATCGGCGGTCGAGAACACATGAATCTTGTCCTCCTGCAGGTCGCGGTTGTACCCGGAGGGCTGCCCCTTCAAGATCGTCAGCATAGCCACCAGCGCGCCGTACACGGCTCCCGTCTTGGCCCGCATGAGTTCCAGGACATCGGGATTCCGCTTTTGCGGCATCATGCTGGATGACGTACAGAAAGCATCGTCGATGCGGATGAAGCCGAACTCGTTCGTGGAGAAGATGATCCAGTCTTCCGCCCAGCGGGACAGGTGGGCCGCCAGCAGAGCACAGTCGAAGATGAACTCCGCGCAGAAATCCCGGTCGCTGATCGCGTCGATGCTGTTGTACACGATATCGGCAAAACCAAGCTGCTCGGCGGTGCTCTTGCGGTCAATCGCCAGGGTGGAGCCGGCAATCGCGCCGGCGCCCAGGGGCGAAGCGTTCAGGAGAGTCCGACAGTTCTTCAGACGCGCGGAATCCCGCTCGAATTGTTCCACGAAGCTGAGCAAGTAGGCCCCAATGACCATCGGCTGGGCCCGCTGCAAATGCGTGTAAGCGGGCATGGGGTCATCCGTATGCTGGGAGGCCAGATCGACCAGAGCGTTTTGTAGTTGCGCGATTTCGGCTTGCAGGGTCTCGATCTCATCGCGAAGCCATAAGCGCATATCGGTCGCAACCTGATCGTTGCGGCTGCGACCCGTGTGCAGCTTGGCCCCGGGATCGCCGATCCTCTTGATGAGGGCAGCCTCGATGGCCATGTGGATATCCTCGGCGGCTTTGTCGAACTCGAACCGCCCCGCCTCGATGTCCTCACTGATTTCGACCAGTCCCTTCTCAATCGCCTTGAACTCCGGCTGCGTGATCAGCTTCTGCTGCGCGAGCATGGCGGCGTGGGCAATCGAGCCGACGATATCGTACTTGTAGAGCCGCTGGTCGTAGGACAACGATTCGACATAGTTCACCGTCAACTCATCGGGTTGGGCGGCAAGACGTTTCTCCCAGCTTCTTTGCATCTCGGTCATGAATTCCGGCCCTTTGGATTTACGGTTTACAATTGGCGCTTTACTATTTATAAAGCGTGATCTGGGAATCGTAAATCATAAACTCTTGGATGGATGGATCATGGCCTCGCTGCTGGTGACAAACTGCAAATTGTACGACGCGGCGGAGAGGGCTCCGCTGTGCTCGATCTTGATTCGTGAGGGGACCATCGAGAAGGTGGGACGGATCAGCCGTGCGGATCAGGTGTTTGATGCCGGAGGCCGGCTCGTCGCGCCCGGTCTCATTGACGTACACATCCAAGGCGCCGGCGGTGCCGACGTGCTCGACGCCACGCCCGAGGCCTTGGCGACGATGTCACGGACCTGTGCCAGATTCGGCGTGACCAGCTTCCTGGGGACCACGGTCTACAAGCCCGGACAGGAGAACCAGCACCTGAAGGTGGCCGCCGAGTGCGTCGGCCGGGATCTGGGCGGCGCGCGGCTGCTCGGCACGCATCTGGAAGGGCCCTTCATCTCGCCGCAGAAACGCGGCATGATCCAGCCCGACTGCCTGACCATGCCCTCGGCCGCCATCCTCGACGACATCTACGCTCTGCTGGGCGATACGCTCAAGATGATGACAGTTGCGCCGGAGTTGCCCGGCAGTGCCGAGATCGTCCGCACGCTGATAGACCACGGGGCGGTCCCCTCGTTCGGACACTCGAAGGCGACGTACGATGAGACGGTCCGGGGCTTTGAAATGGGGATCGGCCACGTCACGCACCTGTTCAACGCGATGGCCTCCCTGCACCATCGAGATCCCGGCCCGCTGGCGGCGATCTTCGAACGGCCCGAGGTCACCTGCCAGGTCATCACGGACGGTGTCCATATTCACCCGGCAGTCCTGCGGCTCGCCTTCCGTGCGCTCGGTCCCGGGCGATTCATAACGATCACGGACGGCATGCATGCGATGGGGCTGCCCGACGGGCCCTACGTCTACAACAACCTGCAATATGAGTCCAACGATGGCACAGCCCGCTACAAGGATGGGACCCTGATTGGCACAGCGCTCGGTCTGAGCCAATTGGTCGCCCGCCTCACGCAGTTTACCCAGTGTTCCTCAACGGTGGCCGTCAAGACAGTGACGGAGAACGCCGCCCAAGTCCTGGGCCTTGCGCAAACCAAGGGAGCCATCGCACGCGGATACGATGCGGACCTGGTCGTTCTGGACGGGGATCTGTCCGTCTACGCCACGATGGTAGGTGGACGGATCGTCTACCAGCGGTAAGCGGCACCCTACCGAGACCGCATCACGTCCGCCAAGACGGCGATCGCCTGGCTGATGTCGTCCGCGGTTATGCCGTAATGCGTGACAGCCCGCAGACGGCTCGGTCCCGTACTCAGGACTCTGACGCCGCGTGCGCCAAGCTTCTTGGCAAGCGCCTCAGCGTCTGAGCCCTTTGCGGTCACATCGAAGTAGACAATATTGGTTCGTACGCGGGCCAGGTCGATGGATAGTCCGTCGATCCGGGCAATCCCTTGGGCCAATCGCGCAGCATTGTCGTGATCGTCCCGAATCCTGTCGATCATCTGGTCCAAGGCGACGATCCCGGCGGCCGCGATGATGCCCGCCTGCCGCATACCCCCGCCCACCATCTTCCGCGTTCGGCGCGCCTCTGCGATGAAACTTCGTGGGCCGCAGATGACCGAGCCGACGGGCGCCGCCAGCCCTTTCGAAAGGCAGAAGCTCAGGGAATCCACACCGCGCGTCAGTTCCCGGACATCTACACCCAGGGCAATCGCGGCATTGAAGATGCGCGCGCCATCGAGGTGAACCGCAAGGTTGCGACGATGGGCCAGATCGACCACCTGCGCCGTGTATTCGACGGTGAGCGGCGCTCCATCACACCGATTGTGCGTGTTTTCCAGACAAACCAGCCGCGTGCGCGGGAAGTGGACGTTGTCCGGGCGGATGGCAGCTTCGACGTCCTCCAGGCGGAGCGTGCCGTCTGCCTGATTCGGGACTGTCCTCGGATGAACGCCGCCCAGTGCGGATATGCCCCCTGCCTCATAGATGGAGGTATGGCAGCGGTCTCCCAGGATGACCTCAGCGCCCCGCCCGCAATGGGTCAGAATGGACACGAGGTTGCCCATCGTCCCGCTGACGACCAGGAGAGCCGCCTCCTTGCCGACCCGCTCGGCAGCCATCTGCTCGAACCGATTTACCGTCGGGTCGTCGCCGAACACGTCGTCCCCCAGTTCGGCATGATAGATAGCCTCCCGCATCTCCGGCGAGGGAAGGGTAACGGTGTCGCTGCGCAAATCAATCGTCTTCATAGTATCCTTCCGATCAGAATCGCCCCTGCCCTGTCAGTCTTACACTCGGGCCACACGATAGCCCATTGGTGTCCGCTCGTCAATGGTCGGCCGCCCGTTGCGACTTGTGCCACAAGGGCCATTTTTTCCCATTTGCCCCCTGAGCCAGAGAGCGTATCATGAGACGGATGATGATCGTACGATTGCTGTACTTGGCCGGTGGTTTCCTGTTCCTGCTATCGCTGGTTGTACACCTGTACGTCCGGGTGTATCTGCGACCCAGAGGCAAGTCGGACTTGGACGAGTACTACTATGAGTTCGAGGACCGGCACCCGGCATACGCGCGATACACGCGGTGGCTGCAAATCTCGCTGGGCGGGGCCGCCCTGGGCATGCTCCTGCTCTTTTTGGGAGTGGTCTTCTGATCCCGTGCCCATGGCACGGAGGTGATTGTGGCGCTGAGAGTCTTGGGCATTTCGACGAGCCCCCGCCGCGAGGGCAATAGCGACCTGCTGCTTCACCAGGCCCTTGCCGGCGCCAAGCAGGCGGGTGCAGCCACGGAGTACCTGCGGCTATGCGACTACAGAATCGAGGGATGCACCGAGTGCTACAACTGCTCTTCAACGGGTGATTGCCCCACGAGAGATGACTATCAGACGATCCTCAACAAGATGCTGGAGGCAGACCGGCTGGTGTTCGCCGCCCCGGTGTTTTTCATGACCGTCCCCGCGCAGGCGAAGCTCCTGATCGATCGCGGCCAATGCCTGTGGGTGCGCAAAACCGTGTTGCACAAGCCCCTGTTCGAGCCGAAACGGGACCGGCGGGGCATCCTCATCGCCGTCGGAGGCTCGCGCAGCAGAAAGCAATTCGAGTGCGTCTGTCAGCCGATCCAATCCTGCTTCGACTATCTCGAAGTGGACTACGTGGGCAGCCTGTGCATCAATCAGGTCGATGAGAAAGGTGCGATTCTGAAGCGGCCGGATGCTCTTGACCAAGCCCTGCGTCTCGGAGGCATCCTGGCCAAGACCGATGCGCCTCCGCTCCCAAAGCCCATCAAGATTGAGATGTTCTGAACCGCTGCGACAGGCTGGCCGCTTCCCCCGCTGTGGATGACGACGCCCCAAAAACAGCAAGGCTGGCGACCTCCTCCTGTCAGCCGCCAGCCCTGTGCTTTTCCATTGCCCCGTGTGTGGATTGTGCAACCCTTCGGCTCGCAGGGAGCCGAGAGCGATTATTCGAAAGCGATCCCCAGACCGATGCTTGCGTCGTCCAGGGTGTTTCTTCGGTCAACCCGGACCACACGCCCTCGTTTGATGCGGGCGTACTGCCCTTTCTCCTCGGCCAGCACGTCCGTCCTCGGGAAGTTCAGCTCCACTATGCTGCCCTCATGAGCGGGTGTGCTGATGGGCACGTTAACGAGAGCACCAGTCTTGCTAATGTCGGCGCTGCGGCCGTTGAAAAAGCGATTGGCCTCGGGGAGCCAAATGCTGACCGGCCACGACAGCTTCGTCCTGCTTTCCCTGCGCTGCTCTATCAACGTTTCCATGATCCGGATCTCCTTTCTGCCGATTCGGCTCAACCGCACTGGTATCGGCACGGGCAAGTAGGGTGGTTTATGGAATAAGGGCAACCAAGGATGAATTTCTGATCTTTTTCTGGACTGTTATGGCGGCAGATTCGAAGGGCACCCTTTTATCGGCCGCAAGGACTGGCTCTTCTCCATCTTCATTGTCCAAGGACACTTGCAGAGGGCTGACATTACGGGTATCGTGAGTCTTATGACAGCAGAAGTCATGAAAATCAGCGGCCGCCAGGGAGATTTGGATCGGATCAAGAAAGCCGCGGAACTGGTAGAGGCCGGTGGCTTGGTCGCCTTTCCGACAGAGACCGTCTACGGTCTGGCGTGCCGAGTCGAGCACAGCGCGCTGGCCCGCTTAGATCAGCTTAAGGGCCGCGACGCCGGCAAGCACTATACCCTGCACATCGGGCAGATGGACGAGTACCGCAAGTACGTTCCCAAGATCTCCATACGAGCGGAGAAGCTGATCCGCCAAGCTTGGCCGGGACCGTTGACTTTGGTATTCGAGTTGGACGCGGCGGAGATGGAAGTGCAGAGAGGCCGGCTGGACGGCGAGACGGTACGTGCCCTGTACAAAGACAACTCCATTGGCATTCGCTGTCCGGATCATCCCGTCGCCTCCCTGCTGCTGCGCTTGATCAATTATCCGGTTGTCGCCCCCAGTGCCAACCATGCCGGCAAACCGCCGGCCACCGATGCACAGCAAGTGCTTTCCGAATTGGCCGGTGAAATCGACGTGATCCTGGACGGCGGGCCCTGCAAGCACAAGAAGAGCAGCACGGTGGCTGCCGTCGGCAAACACGGCATCCGAGTACTGCGGGAAGGCGTGTATGCGTCGCCGGACTTGCAGAGAATGGCCCAAGTGGCGTTTCTGTTCGTCTGCACCGGCAACACGTGCCGCAGCCCCATGGCGGAAGGTTTTTTCCGCAAATACTTGGCCGAAAAAATAGGGTGCAGCGTTGACGAGTTGGAAGACAAGGGCTATAAGGTGCTGTCTGCAGGCACAATGGACATGGCCGGTGCTCCCGCGAGTGCCGAGTCTATCAAGGCTTGCGCGGCCAAAGGAGTCGATATCGCCGATCATGCAAGCCAGCCGTTGACCCGATCGCTGGTGGACGCCAGCGATTTCATTTTCTGTATGACCCGGTCCCATTGTGAGCAGGTTCTCTTTCTCTCTGCGGAGGCGGAGAGGAAGTGCTCCCTGCTGGCAAGAGACCGGGATATTCCTGATCCCATCGGCCAGCCGCAGGAGCGCTTCGACAGTTGTGCGGAGATCATCGAGGCGGCCGTGAAGACAAGAGTAAGTGAGCTCGTGATATGAAAGTAGCCGTAGGAAGCGACCACCGAGGCTTCGACGCGAAGCAGCTCATTATGGCGATCGTCAGCCAGATGGGGCACGAGTGTATTGACGTCGGGACGACCAACGTCACTCCCGTCGACTACCCGGACTTGGCCTATGTGGCCGCCAAGTCCGTGTCCGAGAAGCGGGTGGATCGGGCGATCCTGATCTGCGCCACCGGTTTGGGCATGAGCATCGCCGCCAACAAGGTCCGCGGCATCCGCGCCGCGCTGTGCCATGATGAGCTCAGCGCCCACATCGCGCGGGACCATAACGACACGAACGTTCTGTGCCTCTCGGGCGACCAGATCGGGGAGGTGCTCCTGCGGAAAATCGTGGAGACTTGGATGTCCACGGAGTTCAGCGGTGGACGTCATCAGCGTCGGGTGAACAAGATCACGGCCATTGAGGAAGGTCGGGATCCGCGCGAGATCACGAACGGATAAGTCCGGCGTGCACCGGCCCGGACGTCTGCTCGCACGTTGTCATCCTGAGCGCAGCGAAGAATCCCTGGGCCACGAACAACGGGCACCGTCCCTATTCGCTATGCAGTCCCTTCCGCACGCCGGATGCCCCCCTTCATTCAGTATGACAGGACGCAAAACGTGGTCTTGGTCTATTCCAGCTTCTTCTGCAACTGCTCGAGCACGGAGCGGATCGTCTTGATCTGATTCTGCAGGTCTACCACCTGCTGCGTCTGCGCCTTGAGCTTGTCGTTCAGCAGGTCCACCTTCGCTTGAGCGCCGCGCGCGTCTTCCAGGGCCGCATTCTTCGCCTTGGTCAAGCTCGCGACCTGCTTTTCCAGCACGCCGCGGGTATCCACGAGGCTCTCCACCATCTTCTGCAGATCGTCCCGCGATTTCGTCAGATCGTTCATCCGGGTCTCAAGACTGACGCGCGCCTTGCCCAGCTCGTCCACCTTCGCTTCCAGGTTGCTCCGGGAGGTCGTCAAATCCTGCACCTGCACCTGAAGGCCGCTTCTGAGTTTCGTCGTCTCCGCCAGCTTGGACTCGGCTTCCGTCAGCGAGTCCTGCAGTCTCTTGACGTCGCCCTCGAGCTGGCTCTTTTGCCGCTGGGATTCATCGAGAGACGCCTTGAGCTGCTGGAACTCCGCGTTCGACGCCTGGACCTTGCCGGTCGAGCGTCCACAGCCACAGCACGCAAAGAAGGAAAACATCGCAACCACGCCTGCGGCTACACACCACTTTTTCATTGTACTACTCCTCCCGTTCACTCCAACCGCGCTACCCAACATGCCCCCAACCGATCCTCGGCCCTATGCGAACCCTCCCAACCGAGCCGGTCGGACACGTCCTTCAACCATTCCTCACGTAGACCAGCATACCCGCGTTACTTGGAAACGTCAAGCGATTTCAGGGCGAAGCGTCAGGTCCCTTGGATGCGGACCGGCCAACCGCCGGCATCCAGGCGGGTTCAGCGGCTTTCTCAGACTGTCGCCGGAGAGGAACTGCGCCGCCCCGCTGCCGCCCCGCTCGTCGCGACGATGCGCGTCACCTTCCGCTCGGCTCTGGAGGTGGAACCCGTCCCGATCGAGCGCCATTTGCAGTAGCGGCTTTTGAGCAGTTCCTCCGTGGTCATGTGCCCCAACTCCGCCAGGGCTTGGGCGATGTACGATTCGACGTTGTAGACCGTGTCATGCACGCTGCGATGCGCCCCGCCGACTGGCTCCGGGATGATCGCATCGATGAGGCCGAGCTTGAGCAGGTCCCGACTGGTCAATTTCAGCGCCTGGGCCGCATCCGGGGCCTGCGATCCATCCCGCCAGAGAATGGCGGCGCAACCCTCGGGCGAGATCACGGAATAGTACGCGAATTCGAGCATGGCAAGCCGGTCGCCCACAGCGATGCCCAAGGCACCGCCGGAACCGCCCTCGCCAATGCAGATGCAAACAACCGGAACCTTCAGCCGTGACATCTCCGTCAAGTTGACGGCGATCGCTTGCGCTTGGCCGCGTTCTTCCGCCCCGATTCCCGGATAGGCGCCGGGGGTATCGATCAGCGTCACAATGGGCAGACCGAACTTCTCGGCAAATTTCATCTTGGCCAAGGCCTTGCGATACCCTTCCGGGTTGGGGCACCCGAAGTTGCAGGCGATCTTCTCCTTAGTCGCCCGGCCTTTGTTCTGGCCGACGATCAGAACCTTGGTTCTGGCAATCTGACCGATGCCGGCGATGATCGCGCGATCGTCGCCAAAGCACCTGTCCCCGTGCAACTCGCGAAAGTCACGAATCATCAGGTTGAGATAGTCGGTCAGGATGGGTCTTTGCGGATGCCGTGCCACCTGGACCGTCTGCCAAGCCGTCAGATTGGCATAGACCCGCTTCAACTCGGCGATTTTCTCTTTCTCAATGCGCCGAATCTCCACGGAGTAGTCGATCCCCTTCCTCATGCTGAGCTTGCGCAGCTCCTCTACCTGCTGCTCCAGCTCGACCACGCGCTGCTCGAAATCCAGGTATCCTCCCACTCTGTTGCCTTCGGATGCCATATCTTCGCTCAGTCCACCCCGTCGAGTGCCCTTGGTTCCGATCTACCGATGCCCCTATCCGTATACAAGAAACCCGCCGCAACATGGGCGGCGGTGGAGATCTCCCTTGCCAAATCCTTCGGCGCTCCTGTAATCCCCAGATGGTAGCATTTCCGGGCGGCCAATCAAAGAAAAAAATTGACAGCGGTCGTCTGAGATTATACCTTTGGACATCGCTCGTGCGGCACCTTTCTCATGTAAGGCCTTGTTCGTGAACAATTTACGCCGAGTTTCCATCATCGGTTTGGGGCTTTTGGGCGGTTCGGTCGCGCTGGCCGTACGCCAACGAATGCCCGGCACCGCTGTTACTGGTTTCAGCCACCGTCCGGCCACGAGACGGCGGGCGAAGGCCCTTGGCGTGGTGGCGGAGACCACCGGCAGTCTGAAGGCCGCCGTGGCGAATGCCGATCTGGTCGTGCTGGCCACCCCCATTTTCACATTTGAGAAGTACTTCGCGGACCTGTCAGGGCTCGTCCCGCCGGGCTGCATCGTCACAGATGTCGGCTCGACGAAGGTGTTGCCGCACCTGTGGGCCGAGAAGCAATTGGCCGGGCACGTGCGCTACGTTGGCTCGCACCCCGTTGCCGGCTCGGAACAGCGCGGGGTGGAGTTCGCCAGGGACGACCTTTTTGACCAGGCCCGCTGCATCCTGACGACGACGCCGACAACCAATGACAGCGCCGTGAGGACTCTCAAGAGCTTCTGGTCGGCCTTGGGCTGCTCGATCGCGGTGATGAGTCCGGCCCAACATGACCGGGTGTTCGCGAACATCAGCCATCTGCCCCACGTAATGGCGGCCGGGTTGGTCAATGCCAGCGCTGAGGACGAGATGCTGTTCGCGGGCAAGGGCTTTCTTGATAGCACGAGAATCGCCTCGGGTCCGCCGACCATCTGGACCGATGTCCTGCTGGCCAATCGGGAAAATATCGCCGCCGGCATCGACCGCGCAATCGCGGAGCTGGCCCGACTGCAGGCCGCTATCAAGAACGGCAAACGAGACCAGATCGAGGAGCTGCTCGAAGCCGCCCGCCAGAAGCGGGCTACCCTCGTCAAGTACAAGATCCGGAAGAAGGAACTACCCTCGTGAGACAATGGCGTGTTGAGGTTTTCAATCGGCCGGGTTTTGCCGATGTTCAGGGCACCCACGTACTGAGCGATATTCGCGAGTTGGGGATCACATCGGTCGAGGCCGTGCAATCAGCGCGCGTGTTTCTGATCGAGGCCGATTTCGACCCGGCGTCTGCGGAGCGGGTGGCCCGCGAGCTTCTCGCCGATCCCGTCTGCGAACAATCCTATCTCGGGCGAAGCGGCGCGCCCGCTGGCTTGGCCAAAGCCACCCTGATCGAGGTGCATCTCAAGAGCGGTGTCACCGATCCGGTGGCCGAGTCGGTGATGACGGCCCTCACCGACATGGGGGCCAGACCGGAGGGCGTGCGGACCGCGCGAAAGTACATCCTGCTGGGCGATGTCAAGCCGAGCCAGATCGAAACCATCGCCAGGAAGATTCTGGCGAATGATGTGATCGAGGACGTGGTCCTCGGGGACGAAGCGGAGCCACCCAGTCCTCACCTCAAGCCGTATGAGCTGAACATCGTGACATGGCCCATCCGCGATCTGGACGATGCCGATCTGGAGACGCTGAGCAAGGAGAAAGACCTGTTCCTGAACGTTGTCGAGATGAGAGCGATTCAGGACTACTACCGCCGGCTCGGCCGGGAGCCGACGGATATCGAGTTGGAGTCGCTGGCGCAAACCTGGAGCGAGCACTGCGTCCACAAAACGCTCCGCAGCGCCGTCGATATGACGACGAACGGCCAGCAAATCCACTTCGGCAATCTGCTCAAGGAGACGATCTTCAAGGCCACGCAGGAGTTGAACAAGGACTGGTGCCTTTCCGTCTTCGCCGATAACGCTGGCGTGGTCGATTTCGATGAGGAATCGGCGGTCTGCTTCAAGGTGGAAACACATAACCATCCGTCGGCTCTCGACCCTTACGGCGGATCGGCAACGGGCATCGGGGGTGTGATTCGCGATCCGATGGGAACGGGTCTGGGCGCGCGACCGATCGCGAATACCGACATCTTCTGCTTCGGCACGCCGGACAAGAGCTTGGACGAAGTGCCTAAGGGCGTTCTGCATCCCCGGCGCATCATGAAAGGCGTCGTGGCCGGCGTGCGGGATTACGGCAACCGCATGGGCATTCCGACGGTCAACGGGGCGATCTACTTCGACGATCGGTATCTCGCCAATCCGCTGGTCTACTGCGGCAACATCGGCCTGATGGATAAGACCAAGATCTTCAAGAATCCGCAAAGCGGCCATCTCGTCGTGGTCGTCGGCGGCCGAACCGGACGGGACGGCATTCACGGCGCCACCTTTTCCAGCGGGCAGATGACGCACGAGTACGAGACGATCTTCTCCCACGCCGTGCAGATCGGCAATGCCATCACCGAGAAGAAAATGCTCGACGTGCTCGTGCAGGCGAATGAGGCCGGGCTCTACGAGGCTATTACCGACTGCGGCGCCGGTGGCCTGAGCAGCGCGGTCGGCGAGATGGGCCGAGAGCTGGGCGTCGAAGTGGACCTCGAAAAGGTCCCTCTCAAGTACGCCGGACTGGGCTACACCGAAATCTGGATCAGCGAAGCGCAGGAGCGCATGGTGATCGCGGTCAAGCCGGAGAACCTCGAAGCCGTTCAGAGAATCTTTGCCGGCGAGAACGTCGAGTCCACAGTCATCGGGCGATTCACGGACGACAAGAAGCTTCGCCTGCGTTACAACGGCCAGCAGGTGGGCGAGATGGATATGGACTTCCTCCATGACGGCGTGCCAAGGTATAGCCGGCAAGCGGTCTGGGAACGTCCCAAGCTCAGCGAGCCGACCCTGCCGGAGACGGACAACTACAACGACGACCTGCTGCGAATTCTGTCTTCCTGCAATGTCGCCAGCAAGGAATGGGTCATTCGCCAGTACGATCACGAGGTGCAGGGCGGCTCCGTGGTCAAGCCGCTCGTAGGCGTGGCGAATGATGGACCGAGCGACGCCGCCGTGGTCCAGCCCAAGCTGAATTCGCCGCGTGGGTTGGCCATAAGCTGCGGGATGAATCCCCTCTATGGGGACATTGACCCTTACTGGATGGCCCTGGCCGGAATCGACGAGGCGATTCGAAATCTGATCTGCGTCGGCGGCCGGGTGGACCGCGTCGCCCTGCTCGACAATTTCTGCTGGGGAGACTGTGACCGGCCGGAGGTCCTGGGGACCCTGGTGCGCGCCGCCCAGGCCTGCCACGACGGCGCGCTGGCTTTCCAGGCCCCGTTCATCTCGGGCAAGGATTCTCTCCACAACGAGTTCGTGTGCGAAGACGGCACGGTGATCCGGATCCCTCCGACCCTGCTGATCAGCGCGATGTCGCTGGTCGATGACATCGATAAGTGCGTGACCATGGACCTCAAGAACGCAGGCAACCTTCTCTTCATCGTCGGCCGGACGAGCAATGAGATGGGCGGCTCGCACTACTACAAGATTCATGACGCCCTGGGCGCGAATGTCCCGCGGCTGGATCTCGATCTGGCGCCGCGCCTGGCGCGGAGGTTGGCGGCAGCCCTCGCCGAGGGACTGGTCGCAAGTTGTCACGATTGTTCCGAGGGCGGTCTGGCCGTGGCCCTGGCGGAGATGGCGTTTGCGGGCGGCCTGGGCCTGGAGGCAGACCTGCGCGGACTGCCCAGGAACCGGGACTGCTCGCGCACGGACACGCAGTTGTTCAGCGAGTCCAACAGCCGCTACCTCGTCGAGGTGGCGCCGTCCCACTACGATGCCTTCGCCAAACGCATGCTGAATCTGCCCTTTGGGCAACTCGGTCGAGTAACCGCCGAGCCGAAATTGAGAATCAAGGCCCAGGACGGTAGAAGCGTCATAGACGCGGACATCGACCTTCTGAAACAAGCCTGGCAACGGACGTTCAACTGGTGATCGTCGGATTGATTATGGATCATGGATTATTGATTATTGAAAGAGGAGTCCGTACCTTCTTATGAATTCATCCATCATCAATCATCCTTCGTCAATTCCCGAAGTACGAGCGATCGTCCTGCGAGCAGCGGGCATCAACACCGATTTGGAGACCGAGTATGCCCTGGAACTGGCGGGGGCCAGCGCGGATCGAATCCACATCAATCGGCTGATCGAAGACAAAACGCTCCTCGATCAATATCACATTCTCGTCTTCCCGGGCGGCTTCAGTTACGGCGATGACGTGGCGGCCGGCAAGATCATGGCCAACCAGGTCGTTCACCACCTGTCGGAGCCGGTGCGCCAGTTCATCGACGACGGCAAGTTGGTGCTCGGCATCTGCAACGGCTTCCAGGTCCTCGTCAAGGCCGGTATTCTGCCGGGTGGCAACGGCTTCAGGCAGAAAGATGTCACCATCACCTACAACGATAGCGGCAAGTACGAAGATCGCTGGGTGTACCTCGCTCCCCAGACCAACAAGTGTGTGTTCTTTGACCCCCAGCAGCGTCTCTATGTCCCTGTCGCGCACGGAGAAGGCAAGGTCGTCACGAGAGATCCGGAAGCCCTGCAAAGACTGAAGTCCGAGGGTCACATCGCGTTCAAATACGTCGATCGCAGCGGCCAAGAAGGCCCCTTCCCCATCAACCCGAACGGCTCGGTCGATTCGATCGCGGGCTTGACGGATGCCACGGGCCGGATCCTCGGGCTGATGCCGCACCCGGAGCGGTTCGTCCGCCGGACCCAGCACCCCCATTGGTCGCGCCTCGGACAGGATCTCGAACCCGACGGCATCAAGATCTTCCGCAACGCCGTACGGTATGTGCGTGAAACCCTCCTCGAATCCTGCGTCGTGCAGCCTTCGGGGGGCGTTGAACTCCCGGACGCAAAATAGCGCGTCTTCGGAACCCCTTTCCTCATCGGCCGCTCGGGCACTGTCGCCTGCCGCGCCCATTTCTTGCGCTGGTCTCTCCCTGTAGCACATCCCTCCCTTCCTGCGCCCTGTGGCAGCGCTCTATGGCAATGCCCTATCTGCGAATCAGGAGAACTCTGATTGTGATGGCGCGCCGCTTCGAGTCCAATCGGCGTACACTCTGGTATGGATCTACGGCAAATGTGCGGAGAGATCGCAAGGGGCTCAAAAAGGGGGTCTATTGTCTTTTGAGGCCCGATCGGCACCGGCCATCCGGGGAAAGGAGGTAGGAACTGGGGTAAGGACGCCGGAACGGATTCGGAATTCCGCGTCAACGTGAATAGGCATCACTGACAGAATGGGATCGGAAATCACTAAGCGAAGGAGCACACAATGACAAGGTTCAGACAACGCAAGGGCATACCATCGTATGCGGTTGTCGGCATCGTGGCCGTCCTAGCCCTGAGCGCCGGCTGGGCGACTGTTGCGTACAGCCAGGACAACCAACAGCAGTATCAGAATCAACAGAGCCAGAACCAGTATCAAGATCAAGACCAAAGTAGTCAATCGTACCAACAGCAACGGTCATCCCAGGACCAGAGCCAGATCCGAAACATGCGGCTGGAACAGCAGATCGCCAGTAGGCTGCGGCAACAAGGCTACGGCACCCAAGGCGAGATCATGATTCTGGCCACGGGCAACCGCGTGATTCTCCTGGGCACCGTGCCCGATCAGAGGACGAAGAGTGGAGCCGAGAACATCGCCAAACAGGCCTCCTCCGGCGCCCGTGTGGACAATCGCCTCCACGTGAATGCCCAAGCCAGACGATTGCCTGACGCCGAGCTGGAGAAGAACACCTATGACAAGCTGGGAGACAATCTCAGCCAGAGCGTCCAGGTGCGAGCCCAGAATGGGACGGTTACTCTCCAGGGCCAATTGGACAACTGGCGGCAGGTAGCGGATGCCATCGATGCGGCCTTCGCGTCCGGCGCGACTCAGGTGAACAGTCAATTCAACGTCGCTGGGGCTGGAGCCATGGCCCAGGGCGGAGCCGGCACTGGCAACTATCCGTCCCCCGGCCAGCAGGGACAGCCTTCATATGGACCTTCCGGCCAGCAGGGCTTCCAGGGTCCTCAGACTTCGATGGGCGGACCGAGCCAAGCCAGTTCCTCCGATCTGAGGTTGGCCCGCCAGGTAGCCAGTCAACTCCGTCAGCAGTTGCCTCCCGGACAGAACATCCAGTTGGTGCAGCCGCAGAGCATCTACGTGACAGCCCAGCGCGGAACCGTGATCCTGCACGGCTATGTCCAGAATAACAACCAGAAGCAGCAGGCCCAGCAGATTGTCCAATCCATCCAGGGTGTGCAGAATGTCAGGAACGATCTGACCATTCTCAGCACACGGGGCGGGGCCGGCCAAGGCGGTAGTCAAGGCTACGGCGGCACCAACAGCCAGAGCAGCTCCTACCAGCCGCAGGGGTACATTTCGCCCGCCCAGGGAAATCAGTCCCAGCAAGGTATGAGCCGTCAGGATCAGTCCAGCCAGAGCAGCGGACAACAGAGCTTTGGCGGAACGACGGATCAGAGCCAGTACGGCCAGAGCAGCCAGATGGGCAGCAGCAGCCAGATGAGTGGCCGACAGGCCGCGATGAGCGCGTCCGACATAGCCCTGGCCCAAAAAGTCGCCCAGCAGCTTAAGCAGCAGTTGTCCGGTGTTCAGAACATCCAGGCGATGAGGCCAGGCACGATCTATGTGATGGCCGCGCAGGGCAACGTCATGCTGCACGGCTTCATTACGGATCAGAACGTGAAACAACAGGCCAGCCAGATCGCCAGTGCCATCCCCGGCGTCCGGAACGTGGCAAATACGTTGCGCGTCATCGGCGGGGCCGGTGGCTATCCGTCCTACGGCTACATCCCAGGCCAAGACCAGCAGAGTCAGCAAGGTACCGCTGGCCAGGGCATGGCAGGACAGAACCAAGGCATGCCCAGCCAGAACCAGGGTATGGCCGGTCGGAATCAAGGCACGCAGGGATCCGCCCAAATGCGGTTCATTGCGGAGCCCGGGCAGATGGGAACCAGCCAGTCCAGCCAGGCTGATATGGCTCTCGCGCAGCAGGTGGCGCAGAAGCTGCGGCAGCAGTTGAGCGGCATCCAGAATGTCCAAGTGATTCGGCCGGGCACCGTCTACGTGATGGTCAACCAAGGCACCGTCACCCTGGACGGCTTTGTGCCGGACAGCAATTCGAAGCGGCAGGCGGAGCAGATCGCCAAGTCCGTCAGCGGCATCCAGAGCGTGAAAAACTCGCTGAACATCAGTGCCGGGACCGGCGGCCAAGCCCTGGGTTACATACCGGCCGACCAAGACCAATCCATGAATCAGCAGTATGGGAATCAGCAGTTCGGCAACCAGCAGTTTGGGAACCAACAGTCTGGCAACCAAGCCCTCGGCTACATGCCGGCCGATGAGGACCAGTCTGCCAACCAGCAGTATGGAAACCAGTCGACGGGCAACCAGTCGATGGGTAATCAACAGTATGGGAATCAGCAGTTCGGGAACCAGGCTGGTAACCAGCAGTTCAGCGATCAGGGGGCAGATGAAGATCAATCAGCCTCCGACCAGCCCGACGACGGGACGAACTGACCCAGCCAGACCATATGTGCGGTGATGATCTCAGGGGCTCCGGCATCATGCCGGAGCCCCTTTGTATCTGAAGCGGTCAGGACGGTGCGGAGCGTTGCGACAGTGTCGAGGATCCTACCCACCCCGGGTCCGCACGATCTCTACCCCTACGGTCCGTGCGAAACGCAGAGCCCCCGGTTTCTCCACGGCGACCTCGACGCGCTGGACCCGGTTGTGTCTGAGACACTCATCGGCAATGCTCTGGGCCAGCGCCTCGATCAGTTGGAACCGGGATTCCTCCGCCAGACGGAGGATTCGCTTTTTGAGGGCCCGATAGTCAACCGTGTCTTCCAAGGCATCGGTGCGGCCGGCTTGGCGAAGATCCGTGTGCAGCGTGATCTGGACGAGCACATCCTGTTTCTCCCGGCGCTCATGTTCGTCGATCCCCACAATGCAGCGAATCGCCAGGTCGCGGATAAAGACCCGGTCCGGAGCCGCCGGCGTGGTCTCTTCAGTGTCACTGATCATCTCTCGAGATCGCACGAGATCCTCAGTCATAGATGCGTCCCTTCATGTGCATCCCGCCATCGACATAGATCACCTGCCCGGTAATGAAGCGGCTGTGCAACAGGAACAACACCGCCTCGGCAATCTCCGGCGGAGTGCCAATCCGGTTCAGCGGGTTCGCATGGGCCAACTTCGCCAGATAGAGTTCGCTCTGGCCGGGCGGAGGCAGAATGGAGCCAGGCGCCACCGCGTTGACGGCAACGTTCGGGGCCAGTTCCAGAGCTAACATACGAGTCAGAGTCAGCAACACGCTCTTGCTGATGTCGTAGGAGGCATGTTCTCGGTCATATACCGCCACGCGCGTATCGAGCAGATTGACGACATGCGCCGCGTGTCCCTGTTTGGCCAATTCCCGCGACAGGATCAGCGGAGCGATGGCGTGGATGCAAAGATTCCTCTCGATGGATTCCTCGGTAGCCTCCCAGAGCGTGTCCCGGTCGAAGATGGACGCATTATTGACCAGAATGTCGAGGGAACCCGCCTGAGCCACGGCCTCCCGAAAGACCTTTTCCGTCTGCTGCGCATCCATCAGGTCGCCCAGAATCGGCCAGGCGGAGACGCCCAGTTGCTGAATCTCCTGGCACAAAGCCAGGGCCTCTTGAGCGGACTGACGGTAATGCACCGCGATATGAACGCCCTCCTGCGCTAAAGCCAGGGCAATCGCCCTGCCGATCCGTTTGGCCGCACCCGTGACGAGCGCCGTCTTGCCCGCCAGAGAAACGCCTGCATTCTCCATTGACCACCCCCATGCTGTTATTTCTTGCGGCTACTCGACGCCCGCGAGCCAGTTCTCGGCAAAGATGGCCAGGTCCCGGAAATCCACCGCTCCCGACTGGTCCAAATCCGCATAAGCGCAATTGTCGTTGACGACGCCGCAATTCGCCTTCCGCCAATTTAGCGCGAATAGGGCGAAATCCAGGAAGTTCACCCCGTCCGGACAGCAAAGGTCGCCGGGTGGGATCTGCCAGGAGAGGACCGGGTAGCTGGTCCCTTCGCAGATGCTCCACGTGTCGGGGAAGCCCCAATTCATGGCCAGAAAGGTGTCCATCTGTTTCATCTCGGCCGTGGTCTTGCCTGTGCCGCCGACGCTTTTCGCCTGCGTGCTGGTTTGCGTATCCCACAGCGACGCCACGATCTGCGCCAGGGCTCTTTGGTAGCCCACCAACCCTCCCAGAGACTGGCTCCCGGAGACCTTGCCCGCGGAATAGCACCAGAAGACACGTCCCGCCGACACTTGCCCGATCAGACCACCGACGTAGGCGCCGCCCCGCACGTCGCCCTGAGCGTAGCAGTATTGCACGATGCTCTCCTCTCTCATGGTGGCCCCGGCCAAACCCCCGATGCTCTCATAAGTGCCGACTACCTGGGCCTTGGAGTAGCAGTAGCGCACGGTCCCGCTGCCGATCTGCCCGACCAAGCCGCCGACGTACTGGACTCCGGAAACGGAGCCCTCGGAATAAGACGTGTTCACTTGCCCATCCACACACCCCGCCAGCCCCCCCACGCCCATGTTCCCCGAGACACTCACGTTCGTGGCGGAGCAGCCCTGGACGCCCCCCTTCTCCACGTACCCGACGAGGGCGCCCGTTCCGGACTTGTTGCCGACCACCGTCGCACGGACCAGCTTGAGGTTCTTGATGTCCCCCGTCACGTGTTGGAAAAGGCCGACGTACTGCTCCTGCATGTTCTTGTACGTGAAATTCGAGATGGTCTTGCCATTGCCGTCGAATTCGCCCGTAAATGGCTGGTTGGAGAAAGACCCCAGGGCCGCCCAATGGCCGATCATGCGCAGAGTCACCTCGTTGTAGTCGGACAGATCGATGTTCTGCGTCAGCCGGAAGTGTTTGTCCCAATCGCCGGGGCTGTCGCCGATCGTTTTGAAATCCTCCGCCGTGTTGATGAGATAAGGGGCATCCGGCGTGCCGGCCCCGCCGCCATATTGCCCCGCCGCAGTCGAGACCAAGGAACACACGAGAAACAGGCCCACAGAAAGAGAACAAAGGCTTTCCACGCGGTCGCGTGCTCTTCTGCCTTCTTGCCTTTCACTTCCTGCCTTCTGCCGAATCATACCATTCCTCCTCATTTGTGCGCCGACATCCTCCCCGTGAGATGATTATAGCAAGAAACCACGGCAATTACCATTTACGATTTGCGATTCGCGATTTACGATGCAGGAAAGGGCGGGGTGATACCGCCCGGTGGGCGCCGCGCTTGCGCGAAGAGGCCGATCCTGCCTCCAGAATAGGAAATCGTAAATCTCCCAGGGCCCTGATGGAAGGTGTGTTTGCTATCTACAAAGAGGAGGGAATGACTTCGCACGACGTCGTCGACGCAGTCCGGCGGCTCACCGGCCAGAAGCGTGTGGGACACGCCGGCACCCTGGACCCCTGTGCCAAAGGCGTCCTGGTGGTCGGCGTCGGCCGTGCCGCAACTAAACAACTGTGGTTGATCGCGGGGACCGAAAAGGAGTACGTGACGAGAGTGAAACTCGGATGGCGCAGCACGACGGAGGACCGGGAGGGGAGGAGGGAACAGGTGTTTTGGACGGCGGAGGACGGTAGGGGCAGGCCCCCGTGCCTGCCCGACGAAGGGCAACCACGGGGGGTTGCCCCTACAGGCACGATTCCTTCGGAGGAGCAGGTCCGACAGGCGCTCACCCGCTTTCAAGGGCCCCTCGATCAGCGTCCCCCGGCGTTTTCCGCCGTCAAGATCCGGGGGCGGGCCGCCTATAGGCTGGCCCGGAAAGGACGCGAGGTCGATCTGCCGCCGCACAGGGTGGAGGTAAAGGAGATCGAGCTACTGCGATACGTCTGGCCCTATGTGGACGTGAGGCTGGTGACCAGTCTCGGCTTCTACGTTCGGTCCTTCGCCCGGGATCTGGGGGAACTGCTCGGCACCGGCGCCTACATGGACGAACTGGAGCGAATCCGCGTGGGCACGTACACGAAGGAGAACGCGACCCGTCTCGCCGACCTCACCAAGAGCCTATCCCAGTAGGACCACGAACACGCAAGAGCCCACTGGAATGGCCTCCAAGCCTCGCGGCAACAGAGGCGAGAGCGAGTTGACCGCCTGCCACCTCTTAAGCCGAGGCATGCTCCTCGCCGGGCAATTCCGTGACGGTCGCAGCGACACGAACCTTCCCGACTTGCGGATGCTGACGCCATACGAGAAAGGCAAACAGCCCCGAGAGAACGTACCCCGCCGGAGTGAGCTTGAGAATGAGGCCCGTGCCCACCCAGTCCGCCAGCGGCGCGAGGATCATCAGGGCCAGGGTCGCGACGCCCCAGGTGCCGCCGACAATCAGGGCCATCCGCCGGCCCAGGTTGGAGCCGCGGGACTTCCGGGCCAGGGTCACGGTCAAGATATAGGCCGACATCGAGGAGAAGCCAACACCGAACAGAAGCCAGGCGGCCGCCGCACGGTCGGCAAACACCAGATACAGCACAATAAAGGGAGTGGAGAGCAAGAAGGCCCAGAGGGCGGCAGGCAGATCTCCTTTTCGATGTGCGATCAGGGTCCACACGAACGGGCCGACCACGGCGCCCCACCCAAACATCGCGACCGAGACGCCGCCGAATGCCAGGTCGAATCCCAGCTCATGGAGATACGTCGGCGTGAGGCTCTGGATCACCGTCGTCGAAACCGCCGCCGGAAGCCCAATAGACAGCACTTTCCAGAACGGCAGTACGTAGGCGGAGGCTGGGGCCACTTGTCCATTGCCGTTCGTCGCCTCGGGCTCGACGGCAAGACGCACCTTGGCGAGAGCGACAGCGAGGACACCGAGCACGAGACAGGGGATCAAAGGATAGAGGCCCTTCAAGCCGTAGGAAGCTACCAGGCAAGCGGAGATCGCCCCACCACTCGCGAAGCCGAAAAATCCGGAAGTCATGAAAACGGCCGTGCTCAGGGCCGGTGAGATCCGGTCGAGCGTGTGCACGGCCCGCAATCCCTCCGGGTGCGCGACGGCCACGCCTGAGCCACTGATCACGCCCAATCCCACGAGCAGAGCAATGCCGGCGATCGATCGCGGGACCAGAGCCATCAGGCAGATGCTCGCGGATAGAATCACGCCGAGGTGCAGGAAGAGGGGCTTGGTCTTATCCGCCCGCAGGTGGCCCGTCAAGATCTGGACGCCGTTGGAGGCCAGCGGCAGAGATGCCAGGATGAAGCCACCGACCGCCAGCGTAATCTGGAAGTCATCACAGATTACCGGCAGCAGCGCCGGCAGCACGTTCCCGAACATGTCCACCAGAAAGTGAACACCCGAGAGAACCGCTAACTGCACCCACTGCACCCGCAACGTGGGACTGGGCCCACCAACCACGTGATACATAATACCCTGCCGATCTCCGATGCTACGCTGCGCAGAAAGGACAGAGCATACTCATTTCTCCCGCAAGTGCAATGGGGAGCAAGGTGCCGGAGGATGATTGATGATTGGTAATGGATGATTGCGGAAGGAAGTCCGGACGCCTTCTTCAATCATCAATCATCCATCATCCATTATCCTTAATCAATTCATTTTGCGACCTCGAATGTGCCTTTGAGCCGGATGTCCTTTGACGAGTGACCGACCATGATCTCGAACGCGCCAGGCTCGACGACCCACTCCAGATGGCGATTCAGCAGTGCCATCTGCTCCGGCGTGACGGCGAAGCTGATGGTTTTCGTCTCGCCCGGCTGGAGTTGGACTTTCTCAAACCCGCGCAATTCCTTCACCGACGTCACCACCGTGCCGATCACGTCGTGAAGGTATAGTTGGACAACTTCGGCACCGGGGCGGCTTCCCTTGTTCTTGACTTCCGCGCTGACGTGGACCGTCCCCCCTGTGCCGACCGTGCGGGGCTCAATCTTCAGGTTGCCGTACTCGAATTCCGTGTAGCTCAGGCCGTAACCGAACTCGTACAGCGGCGCGGACTCCAGGTCGGCGTAGGGCTTGCCCCAACCCTGCCCCAACCAGTAGGTCTTTGACGGCTTGCAGTTGTAGTAGACTGGCAGTTGTCCTGCATGACGCGGCACGGTGACGGACAACCGCCCACTGGGATTGCAGTCGCCGAAGAGGATTTCCGCTACGGCCTGGCCGCCCTTTTCGCCCGGAAGCCAAGCCTCGACCACCGCTGGGACGTTTTCCGCGACCCAGCGCACCGCGAGCGGCCGGCCATTGACCAGCACGACCACTGTCGGTGTTCCGGTCTCGGAGACGGCTCTGACGAGATCAAGCTGCATGCCGGTCAATTCCAGGGTCGCGACGTCGTACCCCTCGCCGTCGGTCCCCGTCTTGTTCGGGGAGCCCCATTCGTTTTCGCCGACGACCACCACGGCGATCTTCGCGCGTTTGGCCGCTTCCTGTGCTTTGGCGATTTCGTTGAGCTTGGTGCCCACCACATCGCAGCCCTTCACGTACTCCACCTTGGTCTGCGGCGATACGGCCGCTTTGATGCCCTCCAGGATGGTCACAACGTGCTGCAGCACCGCATGGGAGACGTAGTCGCCCATCTGGTTCTTCGCGTGATCCGCGTTCGGGCCGATGACAGCGATGGAATCGATGCTCTTGCTCAGTGGCAGCAGGTTGCCCTTGTTTTGGAGGAGCACAATGCCCTCGCGCGCCGCCTGCAAAGCCAGCTTCTGGTGCTCCTCGTTATGGACCACCTGCTGAGCCTTGGCGGCATCCACCGTAGGATTCTCAAAGAGGCCAAGCCGGAACTTGGCCTTGAGGATGCGACGAACCGCGCGGTCCAGCAGAGACTGCGGCACAAGTCCCTCTTCGATGCTCTTTGCCATCGCCTGCATGTAAGCGGATTCATAGGAGATGCCCACATCGACCCCGGCTTTCAGAGCCAATGCCCCAGCTTCTTGATCATTCCGGGCCAGACCTTCGTACAGGAGCGTCCCAATGCCGCCGCCTTCGCTCAGGACAAGGCCATCGAAGCCCAGCTCCTCCCGCAGAATCTTCGTGAGAATCCACTCCGAGGCGTGGGTCGGCACGCCGTCAATGGCCGGATAGGTCGCCATCACGCCCAGCGCCCCGGCCTTCTTAATGCCGGCCACCCACGGGATCAGGAAGACACTCCGCAGCGTCCGTTCGGAGATTTCCATCGCGCCACGTTCCAGGCCGCTGACGGGCTGGCTCTGCCCGGGGTAATGGCACAAAACGGCCACAACGTGGTCCGGCGCCTTCAGATCGTGTCCCTGGATCGCTTCGACCAGGGTCTGCGCCATGCGACTGCACAAGAAGGGGTCCTCACTAAAGGCCTCCTGGTTGCGGCCCAGGCGGGGATCGCGAATCGGCTCGACGACCAGCGTGCACAGCTCGTGGATACCGACCGCCCGCGCCTCCCGCGCTGCGGCACCGTAGATCTCTCGGACCAGGTCCAGGTTCCACATGCTGCCCAGTCCCGCCCCTTCCGGAAAGATGGTGCCGAGCGAGCACATCATGCCATGCGTGCCCTCTTCCGTCTGGAGCAGCGGAACGCCCAGGCGGGTCTGTTTCATGGCCAATTGCTGCAGCTCATTGAAAAACTTCGCCTGTTGGGCGGGACCTTCGAGCAGGATCGTGTTCGCCAGCGTGAAGAAGCCGCCGCCCGGTCCGACGCCCGGTTCGCTCTGGCCCAGCGTGAACTTCTTGCAGCCTTCCGTCTTGCTCGGCACATCCCGGCCGAGTCGGCTCTCATAGACGCAAGGCATGTTGATCTGGCCGATCTTCTCGGCCAGCGTCATGCGGCTCAGCAGATCGTCGATGCGGACCTCCATCGGCTGCGAAGCATCAAGATAGAGCGGCGTTTTCGCGGCCCCGGCAAACGAGCTTCCGCACAGAAATGCGATCCCCGCGCATACCAGCGCCCTGCGAACCAGAGTCCTTGTAGTCATGTGGATGATTCCTCCCGTTATCGTGTTGCCGTGGCGGACTTCGTACGGCCTCGGCCCGGCACGGCTCGGTGTTCCACGACATACCGCCCGATATTGGCCACCGTGTCCACCCACACCCCGTTCTTGGGGTCCTGGGCATATTTGCAGAAGGCGAGCAACGTGTCGATCCGCGTCGTCTGGCGTCCCCCCTCGCCGATGTCGTGACCGCCCAGCACGAGCCAGGAGCCTTTGGCCTTGGCTTGGTCGATCAGCGCTTTGAGCTGCTCCCACGTGAGGCCGTCGAGGTCGATGCCCATCAACTGGGCGAGGTCACAAAACGCCGGGTCGTTGGGCGCCTCATCCCGCCAACTGCGCCCGGCGAGAAACCGCGACGCCACGACCGGCACATAGCTCTTCACGTTCACCCCACGGCCGACGAACTTCTGGGCGCAGGGATAGGCGAAGGTCACGGGACGGACCCCCAACGATTTCTCGATCTCGCTATTCGCCTGGTCCAGCTCGGCCGCCATCTGCTCCAGCGTGTAGTCCTCCAACGCCTTTTCTCGCGCGAAGGGGAAATTGCCCGTGCACGCGTGGCGCATGGAGTGATTGCCGATCTCATGGCCGGCGGCCAGCGCCGCCTTCCAGTCCGAGAGCCGTTCCCGCAGAGGCACCACTGAGACGTAGAACGTCGCCTTCACGCCGTAGGAGTTGAGCAACGGCACGCCGACGTCTACCTGACTCGCACGAGCGTCGTCGAACGATAGGCTCACCCCAACCTGCCGGTCCTGCGGCCAGTCGAATTGGGTGGGAGGCAACGGCTCGTTCGGCAAGGGACTCGTGGCGGCCACGGGACGATTGCCGGGCACTTCAATATGGGAGCAGGAAGACAGCCCCACCACAACCACGCCAAGGGAGACCGCTACGATCATCGTCTTCATGGGAGCTTCCCTCACAATTGTCGAATTGCGTGCCGGGGTTCGCCCCGCCGGACTCACAGGCCGTAAAGCTCTTCGTCTTCCAGCACGGCGAAGCCCGCCTGCCGCACGACCTCCTCCGCTTTCGCCATCTGCGGTTTGTCGATTTCCATGCAGCAGATTCCCGTTTTGTGCGGCTGCAAGACGAAGCCGTACGCGTCGAGCACATTGATGCCGTTGGCGGCCATGGCGGCGGTGAGCTTGTAGAAATTGCCCGGCTGGTCCGGTACAGAGACCGCCAAAACGTCCTTCAGGGCGCAGGCACAGCCGACATCGGCCATGGCCAGGTACGCATCATTGGGCTTGTCTACGATGAGCCGGAGCAGGCCGTAGTCGCCCCGGTCCTGAATGGTGAAGGCCCGGATGTCGATATTGCTCTTGTGCAAGTTCTCCGCGATGGACTGGAGCCTGCCCGGGCGGTTCTCAACGAAGATCGTCAGTTGTTTCGCCATAGACCCTCTCTGCATTTACTATTTAAGATCTACGATTTACGATTCGATCTATCTGACTTGAGCACGCGTCGCGGTCAGCCCAAAATAGTAAATCGTAAATCATAAGTAGTAAATTCTCAGTCCTTCGGTCGCTCGTCCACGACGCGTTTGGCCTTGCCCTCGGAGACGGGCAACGCCCCCGGCTCGTGCAGTTCCACCAGCGGGCTAATCACGATCGACGCCCGCAACTCATCCACGATTCTCTGCTTCAGGGCTTCCAGCTTCGCGACCTCGCCCAGGAACAGCTTCGGATAGATCTCCACCTTGACGGTCAGCCGATCCAAGGCGCCCTTCTTATCGACGTGGATTTGATAGTTGGTCGCCACCTCCGGGATCTTCATGATCTTCTCTTCGATCTGCGACGGGAAGACATTGACGCCATTGATGATGAGCATATCGTCGGTGCGGCCGAGGATGCGCGACAGCCGCCGGTGCGTCCGGCCGCAATCGCAGCCCTGGGGATGGAGGAAGGCCAGGTCGCGCGTGCGATACCGGAGCATGGGCATTGCCCGGCGAACAAGGTTCGTCAAGACGAGTTCTCCCTGCTCTCCGTCCTTCAGCACCTGGCCCGTTTGCGGGTGGATGACCTCCGCGATATAGGCATCTTCCCAAACGTGCATGTCCTTCTTGCACACGCACTCGAAGGCGACGCCCGGGCCGTTCAACTCGCTCAAACCATAAGAGTTGTACGCGTCGATCTGGAGCAGTTCCTCCAGCTTGCGACGCGTATTCTCGGAATGGGGCTCGGCCCCGATGAACGCCTTGCGCAAAGCGAGATCCTTCCGGCCAATGCCGTCCTCGCCCAGCCGCGAATGGATGTGCAGCAGGTAGCTGGGCGTCACGTGGACCACGGTGGTCTGGAAATCCTTCATCGTCTGGAGCTGCCGTTTCGTGTTGCCACCGCCGATGGGGATCACCGTCATGCCGACCCGCTCCGCCCCGTAATGCAGGCCCAGGCCGCCTGTGAACATGCCGTAAGTCATCATGTTCTGGAAGATATCGTCGGCCGTCGCCCCCGTCCCGGTGATGCTGCGAGCCAACAGGTCCGTCCAGTTATCGACATCGTCTCGTGCGAAGTAGATGACGGTCGGGATGCCCGTGGTGCCGCTGGAGGAATGAATCCGAAGGACTTCCTTCATGTCCACAGCCAAGAGACCCTTGGGAAAGTTCAGTCGCAGATCGTCCTTCGTGGTATACGGAATGCGCTGCAGGTCGTGCAGACTCCGGACATCTTCCGGAGAATGGAGGCCCACCTGCGTCAGCCTCTTTTTGTAGAACGGCGTCTTGAAAGCCCACGCCACCATCTGCTGCAAGCGCTGAAGCTGAATCTGCTCAATGCGGCTTCGCTCGGCCGTCTCAATCTCTTTATTCCAGAACGGCGTGTCCATTTTTCATTTACTATTTACTATTTACTATTCACGATTCGACCCTGGCATCTGAGCAGGCGTCGCCGTCCGCCCAAAATAGTAAATCGTAAATCAGAAATAGCAAATCAGAGCCCTTCAATGTCTTTCGATGCGACCACGTGGATATTGTGCTTGGCCAGGATCTGCTGGGCGAAATCCGTGTCCTCGAAGCGCATCACCAGCAGAGCCTTATCGGAGAACTTCTCCACGAAGCCGTACATGTATTCGACATTCGCGTCGTTTTCGGCGAGGGTCTTCAGGATGGAGGCCAGACCGCCCGGCTTGTCCGGAACCTCGATCGCCACCACATCGGTGAAGTTGGCGACGAAGTGGTTGTCGCGCAACAGTTTGATGGCTACGTCGGACTTGTCCACCACGATCCGCAAGACGCCGAAGCTCTCCGTCTCAGCGATGGTCAACGCGCGAATGTTCACGTCGTTCGCCCCGAGCAGCGAACAGACCTCGTACAGCCGGCCCTTGCGATTTTCGAGGAAGATCGATATCTGCGTGATTTTCATGTGCGGACCTCTCTACAGTGCGCGCTTGTCTATGATTCGCTTGGACTTGCCCATGCTCCGCTCGATGGTCTTGGGCTCGACGAGCGTTACCTTGACCCCGATGGAGAGCACGTTCTCGATTTCCTTTCTGATCTTGTCGCGAATCTCGTTGAGCCGCTTGATCTCATCCGAGAAGAATCGCTGCTCGACCTCGACCAGCACTTCGACCTCGTCGAGTTTGTGAGCCTGGCGATCGACGATAATCTGATAGTGCGGCTGGGTGCCTTCGATCCCGACGAGCACGTGCTCGATCTGCGAGGGGAACACGTTGATGCCCCGCACGACGATCATGTCGTCGGTCCGGCCCTTGATCTTGCTGATCCGGGGACTGGTCCGGCCGCAGCGGCACTTCTCGTAGCGAATGCTCACCACGTCCCGCGTGCCGTAGCGGATCAGCGGAATCCCCTGCTTGGTCAGCGTCGTGATCGTCAGCTCGCCGTCCTCGCCTTCCGGCACCTCTTCGCCCGTCTTCGGGTCGATGACCTCGGGATAGAACACGTCGCTGAAGATGTGCAGGCCGTCCTTGTGATGACACTCCTGGGCCACGCCCGGACCGATGATCTCGGACAGGCCGTACACATCCGTCGCCAGCATGTTCCAGATGCTCTCGATTTCCTGACGCATGGCCTCGCTCCACGGCTCGGCCCCGAAGATCCCGATCTTCCAGTTTCCCTGGGCGGGATCGACGCCCAACTCCTTGGCCTCCTCGGCCATGTAGAGCACGTAACTCGGCGTGCAGGCAATGATCTTCGTTTTGAAGTCCTGCATGAGCTTGAGCTGGCGCGCGGTCTGCCCGGAGGACGTCGGGATGATGCGCAACCCCATCTCCAGGGCCCCGTAGTGGAACCCCAGGCCGCCCGTGAAGAGCCCGTAGCCGTAAGCGATCTGGATCGTGTCGCCCGGTACCGCTCCGGCACAGCCCAGCACGCGGGCCATCACGTCGCCCCACAGCTTGAGGTCATCCTTCGTATAGCCGACGAGGGTCGGGTTGCCCGTGGTGCCGCTGGAGACGTGAATCTCTTTGATCTGCTCCTGCGGGGCGGAGAACAGGCCGTAGGGATAGTAATCCCGCATGTCCTCCTTCGTCGTGAAGGGCAACCGCTTGATGTCGTCGATGGATTTGATGCGATCCGGCTGGACGCCGGCCGCGTCGAGCTTCTGCTGGTAGACGGGACAATTGTGGTAGATGTACGGAATGAGTTTCTTCAGGTAGCCCGACTGCAGCTCCTTGAGATCCGCCGGGGCTGCACATTCGACATCTTGTCTCCAAATCATGATTGACCCAGCCTTCTTCCGTCCAGGAATACCTTCTTGTTCTCTTCGACGCCTTTGCCCTCGAAGACCGTCTCGATGGCCTTCATCCAGTATTCTTCCTTGATCGGCAGCTTCGCGGACAGCACTCCGACCATGCAGGTGTTGAGCCCGCGCGGGTTGTCGGCCATCGCCTGTGTGACCTTCTCCAGGTAGCCGCTCAGGTCAACCCCCTCTTTCTTCAGGAACGCCAAGAGCCGCGGCTGCTCCTCCGGATGGAAACAGACGAGGACATCGGCGCCGCCCAGGGGGACCAGAGGGGAATACACCCGCTTGCCGAACCGGACGTGGGATTCGACCGAGCCGCCCCGCTGGGACATCCCGTGCACCTCGGACTTCTTCACGTGGTAACCGGCAAACAAGGCGGCCCAACTGCAAATCTCGGAAGCCTTGAGAATCCCCTGCCCGCCAATGCCACCGAACGTAATGCTGTATACCCTATCATTCATAGAGATTGCCTACCTCCGCAGCAGCTTGCAGGGATGCCGGGAAATGATGACCGACAGCGCCTCCTCGTTCACGCGTTTCTCCAGGATCGCACGGAACTCATCGATGTTCTTCGGGTCCACGACGTCGACGTTGTCCACGCCGCACGCCCGGCAGATGTCTTCCAGGATGAGCTTCTTCGTCGGCTCGTTGCGGATCGTCAGCCCCGTCGCCGGATGCTGTTGGCCGCCCGTCATGGCGGTCGTGGAGTTGTCCAGGATCAGAATCACGCCTTTGGCCTTGTTGTAGGCGGCGTTAATCAGCCCGGTGATGCCGGAGTGGACGAAGGTCGAGTCGCCCAGAACGCCCACGATCTTCTTGCCCGGCGCCCCCTTGCGCCAGCCCTCGTTGAACGTCACGCCGGCGCCCATGCAGACGCAGGAATGGAGGGCCGACATGGGCGGCAGGCAGGCCAACGTGTAGCAGCCGATATCGCCCGCGACGTACAAGTCCAGCTTCTTCAGGGCCGCGAACGTCGCCCAGTGGGGGCACTCCGGGCAGAGCCGAGGCTTGCGTTTAACCGCCTTCACCTCCTGCTTGGGTTCCCCCGCCACGACCGCCGGGATCAGGTCCGGAGTCAGCTCGCCGATCCGGAACGAACGATCTTTCGCCGCGACCTTCACCCCGAGCGTCTTGACATGCTCTTCCAGGAAGGGGTCCAACTCCTCGACCACCACGAGCTTTTTCACTGTCTTGGCGAACGCCTTGATCTTGTCGTCGCAGAACGGATACGTCATGCCCAGCTTCAAGTACGAAGCATCGGGGTAATTCTCTTTCACGTATTGGTACGCGACACCCGAGGTAATGAATCCGAGCTTGCCGTTGCCCTTCTCGATGCGGTTGAAGCGGGTCTTCTCCGACAGAGACTGAAGCTCTTGGAGCCGCTTTTCCACCAGAATGTGCCGCTGATAGGCGTTGCCCGGCACCATGACGTACTTGGGAATGTTCCGCTCGAATTCGGGCCGGGGCGGCACCTGCCGATCTTTCAGAGCCACGTTCTCCTTCGTGTGCGAGACCCGTGTGGTCATGCGGAGCATGACGGGCGTGTCGTACCGCTCGCTGATCTTGAACGCCTCCTGGATGAGGTCCTTGGCCTCGGCCGGGCTGGCCGGCTCCAGCATCGGCAGCTTGGAGTACAGGGCGACCCAGCGGGTGTCCTGCTCGTTCTGCGAGGAGTGCATGCCGGGGTCATCACAGACCACGACGACGAACCCGGCCAGAATGCCGGTGTAGGAGGCCGTCATCAGCGGGTCCATCGCGACGTTGAGCCCCACGTGCTTGCACGCAAACAGGCTGCGGGCCCCGGAGATGGCCGCACCGAGAGCCACTTCGAAAGCCACCTTCTCATTGACCGACCACTGGGCATCCACGTCGGGGAACTGGGCCAGGGTCTCCAGGATCTCGGTCGAGGGCGTGCCCGGGTAGGCACAAGCCACACTCAAACCGGCCTCGTAAGCCCCATACGCCAACGCCTCGTTTCCCGAGAGCAACGCCTGATTCGATGTCTTTGTCTTGACCATAGGGTTTCTATTATAAGGGCAGCATCGGCCCGTTCAAGACGCTGATGCAAGAAAAAAAAGTCCCTGGGAGAGGCCCAGGGACTTGGTATCCTTCCGTGGCCCGAACCGGTCACGTTAGAAGACGTACTCGAAATTCACCCGCAGGAAGTAGGCGTTGTTGTCGCTCGGCGCCACGTAGTAATCGCCCGGATTGATGAAGTACTCGGCGAGGAAGTGGCCGTAGAGCTGATCGGTGAACTTGTAGCGCAGCCAACTCGTCAGCAAATGGCCGCGGAACTTGTCGCTGGTCGACAACTTGATCCTCGAGGGGATCATGGCTCCAGAATTCTCATCGGCAAACAGGGCATGGTAGTCGCCGGTAAGCTGCCACTGCTTGTTGAGCTGGATGCGGTGCCCAACGTTGAACCGGTGCAGGTTGGTCGTGTCCGCCACGCGCGTCTCGTTCGCCCACGTATAGATGAGCAATTCGCTCCAGCGCGGCCACCGGCCCCAGAGCAGGTCGAACCGTTCATCCCTGTTCGTATCGGGATCGTCCCCCGACGCGTATTCGTACGTGAAGTGGGTGGCGTTGTCGTGCGGGTCCTTGAACTGGTACTCCAGGGTGTCCAGAGTACCGAAAGCGAGCACGTCCTCCGAGGATCCCAGATTCGAGACGGCTCGCGGGTCTCCCCCTCTCGGCCGATCGCCGGCCTTGTTGCCGGTCTGAACAGCGCCTTCGGCACGATACTTCCAGTGCTCGGCGTGCAAGCCGGAGACCGCCGCACCAAACGTGTACGTCTCCCCGCTCTCGCTCCAGATATAGGGGAAGTTGCCGACAATGTGATCGAGGGGGCGGTCCTGCTTGTAGATGAAGAAGCCTTCCAGTTGGACCGGCTTGAAGGATGTGTTCGTCAGGTAGAGGATCCCGGCCTGCTCCTTGTCCTCCATAAGCCCGCGATCCTGATCGTTGATCGGCTTGAGCCAGCGGTCCGACTCGGGCGCGTTGTTCGCGTACACGACGTCGACTTTGGTATTCACATTCGCCCAGTCGTAGGTGAGCCGGATCGCATCGAACAGACCAACCGTCCGCGAGCCGTCGAGCGGGGACGCATCGAGGACCAGCCAGCCGACGCCGAACATGATGTCCTGGCGGCCGATCGTGGCGGTTAGAGGCTGACCGCCGATGTTGCGCCAATTGACATTGAACCAGTCAAAGAGAGCCTCGTCCGCGTTGAACTGCGTCACATGTTCGCTCGGAATCAGCGTGTTGGCGTACTGGGGCTTCAGCTTCGGGTCTTGCCACGTCCGGAATTCCCACACCAGCCGCGTGTTGAAGCTGACATTATCACTCAGACTCCACTTCGTCGACCATCGGGTCCGATAGCGCTCGTACATCCATCTGGGGTCGGCGGGATCCGTGGCGCCATCGCTCAGAGTCTGCCAGTTCTCACCGGCCTCAATCCGGAGACGCTGATCAAGCCCCATGTGCAGCCACGGGGCCGGATCGTGGAAGGTCTGCCAGAGTTCCGGCCAGAACAACTCTTTATGAGCGGGTGCCGCCGGGGCCGCGGGCTTGGCCGCTGCCGGCGCGGGGGCGGCTTCCTTGGCCGGTGCCGGAGTTGTACCCGGCGCGGGGGCCGTGCTCGCCGCGGGTGCGGGTTCTTTCGTCGGAGCCGGTGCCGCCGCGGCGGCAAACGCTGCGGAACCAGCCACCCCGATCACGAGGGCCACGATCAATCCGGCTTTCCACATGTGCTGCTTCATTGTTTTCTCCTTTTACCTCCCAGAGTATGTCCGGCAACCAACCGATGCCTCTGGTCATAACCGACTACACGATCATGGGACACATCGGCGTCGATGCCGTGCGACGAAATTCGTGGAGAATAGGGAGATGAGAACAAAGGGCCCACTGGCGCCGGTCCTTGCACAGCACCCGCGCTCTTCTCCCCGTCTCTCTCACCACTGTGGCTTCACACCTCAAGCCCATGCGTAGCGCGAACCTTCTCTCTCGTCCGCCCAACCGGCTTCCAACCCGAAGCCCGGGCAGCGTCGACCTCTACCGCGCTTCCTGCACAAACTCGTGGGCCGTCACGTGAATGGCACGCGCAACCGGCCTCCAACACTTCTTAATCGGACGATAATGCGCAAAATCAGCACAAAAAGAAAACGCGTTTTCGGACAATATGGTAAAATTCGCTTGATGCGCCAGAAACCGCCGCCGCGGCACGCCCTCGCTCGACTCGCGTAAGACCATCCGCCCGAGTGGTTTCCTGGTAAGCTTAAGTCCTTATGTAAAAAAATCTTAACAGCGATCCCGCCAGGACTCGACAGCTCAAGTCAGCCCCAGGAGCCCCAGGGCATTGTCCGCCAGAATCTGCTTGAGCTTTTTTTGCGGAAGACGCAGATTTTCGAGCAGGGTTAGCGTGCCGCTCTGGTCGGTCCAGGGCGAATCGGTGCCAAAAAGCAGATAACCGTCCGGATGTCCCAGGATCATCTCGCGGGTCCCTTCGGGACCAAGATCCTCCATGGCGAAAGAGATGTCCATGTAGACCTTGCGGCCGAGCAAATGCCGGCGCACCTCGTCCCACTGCTGCCACGCCCCCAGGTGGGTCGTGACGAGTCTCAGTTCCGGAAACGTCTCTACGATTCCCAACAGCTTCTGAGGATCGGCCCGCCGGATTTTCGGAAAAGCGATATCATATCCGGTGTGCATCACAAGCAGAAGGTCCTGACGGACGACCTCCTCGTAGAAGGGAGACATCTTGTCTTCATCGGCAAAGAAATCCTGATAGAACGGATGCAGCTTGATCCCCTGGAAACCCTCCGCGCGTATCTGCCGGATTCGGTCGAGGCGGACGGGGTCGGCGGGATGTACCGAGGGAAAAGGAATGAGTCGATCCGAGCGAATAGCCGTGCACCAGCGTAGGATCGGCTCATGCTGCTCCGGCTTGGTCGCGATGCAGCAGACGACGCTTCTCTCGATGCCGGCCTTGTCCATCGACCGTAGCAGATCGGCTACGGTTCCATCCAGGTGTGCCTTGACTCCCGGTGCTTCGGCGAGAAGCGTCTTCATCGCGCGCGGCGCCAGCGCATCGGGAAAGGCGTGCGTGTGAAAGTCTACGATTCTGTGTTTCATACCCGAGAATTTACTATTTACGATTTATGATTTACTATTGTCTCCGGCACGGGTCTCATAGGGCCCATGAGGCCGATAGCACCCATGGCACAGATATGCCACCGGGTGACACGGCCCAAATCATAAATCGTAACTCATAAATAGTAAATGGAAACGGGTTTGTCATGCAGGCAATCTGGGACTTCTTCAAGAATGACAGGTTTGCACAACATAGCGGCGTCGAGCTGCTGGAAATCGGCGCAGGTCGAGCCAAGGCCAGGATGGCGCTCACGGACGCGCACCTGAACGGCGTGAACGTGGTTCACGGCGGCGCCATTTTCACGCTGGCCGATCTCGCGTTTGCCGCTGCCTCCAACTCGCACGGCACGGTAGCGGTGGCCATCAACGCGAGCATCTGGTTCGTCAAGGCGGCCCGCACGGGCACGCTGTACGCGGAGGCCATCGAGGTGTCGCGCAACCCCAAGCTGGCAACCTACTCGATCAAGGTCACCGACGACGCCGGCGAGATCGTCGCCTCGTTTGAAGGCATGGTGTACCGCAAGAAGGATCAGATCGGGCAGCCGACCCAGGAATGAAGCACCTGCGGTTATACGTACAAATCCAGAGAGCCCTCTTGAGATGGTTCGCCGAGAACGCCCGAGACCTGCCCTGGCGAAGGACGATCGATCCGTATGCCATTTGGGTCTCCGAGACCATGCTACAGCAGACGCGGGTCCAAGCGGTTGTGCCGTACTACGAACGATTCCTGCGGCGGCTGCCCACGGTTGAGAGCCTCGCGCGGGCCCGCCTCGATACGGTGCTCAAGCTGTGGGAAGGTCTCGGATACTACTCCCGCGCGAGAAACCTGCACGAGGCCGCCAAAAGAATTGCTACACAGTTCGGGGGCCATTTGCCCACAACGCGCGAGGAATTGCTGACTCTACCCGGCATCGGTCGCTACACGGCCGGCGCAGTTGCGAGCATCGCTTTCGGTAGGCGCGAGCCCCTGGTGGACGGCAATGTGACACGGGTCCTGTGCCGAATCTTCCGCATCAGGGGTGGCCCGAAAGAGACCGCCGTCCAACAGAGAATCTGGTCTGTCGCGGAGGAGCTGGTGCCCGAGAGCCACGCGGGGCAATTCAACCAGGCCCTGATGGAGCTTGGCTCGGAAGTGTGTCACCCCCGCGACCCCGACTGCGAGGGCTGCCCTGTGAGCCGCCTCTGCGAAGCCAACCTTCACAACGAGCAGAATTCTTTTCCTACCCGCGTGCCCAAGAAGCGTGTGCCCCGCTACGTCGTGGCGGTCGGCGTGATCTATCACCGCAGTCGCATTCTGATCGACAAGCGCAGGCCCGAGGGGCTGCTGGGTGGTCTATGGGAGTTTCCCGGCGGCAAGAAACAGCGAGGCGAATCGCTCGAAGCCGCCCTGCGCCGGGAGGTCCGGGAGGAACTGGCGATCACGGTCCGGGTCGGCCGTCTGCTGGCGGTCGTGGACCACACGTACTCCCACTTCCGCGTCCACATTCACGCATTCGAGTGCGCGTACGTCTCCGGCGAGCCTCGCTGCATCACCTGCGCCGATTTCAAATGGGTGCGCCCACAAGACTTGGGTCGCTACGCCTTTCCCGCCGCGAATCACAGGATCATTCAGGCCCTGCGCTCGCCGAAGGGACAACGCCTGTGACGCTCCTTTGGGCAAGCAGGTAGGGTGGGTTCTCAACCCACGCGTTTGGCCACCGATGCGCACTTGACGCGTGGGTTGAGAACCCACCCTACGATCAAGACAGCCACGCATCCAAGTTGGCTCTGACGAACTCGTCATCCGTCAGGTGCGGATACAGGCATAGGATGTCGTCAATCTTCCCCGTCTGCCCCGGCGAGAGCCGGTCGGCGGGATCGAGCGCGCCAATATGACTCATTAGGCCCTGCCGCTTCAAGAGGTAGGATATGCCGGGGATGCAGCCCGCGAAATTATTGTCGGCATCGAAGATCGCTTTATTGGCGAGCGTCAACTGGGCCGCTGTCGTAAGCATCTCCTGCGGCACAGGGCCCCCTACGCTGCGAGTCTTTCGAAGGGCGTCGAGATTCTCCACCGCCCTTCTGGTCCAACAAGCCCACTGGCCCAGCAGGCCCCCTACGATCTGAAGCGACACCTCGCCCGTCTTCGTGCGAAAGAGGTAGGGCGTCAGGAGATCGACAAGGATGTTGTCGTCGTTGCCGGTATAGAGGGCGATCTCATCGCACCGCCCGGACTGGGCCACGGCTTCCAGCACATCGAGCGTCTGATAGCGGTTGAAGGGTGCGATTTTGATCGCCCGCACGTTCGGTATCGCGACCAGCCTGGACCAAAACTCCTTCGGCAGAACCATGTGACTGATCGTGCTCTGCAGATAGAAGCCCATGATGGGGATGACATCCGCCACCTGCCTGGCATGGTCGATCAGCTCGTCGACGGATTTGCCCCGCAAGGCGGTCAGAGACAGCAGGCCGAGATGGTAACTCAGTTCCACCGCCAGTTGGGCCTCGCGGACCGCCCGCGCGGTATCGCCCACCAGCCCGGCGATCAGGATCGGCGGTTCAATCTTGCCCGATCGGACGGCCTGCAAGGCCGTCTGGGCCGCCAACTCCAGAACCGGCCGGTAAAGACCCACTTTCGGATCGTGGATGGCGAACTGAGTCGTGTGCACGCCCACCGCTACGCCGCCGGCGCCGGCCGCCAGGTAGTAGCGTGTCAGAGCCCTCTGGCATGGTTCGTCGAGCTTGTTCTGCGGCGTCAGTGCGAGCGGATGTGCCGGAATCACACAGCCTTCCCGAAGTCGATCGAAGACGCTTGGTTTGGGCATCAGAGTCCCCTTTCAGAACCGGCCGTCGCGCACGCCGAACTTCGTGGGCTTGCTCAGCACAGGCTTGCCGGCAGCTACCCACGGCACAATGGACTGGATCATCTCGTCAAGGCTCGTCGCCGGCCGTCCGAACAGGCCGCAGCAATGCGAGGCATTGGAGAGGAGCGCCGTGTCCGCCTCCTGCGAGACAAAGTGCGGCTCCTTGCCGAGCAGCTTGCCGATTCGGCCGGCCAGATCGCGGACGCGAAGAGTCTCGGCCCCCGTGACGTTCAGAAGCGCCGGCGGGCTGCCGGCAATGCTCATCGCTTGAATGATGTAGTTGTTGGCGTCGCCCTGCCAGATCAGGTTGACGGCTCCCATCGTCACGTCGATCGGGTCGCCGTGCAGAACCTTCAAGGTCAAGTCCACCAGGATGCCATAGCGAAGCTCATTCGCATAGTTGAGACGAATCAGGGTAACAGGCGTACCGAGACGCTGGGAGAAGTGCTGAAACATCCGCTCGCGGCCGAGGCACGATTGGGCATACTCGCCGACGGGGTTGGGAAGGTCCGTCTCGGGCGGGCCGCCGCTATCCACCCGCGTGAAGGGATATACGTTGCCGGTCGAGAGAGCAACGATCCGTGCCTGTCTATACCGCTGGGCCACAATGGCAGGCATATAGACGTTCATCGCCCACGTGAGCGGTTGGTTGCCGGAGGCGCCGAACTTCATGCCCGCCAAATAGAAGACATTGGGCACCTCGGGCAAGCCATCATAGGCCGATTCATCGAGGAGATCAGCCTCCACGATCCTGACGCCCTTCTCCTCGATCCGCTGCCGCACCTGCTGGTCGCTGAAGCGCGAGACGGCATAGATGTTCTTCCCGGGGGCAGCCTTCTTGAGCATCATGGCGAGGGTCGGCCCCATCTTGCCGCCCGCACCCAGCACAGCGATGTCGCCTTCGAGTTTCTGCAACGCCGCACGGGTCGTCGCCTGAGGCTCGCTGAGCCACTCCTCCAACCCGCGCTCATCCAAATACAGAACATCCTTCATAGGCATAATCTCCTGGATCTTTATGCCTCCTGTACTCCATGCCACTGGAGTTGTCAAGCCAATGTCCGACATTGACAGGGACGGCGGCTCATCTGATAATCACGGACGATTCGGTGTACGGAGAAAGTGGCGAGGGCTTCCAGCCCTTGCGTGGCGAGGCCATCTTGGCCTTGCTTCCTTTCTTCAAGGGCGGGACGCCCTCGCCACGAAGAAGACCCTTCAGGAGGTCAGCTATGACACGCAAAGTCGTCACTTCGATTCTCGCCACGGTTCTGTTCCTCGCTTGTGGACCGTCCAAAGCCCCCGGCCAGACACGTGACTTCTCGCCCAGATCCGACGAAGAGCAACTGCCAACGGCCATGCACTCGAAAATGGCAGAACTCCCTCGCATCACGGTGGGGAAAGCCAATGCCGATATGACCGGCGACAGCAATCGCGTCCTGCAAGCGGCGGTGGACTACGTCGCGAACCTCGGCGGCGGTGTCGTTGAGATTGGGGAGGGCGAGTATACGATGTACGACTCGCTGCACCTGCGGCCTCACGTGACCATCCGTGGCGTGAAGGATAAGACTATCCTGCGGAAGGCGAAAGGGGTCGCGTCCCCCCTGGCGCTGGATGGCGACTTTGGCGAGCAGCAGGTCACTTTGCAGAATCCTGACGGATTCACCGTTGGCTCCGGCATCGCGGTTTGGGACAAGGGGGCCGGTGGCTTCCATACGACCGTCGCCCGCATCACGGGCCGGCGGGAGAACACCTTCTCGTTCGATAAACCATTGGGCGCGGACTGCATGGTGGCCAACGGCGCCCAAGCGGCGACCGTGTTCCCGGTCGTCAGCGTCTATTATACGGAAGGCGTGCGGATCGAGAATCTGACCATCGACGGCAACAAACAGGCGAATGTCCCCCTGAATGGCTGCCGGGGCGCCGGCATCTTCCTGTACCAAGGGTTCGGGACAACGATCAGCGGCTGCGTCGTGCGAAACTACAACGGAGACGGCATCAGCTTCCAGCAGTCGAACGACGTGACGGTCACAGACTGCATCTCCGAGGACAATGCCGTCCTGGGGATTCATCCGGGCAGCGGGTCGCAGCGGCCGACGGTCCGCAACTGCGTGGCCCGCCGCAATGGGACCGATGGCCTATTCCTCTGCTGGCGCGTTCGCCACGGCGTGTTTGAACAGAATGTCCTGGAGCAGAACGGAGAATTCGGAATCTCCATCGGCCACAAGGACTCCGACAACATTCTCCGCCACAATATCGTGCGTCAGAACAAACAGCACGGCGTGTTCTTCCGCAACGAGACGCTCGGCATGGCCCCCCACCGCAACCGGCTCGAAGAGAACACCATCGAGAACAACGGCGGCGCGGAAATCCGCATTCGGGGCGAAGTCAACGACCTCGTCTTTGTGAAGAACACCATCCGGGACACGCAGGACGAGTCCGCCCCGGGAATTCTGATCGAGGAGAAAGTAGGCCAGGTGAATCTGCAGGACAACACGATCCAGACGAAAGTACAGATCGAAGACAAGCGGAAATCGAAATAGCCGGTAGGGTGCGTATCACGCACCACTCAACTGCCATCCAGACAACCATAACGGGTATTGAGGAGCATACGATGGGATCGGTGAATCGCAGGGAATTCTTGAAGAGTACATTGGGGACCGCCGCGGTTGTCGCCATGCTGCCGCAGCGGCAGAGCCGGGCCGCCAATGAGAAGGTGAGGATCGGGCTCATGGGCTGCGGGGGCCGAGGCACGGCCGTGGCCCAGATGTTCGCCGGCCGCAACGATGCGCAGATCGTCTACGTCTGCGACCCGGACAACCGCCGTTCGGCACGAACCAAGCAGACGATTGAAAAGACGCAGGGCAAGCCAACCCAGGTCGTGCAGGACTTCCGGCGTATGCTCGACGACAAGAATGTCGATGCCCTGATCAATGCGACGCCCGACCACTGGCACGCCCTCGGGACCATCATGGCCTGCCAGGCGGGCAAGGATGTCTACACGGAGAAGCCGCTGTCCCACAATGTGTGGGAAGGGCGGAAGATGATCGAGGCGGCCCGCAAGTACAAACGCATCGTCCAGGTCGGCACCCAGACGCGCAGCGCTCCCTACGCCAAGGACGCCTTGGAGCAGATCCGCGGCGGCAAGCTCGGCAACGTCCACGCGGTCCGCGTCTTCATGATGATGCAGCATCCCATGATGGGGCAGGGCTCGACCCAACCGGTCCCGGAGGGATTCGATTACGATCTCTGGTGCGGCCCGGCCCCGAAACTGCCCTACAACCCCAGCCGGGCCTGGCTGAACCAATGGGAATACAGTTGCGGCCCCATCCCCGGCGACGCGATCCACCAACTGGACCTCGCCCGGATGGTCCTCGGCGACAAGCCCTACCCGCAGACGGTGGCCCACGCCGGCGGCGTTCGCGCCCTGAAGGATGGTCGCCAGATCCCCGACACCCAGTTCGCCCTCTTCGAATACGGCGATCTAACGCTCATCTTCGAAGCGGCGCTCTGGACCCCGTATCTCAAGAAGGTGCCGGTGCCCATCCGCGACCTGGACATCTTCCCCGATTGGCCCTTCTACTCCATGCGGATCGAGATCCTGGGGACGAAAGGCTTCATGTACCTGGGCCGTCACGGCGGCGGCTGGCAGATCTACGACGCGGACGGTAAGGTGGCCGATTTCCGCCATGGCGGACAGGGCGACAAGTGGCATCAGGACAACTTCATTCAGTGCATCCGCACGCGGGCCAGGCCCAACGCCGACGTCGAGCAGGGCCACTACTCCGCCCTGATCTGCCACATGGCCAACATCTCGTACCTGGTCGGCAACCAGAAGCTGACGTTCGATCCGAAGACCGAGTCCTTCATCGACGCCCCGGACGCCAATAAATATCTGAAGCGTACCTATCGCGAGCCGTGGGTCATCCGAGACGCGGTCTGACAGGGTTCGTAGTGACGCCGTAAGGCGTTTCTTACCAAGTGTCAAGTCGGAAGTGTGAAGTTTGAAGCGGCAGGTCCAAGGCAAAGAGCCTTGAGACTTCAAACCTCAAACTTGAAACTTCTTCTATGCCCTCACGGGCACACTACAAGCCTCAGCGTCGCGCGGCGTTCTGCCTCTTGGCCTCTTCCAAGACGGTGGCGAGTTCCACCTTGGCGCCGTTCTTGGCCTTCGATTCATCCGCCGCGGTCATGAAGGCGAAGATCTCGACGGTCTCTTCCGCCGAGACCGGGGCCTTGCCCGTCTTGAAGAACTTCACGATCTCCTCCACGAGGGGCCCGTAGCCTTCGTAGCCGGGACCCTTAACAATCCCCTTCGACCCGAAAACGAGCGTGCCATAGTCTTCCCTGGGGGCACGCAGACCCCGAAAGGTTCCGATCCGCCCATCGTTCCAGACGCCGACCACCAGATCGTAATCCTTCGTCTGGGCCCGCTGCACGGTCTGGCACCCGGTGCCCATAACGGTGAAGAGCATCTCCACGCCGTGGACGCCGTACCAGTAAAGGTCGATGTGATGCTCTTCCAGATGGCACGGGCTGAACGCATCGCAGCCCATGACCTTGCCGACCGCGTCGCTGTTCCGCAGACTGACCGTCCCCGGCCCGAACCGCAGGGAGGAACTCGACCAGCACGGGACGTTGTTCTCTTTCGCCAGCCGGAAGATCTCCAGGACATCGGCCAGACTGCCCGCCATCGGCTTATCGATGAACACCGGCTTCTTCGCCGCGATCACCGGCTTGACCTGGGCCAGGTGCGGCCGCCCATCCACGCTCTCTAGCAGGACGCCATCCACCTTCTGGCACAGCGTCTCGATACTGTCGACGATCTCGACGCCGAATTTCTTCCGTAGCGTCTCCGTATATCCCTTGACCCGCCCGATGGACGACTCGATATCCGGCGACCCGCCCGGGTACCCCACGACCACCTTGCACCCATAGTTCTTCGCCGGATCGTTCATCAGTCCCGTGAACGCCTCGGCGTGCGAGGTATCCAACCCAATGATGCCGACGCGAAACACGTCCTTCTCCCCCGCCCCCGCCGCACCGGCCATCACAACCAACCCCATCACCCCCGCCACCAGCAGACTTCTACGAAGCATCGTTCTACCTCCTTTTCCAAGCCATACAACCCGGCCCCCGCCAAAGGGACGTCCCCGGCAGCGGCCGGTGAACAGTATATCACAATCCCCTAGCAAGTCACGACTTGCGTTTTGGGCTTTACAGCTTATCAAGAATAGGGCATAATCAACGGTGGATTGGATGGTCCGCAACCGCCGCAAGAGAAATGACAGGCGATAGGACGGCCCATTGGAGATTATGGACGGCGAGAAAACGTGCCGCCGGCTCTGTGTTCAGCGAGCAATGGTGCATCTTGGAGGCGATCAATGCAGATTTATCACGTAGTAATACAGCATTTCCGCGGGATTGAATATTGTCAGGCCATCCTGAAGGGTCACGTAGTCTGCTTGATTGGACCAGGCGACTCCACCAAATCTACGATCTTGGATGCGATCGAGTACGTTCTGTGTCCCAATTGGTTCATCCCTCTCGACGATAGCGACTTCACAGACGGCGACGTATCCAAGGAAATCGTCGTCGATATAACTGTCGGCCCTGTTCCTGACGACCTGCTCTCTGAGGCGAAGTACGGCCTGCACCTTCGTGGCTGGAACCCAAAAGACCATGCTGTTCGCGATGAGCCTGCTGAGGACGATATTCGTGTTTTGACCATAAGGCTCAAGGTCGACCGAAACCTTACACCAGAGTGGTCAGTGGTGACGGACCGCAATCCAGAGGGAATTCGCGTCTCCTATCGGGACAGGCAACATTTCCGCGTATCCAGGGTCGGCGTGAACGCGGATAGTGAGCTTTCCTGGACGAGAGGCTCTGCCCTGCTCAGGCTGACGCAAGACACGGACAGCGCGGAACAAATTCTCTTGGCTGCCACGAGAAAGGCGCGAGAAGGATGCAAGTTGAACAATGTAGAGGACCTCAACACGAGCGTTGACGCGACTAAGAAGGGGGCGGAGAGTCTGGGCCTTGCTGTACCATCACTTCGCGTGGACATCGACCCCAGGTCACTGAGGGCAAATGCAGCTACACTATCCCTCCACAATGATAAGGTGCCTGCTCGACGATTGGGATTGGGCAGCCGACGGCTCCTTGCTATCGGTGCCCAACTACAGGCCATGGAGGAAGGGGCCATTGTACTTGTCGACGAGATTGAACATGCTCTGGAACCGCATCGGATCAAACACCTTATCCGGACACTCGCAAAGCGCGTCGGTGCCGGAAACGGCCAGATGATAATGACCTCGCATTCACCCGCGACACTGGAGGAACTCGGGGCGGAGCCACTTCGCGTCGTGCGCAGCAGCCAGTTGACAACCTTGCTCACGAGAATAAACATCGCCGCACAAGGTACCGTCCGGGATATCCCTGAGGCGTTCTTATCACCGAGAGTCATCGTGTGCGAAGGGCCCACCGAAGTTGGTCTGTTGCGATCCTACGAGGAATTGGTGTTGTCGGCCCAGTGTCAGTCCTTTGCTCTGCACGGGGTACTGCCTGTGAATGGCGGCGGGTCATCGGCTCCAAAGCGTGCATCTGATCTGCAAGAACATGGCTATGACGTGTGCCTTTTTGCCGACTCGGATAAATGCGCAGAATGGAATCCGTCTGAAGCCACACTGGCTGCCCGTGGGATTAAGGTGGTGATCTGGGACGGCAAGTGTTGTACGGAGAAGCGCATCATCGATGATCTCCCTGATGCACAGGCCTTGTTGGGCTTTGTCAAAGCAGCAAAGGAGGCCGGAGTAGCGGAGCAGTCAATCTTGAGCGCTCTGAATGGTGGACTTGATGCTGAGAAGTTGACTGGCATCCACAAGATCGCGACGTATCCAGATGTCTCTGCTATAAAAGAGGCGATCTACAAGGCATCCACTTCCAGAGGCAGGGCCTGGTTCAAGACCGTGAGCGGTGGTGAGAGTTTGGGCGACTTCATTTTCTCCACAGTGTTCAAACACATCGAAAACGCCGATTTCCACAAGAAGCTCAAGACGCTGGAGGGGTGGGCACTTGGCAGACGGTGATCTATACAAGCAGTTTGCGAACGAGCGCAGAGCAGTCGTCGTTGCCCCGGCCGGATGTGGGAAGACAGAATTGATAGCACGCGCGGTCGAGTTCTGCCCTTCGAAGCAGCTTATTCTTACGCACACGCACGCTGGCGTGGATGAGATCAGAGCCAGATTGCGGAAGATCAGCGTGCCTTCCCCGCGCTATCAAGTTGAGACGATTCACTCCTTCGCCCTCCGTTATGCGGCAGCCTACCCCAAAACGAGTTCCGTGAGAACCATCAAGCCGCGCGATCATGAGGACTACACAGATATCATCGAGTCAGCACAGAAACTCATGAAGACCTCTCTAGTGCGGCAGGTTCTCGGGCTATCTTACGGAGGCGTGTTTGTTGATGAGTATCAGGACTGTACCATCGACCAACATGAACTCATCCTGACGATCGCTGATGTGCTGCCGTGTCGTATCGTAGGTGACCCCCTTCAGGGAATCTTCGGCTTTGGCGGCAATCAAATCGTCGACTGGAATCAACACGTCTATCCATCCTTTGCCAGACTCCCTGATTTGATGGAGCCATGGCGATGGAAAGAGACGAGTCCTCGATTGGGCAGATGGCTGACAGAGATCGTAAGGCCGGCACTCGAACGAGGAGAGCCTCTTCCCCTGCATCAAGCCTTGCAGGCTGGTATCTGCTCTTGGACCCAAGACGTGAGCGGACTGCACGGGCCAGCAAGGCGGATCAAGGTCCTGTTGGAAGCTCTGAATCGCGGCCAGACCACTTTCGTGATCTGCCGCCCAGAACAAGAGAATCTCCCACATGAACTCGCAAGCAAAACTCGGAACCGTTACCGATCTATTGAGCCCATCACATCCGACAGGCTTTGTGCTCTCGCGGAGAATATCGAAGGACGAACCGGTCTGGACCGTCTGCGCGCCGTGCACGATTTTGCCCACGAATGCCTTACGGCCCAGCAGGATTTCAATGAAGTCCTCAAAGCTATTGAGAGGGGCGCCACTGTGAGAGCCCCCAATCGGCGCACCTTGCGAGCGCTGGCCGACCAAGTGGTCACCGATGAATCCCTTGCCCCGGTTGCAAGCCTATTAGGATTCCTGGAGAAAAATGGGAACCCGCCATTCAGACGTGACCAATTATGGCATGAGATGCGAAGAGCTTTGGCAGAAGTCACGTCTGGAGGCTCTCCGACACTCGTGGAAGCCACCCACCTTGTACGCAACAGGGGAGCAGTGATGGGACGGCGAATCCCCAAACGCTGTATTTCGCGAACGCTGCTCCTCAAGGGCCTCCAATGTGAGCACGCCATTGTCGTCGATGCCGACTCATTGGACACGAAGAATCTCTATGTTGCGATGACGCGAGCATCCACGTACTTGCACATTCTCTCAAAGGAGAAGATTCTCAAGGCGAGGGACGTTCGGCGTTCCTGCCCAACGTGAGAAGCGACGGACCGACAGGGCGCAGTCCAGCAGATGACCCCAAGACCGTGTGAGTCAGAGCAAACTCATGTCGGAATTGTTCCGGTCTGTGGTGCGAAAGAACGAGATTGGTGGGGCACACGCCACCCTACGCATTTCTTCGTGGCCCTTCGTTGTTCAAGAGCATGGATTCCCGCCTTCGCGGGAATGACAGAAAGAGGGTCGGCGTGCATCGGCGTTCATCCTTCGGCTCTGCTCAGAGCCCGCCCTGAACTTGTCGAAGGGACGGCGTCGGTCCTCCAAGAAGAGAGAATTATGTCTCGCGCCGAGACGCAGGGACGCAGGGGAATCGCGACCGCCGAGACCAGTTGCAGCCCTCATTACGGTTGCGCAGAGCGTTCGACGAAACGAGCCGCGCGACCGCCACCGCTTGACAATCTTCTCTGCGCCTCCGCGTCTCTGCGCGAGTCGATTTTTGGTTTCGGGCCGGAATTTCACTTGACAAGAAGAATTTGAATTTGTATAATATGTACCCAACAGAAAAGCATAAATAGGCTAAGTACAAATACGGAGGGTTTCGTCGTGAGGGGATACGAAGACATAGAGACGAGGAGGTGACGCGTGGGTTGAGAACCCACCCTACCACTGATTCGAAGGGAGAGGTGGAGGTCCGCCAAAGAGACCTCCCGCGCGTGAGATGAAATCTGGCGGTGGGCCGGTTGGCGGCTGAAGAAGCCAGGGCATCGGATACATCGCTGACCTATCGTCCACGCCGGGAGATCTTAGTCCGGCTCGGGAGGTAGTATGCCTTCCAAACGGGGATCCACTGGCAGGTCATAGGCGCAGGCAATCCGGGCGATATGGATTCCGAACAGGGCCCGCAACTCACCCAAGGTGCTGTGAAGCTGCGCCTCGTAGGGCGGTCCATAGCCTGACCTGGGGGACTGATTCTCCTCCAGAAAGTGGCGGCAGGCCGCGTGCATGGCGCGCAGAGCTTCGTGCAGGACCGAGTCGGCCGGGAGACCCTCGAGGTCGCTTCGGAGTTGTCCCCGCAGGTCAACGATGGATTGCGTTACGAAGGAGCTTATCGCGATGTCATAGGGATCCCATAGGGCCTGCTGGTCTGCAAGATAGGTTAGCACCTGCTTCGCCCTGTCCTGTTCGTCGGGAGGCGGTTCCCAATCGATTCCACCGATTGGAGTCGCAATGCCGATCAGACGAGCGGCCAATTCGCGTCTCTTGAGTCCTGTCCTGTCAGTGGTCTTCATCTTTCATGCCCTTCCTTCATCCTCGTGCCTAGCTGGCGGAGCTTCGTATGAACACTCGGCACACGTTTCGGCCGATCCCATGCAAAGGTGACCGAGCCGAACCGCCGCCGCCGTTTCGCCACGATCTGACCATCGACCAGCCTATCGCATACGCAATCACTTACTATACGCCCACGCCATGCATTTGGGTCGTTATCGGCGCTGGATGCAGGAGATTCGGGGCGAGGATGCTTGCTAACGGCCCGCGGCGACGACGAGGGATGAGTATGCGCAGCATGGATCCCGTAGGTCTGGCCTCATGGCAATCCCGGGGATTGCGTTCGGGATTTCACTTGGGCGGAGCCCTTGCCGGCCCGGGACGGGCAGAAAAAAACCCCGCCATTGTGGCGCGGGGCTTGTTTACGCTCAGGCCTCCTTCGGCCTAGCTGGGCGTAACGTTGGTCGCACACGGGCCTTTCTTGCCCTGTCCGACTTCGAAATCGACCGCCTGACCTTCATTGAGAGAGGCGCCGCCCGCCGCTCTGACCTCCGAGTGGTGGACGAACAAATCCGCGCCACCATCCGCCGGGGTAATGAAGCCAAATCCCTTACCTGCATTGAACCATTTCACGGTACCTTTTGCCACGTGTCCTTCTCCTGAGGCCAATCCGGCCTGCAAATGTACTTTCCCTCTGCTGGTGGATAAGGGGTAGACTCCGAGGGAGGAAAGCATACACCTTCATGAAACCTGCAGTTTACTTGCCTGCCTCATTATGTCAACAAAATAAATCTGCAAAATGCAAATTCATGACTTCTTCACCCCCTCCAGTCTGTCGCCCCATTGACGCCGAAAGCTCCGGTAGGCCTCGGCGGACCGGCGGAGGTTGCCCCGGTAGGAGAGATTGCCCGCCAGGCTGATCCACGGCTTGCGGCCCTGCCAGAAGTTGCGGAAGACGCGGCGGAAGATGCCCGGCACAGAATAGAAGGTCTCGTTGCAGGAGACCATCTCCTGAATGATGCCGTCCAGGGACAAATGCTGGTACCGGGCCACCGGGTAGGTCAGCGTGTAGTATTTCCAGTCTTGCGGGAGCGTATCGAGGGGGATGCGGCCTTGGGACTTCATCTGGTCCCACAGACGCGTGCCGGGCAAGGGCGTGAGAAACAGCACGTTGAGATTGTCCACGCCGTACCGGCGGGCCGTCTCGGCGATCCGGTGACCAATCCCTGGTTCGTCTGCGTCCAACCCCATGATGAAGGAACCTGCCACCAGGATCTTGTGCCGCTGAATGCGCTGGACAGAGGCGCGGATGTCCCGCCCCTGCAAAAGGTGGAATTTCCCGCCGTACTCCCGGAGCCCTTCCGGCACGGGGGATTCAAAGCCAATGAAGACGCCGCTGCACCCGGCCTGCGCCGCCAGCGTCAGGAGTTCCTCGTCGTCGGCGAAGTTGATGGTGGCTTGGGCAATCCATTCCTTGCGCAGGTTCGCCCGGACCAAGGCCCGGAACAGGTCCTTCGCGCGGGCGATGTGTTCGGGGCGCGTGCCGATGAGGTTGTCGTCCACGACCAGAACCAGTCTCTCGCGAATCGACTGGAACTCGCGCACCACGTCCGGAATGGGACGCTGGCGGTAGTGGGCCCCGTTGAAGGCCGTGACGCTGCAAAAGCTGCAATTCAAGGGACAGCCGCGCGTGGTCTGGATGGCTCCGAAGACATACCCCCGGGACAGCAGATCGTGACGGGCGAGGGGGACATCGGCCATTTCGGCAAACCCTCCGTCATACCGGCGCTTCAGGCGGCCCTGCCGAGCGTCCTCCAGGACCTGTGGCCAAATGCTGTCGGCTTCCCGGGTGACGACCGCATCCACGTGCTCCAGGACCTCGTCCAGGCACATGGTGGCGTGAATGCCACCCATGACGACGGGCACGCCCAGCCGGCGGAAATGATCCGCCACCTCGTAGGCACGGTTGGCCTGCGACGTAAAGGCGGTAATGCCCACCAGGTCGGGCCGGGGCAGGGTCGAGTAATCCGGCACGCCGAGGTTCTCATCCACGATCGAGATTTCCCACTCCCGCGGTGTCAGACCCGCCAGGACCATCAGGCTCAGCGGCTTCCACACGCGGTACCGGTTCCAGCGGCTTTCCTTGACTTTGACGATGCTGACCAGCGGGTTGGAGGGGTTGATCAAATATAGTCGCATGGTGTGCATTCCCTTAAGGATAGGGAGATCAGAGCATCCTGATCATGCAGTAGAGGATGAGGCAGAGAACCCAACCGTTGTTTTATGCTTTGCTCTGCCGGGGAAGTTGTATGTCATCGGTTTCCAGGACATCGGCCCCTTTCTTCGCAGCCGCCTTGACTTCCTCTAAATAGTCGACAGCATACTCTATCATTTGCTTGGCGATGCTTGCCACCGACTTCGTGTCCACACGCTTGTGGCTGTATTTGTGGGATATCCGCAGGGAGCCTGAGCCACGGTCGTACACAAAATCATACCGTCCATGAGACCATACGACACCGGCCTTTCCAATCTCATCGGCTCGGCCCGGCAGCGGGACGTGCAATCTCGTCCGCAGGTTCTCCATGACCCTTTGGAGGTCGAACTTCACCTCGATGCCGACGATCAGGGTTATGGAAGGGCTTCCCACATCATCGTACTCAAATAGCTCATCGAAGCCGCGATTCTCGGTGGAGGCCACATACAGGTCGTTCAGGTCGGCAACCAGGGCGTCAGGACGGGTGGTCGCTTGTGGAACCCTCGTGTCGAGGAACTGACGGATTTTGGCCAGCGCCTGAATGGTGTCATCGATTTGCATAATGCCCAATCCCCTGAGCTTCGTGAGATATTCTATCGCCGCACGATGATAACGGCAGGAATTCTACCGGAAAGCCGGCCCCATGGCAACCCTAAAAACCGATCGGATCAGTAGGCATCCTGGGGCGCCAGTTCCATAATGGCGGCTTGGCGGGTATCGAACGTGTCGAATTCGCGGGAAAGATGCAGGCAATGCAACTGGCACTGGAGATGCGGGGAAACGCCGCACAAGACAAACCGGAACTCCGACTCCTCGACCAACTCCTGGAGATCCAGCATCAACTGGTAGCTGGCGGCCTCCAGACTCCCCAGATCGGCCAGATCCAGGATGACGTGGGAGTCCATGTACTCCTCACAGAGCCAGCGAAGATCGGCCACGAGATCGGCCGGGGTCTCTTCGCGCAGCCACACTTTGAAGCTCGACGGTCCATCCGCGATCGTTACGACGATGACGTCATTAGAATATTGTTCGACAGACATAGCCAGAAATCCTCCAGATCATGCGAACGCAAACGAGGGGTGGGGCTGGGCGCAGGCGTTTGCGCCTCTCGGGCCCTGGCGCAAAGACATCGAACCGTACGCTCGGCCAGTCCCTGCGGACACGACTCGGGAGGCAGGCTTTCCAGAAGCCCCAGCGCCGCCTGGATTCGTGCGTGAAAGGCCGCGGCCTGCTCGTGGCAGGCGATCCAGGCCTCGACTTGGGCCGCCTCTTCCGCGAAGAGCAGGCCCAAGCAGTAGTCAAATACGAGTCCTCTCTCTTTCCTGTCCAGCGAACTCATGGGGTGCCCCGCACTTCTGGAGAGCACTTCCCATCCTGGTGAGATCGGCCCTTGGTCATAGGAAACCCATCCTGAACACGTATGTGTCTATCCTTATACCCCGAAGGGCTCGCCGTTGTTTACTAAATAATCGATTCGCCCACACCTGTTCTGAGTTTTCCTCCGCGCCGGATGAATTAAAAATATTTTGGAGGAAAAAATAGAATAATGTTGCAGATGCGGCGACAGGCGGTACAATGGCATCGGTTGCGTGTTGTTCTGAACTCAGGATGATCGCCGGATGAAGCCTTGAAGGACGACCGTGCGTCACCGATGCCTTGCCCGCCTCAAGACCCATCTCTCGAGTCTGTTGTCTCTGTTTAGCACGTCCTCCCAAGATCGGTGTTCGATGCCAAGGAAAGGGGAACAGAATGGATATCTGTGTAGGGAACCTGCCCGGGGATGTGACGGACAGCGATCTTCGCGAGGTCTTTGAATTGTTTGGCCGCGTGGAGACGGCGGGCGTGGTGAGGCCTCGTCGGGGTGAGAAATTCAGGGGATTGGGATTTATAGGCATGCCGGTCCGGAGCGAAGCCGTCTGGGCTGTTCTCCGTGTTCATGGCAGGAACGTGAACGGGCAGACGATCACGGCTACGGAGGTCCGGCCCCGAGATCCTGCGGCCGGGGTTTGCTCCGCGCGCTGCCACTGCCGGGGTGGGGACTAGGCGATGGGGCGATACCCACCGCATTCCCACCGAGTTCCGGAGGCAAGGAAGAAGCAATGGCACAGGGAAGAATAGACGGGAATAGGATCATATCGATGAATGCCCTTCATAAGGGCCAGAAGGAGGATTTATGAAGATTCGCAAGACAGCGGACCACGATATTCAAGCCAGTAGCAGAAATGTCATTCCACTGCGCGGTGCGAGTGCAGAGAAGACGAAGCAGAATACAACCATCCTGAAACTACGTCCCGCGCTGCAAGCCGTAGTACTGACCCATGACTTGATCGCAGAACGCGCCAGAACGATCTGGCTGGAACGCGGGCGCTCCGTCGCTCAGGATGAAGAGAATTGGCGTGACGCGGAGGCTCAACTGAAAGCCGAGATGGGAATTCCGTAACGGGCTGGAAAGTCAGCCCTAGGATGAGGTGAGCCACAGAACCTCACGATCAGGAGTCCGCCCCATGGACGCAGTATCCCACCTGCTGGCCGAGTCGTTGGCGTCTGACAACCTGTGGTCTGCCCTCGTGTTTCTTGCGGCTCTCCTCCTCCTGGCCAGTCTCAGAGCCAGGAGTCAAACCGGGGATTCCTGAGATTCCGGACAAGGTGACCTGTGCAGATTGACATCCACGATCTCACTGGGATACGGACATGCTGCGCTGGCTCAACAGCCGCCATCCGGACCTCATCGCAGAGATCGACAAGACCGGCAAACTCGGCGATGGACTGGTGATAAAGCTCACCGACCGCATCAACGAGTACAAAGCCATCTCTAATAGGGTGTTTGAGAAGCCGGTCTTTCGTGGCATGGGCATCTTGCCATGGGTCGCAGGGCCATCTTGGCCCTGCCCATTCCTCGGTTTTCCACGGGCGAGACGCCCGTGAGACACACGGGCAGGATGCCCGTGCCACTTCTCAAACACCCTCTAAGGAAACGCGGCTAAGGCAGGGCCTCGACCCGACAGACATTCCTGCGCCGCCGGGCGATCGACCGTACCGCCCGCATGACCCGGACGGCGGAGAGTCGTTAGAGGATGGTCCCCTGGACCCGGCTTTCGATGATTCCCGCCGCGATGGCATAGCGGGTGAGCCCTGCGGTGTCGTGTAGGTCCAACTTGCTCATAAGATGCTGCCGATGCTTCTCGACCGTTTTGATGCTGAGGCCAAGCTCCGCCGCGACTTGTTTATTGGCTTTGCCTTCGGCAATCAGTTGCAGCACCTCCATTTCGCGCGAACTTAAGATGTTTTTGTCCCTCTTGGACACTCTGCCCCCTTCTGACGATTCGTCCCAAAAACTGCGCGCGCGATCGGCAATGGAGGGACTGAAGAACGTCTTTCCCTTTTGGACTTCCCGGACCGCCGTGGCCAGGGAGGCAGCCGAGGTCTGTTTGATCAGATATCCCGCCGCGCCAAACAGGACTGCCTGCCGGATATACTCGTCATCACTATACCCGGAGAGTATGAGCACCCTGGCGGCGGGGGCGACCTTCAGAATTTGTCGGGTGGCTTCCAGACCATTGAGCAGCGGCATCGCGATGTCCATGACGATCACGTCGGGGCGGAATCTCTGGGCCAGTTGGACCGCCTGGCGGCCGGTCTGGGCTTCGCCAACCACCTCGATATCGCCTTGGGCCTCGAGGAGGGCTCGAAGCCCCTCTCGGACGATCGTGTGGTCCTCGGCCAGCAGGACGGTGATCTTTTCCATAAGAACGGGCTCCCGTAGAATCCGTGAAGCGTTTAATCTCCCGTGCCGTTGGCAAACGGGATTTCCGCTCGGACCGTGGTGCCTTGGCCCGGCGCGGATTCGACGGTGAAGCGGCCGCCGACCATCTCCACGCGCTCGCGCATGCCGAGCAGCCCCAAACGCTTTCTCTTTCCGGTGGCCGGCACGCCCTGCACCCGGAAGGACTTGCCGTCGTCTTTCACTTCCAAGCGAATGACGCCCCGGAGTCTTTGGATGCTCACCTTCACAACGCTGGCTTGCGCATGCTTGGCCACGTTAAGGAGCGATTCCTGGGCGACGCGATAGAGCACCGTTCGCTTGGCACTGTCCAATTGTTCCGTCTTGCCGCGAATGAAGCCCGTGAAGCGAATGGCCAGACCCGTTCGCTTCGCATAGTCTCTCATATAGGACCGGAGGGCGGGAATCAGCCCCAGGTCGTCCAACGCCGCCGGGCGCAATTGACCGGCAAACTGATGCACGATGCTCAACGACTGCACCACCAGCCGCTGCGTGCGGGCAATCTTCTTCTTGAGATCCTTTACGTCTACCACACCCGGCTGGGCCAAGGCCGCCAGATGGAGACTGATTCCCGTCAAGAGCTGGCCGACTTCATCATGCAGCTCGCGGCTGATTCGCTTCCGTTCTTCCTCCTGCGCCACCAGCATTTGACGGGACAGATCGCGCAACTGTTTCTGCAACCCGAGGGACTCCGCCAACAACTGGCGGGCGTATTGCTCGCTTTTCTTGAGAGCCTTTTCCACCGCCTGGCGCCGGACGATTTCCTGTTTCAACTCCCGGTTCGCCGCGACCTGAGCCTCCATGCGGCGCTGCGTCTCCTCCGCCCGCTTGAGGACGGTGATGTCCGAAACCGCCACCCGGCACCATTTCCGCTCCCTGCGGAGCGAGCCGGCGGACGCAGCCTGAAAGTCCGCCCAGGAAGGAGCGCCGCTCTTGTTCAGAAGGGACACCTCGCAGACCTGTTTTCCGGGCCCCGCGAAGACTCTTTCCAGGAAGGCCAGAAAGATCGGCCGGCTCGCCGGGGCCACAAACTGCTGCAAGCGGCGGTGGATCAGCAGCGACCGTTCCACGTGGAGCAAGGCGGCTCCCGTCAGGTTCACCTCCAGGATCACGCCCTGCTCATCCAGGGAGAAATAGCCGACCGGGGCGAAATCGTAGAGGTCCGTGTACTTCTCCAGCAGCGCCTCCGTCTTGTCCCTGGCTTCCAGGAGCTCCACGTTCTGCATCTCCAGCTCCACCTGGTGGACCTGCAATTCGTGGAGGAGCCTCTGCGTGTCGGCGTCGGTTCGGAGCGGGGGCGTGTCCCTCTGCTGCTCTCTGAGCCGTCCTTCGGCGCGGCGACGCAGCTCGGCGGCATCGGCGGAGGTGTTTGTCTTTCCATCCATGGTGAGACCTCTATGTTTTGTCGGACCCCAGCGATTGACCGCCACGCCTCTTGATTCGTTGGCGGGCGGGCGGATCCGTTTGCGAACGCGTCTTTGCCTGGTCCAGCCGCGCGGATTGTTCCGCCACGCGTTTTTCCAGACCGGCGTGCTTGCCACGCAACTTCGCCTCCAGCGTCTTGGCCGTGGTAATGTCCGCGAAGGTGATCACCACGCCGTCAATCCGGTCGTCCAGGGTGCGGTAGGGCATGATCCGTACCGTAAACCAGCGCCCGTCGCACGCGGTAATCGGTTTCTCCGTGGGCGCCAGCGTTCGCAACACCTCCCGCGTGTCTTCCACCAACTCCGGATAGCGCAGGTCCGAGGCGAGGTCGGTAATGGGCCGACCCTCATCGGAGGGGAGGAGCTTGATGATCTTCGACACTTGGGGGGTGAACCGGCGCACGTGAAGGTCGCTGTCCAGGAACACGGTGGCCACGTCCGTGCTGTTGAGCAGATTCTTCAAGTCGCTGTTCATCCTGGAAAGATCGTCCATCTTGGCCTGCAGCTCGGCGTTGACCGTCTGGAGCTCCTCATTCAGCGATTGCATCTCTTCCTTGGAGGTGGTGAGTTCCTCGTTGGTGGACTGCAATTCTTCATTGGTCGATTGGAATTCCTCGTTGGTGGACGTGAGTTCCTCCTGCGAAGTCTCCATCTCTTCGCGGGTGATCTGCAGCTCGTCGCGGGCTTGCTGGAGTTCCAACTCCAATTCCGCCATCCGGGCGCTGCGGGCCGGAGCTTTCCCACGTCGGCCCGGCGTTTTCGTTTCCAGCGGCGCGGCCACGTCGGCAAAAACGATCATCACCAACCCCCGTAGCGGCCCCGCTTCCTCGAGGGTCTGAACGGTAAGATCCACGAAGTGCTCCCCGCCGTTGGTCTCGGCTTTGAGTCCCCGGAGCGTCACAGGGCCTTCTTGGCGGAGTGCTTTGCGGAAGGCGCTGGCGAGTTCGTAGCGCAGCCCTTCGCGGGCCATGGCAAAAACGTTCCAGTTGGCCTTGCCGGCGGCCGGTTCCAGGTATCTGCCCGGCTTGCCGCTGGTGTAAAGAATGTCGCCTTTGTCGTTGGCGAGAACGGTCGCCGGCGCGTAACGCTGCAAGACCAACTGATCCGCCAGGGATTGGAGACTGAGCGGCGGTTTCGGCACCCCGCGTGCCTCCGGCCCGTCGCGCGAGGTAAGGGAAAATGCCGGGGGAAGACCGCGGGGTTCCGGCCGCACGGCGGACTCCATCCGCCGAAAGATCCTCGATTTGCTGCTGACGGAGGCAAACCGGTCGGTGAAACCGCCGATCGTCTCCGCGTTGCCGAGAAACAGGATGCCACCGGGATTGAGGCTGTAGTGAAAGAGCGGAAGGAGCTTTTTCTGCATCTCCGGGGTCAGGTAGATCAGCAGGTTCCGGCAGCTCAGAATATCCAGCTTGGTAAAGGGCGGGTCCATGAGGAGGTTCTGCGGCGCAAAAATCACCGTCTCCCGGATCTCTTTGTGCACCCGGTAGCCGTGTTCTTCTTTGGAAAAGAACCGGCTCAGTCGCTCCGGCGACACACCGGCGGCGATATGGTCGGGAAAGACGCCCTGACGGGCCTTATCAATGGCGTCCCGGTCCAAGTCGGTGGCAAAAACCTGAAGAGCATAACTCTCCTTGGGCTTGACCTGCTCCACCGCCTCCTTGAACACGATGGCCAGGGAATAGGCCTCCTCCCCGGTCGAGCAGCCGGGCACCCACGCCCGCAGTGCCTGGCCGGGCGACCGGTCGGCGAGGAGCGCCGGGAGGGCTTGTTCGCCCAGATGCGTCCAAGCCGCGGGATCGCGGAAGAAGCTCGTCACGCCGATCAAGAACTCTTTGAAGAGCAAATCCTGCTCCTGGGAGTTTTCCTGCAGGTACCGGACATAGTCGGCAATCTTGGCAATCTGGTGGATGCCCATGCGACGCTCGATCCGGCGGTAGATGGTATTCCTTTTGTACAGGGAGAAGTCGTGGCCGGTGTGGGCGCGCAGCAGGATGACAACCTTATCCATGGCGCTCTGCGTCTTGTCTTCCGGGGCTATTTCGGGACTGGCAATGAGGGGGGTTCGCTGCAGATAGGTGATGATCTTGCCAGGCAGCTCGTCCGCCGGGGCCACAATGTCGCCCAGGCCCGCGTCAATCGCGCTGCGAGGCATGCCATCGAACTTGGCCGTCGTGGGCTCCTGCACCAACACGACTCCGGCCTTCTCCTTGATGGCCCGCAGGCCCAACGTGCCGTCGGAGCCCATGCCCGAGAGAATAACGCCGACGCTCCTTTCCTGCTGGTCCTCCGCCAGGGAGCGGAGGAAGAAATCGATCTGCAGACGCAGTCCCCGGGGCGCCACCGGCGTCAGCAAGTGCAGGACCCCGTGCAGGATGGACATGTCTTTGTTCGGCGGGATGACATAGACGCAATCCGGCCGGACCGGGGTGCGATCCTTGACTTGCATCACGCTCATGCCGGTGACGCGTTGGAGCAGTTCGGGCATGATGCCCTTATGCGTCGGGTCCAGGTGTTGGACGATGACAAAGGCCATGCCGCTGCCCGCTGGCACGTGCCCCAGGAAATGCTCCAAGGCATCGAGTCCCCCGGCGGAGGCGCCGATGCCGACGATGGGAAACGAAACGCCCGCCCGCGGGGATGCAGCATTGGCAGGCTTTTTCTGCCGAGGTTTCGACGCAGCTTTCCTTTTCATGATCCTGTTTCCTACGCTCGTTTGATCATGCCGTCTTTCCATAAGGCGCCCCGAATTCACACGCCGCCTGGGCAGCATCCACGGTTGTCCGGCCATCACGAATCCTTGATCCCCTGTTGGCGAGCCACCAAGCCGGTATCATTATGCAACCGCTACTCCAATTTGTCCATAGGTAAAACCCGACCGGCCCGATAATGCGGGCTACGGTTTTCACCCTATGGAGAAGGGCCGGCCCCTAGCGTAGTATATCTCCCGCGGTGAACTGAGAACCACGCTGTTTTTCGCTGGGTGAACCGAAATGGCGGGTGGGTTTCCAAAAACACTCCGGCATGCGATGGGCAGATTGGGGGAAATGGTCTGGACACAGTGGGACGAGTTGCGCCATGCGGCGGCGGTGATGGGGACCGTGCTCTTTGTCGGCGTTTGGCCGCGATACTGGGTGCGCACGGTGCGAAAAGCGTTCGTGCGACAGATCGTGGCGATCGGCATTGAGTCGGTCGGGTTTGTGGGCGGGGTGGCGGTCTTCGTCGGAATCACGGTGGTGGTGCAACTAGTGTTCTGGGTTGGGCAAGCAGGACAGTCACAAATGCTCGGACCGTTGCTGGTGGCCGTTGTCGCCCGCGAACTGAGCCCGGTGCTGATCAGCCTCGTGGTGATCGTTCGCAGCGGCAGCGTGATGGCGACGGAGTTGGGAATTATGAAGATCAGCGGGCGGGTTCACGTGCTCGAGGCGCAGGGAATCTCGCCGTTCTTCTATCTCGTCATGCCGCGCGTGTTGGGTGCGGCCGTGTCCACGTTTTGCCTGACGATCGTCTTCATTCTGGTCACTTTTGCGAGCGGGTATTTGTTCGGGGCGACGGTAGGGAAAGGCAGCCGGGATTGGCTGTTGCTGGCGGACACCCTGTCGCGCGCCGTTCATCCCAAAGATGTCCTCGCCATTCTCACCAAGAGCATCCTGCCCGGCCTGTATACCAGTGCCTCCTGTTGCATCGGCGGGCTGGGCGTCGGCGGGTCGCTGACCGACGTTCCGTGGGCTACGCAACGTGCGCTGGTGCGCTCCGTGGCCGGGTTGTTTGTGATCTCCACGGTGGTGTCATTCCTGACGTACATCGGATGACGAACGAATCGACTGACATCCTGAGATTTCACGACGTGACGATCGCGGCGGACCACGAGCACGAATCGGGCCTCTGCCACCTGAGTCTATCTTTGGTGGCCGGTGATCTGGCGGTGGTGTTATTGGAGAAGGAGCAAGTCCGCATCCCGTTGGCGGACGCCGCCGAGGGGTTGGTCACCCCCGTGCAGGGAACGGTCACGTTCCTCGGCGAAGACTGGCAAACGATGGCGGCAGACCGCGTGGCGGTACAGCGCGGCAAGATCGGACGCGTGTTTGAGGGGGAAAGCTGGCTCAGTGGTCTCAACGTGGATCAGAACATCACCCTGGCGCAGCGGCATCACACGCGCCGCCCCGTCCAGGAGATCGAGCAGGAGGCGACCGAGCTGTGCCGGGTCTTCGGTCTGCCGGGGCTGCCACGCGGCCGGCCATCGAATGCGCGAGGGCAGGACCTGCAAAAGGCCGCCTGTGTGCGTGCATTCCTCGGTATGCCCATCTTGATTCTCCTTGAAAACCCCACGGTTGGGATTTACGCTGATGTCATCGCGCCCCTGATGAACACGGTGCGCGAGGTTCGCCAACGCGGTGCCGCGGTGTTGTGGACGACGAATGAACTCCAGGTTTGGAACCATCCCGAGTTGCGCGCGACCGCGCGGTGGCGCGTGCTCGGTTCGCCGCGGTGCGTGATCGAAGAGCCAGAAGAGGCGACCTGATGAAACAGCGCTTCCAATTTCGGCACGTGAACGAGATCACCGGCACCTTCGTCATCCTCGTCGTGATCGTGCTGATCGCCGCCCTCGTGTGGACAGCCTACAACCAGCGCTGGTTCAGAGGCACCGTCACGTTACGGATCGTTCTGCCCGAGGCGGGCGCCGCGGGCATCCGGCAAGGCTCGGAGGTGTACTTCCTGGGCACGCTCGTGGGAACGGTCTCCGATGTCCTCGTCGATGTGACCGGTCGCATGGAAGCCCAGACGAGCATCCGGAGCGACTTCTTCCGATTCGTGCGCGAGGATTCGTCTGCGGTCGTCAAGAAGCAATTCGGCGTGGCGGGCGATGCGTATTTTGACATTACGCGGGGCGAGGGCCCGCCGTTGCCCAAGAAGAATGCCGCCATCGTCTGCAAGGAGTTGCCCGGCACGATGGAAACCGCGATTGACGAAGTCCGCCGTGCGGTCTTGCCGGTTCTGGAGAAACTCAGCGTGGGGGTGGACACGTGGACTACCCTCGGCACGAAACTGAGCGCCGGTGCGGACGCGTGGACCGGTCTGGGCACCAACCTGGGCGAGAGCCGCCAGCAATTGAATCGACTCATCGCCCGCCTCGATGGTCTGGCCGCGGGGGTCGAGCAGGGCAAAGGCACCGCCGGCAAGCTCCTGACCGATCCTGCCGTCGCGGACGATTTGAAGACCTTCCTCGACAAAGGCAACGTCTCCCTGGATCAGCTCCAGGGCATTCTGAAAGACGTGCAGGTCGCCGGCACCCATCTGTCTGCGGTCAGCGAGGCCCTCGCCCACGAGGCCCAGGATCTCCCCGGGCTGGTCTTGCAGACGCAGCAGACGTTGCAGGAGTTGAAGAGACTGATCGAAGGGATCGAAAAAGTCTGGCCGATCCGCAGCCACATCGAGCAGCGCCAACCGAGCACACGCATCCCACCCAGCGAGGTTGTCCCATGAGAAGGTTCGTCATCGTCCTGACTCTTCTGACGCTGGTCGGCTGCGCCACCCGGCCAACGGCGCCGCCTAAAGACAAGGAGTTGTCCCGGACCAGCGGCCGCGCCGGGGCCGCATTCGAAGACGGTGCGACCGCCAAGGCCATGGATCTTTACCGGAAAGCCCTGAACCGGGCGCGCGCCATGGACGACGCCACGGAGATCGGCAACGCCGCCTACAACCTCGCGCTGTGTCAGATCCTCCTGGAACAACTCGATCAGGCGAGTGCCGCGCTGGTCGAGGCCAAGGCCGCGTTCCAACGCAGCGGCAGCAATCCCGCGGACGTGCTGTTGTTGGAGGCTACGGTCGCGCAACGGCAAGGCAAACTGGAGCAGGCCCTGTCGCTGGCCGACCAAGTGCTAGCGGCATCGCCCAATGAAAACGATCTCGTTCAGGCCGCGTTGCTGAAGGGGACGATCGCCTGCCAGCAGAACGACCCGGCGCGAGCCAGGACCGCGCTGGCCGAAGCGGACGAGCATCGCATCGCCAACGCCGCACTGCTGGCCGCGAAGGAGCGACTTACCGGAAACATCTTCTTGCTGGAGGGGAATCCGGCCGAGGCCGCAGCGGCGTTCGACCGGGCGGCGGCCTTGTTTCAAAAGGCGAAACACTATCGCGACATGGCGCTCACCTTGCGGCGCGCCGGCGAGGCGTATCGGGAGGCAGGCGACACGCAACGCGCAGAGGACCGGCTGTTTCGCGCCCAGCGCAGCCTGGCCGCCCAAGGGGAGAACCCGGAATGAACTCAGAGCGAGCCTTCCTTCCTCGTGGTGGACGATAGCGCGACCAGCCGTCAAGTGCTCAACCTCCGCCTCGCACGTCAGGGCCACGGCGTCACGCCCTGTCGAGCGTTCTCCCCGCGACCGGATGCGTTTTCCGGCTGTACGTCCTATAATGGCAGGTAGGGTAATACCCCATAGAAGAAAACCGCCCCCCCGCGCAATATGGCTCCCCGGTTGATCCCAAAACGCAATAAGGACAACAAGGAAGGCTGGAGAACCAGATGACCATGGAGGAGACCGCAGAGCAGGGAAGCTCACTAATCGCTGCCGGCTGGTGCACGGACGCGCCAGCCGGCGGTGAACCCGCGGCCAATTGAAAACAGGGCCCGCCTATTGTGCTTGAGGATCGGTTCGAGTGGGCAGATAACGGGTCTGCTGCCTTGGCGAGTCTTCAGATGATCGGGTAAGGTTGCCTGAATTCCTGGCGACCGGAACGTATGCTGTCCGTGTGAGCGCAGCTCTCAAACCCCCCGCGTCCTGCTCCCTCTCCGTTGCCAAAGAAACACGGGGGGTTTTCTGTTGCGTTGAGCAGCATGAAACCTGGGATAGAGAAGAGAACCGACTTCGTCGCCTTCCAATAAACTACTTGCGGACGGCGGGCAACCCCAGCTCGTTGGGCCTTCGTCAACCTGTCCGGCTCGTCGAACTCTTCTCACGGCCGGGTCCATTCTCGGGCAGTACCTCCAATGAAATAATCCCTTGTAGGGTTACACCCCATAGAGAAGGGCCGGCACATGGCGTAGTAATAGCAGACAGAAGAATGCCACAACAGCAACAAGGAAAAGAAGAACGCGCGAAGAACAGGAGCGTCACCCCCAGAACGATTGAATTGCTGCAGCAGAAGTCGCAGATGGTATTGGCAACTGAATAGTTGCTGGTTGTTTAGCGGTGGGTTTTTAGGTGGGCTCAGGCCCACCTAAAAACTCAGTATTGTGACAGCACGGATGAATCCCAAAACACACGAAAGCAGTAGCGGAAACAAGAAAGTGCCAGGCATGAAGCGCTTTACTACTTCAGAGAGAAAACAGGAAATGAGAATTGCAGTGACTATCCTGATGATGTTGACTCTGGCGGCCGGTCCGCTCTATGGCAACGCCACCGCGCAACCCCCACCGACCCCGGCCGAGGAGCAGCCCGAGGTTTTGACCCGCGGCCCGGTGCATGAGGCCTTTGCCGAACCGGTCAACCTGCAGGTTCAGGCGGGCTTGGTGGCCCCGCAGCAACCGCCGGCCAAGATTGAGGAAATCCCGCCGGCCGAAAGGCCCCAAGGCGACCAATTCGTCTGGGTGCCGGGCTACTGGTCCTGGGATGGGGACCGCAATGGCTACATCTGGGTCAGCGCCTGCTGGCGAGCCGCCCCGCCGAACATGTCCTGGGTGCCGGGCTATTGGGCCCGGGTGCCGGAAGGTTGGGAGTGGGTGGCTGGTTTCTGGGCGCCAGCCAGCGCCCAGAGGATCGAGTATCTGCCCGAACCCCCGGCATTCGACGACGCGCAACCGCCGGGTCCCCCGCCCTCCGCTGACACCATATGGGTGCCCTCGTGCCAATACTGGTACCAAGACCGTTATGTCCAGCGGCCGGGGTACTGGTTGCGGGAGCAGCCGGGCTGGGTCTGGGTGCCGTCTCACTACACCTGGACTCCGCGCGGCTATGTATTCGCCGAGGGACACTGGGACTACTCGCTGGACCGCCGGGGCGTGCTGTTTGCGCCCGTGTATTTCCCACGGCCCGTCTATGAGCGGCCGGGCTTCTCGTACTCGCCCAGCATTGTCATCGACACGGGCATGCTGACGTTCAGCCTGTTCGCCTATCCGCGCTACAGCCACTACTATTTTGGCGACTACTACGATGACGCCTACCTCCGCATCGGCATCTATCCGCGGTTTGAGAGCGAGCGGAGCCACACGTGGTACGACCCCATTTACCGGTATGACCGCTGGCAGAACCGGCGCATCGAACCTCGCTGGGAGGAGCGCGAGCGGCATGAATACGATCTCCGCCGCGCCGACAAGGATCTTCGTCCGGCGCGGACCTATCGCGAGATGGAGACCCGGCAGGCCAGGTTGCCCGAGCCGCAGCGAAAGAGTCCTCAGATGGCGCGGCCGCTGGCCGTGGTCGTCGCCGCCAAGGCGACGCCGCTGAGCTTCCAAAAGATCGACAGCGGCACACAAAGAAAGATCGCGACGCAGGCGGCCAGCGTGCAGAAGTTCCGCGAGGAACGCAACCGCTGGGAGTCCACGGCGCCGGGGCAGAAGACAGCCCAACCACCCACGGAACGTAAAGGCCCCGTGACGCCACCGATCGAGCGCAAGGAGCCGGGGCCCACACCCGTCGAAGGCAGGAGTTCGGTGAGTCCCCCCACGGAGCGCACGCCGCCCTTCGTTTCGCCACGTGCGGTCCAGGTGACCAAACCAGAGACGGTGAAGATCCCCAGACCGCCGATCGCCGGCAAGCCGGCCGATTCGGGTAAGCGAGAGGTCGGCCCCCCGCCCAAGCCGGACGAGGAGCGTCAGAGCACGCGCGACGGCAAGAACCAGGGTGCAAACAAGAACAAAGAGAAAGACAAGAACAAATGAGCCGACTTCGCAAAGTCCTGATTCCTGAAGGAAGACTGTATGCGTGGAAAAGTGACATAGCCGTCCTGTGGCAGGCATACACTCTGTGCCCTGACTTGTTGTCCGAGTAGCGGAAGCAACCGCTGAGAAGGGAGAGAGCTTGGATGAACACCCTTTTGATCCACCCCGAGTCCCCGGATACGTTTGGGAGTTTCAAGCACACGCTGGAGTTCGTGGGCAAGCGGACGATGCTGCCTGCCGCTGGGACTTTTGACCATCGCGGCCATGCAGATTATCGTGTCACTTGATCCTTGAAGTCCACTATAAGCCGAAGGCCGGAGTCAAGAAGGCGCAAGTGCCCGGGCAAGAGGTCAAAGGGTTAGAGGTAAAGGGGAATACACAGGCCTGGAGGCCCGTTTTTCCTTTCGTTCTTTTGCTCTTGCCTTCTCCATTTTGGAATTCCGAGCGGAATGACAGAACAAGAAGCATGGGACAGAGATAAATACTCTGGATACGATAGTCCCATAATTGTGTGCTGACAATTGAGTTTGCCATTGTTGCATGCGATGCGGGGTGACAAGGCAAGAAAGCATGGATGCGGTGCGCGTGAAATCGACACGGATTGTCGTCTCCGCTTTGCTCAACAAGGGGGGTACCTCGCCGATCGAGAGGGTCGGCCGGACTTGGTCCCGGCGGAGGGTGGCTACACCCAGATGGAGTTGGGTTCTCGCCCGTGGGCGCCCGCCGCAGTTCTGCGCCGGGCGGCATCAAGCCCCTGAATTGACTCTCTCCTCACAGCACACCCTGCCAAGATCATTGAGACTGTGGCCCCGGATCAGAGTCCGGGGTGACAAGCAGGCAGATTCCCTGCCGGCGATGGAGGCCGCCAGGCCTATCAGAACCGCGTGCACGACACACCATGACTCGATGGAGTCCCAGTTCCTCTCACCAAACGCCGGGTGGCGGCCGCACACCCGTCACCCGGCCTTCTCGGGTCGATGGCCCGGGGTTCCGCGGAGGCCGTGCCGCAGCTTCGATTTCCTGTGACCAGGGATCGTGACAACAGGGGGGCACAACACTCAGCGGACACGCAGGGAGGGTGTTCAGGAGGCCCCGGATGAGAAAAAGGAGTTTTCGGTAAGGAGAAGAATGATGAAAAAGACACTGACAATCCTGATCCCCGTGCTGGTGCTCTGGACGGCGGTATACGCGGAGAACGGCGGCCCGCCCCCCCTGGTGGGCGTGGACAACGATGTCACTACCAACCAGAACCAGAATGTCTCCGCCAGCGGAGGTGAGTCTCGCAGCGACAGCGCCTCGAATGCGAACGTCAACATGAACGCGACGTCGGTTTCCAACTATCAGACGCGGACGGCGCCGCTGACGACGTTCCCGCCGTATCTGCCGAACTGGGGTCACGGCGGCTGGGGCACGATCAAGGCCTACTTCCCCAACGGCCCGACCGCGAACGACCAAATCTACGAAACCACCTTCGATCCAAACAATCCCGATGACCAGCATGAACTGCGCAGCGTGCTGAAGGCCCTGCCGCACAAAGGCGTGCTGGCCACGGTCGGGGGCGCGCTCAATGATGTCGGAGTGGTTTTGTTTGGCAAGCCCGACACGTATTTCCACGGCCGGGGCATCGAGATCGCCAACTCGATCGTCCGCGATCGCCGGCCTGCAGGCAAGCCCCTGCTGGTCTTCATCGACTCCAACGTGGACCTGAACCTGCTGGGCGAGGAAGGCTACGCGTACATGGGTAAAGTGAGCGTCGAGGGCGACCCGGACCGCAACTGGGACCAGGCCTACAAGGCGGCGGTGGCGGAGGCCCTGCTCTGGGACGTGGATATCCTGCTGGTCTCCGGCGGGATGAAAGGCGTCACCACGGGCACGAACGTCACCTTCCCTTCGGCCGCCGTCGGTTACAGCCAAGCCAGCTACTCGCTATCCCTGCTCGGCAGCAAGGCCAAGGGCATCACGGAGGGCAAGGGCAAGGCGGTCCTCAGCGCCGAGGCCTACCGGTACAACCTGGAAACGATAGAACGAAGGAGAATCCCGGCGGCCATCTACGACCGGATCCGGTCCAGGCCTTGGCCGACCTCGGCAGGCGATCCGCTTCCCGCCCCGGCCCTGCCCCAGACCGCCGGGTGCGCCTATTCGGAAGTCGCCGACGAGGCAAGCGACTTCGCCGCACAGGCAGCCCGCGCGCCGCAGGCTTCGAGCCCGCGATTCCGGGCCGGGACGCCCTCAACACAAACGTCGCAGGCGGCCCAGCCTTCGGCCGCGGCTTGGAGTCCCACCGCCGCTGCGGCTGTGGTCCCGAGGTCGGCCCCGGCTCGCCGCGTCGAGCCGAGACGTCCCGCCTACGAAGGGCCGGGCATCACGATGAGCCGGGAGCTGTACGATCTGGCCGGGTTCCCGAACGACCAGCAGGTGGGATACGTCAACATTCGCTGATAGAATCAAGGAGGTCCGAGATGTATAGATCATTACTTACAATCATTTTGGTTTCGTTCCTGTTGGTCGGCAGTGCCCAGGCTTCCATCGGCCGGACCCAGAGCTTCCAGATCGGTGGTCTGAATCAGGTCGTGTGGGGCGGTGGTGTCGGATCGGCTCAGGGCGAGAATCACGGGAGTTTCACCCAGACCCAGCAGGTCAGTGACTACAGCAGTCGCCTGTCGGTCCGGCAGACGGAACGAGGGTCGCTGAATCAAACGGCCACCGCCAGCGGGACTGGCTTTGGTGCGGCCCGGCAGACCGCCGGCATCAGAGGCACGCAGGACTTGTCGGTCGAGACCACGCACGGCTTCCCCAACCGGGGTCAACAACAGCTTGCGCTGAAGCTGGACACGTGTCTCTTCCGGCCGAACGGTGTCGGCACGGCGAATGGCGCCCAGAACTACAACGGCGCGCAGGAGCAATCGGTAACAACCCCTTGCGGCGCAAGCAGGCAGTCCCAGTCCGTGGACATCCGCCAGTCCGGGTCCATCACCACGCAGACCAATATCGATCCGACCGTGAGGAACACGATCAACATCAACCTGCATCAGTCGCAAGTGACCAACGGTCAGTAGCCCTGCGACACGGACGTTCCGCGACGGTGCCGCTGCGACGGACGATGGCCGTCACTACCTGCCATCGGCAGGTAGTGACGGCGGGTCTTACCCGCCAGACGGCGTTCGCAGGGGCGGGATCTCGGGGCGAACGCGCGTTCCTCTTGACGCCAGGTAAAGAAATGGCGAGGATGTGAGGCGGTTTCCTGGGGCACCACGAACATCATCCTGGCCATGGGCCTGGACGCTCTGCGGGAAGACTGCAAAGGAATTCTACGCCACATCTATTCCCCGGCGCACTACTACCGACGCGTCAGGACCTTTCTCCGCGAATAGAGGCCACCCCGAAGGCGAGGACGAATAGGGTTCCCGCACGTCCTCGCGCTCCTGTGCTTATTCTATCGGCTCGGCCTCATGGGCCACGGACGGTTTCACTACTGGAAGCTCCTGCTTTGGACCCAGTTCCGGCGCCCCCGGCTCGTCCCCGAGGCCGTCATCCTCGCGCTCTGCGGCCACCATTTTCGGAAGGTCTGCGAGCGGCGCGTGCGGTAACGCCGCCGGCAGAAGAGAAAGACAAACAAGAAGATCGATGAAAACAAGAGTGGGTTGGTGGATTGACCATAAGAAGGCGATCTGATCTTTGGCCCCGGCGAGGCCAACGGGGAACTGAAGAATTCGCAGTGGACCTGCTGGCCACGCTGCAAACCCTGAACACGGCGGCCAAGCGGACTGGGGAGCAACCCAAGACAGTCGCGCCTTCGCAAAGCTCTCCTCTATCGGTGTCAGCCTGACCTCAGGGCAGTCCTGAGGCATTGATCTTGCCTGTCGGGCAAGGTGGATGATAGGCGGTCTCATTCCTTGAACCTCGGGACTGACTCCCGCAGAGGTTTGGCTCTGCCTCCTTCGGGGCTGGCCCTACCTGCCGGCCGTATCGAACTCGCGCCGGGGCCGGGGCCGTTTTCGCGGAGTGTATAAAATACTTTGTGGGTAGGGTTATGCCCTATATACCCAGGGCGGGCCCATGAGGTAGCATGTCTTCATCGACATGTCCAAGAACGCACCACGGGATGGAATGAAGCCAGTCTCCAGAGTGCGAAGAAGCAGATGGCCATGGAAGGGGCGCCAACCGGTGGTGAACTCATGGCCAATCGAAAGCAGAATCACATGGGGTGGATGGGCGCGGTAATACCGATCATTCTGTGGCTGCCAAAACTGCTGAGCAGTTACACTATAGGAGCGTTCGTTCACCTCCTGCTGGTGCTTGCCGTTGTTATGGTGTTGGTGGGGATCATTCAGGGACGACGACTGACACAAGAAGCCGTTAGCCTGTCGTACTTGAGGCAAGGAAAGATGGGAGGTTCTATGAGACCCAAAACCATCATGGCTGGCCTGCTGATCGTTCTCGGCATCGTGGTGCTCGCTTACTCGGGCATCACTTACCAGACCAGAGGAAAGCCTGTCGAGATCGGCGTGCTGCACATAGAGACCACCAAGAGCCACTTTATTCCCCCGGCCGTCGGAGCGGTCGCGCTGGTCGGCGGCGTGATGTTGCTCGTCCTGGACACCCAAAAGGCCTGATGGGAGAGGCCGTAAAGGAGACAAGTCATGAGTTGGCATTAGGTTGAAGGGCTGTGGAAACGATTCAGAGGCAACTCCCCTCAGCGAGTACAAGATCCTGGTGAAGGTGAAAGGGACTCCGGACCAGGGGGAGACGAAGAAAACGGGATTCAAAAGGGCCATCACCAGATGACGGCACCGCCACGCGACGGACGCCGGTTCCTAAACAGTATCATCTTCATGGAAGGAAAAAGATAATGAAAACTGCAATTACAGTTATGCTGATGTTAGTACTGACGGCCACGTACGGCTGTCAATCGAACAGCCCACGAGCCAGCCATGAGAGGTCGGCCTACCAGGCGGACTACCAGGCGGATTTCGTCGGTCCTCGCGGGGCCCAGGGCCCTGCCGGGGCCATGGGTGAGCAAGGACCAACCGGGCAGACCGGCGCCCAAGGCTACGCCATGTCTGGTGCCCGCGGTGGAGAAGGTCCCGCCGGTGCGATGGGCGAGCCAGGACCCAGGGGTGCGCGAGGACCCGCGGGTGACTTGGCGGTCGGTGCTACCGGGGCAACCGGCCCTGCCGGCAACACAGGCGATCAAGGCCGAATCGGACAGACGGGCGCTCGAGGCGATAGCGAGGAGGGATATGCCGGTGCGGGTGGCCCCGTCGGGCGCACGGGCGCACGAGGTCCCGCCGGAGATACGGGTGACCAAGGCTCGACTCTGTTCGGCCCTGCCGGCCCCGCTGGCCGTTCCGGCCAAGCCGGTGAACGAGGCGAACCCGGACTGACCGGCGCTCAAGGCAACACCACGGCCGGCGTCGCCGGCGCCACTGGCACTGCCGGCGCTACAGGCCCTCGAGGCCCAGCCGGGCCGACCGGCCCCCAAGGTCCGACCGGCATACTCGCGCGCTGGACCTCCTACCGGGACTTCTGGTTCGATACGGACAAGTCCGTACTTCGCGATTCCGACTCGTACAAAGTGGCGGAGATCGCGGCCTACATGATGGACAACCCGTCCCTTCAGCTCGGGATCGACGGGTCCACGAATCCGCGCGCTACGAAGCGCCACGACCGGGATATGTGCGACCGTCGCGTCAGGACCGTTCGTGACTCGCTGATCAGGGCCGGGATACCAGCCAACAGGATCAGCGCCGGCACGTTCGGCGACGTGAGAGTCAGCCGCGACCGACGAGTGGAAGTTCTAATCAGAACGAGCTGGGTATCGCAGGCGCGATGATGCCTGCATAGCTGGCGGTCCGCACGATCGAGAGTCTCCCCCGCGTGCTTGCATGCGGGGGAGTTTCTTTTGGGCCAGGTGCTCATCAATTTCCGTGAACGTCCGCCTCGTGCGGCAGGGCCACAGCGTCACGGCCTGTCGAACTCGCCCGGCGACCAAGTCCCTTTCCGCCGAGTGCATCACTGATAATTGCAGGTAGGGTTACACCCCATAGACAAGCGCCAGCCCATGGCGCAATATATCGCGACACGACACGCTGAAGAACAGGAGCCAAGGAAGGAACTGTGAAAGGCGTGACGAAGGAAATGACCAGGGAGGGTGGTAAGAGCAGGGACGCTCACTGATCGCTGCCGGCTGGTGACTGAGGCGCCAGCCGGCGGCGAACCCATATCCATTTCGTGATCCCCTGCTGACGAGGCGTATTGGCAACTGAAGAACAGTTGCTGGTTGTTTGGCGGTAGGTTCTGAGGTGGGCTCTCGCCCACCTCAGAACCCAAACACTCGTGGCAGTCTCGATGAACCGAGGAATGGTGATGTACTCTCTCGGCACGGGGGCGAGCCGAGGGTATAGGACTCGCCCAATTCTCATGATTCTCCGATGACCGCCGCACCATGCGTATGGGGGCGGCTGGCAGTGCCAAGGGAGTTCTGTGTGAAATGGAGTTCTTTTTGAAAGGTGGGAAAAGGATGAATGCACGAAAGGTGGTAGTAAGTGTGTCGCTGCTCCTGATGCTGGGCGGTGCGGTGAACGCGGACAGCGTCTCGTGGATGCCCGGCAGCACGCCGCCGAAGCAATGGAGCATCGATCCGGCCAATCCGACCCCGGCGGATACCATTCAGTTCTCCGGTCCGACGGCGGTGTACTCCAATGCGTGCGAGGGGGAGCGAGGTCTGGGCGGCACGGCCCGAATCCTGGTCGATACGAAGACCAAGGTTGTCACGCTGTGGTTCCAGGGACCGGTGGCGCAGGTCTGTCCGGCGGTTGTCAGCCCGGTGGCGGGCCTGGCGGGCGACTTCGGTCCGTTGCCGGCGGGGGCCTGGACGTTCACGTGCTTTTCCAGGGACCTCAGCTTCGAGATCCATTTCACCATCTGGGATCGGTTCGCGCGTTATGTCGACGCCGATGCCCCGGGCACCGTTCATGATGGCACGAGTTGGGGCACGGCCATGCTCACCCTCCAGGATGCCCTGGCGGCGGCCGGCAGCGGCGACGAGATTCGCATAGCCGCGGGCGTCTACAAGCCGGACAGAGGTGGCACGGCCCCCGCGGGCAGCCGGGAGGCAAGCTTCATGCTCAAGCCGGGCCTGAAGATCCTGGGTGGTTTTGCCGGGTATGGTCAGCCTCACCCCGACGCAAGAGATCCGGGCACCTACGTGACGATCCTCAGCGGCGACTTGAGGGGCAATGACCAAGGGGGGCTCCTCAATCTGAATGACAATAGCTATCACGTCGTGGTCGGTCCGGCGGACGGACTGCCGGGCGTACTGGACGGAGTCACGATCACGGGCGGAAACGCCGACGGCGCCTACCCGCACCACTATGGCGGCGGGCTCTACAACCCCGATGGCAAGCTGCAGCTCGTCAACTGCACGTTCCGGGGCAATACCGGCGTCTGGGGCGGCGCCGTCATGAATTTCGGCCCCTCGGTCACGCTGGTCAACTGCCAACTCGTCGGCAACCGGGCGTTGATGCTGGGCGGCGCGCTGTACAATTACGAGGGCGACGCCACACTGATCAACGGCCGGGTGGTGGGGAATACGGCGGATTATGCGGAAACCGCCGGCGGTGCGGCCCTCTACAACCTCAATGGGAGCTTGACGGTCCTCGATTCCACCGTGGCGGATAACCGGTCTCCCAGCGGCAAAGCCATCGCGAGCTTCCGCTGGGGAGCAACGGCCGGGATCAAGATTAAGGTCGCCAACAGCATCCTATTCAACGGCGGCAGCGAGATCTGGAGCAACGTCCCCGAGGCGGTCCAGGTCACGTATAGCGATGTACAGGGCGGGTGGACCGGCACCGGCAACATCAGCACGGACCCGCAGTTCACCAGGCCCGGCACTCGCAGCATCGAGGGCGAGTGGATCGACGGCGACTATCGCCTCAAGGCGTCCTCGCCGGCCGTCGATGCGGGCAGCAGCACGGCGCTTCCGGCCGATAGCTTGGACCTGGACGGCGACGGCACCACCAGTGAGGCCCTGCCGATCGACCTGAACGGAACCCCCCGCGTCTTGGGTTCGCAGGTAGACATGGGAGCCTATGAGCAGCTCGGTTCCGGTGCTGGACCTGGAGCCGGTTGGACGACGCTGGTGACCTCGACTCTGGTCTATGATGTCCCGGCCGATCCGCCCACTTTCCCCATCGATGTCTCGGCTTCCAGTCAGAACACAATCCAACTCAACTTCAAGGCCGAGTTGAGGATCGATATCGTGGCGGCCTCGGTAGCCGGGGGTGTCTGGACGGCCTCGTTCAATCCGGACCCCAACCCCGTGGGGCCTGGGACGGCGACCCTCAACTACACCATCCACGGTGTCGGCCTGGAGGTCTGGAAGCTTCCGGCCAACACCGCGAACGTCAAGGTCGCGACCGTAACCATCTCGGCCCACCCGGCCCCCTAATCGGCTTGGGCAATACGCTGGTGTATCAAGAGACCTGCGAGGGGGCACCCATCGGGGGGGGGGGTGCCCCCCTTACCACCCCGTGCTCCTGTCTCTGCCCCAGGCAAAGGCAGGGTTACGGCATCGAACCACGACCAATCCGCAATGATCAAGATTCAGATGGAGACGTAACATGAAATTGCGGAAGATTTGCAACTGTGTTCTGGTGGCTGTGGCCGCCCTTCTGGCACTCGCGGTTTTTATCGGCGGGATGCCAGGGTGTTGACGTTGGCCCGATGTCAGCCGGCATCCGTATCATGCGTTGACCGGCTGGGGGGAAGACGCAGGCAGGAGCCGGCGAATGAGGCGAGGCTGGGGAATGGATGATGTTGGAGAAGGACGACAGTGTATCCGATGCCGGTTGGGCCAAGGTGGCGAAGACACTGCCCAGGCTCGTTGGGCTGTCGTCAGCCTGTCCAGCTCGTCGAACTCTTCCGGCGGGCGGGGCGGATCCGTTTTCGGGAGTGCATCCAATAGTCCCGGGTAGGGTTAGACCCCATAGGCACGAAACGACCCGCGACGTACCATCTGAAAGAATAGCGCGAGGAACGCCGCAGAAGAAGAAAGTGTAAAGAGTGAAGAGTGTGACGAAGCAAACAGGGGCGACGACTGACGTAAGAAGCGGTTGGCTTGCCGTATTGGGGCAAGGAGACTGGAGGTTCTATGGGACCCAAAACCATCATTGCGGGCATACTGATCGTTCTCGGCATCCTGTTGCTTGTCCTGGACACCAGGAAGGCATGAGGAGAGAGACCATGAAGGAGACAACGTAGTGAGATACCTGCATGGGGCTCCACGATGCGAAGGCGGCAGTACCAACCATGATGATGGTCATAGAGAGTACCTATGTCAGTTTGCGTAGAAGCGCATCTTAGTCCGCATCAGGTTCCCGGCAATCTGATCCGCACGCTGCGCCGCCACGCCGAGGAAAGTCCGGATCAGCCTGCATTTATTCATCTGCTCAATGGCCGGTCCAATCAAACCATCCTGACGTACGATCAGTTGGAACAGCGGGCCCGCGCCATCGCTGCCCATTTACAGAACATGGGTCTTGCCGGCCAGCGAGTGCTGTTGGTCTATCCACCCGGCCTCGACTTCATTACGGCCTTCTTCGGCTGCCTGTACGCCAATTGCGTGGCGGTGCCAACCTACCCACCGCATCGCCACCGCATGCTAGATAGCTTCCACGCTATCGCCGCCGATGCCGGGGTCCGTATCGCCCTGAGCACTTCTTCTGCCACGACTCAGTTCCAGGGCTTGATTGGACCGAAAAGTGGTAAGGCGGCCACTTTCTCCCAGATACGATGGTTGGCCACAGACGAGATTCCAGATGCCTTGGCCGAGCAATGGAGCGAACCCGCCATCGCCTCCGACACGCTGGCTATGCTTCAGTATACCTCAGGCTCGACCAGCCAGCCCAAGGGGGTAATGCTTAGTCACGCGAACCTCATTGATAACACCCGCACTATCCACCATGCTTTCGGGATACAGCAAGAGGACAGCGGCGTATCCTGGCTGCCCACGTACCATGACATGGGGCTGGTGGGCGGCGTCCTGGTCTCCGTGTTCGCCGGTAGCACAAACGTCCTCATCTCACCAACCGACTTCCTCCAGAAACCCATCACCTGGCTGGCCGCTATCAGCAAATACCGGGCAACTGTCTCCGGCGGGCCCAATTTTGCCTACGACCTTTGTGCCCGCAATATCACCGACGAACAACGAGCCACCCTTGACCTTTCCTCCTGGGCCCTAGCCTTCATCGGCGCCGAACCCATTCAGCCCACAACGCTCGAACGCTTTGCCGCCGCATTTATCCCCTGTGGCTTCAAACCCAGCGCCTTTTACCCCTGCTACGGTTTGGCGGAGGCGACGCTCATGGTCAGTGGCGCGCGGCGTGGCAGCGGCGCGACCCTACAAGCCTTCCACGACACGGCGTTGACCGAAAATCATGTCGAGCCTGTGCCCAACAGTAGTGGCCAGGCTCGTCGCTTGGTAGCCTGCGGATCGCCCGTCGACACCATGCGCGTGGCAATTGTCAACGCAAAAACCCACACGGAGGCCGCCCCCGGCTGCGTGGGTGAAATCTGGGTTGCCGGAACGTCAGTCGGCCAAGGGTACTGGCACAACCCCCGCCTGACCAGCCGTTCCTTCAACGCCCACCTGAGCAACACAGGCGAAGGCCCGTTCTTGCGCACGGGCGACCTGGGTTTCATGAGCGACGGCCAGCTTTATGTCACTGGCCGGCGGGAAGACTTGATCATCGTCCGCGGCCTGAATCGCTATCCACAGGATATCGAGGCCACGGCTCGCAGGAGTCACCCGCTGCTGGAAGTCGGCTACGGGGCTGCTTTTGCCGTGGATGACCACGGCAGTCAGCGGCTCATCCTGGTACAAGAGGTCAAGCACAACGGGAAGATGGATTTGCAGTTGGTGCTGGATGCGATTCGCATGGCGGTACTCGATGAGCATGACTTGGCACTGGATACCATCGTGCTGGTACGAAGCGGCACGATTCCCAAAACCTCCAGCGGCAAGGTACAGCGTCACGCCTGTCGCGGGGCATTTCTCAGTGGCGAACTTAAGACCCTGGCCGAATACAACGGCCTGATGGTCGAGAATGCTGACCCGAGCGACACCAGCAGCCCCGGCATCAAAGGCACTGATTCTTCTATTCCGCATCCCACACCGAATTCTTCGCAATTATCCGCTTTTACTGCCATCTGTCAGCACGCCCACGCCTTGGCAGGTGCGGCTCTGTCCGCCCTGACACCCAATACACCCATCATCGCTCTAGGCCTCGATTCGCTGCAGCGTCTGGAACTCGTTGCTGCGATAGAGAAAACCTTCGGTGGCTATATGCCCGATGCGGCGTACTGCCAGGTGGAGACATTAGGGGAGTTGGCTCAGGCCGTGCAGGAGCACCTGATCGATGGTCCCAAATCAGACGTTCCAGATAGCCAGATTCAGCCTGAACAGTATGACTTCGCCCAGTTCCCCGAATACGCTCAGTTGAAGCGTCAAGAGCGAATGCTGCTGGCAGTGACCGGTGACAACCCGTATTTCCGTGTTGACCAAGGTGGAGCCGGAAGCGCCGCATGCATCGACGGGCGTCCGCTCATCAATTTCTGCGTCTATGACTATGTCGGCATGTCCCACGATCCGGAGGTCGCCGCTGCCGCCAAGTCTGCGATAGACCGCTACGGCACCGGCGCGGGCGCCAGTCGGCTGATATCCGGCGAGAAGCAGGTGCATCGTGATTTGGAGCAGGCCCTGGCCGCGTTTCTGAATGTCCCTGCGGCTATCGTGTTCGTCTCCGGCCACGCTACCAATGTCACCACAATCGGCCACCTGCTGGGACCGGACGATCTGATCCTCCATGACACTCTGGCGCACAACTCGATTATCCAGGGCGCCGAGCTTTCCGGCGCGACCCGTCGAGCCTTTGCCCATAACGACTGGATGGCGATGGATGCGGTGTTGTCCGAAGGTCGCCACCGATATCGCCGTGTACTGATCGCCATCGAGGGCGTGTACAGCATGGACGGTGACTTCCCCGAACTTCCACGTTTTGTGGAACTTAAGAAGAAGCACAAGACGTTGATACTGGTCGATGAGGCGCATTCGCTGGGAACCATGGGGCCAACCGGCCGGGGCATCGGTGAGTACTGGGGCGTAGCCCGCTCTGACGTCGATCTGTGGATGGGCACGCTCTCCAAGTCGTTAGCCAGTTGCGGCGGATACATCGCCGGCTCGGTCGAACTGGTCGAATACCTCAAGTACACAGCCCCAGGGTTTGTCTACAGCGTGGGCATTTCCCCACCCAATGCAGCGGCGGCTCTGGCATCGCTGATGGTCCTGCAGCGTCAGCCGCAGCGTGTCCACCGGTTGCACGAGTTGTCAGCGTTGTTCTTGAAACTGGCCGGGGAGAGAGGTCTGGACACAGGCTTGGCCACTGGTACACCCGTGATTCCGGTAATCGTAGGTAGCTCGGCCAAGAGCCTGCGCCTGTCAAACGCTTTGTTCCAGCGCGGCATTAACGTACAACCGATTCTGTACCCCGTCGTACCCGAACACTCCGCCCGACTGCGGTTCTTCATCACCACCAATCACAGCCAGGAACAGATCCGCACCACGGTCCTCGCGGTGGCCGACGAACTGGCCAGGCTGTAGCGCCGCACGCCCCGATCGCGCATCGGTGCTTGGGCTTGAGGTGGGCCGGCCGCGGCCTGATGGGCGGGGGTGAGCGCGAAACCTCGGAAAGATGTCCTATGAAAGAGGCCATGTGGCGGTTCGCCGTTCTCGCGTTGCTGGCCGCGGCGGGCTGTGCCCAAGACCAAACTCGACTGCCGTTGACTAGTGAACAGAGCAAGGCCGCGCCGGACGGTGCCCTGGCAGGAACTCATCCGCTGTTCATCATCGAGCGAAGCAAGAACGCCAATGTCGTGCATTACGACGCCCGGCTTACCGCCGACGGCAAACTGGATCCGGAGGAGCCGGTGATCGCCTACTATGTCATGCTAGCCGAGGATGGCCGCCGGAAGGAACTCAATTGGATCGAGAAGAAGATGGCCTACGGCTTCGACATCAAACCGGACCCATCGGTAAGCGGGTACAAAATGACCATCGTGGCCGCCCCCCAGGGGCCGATCACCGTGAAGAAGGAGGGGAACGCCGTCCGTGCCGAGCTGGTCATCGACGGCCAGCCGGCTGTTGTCGAAAAGATGTACATCAATACCTCCGATGGGCTGCCCTGGCCCCAAGTCCACTATATCGAGCTCTACGGAATAGACCTGCAGACGGGAGAGAAGCGCTTCGAAAAGATCGTGCCGAAGTAGCCCCCCTCGTCGTGCCACGAAACAGAGGAGAATCGCGGAAGAGATGATTGCGACTTGCGATGTTTTGGTCACTCGTTTTTCATCGACTGCCTTCGTCGGCCTGACGCTCGGCAAGGAAACTCACTTTGACTTCCGCATGGACGAGATGCGTCGGCTGATGCCGGTTCAGAACGGCTCGGCGGTTTCCAACATCGCGGATATTTGCCGCGGCTTGCTTGAGGAGCACCGGCCATGAGCAGCCCTGTGGTGGTTAGACCGGCGCTTTCGTGGCGGGATCACAGACGTTTTCAACGGTTCGCTTGGTCAATTTATGCCGGCGACCTCAACTGGGTGCCGCCGATTCTTGCGCAAGAGCGCCAACTGCTGGGCTGGGGACAACATCCCTTTTTTGATAATGCGGAGATCGTAACGCTGTTGGCTCAGCGCGGTGGCCGGGTGGTGGGCCGGCTGGCGGCGATCGTCAACCACGTACATAATCGCCAATACCACGAACGTCGGGGGTTCTTCGGGTTCTTCGAGTGCGTGAACGATGCCATAGCGACTGCGCAAAAATAACCTGAACAAGTTTTTACTTCCGTGGAGACAGGGTGTAGTTCCATTCGCCGTGGAAGTCTTGCCGTTTGAGGCGTAGTCGTCCCCATTGCTCGTCTGTTA